>Ga0179591_1333206_pt1 | contig 16255 bp, 20 predicted proteins | sample CZOMad2_1_08_16f_FD_182891 | JGI IMG/M metagenome (GOLD analysis project Ga0179591, IMG submission 182891) | Vadose zone soil fungal communities from Angelo Coast Range Reserve, California, USA - CZOMad2_1_08_16fungal (PacBio error correction) | ecosystem: Environmental > Terrestrial > Soil >...
GGGGGTCGCAGGTGCGCGGCCGGGTGGGGAGACCTAAATTCTTGCCACGAGGCAAAGGATTCCAACTACCCGGATTCAGGGAATTCAACGGGATTTCGCTTGACAAATAAAGCAGGGTCCGGCCTAAGGGGAGGGCGCCCTGTCCACTTAAAGAGTGAAAGAAAAAAGAAAGTTCTTGCTGAAGCCCAAAGGGGGCTGCATAAATCATTAAGGAGTTTCAAACCTCCCGTACACGGATCCCAGGAGGTCAAGGAAGATGCCCGAGGGGGAAGCGTCCGCACCATCAGGGAAACGGCTAAGAAGAAAGGGCTAGGCTGGAAAAAGCTCGGGTCATCTCCCGTCCACCAACAGGTGACGTCCGGAAAAGAAGGGGCCTCTGTAGAACATGTAGCAGAAAATAGTAGGGACTAAAAAAAAATCTTGTTACGGCCGAAGCGCTGTATCCTAGGAGGCCATCCGGGACGGCGGGTCGTTCGTATGCCGCGTGCAGCATTCCTCACTCGTCGAAGAAGACCTTCTATCATTCAGGGGATGGAAGGTCAGAAAAGGATCATTAGGGGGAAGCCTTTCCCTTTTCGTCGATGACGAGGGCGGATTCTGTTCTCAGGGGGTCTACTCTAAAAAGAGGCACTTCCAAGGCTGTGGAGGAAGCCGACCCCTTTTGACAAAGGAGGGGGAATCTCGCCTATGCAGGACCGCGAAAAGCCGGAGAAAACTCTTCCTCTCGCGTACAGGACACGAACGTCCGAGGGAACGAAGATTTCAGCACCCAGTTCCATCCTCTGCGAGGGAATAAATTGTAGCCTTCGGAGATTGAAATTGAGTCCACACCCGTCTAGAAAAAGATTCTCAGCTGCCGTGTCTGTGAAAAATTCCCCTGTATCCGGGGAAAAAACCGCTTCAGGGGACTTTCTCGGAAAGGTTCCTTTGATTTAGGCGATCGAGGAAGAACGTCAGCCGAACGTGTCGTGCATCAAAAAAACCGTTCCGCGGTGCGGAAGGCAAAAAGCAGCACAGCGAGGGGTAAATCGCATCTTCTCCGGAACACGCAACCTCCGAGGGCACAGTGCTCGAGACGGACTGGGGATCCATTCACCCCCCTGCGGGGGGGGTGAACCACCCGCCAAGTCTTCCTCGGAGGAGAGTGAAGAAACTTCCTTTGAAAGAGAGTCGCAGAAAGAGCCAGATCCATCTCCCTCCCGGAGGCAAATAGGGAGGATGAACAGGAAAAAGGATAACTGAATCCCTGTGAATTCACTTTAAGATGGAAGGGAATTTTCCTCGGCTAGTTTGGAAAAGAGGAAGAACTAAGATGCTCAAAACCCCTGCCGGGAGAGGATACACTGAGAAGAAGAAAAACAAACACAGTTCTATCTGATCGCGTTCCCAAAAAGGGGGGCCAAGCTGAAGGGAGGGGGGAGCCCTTTGATCTCAGACTGCAGACAGGTTCTTCGGCGGAAGGGTGCAAGGGCCCGCGGTGGAGTCTTTCTTGCTGACAGAGAAAGAGGGTCTGCCTAGTCAGACCCGAAGGCCCGGGAGGGGGACTAACCTGCACCGGGACCGACGACCTGGGGCGGGAGATCTCGAGGAGTTCGGCGCCAAAGGGAGGTTACGGACCGCTCCTGGCGGCAGCGACAAAGGAGAGCACTTCCTCACGTCGTAGAAAGAAGGGCCCTCGTCCGGGAAAGGTTGTACCATGCATCTCGAGCCGAAAGGAAAAGGTCCTTCATCACCTGGGGGGGAGCGTCTGCGAACCTGAGGAGACAACTGATTAGGAGGAAAGAGAGGAGAGGAGGTTTAGCCTACTGCGGCATGACAAGAACATCCTGGTTGGAGTATGGACTCGCTGACCCTAGGGTCAACTTCGTCTTGGGGAACGGGGAAGAGGGGACGGCGCGGGAAAGTCAGGAAAAACTTACGGTGTCGAAGGGAAAGAAAGGCTGCTGGAATAGAGTCACCTCATGCGGGGACCTCCGAGACCGATGACCTCCCATAGGGCTTTTTTCAGATTCGTGAAGGAAAGAGACACCCTATGTGACGATTGGGGAGGTCGGCCGGGATGCCTTAGAAGTCCCTTAGCGAAGCCAATCACTCTGCCGACCAATTCCGCCAAGGAGTGTCTCTCTCTGTGAGAAAAAAAGGTCCTAAAAAAACGTGCCGAAAGCGTTTTTAACGCGATAAGGGAAATTGGACATCGAGAAGGCCTTTATATCTTACCGCTGGAGGCACTCTTAAAGGGTTTTAATTAATGCATCTTCGGGGGGAGAAGACCTTTCACATTCACCTGAGGATATTCATTCCATGAAAGGGGCTGTACTCAATTGACGTAGCGAAGAGGCCGGCGGTTCGACCGGAGAGTTGCAGGGACCCGAACGAGAGAGAAGAGTTCCATGAAGCTGGAAACAGGGGCGGCTCTGACTACGTGGCGAAGGAACCATCTTTTGCCCTGGTGGGAATGGAAAGAAGAGAAAAAGGAAGTCTTGATGAGCAACTAGAACTTGAAGGCCGGTAGAGAGGGGTCATTATTCGATGGAGTTCCTACTCGGGGAGTCGTGGCTCTGTTTTGTTTGGAGAAGGTCCTCCCATCGGAACGGGAGTTACGTGCTGCACGACACTTTCGGACCTTTCTTCTAGGAGGGACATAGAATGTCAAGTCGGTCCCTCATATGAAAGCCTGGCCGAGAGGTCCATGGATTAATTAACACAGGAAACAATAGCACTCATCATCGCCTTTTGTGGGGAGTGGCATCTCCTCCTCCAGCACGGAAATGTCTTTCATTTATAGGTTCGGTACCCCAAAACTTCACTCGAACGGAGGGGGGAGGTAGGGGGGGGTCTGCTCTTGACGGTCCAAGCGGAAGCTTTTGGAACGGGTCGAAAAGGCCGGCCATTTACTTACGTGATGGAAAAATTGGAGCTTTGGGGGGGAACGTCCTTATCAGAAGCTCTTGCAGAGGGCTCGCACCTCAAAGAAGATCCGCCATATCTGAGGACGAGACAAGGAACCGGCCTTGCCGAAAAACTACTCTAACTTATCGTGAAAGGACCCGGCCTCACAAAGACCGACGGGCGTGCAGTAAGAAAGATTTTCACGAGCTAAGGAGTAAATGTATGAAAAACGCCTTATCCTGCTGTCAGGAAAAGACTGAACCGCGCCGTTCGGAGCGCTAAGCCCCGTGTTCGGAAAGAAACTTCTTCTACTGGTCAAGAAGTTATTCCTCGGGAGAAGAGGAGGCTGTATCTGACCTCCCCGCTTAAGGTCCACCTCCGAGCACCCAGGGGAAAATGGACAGCATTGTTAGAGGCATTCATCTGGCCGTGACAAAAAATGAGAATGGTACGTGCTAAAAACTGACTTCCTCCTGGGCCGCGGCCTCGACAGCACAGAAAGGATGGTAATGGAACCGGGCTCAGGGGGGAGCTTCTACGTTCTGGTACGCCGGAGACAAGGTGAAATCCTTAAGGGGAGAGCTTTAGACCGCTTTTTTTGAGGGAGATTTCGGCCGTGTACCCCCCCCAAGTTATAGAAGGCAAAGCTCTCGAAAGAAAGGAAGTATTATTAAAAAGGAAGAGGGGGGAAAAGAGGATAAATGCGCCCAGTCCGCAGGGGGAGATGCCACTATAGCGTCAGAACGGGGCCTAAGGAAAAGAAAAGGAAAGTGGGGTAAAGGAGGAGCTGGGAAGACCTCCTCCGGGTCGTCAGAAGGTCCTGCAAGGAGAAAAGCCCCAACTCTCTCAGGAGTGAATAGAGTCTAAAGTCATAGACGTTTCCTCGAGCCATTCCAAGAGAAGTTTGGGGGGGGGGTTTTTTTTGGGGGGGTTTGGGGGTTTTTGTTGGGGGTTTTGGTTGGTTTCTTGGACCTCCGCCAGTGAAAGACAAAAGCATTTCTAGGTTCAAGTTTCCTCCAAGGGAGGAGGGGGTGAAAGAGGACCTTCAATAGGGGGTAGGACGCACCAGGGGGGTCAAATCCCTTGCCAGGAGGCCTACCAGGTGGAGAAACCGCCTCTGCGATACTAACCCTGAAGACCGCTGGGGGTTTGCTCGCAACCGCCAGCCGGGAGAAAGTAACTCCTCTGTGCATAGAGGGGGGATCCTTTGAACTTCAAGAGAGAGGACTGTGAGTTTATGGTCCGGGGGAAGATTATTCCCAGGTCGAGCGTGACCAGCCTGAAAAAGAACTTCCTATCTTTTGGAGAGGCCGGGAGAAGTTTAATGGCGAGAGGAGACGATGTGAACTCTCTTCCGCCAGAGGTATCCCCCTGCATTTCGCTCAGAAGTCCCGGGAGCGCTCCGGAAAGCCACCGCGGGGATCCTCTTACCAGGAGAAAGGACTGCGAGAGTCCGAGGGTCACCTCGGGGTCCAGCACGGAGGCAGAAAGTTCGCCTGGAAATATTAATTGCCCTCTGCAAGAGGCGACCAGGCGTGCGCAGCGGAGAAGGGTCCGGGGGGGAGTTCTCCTTCTACTTCCAGGAAGTCTGTCTGGGAGATTTCGACCGGCCGGATGGAGGTCTATCATCGGGGGCACGGGCAACAACGTGTATGGGAAAACTCCACCAGAGCTTGCTGGGGATTTCCCTCACCAAAGATAATGAACCAGGGAGTCGAAAGTGCTCCGGGCCAAGCATAAAATGGCCCCCATCATCACGGGGGCCTGGACTTGCGCGAGCGTAAGTCAGGGAAAAAACGTGCCAAAGGGGCCGCCGTTTGTCCACGGGACGAAGGCGGGCAGGACTTCCTGGGTCGTCCGGCGGGAGAGACCGATCATAGGACCATCGCCCGCACTCGGGCCTTATCACAGGCCCCCGGCGAGAGATGAAAAATCGTCCAGGGCCCCGTCGTGTTCCGTCACTAGAACGGATCCCCGCACAAGAAGGGTATAAGGGCTATGGAGATATCCATAAGATTAGAAGGAAAGGGCCGGAAAAGGACCTTCGATCTGTCCCGGGAGCAAAGGGAGATTCAGAGCGAAAGCAAGTCTGGTCGTCCCAAATCTTCCGGGGGTCGTCCGCGGTGGGACTGATAGCGCAAACTTGATGGCTGGGTGTTCCGTGGCCGCAGGCTGAGAGGGAACAAAAACGCGGCGGAACGATCAATGTCAGGAGAAGACTCAAGCCATCCGGAGGAGTCTCCTACCTTCACTAAGGGGGTCTTCAAAGTCTCGTTGGGGTGGGAGGGAGAGGATAGCGGTAGGCTGCAACGTTTACTGAGGGTTTTCCGCGCCGAGGAAATATACACCTTTCAAAAGGGGGCCCTTCCTTTCATCAAAGGAAAGAGATCAGTGACCTCGCAAAAATACCTATTGAAAGCCGCGAGAAAGTCCATTCCCGGTATCGGATACAAGGGGGATGGGTTCCTTCATCCCTGAGTCTTCTAACCGCTATCAAAAAAAACTTAGTATAGGAAAGAAAAGGGGAAGAGAGGGGTCGGAGCCGCCGAGAAAAAGGGACACCCCATCAGGTCCCTTCCTTTACGGGGGGATCTTAAGAGGCGAGTCTGTGATTCTTCTGGGATCACCTGAAAAGGAGGACGTATCTTATTACCGCCGGGTGAAGGGGGCACCTTAAGGTTCCCTGAGACCTTCATTCTTCCTTCCTGAGGCATATCGCGCAAAAGGTCGTGTGCCTGGGGAAGTACCCCTTCGTTCAGGGGAGAAACAGGTGAGGGTTCTTCCGGGTCTGGGATGATCGGCTAAAAGAAAAGAAAGTCCTCCCGGGAGGAAGAAGGTTTGGGGGGAAATATCAAAGTACTTATGGCTCTCACCGGAGACTGCTTTTACTTTCACGAAAGTGGAACTGCGATCATAGCCGAGGGGACAAGCTCTGAGAGAGGGGAAGGATTAGAGAGGGTGGCCTTCCCTTTACCTTCTCTCAAGGCTCGAAGAAGAGGTTCCGAAGTCCATTCACCGGTCGGTAGCAGTAATGCCATTGAAAAGGAAAAAAGCAAGGGTAAATTGACTGAGAGAGATTTCTTTTCTACGTCGTATCCTGCCAAGGCTGGCGATGTCCTAGAAGGCTCGCTGTAGCGAAAAAAAACGCGGTCCAGTTAATGAAGGCAGGCTCAGTAAAAGGGGAAAACCTGAGGGGGAGGTTTCCGCTTTTTTGCCTGGATGCTAAAGAGGCCTTCGGTATGAGAAGGACTCTTCTGTGCCTGGTAATGGGAAAGTCGCAGTGCGTAAGGCTTGGATACTCTTTTTACTACACTCTCAAGCTTACGGGGAGGTCGGAGTTCTTCCTGCCGTAGGATCGCACGAGAGGGCCGGTTCTCCGTGGCCAGAGACAGAAAGGCTTCCATCGGGGGATTGGAAAAAAATTAAGAAGGTCGCTTCACCGACAGCTGTCGCACTCCTGGGGAAGGTTTTTTCCTATGCCTATAACTCCTCCTCGACGGGGGGGCTGAGCGCAGGGGTTTACCCCGAAGTGGGGGGGAAATCGGGGGGACTTCTCAGAGCGGAGGAAGAGATGACGTGTCCCTCGTAGGAGCTTTTGACGGCGGGGGGGGAACCGCCGGCTCTCTAAGAGGATTCCCTGTTCAAAGGGATCCGGACAGGAAGAATTGCGCCGGGAGTAGGGCTCAAGCTCCTTCACAAAGAACAAGATCATCCAGATGGGACAGACGAGGGAACCCTAAGGGAGACCTTGGCCTCCTCGACTGTAGTTCACCGGAAAAGTACCTATGCGAGGGTACTCGGTAAATTCGAAGAGTTTGAGGAGCGGAGGTATAGAACCCCCTTACCGTGCAGCGGGGAAAAAGGAACTACAAGGTGACCAAAAATCCGAGGTCGTCCCTCGCCGAGGCGCGGGGGCTACCTGGTTCGGGAGAGGAAAAGATGGCACCGAAACGTCCCCTCAGTTTTTTCGGGAAGAGGCGACCGCATCACCTCCGGGGGAAGGGACCTTCGCCGGTAAGGAATGGTGAGAGCGTCAAAGGGTCATCTTTCCCCCTGGAGTCAGAAAGTCTCATGGCCCTAAAGGCGACTCGGAAGAGGATGCCTCTTCCGCGCATTAAAAGAAACAATAAAAGAAGGGCTTTCGCAAGGTGAGGAGAGGCCTTCCGTACTCCCCGGCGGGGCTCTCGTTAAAATGAGCCGGGTGTCTTGGGGACGTTTTGGGGAAGAGGTGCCGTTTTACCCCACCCGCGCGCCTGGGGAGAGGTCGACCGGCGCCCCCATCGAAAGAAGGAAGGAAAAGGGGGGGGGGGCTCAAGGGGGAAGCGCTCGGGTGGGGTTCCACGGAGGGGAGCACGAAGACGGCAACAAAAGGAAGACCGGATTCATGATTTTCACCGGGAGGGGAGGGAAAATCACTTCCTCCGAAGGGGGGTTAACTTTCCTTCCGGGGGAGGTCCTCCATCCACACTCTCCTGGGGGATGAGGACTGCCTCCCGTCCAGCGGTCACTTCCGTCTGCCGTTAAAAATAAGTAAAGTAATAGGGAGTGGACTAGAGACCCTTCCTCCAGAAGAGGGCAGCATTTTCGAACACAAGTCCATACCCTTTTTCTCGGCGGGGAATCTCTCATCTTTTAGAAAAAGAGACGCTCAAACCTATGGGGGGCGTAGACGGCCGAGGGAGCGACCATTGGAAGAAGGAAGTACTAACCCTTGCTTGCTGGGGAACTCAGGGGGAAAAGGTCGAAAAAGAGTCACACCTTCCGCCTTTAGGGGAGGAGTATACGCCGCGTGGGGAGACACTCTCGAGGGGGGGACTCATGAAAAATAAAAAAGGGGGAAGCCTTTAATTTAGTCCGGGGGTACTTTCACTATCAGGAGGGGTTGGACTGTGGAAGGTACCCGGTTCGGAGATTTCTCCGAGGAAGTGAAGAGAAGAAATTCCCTCTGATGAAAGGCTTTAGCCCCGTTGACCAAAATACGTAATCCTGGGGGGTAGCGACCAAAAAGGTCCACCGGGGAGGTAAGAGACACCGGAACTTCTACTCAATCTTCCTAGTGCATCAAAAGTAAGGTTTTCACAGAAAACCAATCCAGTAAGGGCGCGTTAGCTGCGGGAGGTCCACCCTTCTCTCCGAAAAGAAGTGCAGAAGGAAGGCCTTACCCTTCCCCTTTATCAGGGGACAAAGTATGGACTCTGGAGGGTTGAGACCTGAAGGGTATTGAGAGGGAGGCTACACTTGGTAGTGCACAGACCGAAAATCCAAAAGAAGGGAAAAGTGTCTAGCACCAAAGAGGAAGGCCGAATAAGTATAGGGAAAGCCTCGAAGGATACATACCCGGCCACAGATGAGTAGATAGAAAAGACCTGGACTTTTTCTCGAGCTCATCAGGGAAAAAACGGTCCAACTATTTTTTTAATGGGGGAACTTCAGGGAGCCTCCAAGGAGAAAAGTCCTGTACCTCTTGGGAATCGAGGAGGATCAAAACGAGAAGACATCTCCCGCGACGAGAATCTAGAAAAGTCCCGGCGGAAAGGATAAGGGTCCCATTTTGATAGAAACTTTCATTAACGGATCAGGGTGAAGGTGACCGGAAGGAAAACCTCAGATTAGTTCCGCAGAACGGCCTGAACGTTCCTGCGGAATAAAGCTCGGAAAGGAACCGGGAGGAAAAAAGGAGGAGCTATCAGGGGGGGGGGAAAGAGGTCCATCTCGGCAGGAAAAAAAAAGAACCCTCCTTCCCCTCGTGGAGAGGGGGGCTATTCTAAAAGAAGAAGTCCTGTCCTTTCCAGAAAAGTGAGGTCTTTACCTGCGGGAAAGGGAAGTCTCGATCAGAAGACCCTTAAGCCCCTAGGAGAGGGTCTTATACTACTCTAAAAAAACCTGCAAGGCTATTTCTGGGGAGATCTCGCAGGGTCTCTCGCATGACGGGGGAGTGGTCGAGTGCCTCTCCTTCAGGAGAAAACTGTTCCGGTGCACGAGAAGTCCGTTCATCAGCGAAAGACTGCCCGGAAAAAAACTTTGGGAAGGGGAAAAGCCTCTTCGCACAAAGCAACCCGTCCCGGCCCTTTTTAGTGGGAATGGTTTCCTTGTCCTTCAGACACCTGGAGCGGCGGCGAACCTGCTGAAGAGAGAGAGAGAAAAAGGATATAGCGTGGAGAGAGCCTCTATCACCTACCGGTGCACATGAAAAACATCCTGGTGTATGAGGAAAGGCGCTACCCATGGCGAGCGGCTGGGCAGGGGAGGGAAGTAAACTTGGCAATAGAGATGACCTGCAGGACGAGTGGAAGAGTGTTGACGGGAAAAAAAGGCGCTTCCCGCTCCCAAGCCGTAAGTCATTTCGCTCTAAAGGAAGAGTGGCCCGCCCATCCGAGGCCCCTTGTGTGCCGAAACAGGGAGGTCGTCTACTACCCGGAGTCGCCTGGTCACTGAGAAAGAGTACTCCTCGTTCGCGAGCGCAGGCGGCAGTCCAAAGACGTCTTGTTCTCTCTCCGGGGGAGATAAACGAAGAAAACTTGCCGCCGAAAGGGAAGCGGTGTGAACTCTATAACCGTCGGTCGCTGCCGGGGAAAAGGGGGGACATCTCGCAGGAAAAGAATTCCGTGCCGAAGAGGGAGCATCTTCTGGCAGAGAAGTCCAACGAGCCTGTCAAAAGTAAACGTAATCAACTAAAAAACAGGGAAAGGGGGGGGGGGTGGGGAGGGGGGGGGGGGGGGGGGGGGTGCTTCTCAGACCCTGGAAAGAAGAAATCGAGAGAAGGCCTGCGTTGCGGGGAAGAAGCTCTTATCTCCCGCGCGGGAGGGGGTCTCATTATGCAAAGAAAAGAAGGGCTACTTACTTGGCCAAATGGAGGGGGGAAAAAACCCTCGGGGAAGGTGTTCCTTGACAGGAGTCGCAGGCCAAGCCTGGGAAAGATGAGCCTCTGGGAAAACGGGTATTAGCATGCCGGAGCAGAGATGCTTTCCGAATCCGGAAAGCGCTTCTGGTGGGCGGAAAAAAAAACAACCGCCTGCGTCAATGGGACTGCAACACTGGAAGAGATCCCTCCATCACCGGAGGGGGCCCGCTTACAGGAAGCTCATCCTTTTCCTGAAAGTAAATTGACTGGTCCGGAGAAAAATACAGCGAAGGAGAGTCAAATTTCCTATTCCTTTCATCAGGAAACGACGAAGAGACACTTATGGGAAGGGAGGGAAAAAGAATTTTTTCACATGCCTCTGACTCGCGTCAGAAGTAAGGAGTCTCTCGGGGAAAGGGCATTGGCTTTTTCAAAAAGCGCCTCGAGCGAAAGTACTTATTATCTGAAGAGACCCGGCCTTAATCAATGGAGAAAAGAGGGCAGACTTATGGTAGCTCCTTAGAAGAACAATATCAGAAAAAAGATGACCTTCTTGCACCATCTCGAAGGGGAAAAGAAGGTCGAAGCCTCACCTACCGGCTGCTCAAGGGAGAGGCGGAAGCGCTTTCATGGAAAAGAAGGAGAGGAGAGGCCAAAGAGGGGGTCGAAAAAAGAAGACCGGGGGACTACCCTCGCAGGTTAGAAGTAGAGGAAACAAGGGGTACTTCCTAGAGGCTCTCTTCTCCTGGTCGGAAAAGGACACGGGATGACGTCTGCTGAAGGAAAAGAGGGAAAGCCGGAGAACGGACGCTGGAAGAAGGAAGGTACTACCTTCTGGGCAGCGCGGGGGGAGGAGGAATTCATCTTCAGAGAGAGAAGACTTCTTCCCTGGAACTAGGGGAAGGAATTCCCTGAGGGAGCGAAAAAAAGGACTCTCAGGGGGGGGAGTTCTCATCAGGCATGGAGAGGAGTAATGATGTGTCAGCAAGAGAGTAATCCTTGTCTTGGCATTTGGATTTGTTTCAGGCTCTTTGAAGAGGGGGCGAGACGTCTGAAGGTAGCCGCGCCCCAGGAGGGATTAAAGATGGAGATGTGGGGCGAGGTAGGTACCTCTCCCAGTGAAAATAAAGGAAAAATTCTGCCACTAGCCGGCAACAAAAAAAAAATTACGACCCTTATTCATGGGTAAAGTGACTCAGCACTAAAGCCGCCGGGGGAGAAGCACTTGCCCCCTTTCTAAAGAAAAGAGCTCAGTGGGTCTCTGCCTCGGAAGAGCAAGGCGCTCTTTAAAAAAAGAAATCAGGAAGGTAGTGCATGTCAAAAGCCTCCGGACAGCCCGATACGAGACACAAGGGAGATTATCAGGTGACATCTTCCTCAGCGGGGAACCTCCTCCACCGGTTTTGACTGGCAAGAGCCGGCCGCTTATAGAAGAACCTCTTCTATTACGAACCCTGGAAAAAAAAACCCCCCCCCCATCCCCCCCCACAAAAAAACCCCCCCCCCTGGCCGTCGAGGGAGCGAGAGGGAGCTTATGGGAGTCATAAAGGGGAGGTAGGCAGAAGAAGAGGGCAGCTAGGAACTCTTACAGAGAGGAGGGGCCTTCTATCAGCCGGTATGTGAGGGGTTCCCAGGTCCCTACATGGGTAGGGCCCAAGGCTTGTGCCAAGAAGTGACTTCGATCTGACTGTTTTGTCAGGGGTTTTACTTCGAAGGAGAAACGCTCTTCTACATATCAGGGAGAACATGTACCCGTTCTAGGGGCCGGGGCGAGCCGCGCCCCTAAGGGAATCTTACCTTCATCTAGAATCAAAGGAACACCTTCTGGGAAATACTTCGGGTTCCAAAAGATACCATCCCTCCAGGTCCGAGGGGTGGGGTGAGAAAAGGGAGGAGTCCTTTCCAAGGCGTGGGGACCTCGTAAGGGAAAAGGAGAAGACCCTTCCCCTTTATCCGTCGACGGAAGGAGGACATCTGGAGGGACTCACCTGCGGAAAGGATTCTTCGCCGGAAAGGCCTAAAAGGAGGAGAAACGCCACCAGAGGGAGGTGCGGGAACGGGGAAGGCGCTATCCCTACCAAGGCCATCATCGTCCTACCAGGAAAAGTCATAGGGCCACAAGGGGAAGAATCCCTCCTTACTTGGAGGAGAAAGTAGGGAAGGAAAAAGGGGACAGGGAACCACCCCTCCAGTTGAAAGTCGTACGCTCCGTCCCAGGGAAACTTCTTGCCTGAAAAGAGAGACAGCCTCCGTTAGTCCATGCGCAGAGTGAGGATCGCTTCGAAAAAAAGGGATGATACTTTCCATTTGAGTTTCCCCTCCCCTGTCGGGAGGGATAAGAAAGACCCGGTTAAATGGGAAAACTTCTCGTAGGAACCCCGAAAGAGACCGCCTGGTCCCTTTCCAGAAACTTCTGAGCTTTCCACAGAGGAAAAGAGAAGGGCGGCAGCTCAGGGGAAGGTGAGATGAGGAAGAGTCACGTCCCCTCCAGAAAAGGAAGAGGTGGCGCACTCGCAAAGAAACCGTCGGCGGAGGTAAAAGGGGGAAGTGCCCGCGTGCCGGTGGGGGGGAGGAACAGCTTCCTTCTCCTAAGAACACGGACCTAACTAAAATCACGCGGAACCGGAGTTATACGACAGAATCGGTTAAACACCGAAACTACCTCGTGCGAGCAGGTTTCCTATGCTCGCGCGGCGTGCAAAGCAGGACTTTTACGGAAGGGGGAAGGCCTCTGAAGGCGTCAGAGGGTCCAGGTTGCACTACCTTCAGAGGAGCTTCGATCTCCCCTTGCCGGCCAGTTGACTTACCATACAAGTTGAACCGGGTTCAGACCCTTAGAGCTGATACAACAGGGGTTCTTCCCTAAGAAAAGGTTTATAGCTCTTCTAACCGGCTGGAAGAGACATGGGGATTAAAATATAGAGAGAAGACGCTATCACTAACGTTGGGAAAAGCCACATAGGATGGTCCGATACCGGTCAAGGGAGAGACCCCGGTGACCCAGCGGGGAGGGTACTTCAAAGTGGTATCTCGAGAGCTGGTAGGAAGGACTTCTGAGAAAGTGTCGCGGCCAAGATCTGACTCAGACAGAAGGATGACTGAGGAGAATGAGGAATCTCCCCTCCCCTCTCCTGAGTGGAACGGGTCGTGTGAAGTCGTCAGAAAAAGATGTTCCGCTGGGAGATCATGATATATAAAAAGCCGGCTGGAGTCCTCTTGCACCGGGAGGACCAGGCAACTCCTACGAGGAAACGTGCCTCACCGAAAAGGTAATGTTAAAGGCCTCGACGGAAAGCGTCAAAAGCCCTGGTAAAGGAGGTATATCTTTGGACATCTCGAAGGTAGAAAGGGCAGGACCTGTGAAGAGCTCTACTATCCGGGCAACTAAGAAAAATTCAAAAGGGCTGGATCCAGTATGGAAGGAAAAACTGGAAAATGGGAAAAGGGACGTATAAAGAGTTCTACGCGATCCGCAGGGCGGTCTATTGCCTACCGGGGGGAAAAGGGAGAGACTACTCGGTCAGGAGGGAACTCTGTAAACGGGTGCGGCGAGGGAAAGGAGGGGTGGTCAAGAAAGGGTGTTCCTGGAGAGTTTATCCTCTGCTCCAGATAGACTGGCGGGGGAAGGGGTATGAGAAGGCCAGGGATTTCCTACTCAGGGGAAAAGTTCTACTCGAGGAGTAGGAAACGCTCAAAAGGTTCTATTCTTTCTGCACGAGGCGGACTGAAGGAGGACTATCATGGCGGAAGTTCTCCGTTCCGCGGCCCGAAAATGGACAAAGGGTCCGTCAGAGGGACTCCCGAAATACCCTTCCGGGGGACTTTCCTCTTCAGGGGGGGGGGACTTTCCTTAAGAGAAGGCGACTCTACCTCGGTTTTCCTGCTGGAAAAGCTTCCTCGTACGGGAGGTCCGCAGATCGCTCTGACGTTCCGAGATGGTGGCGGACGGTGCGCGTGGGGAGCTCTCCAGGTACGGGAAAGAAATTGGGAAAAAGCCTTATCATGGCGGAAGAGGGGGAAGATCTGGAAGGAAGCCTCACACCCTTGGACCGGCGACAAAGGGGGGGACGTCATCTCCGTACTCCGGGGGCGGGAAAAGCTCGACCTGGGGAGAGGGATCGTTCCCGGACTCCGGCCAAAAGGCCTGCTCGACGTCTGGAAGGAGGCGTGGAAAAGAAGTGTAGAGTCTTATTTATAAACGACAAGAAGGTAAACGGAAATACCCCCCTTTTCGCCGTCAAGGGGAAGGACCGGGTTCGTCCTCTCCGTAGGAAGGGGGAAATTTAAGGGGAGGACGTCGGAAGGGAAAACCTCTTTTTTGCGTGAAGCTGAAAGGACTCCGTCACCAAACCGGGAGGACCCTTCGCCGTGATTGCGCACGGACGGTCGGTCGTAGAAATCACTAAAAACGGGGAGCACGGGATGATCCTGGAAAGTATTAGTAGTACGCGGAGAGACCGGGGCGGCCTCTTCGGAGAGGCTCTCTTTTTTCTTTCTGGTGGGCAACTTGAGCATCCATTCCAGATTCTGAAGTCTTTTAAAGAAGGAATCCTTTCTTTCATTTAGACCCGGCACCGGGCTCTTTGCATAATGCGAAAAAGACCTTTTCTCATTCTCGCGGGGAAAACGTATCAGAGAAAAAAAAAAAGGGAAGAGAGGGGTTTGGGGCTGAAACTTCTCCAAGGGAGGGTGGGGGTCCACTTCCCGAGGAGAAGAAACAAAAAACGGTTCTAAGGAAGGAAAGATTCATGAGGGATCTGTTACCAGGGAAAGCCGAAGAAAATTCCTTCTCCTCTTTCAACCGGCGCCACCCCAAGGCTTTCTTCTCGTCCCAAAAACAAAAAAACTTTTGGCAAGAGTCCGCAGGGTCTTAGAGGAGCAAGCCCTTCCATTATCATTTCGGGAACGGTCCCTTCCGAGAAAAAAAAAAAAAAAAAAAGAGAGGAGAAGAGAAAAGAGAAAAAACCCCCAGTCAACCAGGTTAGCAAAGAAGGAGTGCTCGTCGGTTGACATCAAACGAGACTTTGGGCGGGGAAGAGCCCCCACTAGTTGGGGCCGCATAGGGTTAAAGCTGGTCTCTCCGGGGGAAGAAAACCTTCTTCCAAGACTTCTAACCTTCTCGGTAATGTCACCGGTAGAAGGAGAAATCTCTTGCGAAAGAAGATTACCGCCCGACTCCTGTCAGCAGTAGAGATCCGTATGCCCTTTACGGAGTCGAGTGGGTTCCATCCGGTCAAAGGGAGATGAAGGAGATCTGGAGGGGGGGGATTGAAGTTAGAATAGAATCTTGCCCTCTGAGAAGAAGGCAATGGAGACCCGTGGGGGGCATCCTTACTGAGCTCTCAGAGGCCGTCTCCCCTCCGGGAACCAGGAGATCCGGAAAAGCCTTACGGAAAAGACCTCTTCCCTAGGGGAACGTAGAGGGTCCTAGAGGGACCCTCCAGTTCTCCTGAGGGGGAGGTCTCTCTGGGGAAGCTTCCACCCTTCTCTGGAGAGGCATGGGGTGAGGGACTCGGACTTTGGGGGTGACGTACTCCGTGAAGAACTTACTTCCCTTTCCGAGATTGACGAATCCGGCGTCGACAAAACAAACCCTCCACAGGGATTTATTCTAATGGGGAAGTTCATTCCTAAATGGGCCTCACTAACTAAGAAGCTCTTTCTTGGGGTGGGGGTATCTTTTCGGAAAGGCACAAGCAAGGCTATGGTCGGGACATCATCTCCTAAAGGGAAAAAAAAAAGGCTCATACCCCTGCCGAATAGGATAAATGACTGCGATCCAGCTTCTCACAAAGAAAGGGAAGGTCCAGGGTCTCATATACATTCCAGCCCTGACAAGGGGATCCATTTTTTCCACGGGGAGGAAGGAGCGTCAAAAAAAACTCCTGGAGCTTGCGAGGAGAGAGGGGTCTCTCATCGAGCCGGGAAAAAAGGGACATCGCCCCTCAGGACCGCGTCTAACCTCCCTTCGAGAGGAGAAAGTGGACCCCAGGAACCTTTCGTGGTGGGGGGAGGAAATTACTTATCCCTCACGGTGAAGGAAGGAAGTTCCCGTCTCTAGAGAAAAGGGTCCGTTCCCCGGGCCGGGGGGAATGCGGTACCTGCCGAAAGGAAAAGCGGCAACTTCAAGAGACTGGAATCGTTCCCACCGCCAGCACTTCCTTCGCAAAGGTTATTCTCACCGAGGAGGGTCAAAGAATTCGGAAGTCAGGCGGGTCCAAGCTAACTCGGATCCGAAAGAGACTCCTTAAGAAAGAAAGGAAGAACCGAGGGGTAGTAGAAAGACTTCAAAAGGGGGGGAGGGGACACAACTCTCGGGGCCTCGGCGGAAGAATGCAGGGGTTACTTCTTTTTGCCCAGGGTCCTCTCCTGTCGGTGGGGACACAGGACAGCAAATCCCTGGGGTTTCATCATACGACGAATTGGAGGGATTTACGTACCAGGGGTTGACCGGCCGACGAAGTAAGCCCCAGGCCCTGAGAATGTCGTTCAGCACCTGGGAAGGGATCGAGTACGTTTCGAAAA
>Ga0179591_1327419_pt1 | contig 16254 bp, 13 predicted proteins | sample CZOMad2_1_08_16f_FD_182891 | JGI IMG/M metagenome (GOLD analysis project Ga0179591, IMG submission 182891) | Vadose zone soil fungal communities from Angelo Coast Range Reserve, California, USA - CZOMad2_1_08_16fungal (PacBio error correction) | ecosystem: Environmental > Terrestrial > Soil >...
TCATGCTTCTTAGGAAAGGCTGAGACTTTCCATAGGAGGGGGAGTTGGGGAATCATTGTAGAGCCGGGTTGAAAAAGAAAGATCCACTTTGGGGCGATGGGCAGGAGCAACAAGCTGAGAGTTTTCGGGCATTCTAAGGTATACCTGCTCAAAAGGTTTCAGGGAACAAAGGGGGGTTTGTCTGGTCTTAGCCCGTGAAAACGAGAAGGTACCTTTGTGACACACACGCTGGCGGGCGATCATGAGTGGTTAGACGGGGGTGCAATAACTAGTTACTTAAGAATCTGCAAGAGAATAGGTTCAAGACCGGGGAGGGGGACGGTCGGGGCAACATGGGACAAAAGGAAGGTAGAGGTGTCTGGTCGGATGTATCCGAAGGAAAAAAACCGTTGCCTGCGGGCGTCCAGACATTTACAAAAAAACGCAACTGCTCGAGGGTGTTGAGTAGGAAAAGGAGGGAAATAGGCATGAATGAGTCACGACGAACTATAAAAGAACAAAACGTTTAGCTAGGGATCTGGAGGATTTCCATGCCGGCATCCCAGAAAATAGAGGAAAGGAATGCATGCAGAGGGCGGGCACCGGGGACAAGAAGAGTGGGGAGAATCAGCGGCACCGGATACAGCCGAATGGGTCACGCGAGGTTTTTGGAAAGCTGCCACGAGGTGGTGAACGGCTTAAAAAATCGGTTGAGACCCTTAAGAAGCGCTCCACGAGCAAGACTTCGTCTTAACCAGAAGGAATTACCGGGGCTTTGGGGGGAAAAGAAAAGAAGGAGCGCTCTCTAACACAAAAACCAGAGGGTCGGCTTTGTAAAGAAAAGGAAAATTAACATGCTGCGGAGCCTGTAAAAAAGGCGCATGGTCGAAACGAGTCAAGAAGAGTGGTTTTCCATATCTTTGGAGGCGCAAGGAGGGGGGAAGAAAGAGGAAGGGACGTTCAGGCCTTGTCAGAGAAAGAAGGCCAGAGCGGTGATCGGCATTGGACGTAAGAGAGGGGGATGTGCCGTTTAGAGCGAATCGCGGCTAACTAAGCCGTGTATATCCTACCTGACGCGGGGTCTTCAATGAGATGACCTCGACAATGAATGATAGGACCTCAGTGTGAAAAACGGAGCCATGATCGACACGGACCACAGCTTGAGGAGATCCCAGATCTAAAGGCCTCAGCGAAAAAGTAACTTTCGATCTGGAATAGAGCTCGACACAATGCGCCGCCAGTAAGGGCTCATCCTCGCTACCTTGTCGTCTGTCACAGAACTTGAACTGCGACCAGTGAGCACTTAGGGGTCGAGCGAAGAGTAATGAGGGGCTGAAGGAAGGTACAAAAATTACTGGAAATTCACTTAGAATCCCTGTCTAGAACAGCTGGTTCAGAGAGAGCGCTGAGAAGAAACATCGCTACGCCTCTATAAAAGTGGGGAGAGGTCGGCAAAGAGTCTGGTTGGGATCAGGGAAGGGTACTTGGGCTGTGCCTACTCCAAAATCTTGTCTCGGAGGGAACAATCCTTGACTGGTCAACGAGCTGATTGGGACTCCGGTAAGAAAAGTGCTCTCCGTCGTAAATCGTGGGCAACTGTGACTAAAGAGGAGGAGAATGGATTCGAATTCTCTTCCTGACGGACCGGCGCCTAGTAATGAAAAGTCTTCATCAATATAAGAGCGCGGCTCCGAAATCAAAAGTACAAAAAAAAAAAGACCGGGACGAGAGTGTAAACGTCTGGGTGAGTGGGAAAAGATAGGGGAAAAGAGCATAGATCTTTTACCCAAAAAGGGTTAATGAACAGCTATGATCCTCAACGAAAAGCAGCGCCGACGTAAACCACGGACCTTATTTCAAGGAGGAAAAAGGGAATGCGGGGAATGGCAATTGAAGATCGAAGATCGCTGGTTAAGGGAGGGGGAGACCTCTCCACTACGCTTCTCGCGCTTGAAAACCAGCAGGGAGGGGAACGTGGACGGGATCAGCTCCTTTAACGCAAAAATGGGCAATGATTTTTAGGTAACGCACGGAAAGGTCGACAATCCGCGCCGGGAAGTGAGTGATCAAAAAACAACCGGAGGATGTTAAAAGAACCGTCAGAGGGAAAAGGCCGTATGCAGCAACTTCCCGTCGAAAAAAAGGACTGACAAAAGTCCCGAAAGAAATCAAGGGGGGAGGGGGAAAGGGGACGAACAGCGGTAGGGATGAGGCGGAGCCAATCGCATCCCCCCCAAAGAGGCAAAAAGGGGGGAGAGCAAACACGGGGAATCCCCGAAGCGACACCAGGCACTAAGAGCCGTTTTGTAATCCGGCGGTGGGCGTGATGCGATATCTGGGTGAATTTTTCGAGGAGGGGACGGGGGGTTCAGCGCAAGCAAGAAACACGCGCCGGGAACAAAACGACACGCCGACGCAAGGTTAGGGCGGCCGCCAGCTGGAGGACTTAAGACCCTAGCGAAAGGCACATAGCCGACAAACATATCCAGAAGAGTGTAGGCCGAAGGAATGGTAAAGGGGCATCCTAGCGACCCGCGTCCTCACAAAGCAAAAAAAGTCAGTGTAGACCGCAACCCGCCGGCCAGCCCCATTGAGAGTCTTCCCAGTGAACGACCGCCGATCAAGTCGGAGAGCGAGTCTTCGCAGCAACTCCAGGACAATTTTGTTGAGAAGAGAGAAAAACTGTCTGTTTTTGACCGTTCAGGGGACGAAAAAATCGCTTCTTGCCTACCATCAGGAGGGCGGTCGATCAGCCATACAGAAAAGGTAGCGATGGTCATGGAAGTCAAAAGCGGAGTGCAGACTCATCGCGCAATCACAGCTGGACATTATGGAGGCGAATGGGCTTCAGGCCCCAGAAGGCAGATAGCCGGTGGTCATTCCATCGCAGGCCCCAGGCAGCAATCGAGCCACGGCCGAAGAGAATAAACGGCACAGCACCAAGGCTGACCGCGTAAAGCACGACGCCGCGGGCGATACTATTGACAAAAAACACGCGGGCAACAACTGAAGACCTCACTGGACAAACTCGGCCGAAAAAAAAGGCTGTTGGTCAGCCATGAAGTCAGAGAGCCATCAAGGAGTTCAAATCTTGTGATGTGGGAGCCGCCGATCTTGTTCCGACAAAGTATGCAACGAAGAAAAAAGTCCTCGCGCAAAGGGAGGTTGGAAGAAACTCGGCCACAATTACAAAACACCTTGTACGTAGCCTGGAAAAAACGCGTGAAAACTTAGGAGGTGTGGAGTGAAGTAAAAGTCTGTTTTGGAGTCATCGAAAGCCTATCTTACCTGCCTTCGCTTCGGTCCTGGCGGGAAAAACTGTCCTGGCTTCGGTCAAGCCAGATAAAGATATTAGCGTTCTCGGGGGGGCTTACCGCTATCTCGAACCGCAGTCTAAAGGGACCCAAGCTCTTTCAGTTCTGTGCCTCCCTCGCACCAGCAGGTTATCGTATTCCTCCGACCACACTTGCCTTGTCGTTTGCAAGCCCTTAGCCGGTGGCAAGATGCGATTTCTCGGACCCCTCTTTGCTTGACAAACGCGAGTGCGCCCAACTCAGAAAGTGTTGGGCGGAGGGAAAGAGGACCTTGACCGAGCACGCACCGTGGAGTCGCACACCGGCGGTCACGAAGGATAGGCCTGCACGCCACAAAGTGGCGCGGCAGGTCGAGGAAAAAAAAGGGGACGGGATCCTTCATCTACTAAAAATCCAACTGCGCAGAAAGCTCCGTTACTAAGCGGCACGAAGCCGCGATTACGCCCGCCTAGCTCCACTAGTCCTTAAGATAGGGCGCAAGAGAGTGCTCGTCGGAAGCGTAATATCCTCGCTAGGGTGTCCGCTGCTCCCTCTTCCTACAAGACCCCAAATCAATCAGGGAGAGATGAGGGGGGGGGGGTATCTTCAGCGGTACTCAAGCGCCGGCTCACCTTGGAAACGACCGGGAAAACGCCACGCATCTGAAGCCGTCCGCACAATCCCATACGATCCGAAGCCCTCATCTAACACGGAGTCTGGGAAACAATTCATCCAAAACCCGCGTGCCAAGGCCCAGCTCATTTGTTAACCGGCACTACCGAAAACGCTCGGAGTTCTGAGGGAGGGGGGGGTTTTTCTCCGCTTCCACCAACCAGGAAAAAAACGAATTTCGGGCAGTCAGACTCAGGGGGGAGGGAGGGAAAGGAAAGTGGAAACAAAGTAGATGGACCAACCAAACTGTAAAACGGATGCTCCAGCAAAGCATGTAGCTGGTCAGGGCTGCCCACTGGGGAAAGAGACTTCGCGTCTTCCGCTCTCGGGGAAATTAAACGTATACACATAACCCGGGGGGAGGGTATGGAGCCGCTGGGAAGGGCGGTCGGCAAACTAGCCTGCTCAAGCGCCATCAAGAAGACACAGGTGAGTTCTCACCCACACCTAGAGGCCGGGCCATGTAGCTATAAAGAGACTAGACTAAATTCATCATAGCAACCAAATGCGGAGAGTAAAGGGAAGAAAGAAGTGGATTCGTAACGTAGAGGGGGGTCTACTCTGTAAGGCGGTCGCTTCTGGCGTGTGATCTTATCTGCACGCGTCTTCTTGCTGGATGGGTACTTCTTGGGAGGCAGAAAGCCGAAAGGGGGCTTCCTTCAAAACAAAAAGGGCATACGGTCTTTCCGCCAGCCATCAATTATAATCAGTGTCGACAAGCAGGGGGGGAGCGCGCGCATCTATTATTCTTGTCGAAGTCCTCAACTTTCAACTGTTGGTCACGGAGACGGTTTGAGAATCCTGTTCAGACCCCATAAATTGTGGGACTTACCAGGAGGGGTGCCACCTCTTAGGGGGTGTCGGTCCTTCAGATCCTCAATGAATCATCGGTAGGCTGGCCGGGGGTAAAAGAATTCAGCAGGAGGTTTGGGTCGAAAGCTGGAAGGGTCTTGGGATGAATTTTGTTTAAGGGTGGGTCCCTAGTTGGAGTGGTGAGGTTTTAGCCATACGGGAACGCGTTATGGGATGGGAAAAACTTACGGTAAGCTCATATGGGCGTTTCTGTTCGCAAGGGAACGATCCGGAATCACAAAGAGCCATCACCGGGTCAGAAATTATCCTAGTGGGAGTCGGCCGCGGCTCAGTCAAAAAATCGCTTAGGTCTAGTCTTAGGGTCTGAAAACTTCTATCTGGCTGGGACAAATAGAGTTAAGACTACGTGAGGAGGGCTTCACGAGGGGTCGGGGGCCGGGGGCTGAACGAGCATGGCAATGAAAGTTGATTTTTTGAGGCGGAGATCGCCCGGGGGGACACAAAGATCAAAAGTTGGTGTTCTTGCACGCACAGAGGGGAGGAGGAAATATAGAGACCGTAGGAGGGGTCTTCTGTAACTGGGGGGCTACAATGCAGCCGCCAGCTCCTGGAGGGAACAACCGGGGCTCTCATTCCTGTGAGGAGGGGGTGCGACAGAGGGTATCGCGAGATTAAGGGGGGGAACCGGTCGGAAAGGACATGCAATTGAACTACAAGGATAGAAGGGGCTGTGAGACGTATCCGCCGTACCTGGGGTGCGTTGGCACTCCTCTGTTACGCATTGAAAGAGATGCTGCGGAGGGGGGGGGGGAGTGGAAGAAAGGGGGATAGCTAAGAGTTCTCAGTGAGAAAGACGATTTCGAACTTTAGGATCCGGGATAGTTTCTTTCACATAATGGTCAGAACAAAGAAAAAACCAGAAACTCCATGGCTAACGTTGGACTGGGTAACGTAATAGACTATCGTTAGCTCTATCGCGGCACTGGAACAACGCGGTGCCAAACGCCACTTAGCGAGGTTTGATCCCCACTCAAACTAAGTTGGTGGAACTAAGGGTCAAAGAGTGGATCCCTTCATAGTCTCATCCTAAGAGGAGAGCTTCGGACTTCTACCTCTGCATGTAACTTGTTTTGAATCAGATCGGAGAGAGAGAAAAAGCAACAGGGTCCGGCTGCCGGAAAGGAGGACAAGAAACTGTCTATGCAAGCATGGCGAAACGCTGCAGAGTTTGTCCAAGAGGTCTGGAGGTGTTACGCCTCGTAGCGTTCTGGCGGAAGAAGGCAATCGAAAGCGCGGCTTTTACCCGGTTCAATCATAGGGGGGGCTCCTGGAAGAGAAACGGAAAAGGGATAGAACCCGGAAGACCTAGTCCGCTCTGGTTCACTGACCAAAAGCGACCAGGGAAGGGTAGGGAAACCGCCTTTTCCAGCCAGGACCATAGGGCATTAATCTCTCCATTCTTCGCAAGATAATTCAGGTTCGGGAAAGAGGGTAGTGAGGAATACGAAGCTCTCAACGAGGGACGAGGAAGGCAAGGGGAAATGAAGGGCTTCTCCCTGCTGCGGATGTCAACTTATGACACGGGAGAGAGGGGCGGGCGCGGGAAGGAGGATATGAGGAGAAAGGGGTCAAAACCTCTCGACAGTGAGAAACTTCAACGGAGATAACTCTCACAATCATGGTCAGGAGGCGAGGGACGCTGAGATAATAGATAGAGGATAACTGGAATAGGGGGGCACAGAGACTTTTAATACGAACTTTATTGACTGTTGGGCTTCCGCAGGACAATTTCGGTTTTCAAAAAGGAATCACGGCCGGCGGAAAAAACTAGGAATGATTTGAGACTCTTTAACCAACCCTGAAGCTTAGGCTAACGCGAACGAAACGAGAAGTTAAAATGAGGATGATAAATTGAGCTATTTGCAACGAAGTCGACGGAACCTAGACGAGCTAATTTCGGAGGCTACAAAAAACGAAGCGCGCTCCGCCAGCAGATTCAAGGTAGGAGAGTGGGAACCACGTGTAGGGGGCGAGATGTGGAAAAGGCGCGCGCTCGATCAAGAATGTACCCCCGACTCCAAAGAATCGAAATGACGAAAGAGGAGGAAGACGCAAAAAGCACTACATCGGGAAGGGGACGTAACCCGTCTCGGCAGTCTTCCACGTGCCCGAGGAGGGTAGCCTCTCTCAAATTCTATCGGGCTGCCCGTACGGGGGAGAAGAAAAGACAGACGCGCGATCCAGAGACGTGAATGCCAGGTCGTTTAAAAAAGGTGAAACAGGATAAGGTTATCTAACTTTGGAAAGATGGTAGGACGCATCCAGGAACATAAAAGGAAAGCCTTGCATCTATCAACCACAACACTTAGTAAATGGGGGAAAGAGAGATCCGCTTCCGCTGATGTCGCAGACTGGCCCGGTGATTCTTATAAAACTCATCTTTAGTGTCGATTAAATGAGCCTGACTGTCCCCCACCTCGGAAGAAAAGGGAGGGGGAAAGAACGCGTAGGTGAGTGGTATCGAAATCTCATCCCACTCGTCATGGCGATCACGGACCTTCAAAAGACGCACACCTTTCAGAAGGAGACATCCGTTTTACGTCAGCTCTGGCGTTAATGAGGTGTTTGACGGAGAGAGATGGTAACCTTTCAGGAGGAGGATGGTGATTTTTAATGAGGATCTAGCAGAAATCCGTTTCAACCCTCACAAAGAACACAAGGCAAGATCTGAACGGGGGGGAGGTACGAAAGAGGGAGAGAAGCCGCTAGGGCTCGGGATAAACTTCGAAAAGAGTTCTTCTCCGGTAGAAGCGTCTACTTCCCATATAGGATACTCAAATGACAGCAGAGGGAGGTGGGAAAAGTTTGGGGAGATGTCGCCAGCAGCGCTTCTAAGTCCCGAGCCTATCAGATTTTGGGAAAAGTCAATGGCAGTGGTGAGCACGAACAGAACTGAGGGAAGGCAGGGACCAAGAAAAAAGCATTGCGTCTTCACCATTGAATTTCCTACCATATCACGTTGCTCTCTTCTAGCGAGGGGGCATGAGTGAGAGACTCAAATAGTTCTTTGTTGATAGAAGTGTGAATAGCCTTGGAGGAGAACTGAGGTTTTTCAAAACGGCGTTAATGACGGGAATCATTATGCTCATGTTAAAGCAAAGAGGTAAACGGCATTTCAAAGGGGGGCGGACAGTCTACGCAGTATCGTGAAGGATTGGTCAATGCATTGCGGACTTTTCGGAGTTAGGGGATTCGGCGAGGGGCTCTGGGATAGCAGTATAAAAAAGGGGGGAATCCGGCTGGGCGTGGTCACATTGCCCTGAAGATAGGCGGGCAATGGGTTGTCTAGGTCAAAGAGAACAGCCCCCCTCGTCATGTAGTTAGAGACCGTCATGTCAGAGTCGCGTTACTTTCGCAGACGAAACTGGAAGCACCAGAGGGAGATTCAGAGAAGATAGAAAAGGGACGCGATGGCCTCTCTTAAAACGGGGGGGAAAAGCAAAGTCAGGGAGCGGAACACCTCCAGCAGAAAGCCAATATCTTTAACGAGCGATCCTGAGGGGAGGGGCAGTACTCGAGAGCGACGCAGCAGCGAATTAAGACTTGGAAGGGGAAAACGCAGCGAGGCCTGTTCTTATCTCCAGTATCGTGGAGTTCAGAAAAAAGCCAGGAATCGAATGAAAGAAAAAGGACACTCTCGCGTTTTAATCTAAAGGGAAAGGGCGATCACGGAATCTGGCCCCGCCTAAGATCACCACCCAATCGTTAAGTATCCGAGTATAAGGAAAAGACAACGGGGGATAGTCTTTTGTCAGACGGTATATTCTTGGAAAGGTGGAAGTCGCACCATGATAGCGGATGGAAAAAGGAATACCTCGACGCAATGCTAACTGTGGTGTTCTTTAGGAGAAGGGACGCCTCCAGGAAAGACAAAGAAAGAAAAGGAATCACTAATCAGAAGGGAACGTGAACCGGGGGTATAACAGCTGCCAATATCAAAGAATATTCGAAGGGGGGGGGGGAACACCCCTCACTTCTCAATTGAAGGGATTGAATCTGAACGGGGCACAAAGGCAAACTAACAACAGAATTGTGGAACGGAGTTTCATCCGACCATCACCGAAAAGAAACATTGAAGGTGGTTCGTTTCCAACCAAACCTTAAGGCCCGACCTCTTCAAAACAAGATCTATTTGCCAGGCGAAAGAGCGGTGAAGATGGAGCAGCACAACATTGAAAAAGGGAGAGGACACCTCCACCAGCGGGGTTGTGATAAGAAGTAGCGTCGGCACCTTTGCACTGAAAGCAAACAAGCTACTTGGGCACGCTAAGAAAAAGAGGGAGGTCTCCAGCTTATCTGCATGAAGAACAAACGCGTAACTCTGTCTCATGTTCAAATACTCCAAAAAAGTGTATCTTTCGTTCCCAACCACGATCAGAAGAAGAGAGCCTCAACAAAACTGAGCAGGGCAAGGCTATTGCCGCAGGCCAAGGGGCTTACCTTACCAGACTCTGACGTGAGGGTCTATGCAAAAAATACAGACCCGGGAAAAGCCAGCATGAAGGGAGTAACGTAGGATCCCGTCACAGATATCCGTTGAGCGAAGCCAAGAAGATCAAAGCAGTTGAACTAAGGAGTAAGAGCCAAACTAAGGACTCCAGCAGGATACGGTCGATATCCCTTATGATGGGTCGAAAATGACAGAGAAGGCAAGGAGAAGACCGACCCATTTCCAATAAACAAGAGTCCAATCATATGAACTGGAGGCGAAAGGCCCGAAGTCAAGTCCGCATAACACGAGCCGATTCAAACCTTCCGAACAAAAACGAAAGCGGAAAAAGGAAAAAAAGAACCTTAGAAGTAAATAGCACCACAAACCTTCATCCCACACACTGCCGAGTCCAGAAAAAAATAATAGATGGAAAGTGTAACAGGATTCCGGAGTACCGGACTAAAAGAGGATTCATGAGAGGGATGGTTGAATAGCTCTTCACCCCAAAGAAGAAGGAACGAAGTTCATCAGGGGGTTGGAGGGGGAAAAAGATCGAAACACTCCTGCGGATACTCTGAGGGGGGAAGGCGTGATGCTAGAAAAAGCATTTTCATAGTGGCGAGAAGCCACTTATGGACGATTCACCGCTCGGGGTCCATGCAGGTGTAGCAGGGGGGGGAAAGAGAAAGGGATTGGGCTCCACCAATGTGAGAGGGGGTGAACCAGACGCGCACCTGGAGGGGGCGTGGCGGTCATCCAAGCTGATCCAAGTCATCAGACGAAGACAGGAGATGAGAGGGGGGGAAAGGAGGGGAGGTGAAAGAGCAGGGGGAACGGAAGGGGGAGAGCAGAAGGGGAAGGGAAGAACTTGGGGAATACGAACAACCCCGCAGGCCTAAATGCAACAAAGCCATAAGGAGGATGAGAAAAAAGCGACGGAGACAAGCTTGCGATCTCTCTCCACAACAACAGGAGGATTCAATCTCTCTAGCTGGCAAGATCGTCTACGTCGCGGGGGGGAAATCGCTCCGGGAAAGGGAAAGAAGTCAACTAAGCTCACGAGAAGCAGGGATGAATGCATTGGAGCATGCTCTGGCTAAGCAGAAACGGAAAGGGTGGCGGCCTTGGTTCCCATATCTACCGGGGTGCAAGACTTTTCGAATTGCAACAGACCTATCTGCCTGCCTGCTTTCACATAAAGCAGAAGGTCGCTCGCGAAAAAGGATTGGCATAGAAGAAAAGGGAAGGAAAAAAAAGGAAGGGGGTTATCCGAACATAAAGTGGTTTTCGAAGACAGGGGGAAGAAACAAGGAGTCTGCTCTACACTTCGTTTTAGGGGGTTCAGGGTTAAGGCAAGTGAATCACTGAATGAATAGAAGGTAGTCAGTGGAGAGGAAGGGGAAAATCCGGCAGCAGTTAAGGGGGGGGTCAAAAGAGGGGAGGCTGATGACTGTTGGAGAAGGGAACCGCTCAGGTTAGGTATGGGAAGATTTATGTGTTATAAGTCGGGAGGAGAGAGTTATGTTGGACCCGCACGGATATAAATAGAGGGAGGGGGAGGGGGCCGCCCTGAGGGACACTGAGAGGAAGAAATCTCTACCCAGGATCACGACGGTCCTGAGGAAGGGGATGGTCAGGACAGGAACATCTTCAAACCTACTAAGGGGAGAGGGGGGTATCTTAGAAGGGAAGAGAAAGGATAAAGCATGGAAAGATCATTAAATCAAAAAGACTGCTGTGCTCGGCGGCGGCGCCGGCTAGGGCTTCGTAACTGCGAAAACGGAGCCTGCAGAAAAGGTTTGGGGGGGAGTCAATGGAGAGATCGCCGGTTAGAAAAGATCAACGTTTTTGAGGTGGGAAAACTGCCCACAAGCGAACGATGTTCTTCCTGCCGTCTCTTCGGAAAGGGGGGGAAAACGTGAAGGAGACCAAAAAAAGGGGAGGTGTTCATAAAGGGGCCGCGCAGATGAGGACTTTAGGCAAAAACACGAGGGGCTTGGCTGCGGTAATGGGAAAAGGTGCGACCAAAAGACGCGTTTCTTAAAGAGAGGGGAAAGAGAATTCGGTGTGGCCGACAAGGAGGGGAATTCCTGGAAAGGGCAACCAAGGCAAGTGAGAGGGGGGGGGAACGGGTCTGATCGCCAAATGGCGTTTCACGCAGGCGGAAGAGGTCACAGCCCGAAGAAGAGAGGGCGGGGCGGGCGGAAGGAGAGGAGAGTGAGCTGCGGTCACTACGAGAAGATCGGGGGAGAAAGGTGAGAGAGGGATGCTGGTTCCATGCCTTGGAATCCTCAAAAATAATCTACGTCTATAATAGGGCGGCAGTGCGGGGGTGGGGTGAGAGTGTAGGGGTGGTTTGTTTGTGTGGGGGGGGAAAAATCTATCTAGGGGGTGGTGCGAGCGAGGAAAAGGTGGGGGGCTACTTGCAACGCCTAAGGTTCAAGAAGGGGGGTATCCGCTACGTCCACGTAGGTTGGGGGGGAATCTGCTGGCAGGACAGGTTATCTCAGAAAGAAAAAATCAGGAGGATCAAGACTATAAAACTTAGGAAGAGAAAAGATGCATACGTGGCTTTGCTACACAAAAACTCGAGGAGATCTCCACATGTCAGCAACCGGGGAAGGTCTTGGGGACAGCAGAGCGCTCTGCTCTCCTTAAGCGTCACAGCATTGCGAAAAGCGGCAAGCAGCGAGGGGTAAAATCCGGGAGGAGGCAGGAGGTGTTCCAAAGATGAACTGAGGGGGGAGTTTTCCGATGAGTCAACGCCCGATCTTGATCGCTGGGTACCGGTTCCCATACTGGGGGGCTTGCCAGTGTGCGAAGGAACGGAACCGCGGCTCGAATGAAATTGGTTCCTATCCAAGAACAAGCGGCGGGCACGGTGGATGACCTCCGACCAACGAGATACGGACTCTAGGAGGGGGGAAGAGCAAGGATCGACACCCCCAGGAGGAGATCCCATCGTCTCAAGCTCAGCTGCCGACGTGATGAGGCGAATCCGAAATCGCCCAAACATGCGCCGCCGAAGCAGGGGGGAACATAAAACTCGAAAGGAGAGTCTGTACGAACTTACGGGAGGAAAATTAGGGGGGGGAGGAGAAGAGAAAGGGAGGCAAATTCCCCTACTGAAAGGAAGAGGAAAGGTTTTCGAATCACGCGATCCAGTCGAGAAACCGTGTCCTTGACGCGAAAAGCTATACCCAAAAAACCAAAAACAAACCACACACCTCTCTACTGAGGAGGGCAGTAAAAAAAACAAGGGGATACTCACGATCTTGGAAACTGGGGAGGAAAGGGGGGAATGAAAGGGGGACTGTTGTAGGTGGCTTCAATCAAATTCAGGAACTGAAATGTTTACACGATCTATTGAGGCGAGGGGGACGGAAGAGGGGAAAAGCTCAGCGACGCGGCAACTAACAGGAGAGGGAAAGTTGAGCTGTCTATGTCAGAGGAAGCAGAAAAGGGAAAAAGGCTACGTGTTCGAAATTCTGACAGAAAGAGAAGATCTCTTCTACCCCGGTCAATCATCAGGAAACGTTCGACAGAAAAGGGGGAGGTAGTGTTCTTGCGAGATGTTGAAACCGTAGGAAGGATAGATTATACCCCTCAAGTAAACATGACTTCTACAGGGAGAAGCATAAAAAGAGAAAGAAAAGACAGCGCCGACTTAAACCCGGAGGCGTGAAGGCGGGTCACCAAGGTTCAGCGCTAGTTAAGGTAAGGGGGGGGGAGCGGAACCAATGACTTCAGCATTTGGTAGAGAGGGGGAGACACTCCTCCAAAAAAAAAGCGCACGTTGAAAGGGAAGGGGGTCCATTGAAGGGACGGAATCGGCTCCTTTAATCGAAAGGGAAAAGAGTTAGGTTTTAGGAACTCATAAAAAGAAACAGGGGAGACATCCGCGGCAAACCAAGAAGGGACTTACGATCTAGAAAAAAAAAAAGGGGAGGGGGGGTAGAACAGAGATAGGTGAGCCGCGGATGTAAATCTTAAAAGGGGATGAGGGACGCTCAAACCTCAGCTTTCCAGTACGAGGAAAGGTAGACCGGATGGAAACGGACCGAACAGGGCACAAGAAATGAGGGAATAAACAGAAAAAAAGATTGGAATTTTATATAAAACTAAGAACCAAAAGAAAGAAAGGGGGAGAAACCTGACCTTCCAACGCATCGCGCAAAGTGGAAAACGACCGCCATCCGGTTTTTGACGGAAAGTGGCTGTTCTTTTATGCTATTTGTGCTAATCTTGTCCTCTGGGCATTGTCTAGGGTGAACCGTTTGGGGGGTTTCAGCCGATCGAAGACAGAGAGAAGGACACTCGACCTCGGAGGTCAAGAGAAAGGAAACGAAGTTGCTGTGACTATGTGCTATCAGGAGGAGGCGGAGACAGCTGTTAAGGAAGTCTGTACAAAAAAGACTGCGCAAGAGGAAGCAATATTCCCTATCCTATGCACATAATATCAAAGAGGAAAGGGGAACAGGTGGCGCTTGTCTCCTGATCAAAGAGTAGAGGAAAGATCATTCATAGCTCGTGACCAGTCAAGAGGAGGGATCACCGACCGAAAGCCCTTCTTGCATTGGAACCAGGAAAAAGTCAATTTTTCTACTTCCCGTGCGGGAGGTAAAAACTACTCTATCCCGCTAGCACAGGGAGGGGAGGGTCTTCACGCAGGCGATCGAAAAAAGTCTTTTTGAGGCGACGTCGCACGAAAAGGAGTAAAAAGTCGAAGCTTGGGGGGAAAAGCGGGGAAGAGAAGAATGGTGAGCCTGCGCCATCCGTCGTTCCAGGTCAGGGCAGTTCAGTCGTGAGACCAAATCAGGTATAATGAAGGGAGTGGAGAGGAAGGGAGTGGCAAAGACTGGGCTAAGTAAACGCAAACGTCTGAAGATTGAGCGAGGTGAGGATTTGCTAGAGCGGGGGGTCGGTCAAGGGGGAGATAAAACTTCGAGTAAGGGGAGAGAGAGTACTTTTCGTGAAAGGCAAAAAAGGTCCTAGGCATTTAGGGGGGGTGAATAGGTCCCGAATGAAGGCGAAGGAAGGTGCTTATAAAAGAAGGCACGAAAGGGAAAAAATAGCTTACCGTCGTCAAGCCTATAAAATCGGGAAGAGAGTGGCCGTCGCGGAACAATTACAATCAAAGGGGGAGCGGGTCGGAACAAGACACAGCATCCAAGTTACAAAAAAATCAGATGATTTCCTTTTCGCCAGGAGGGATAGAGAAGTCTAGCCATCATTTGGCAGGATCGGGAGTCCAAAAACATCCTACCATCGGGGATGAATTTTGGAAGGGACTATCAGTGCAGGTGAGAAAAAAAAGGGTTCAATCCCGTAAGGAAGAAGGGGAGAGACGAATTCCTCCTCAGATATCGGAGATCGTATTACTGTGGGCAGAGAGAAGCGGTTCAAAAGAGCATAGCACAAACGAGTGGGAGTATCAGAACAAAACCTCGCTTTTCCCGTATAGTGTTGAAAACCACCAAAAAGAAGAAGAAAAGACCAAAAAACAAAACCCATAAGAACAAAGAAAGTAGTCGTTGAACAGGAAGCGACAAACCTCTAGCACCGGCCCTGCCCGCCTCTGTCGCATCTTCAGTAGGGCTTAAAGCGGGTAAACCGCCATAGGAAAAAGAAGAACGTTGCAGAGAGGGCGAGAGTAAAATGCACCCGGGTATATAGATAAGGAGCCTACCCACGAAGCATCTGACTGTCACAGGGCTTAATTTACTCCCATCAAAAAGGAACCACTTTCCGATATCCTACGACAGGAAAATAAAGGCCGGGGGGGGGGAGTTTCCCTTGAAGCGTCCTGACCGACCGGGCGCAAACACGTAATGCGAGTCAGAAGAGTATGAAGAAAAACTCGGTAGCTGTCGCCCCCCGTGCCCAGAATAAGCCCCACGCCATATGTAAGACATTCTAGAGAAGGGGGAATGGCAAAGGAAGTAAAAAAAAAGTTGTGCCAAAAGAAAGCTGCTTCTTTTAAATCGGATAGTCCTGCACGAAACACGCAGTAGGGGCGGGAATTTCATAGCAAAAAAAGTGAATCTTGCGTTCCAAAACCCCTCTATGATACAGGAACAAGTCCTCACCAGAAAAAAAGCAAGGGAAATCTCTGGGGGGACGCGGAAAGAAAATAGCAGAGGAGTCAGCCGCCGGAGCCGTAGTACCTTAAGAGGGGATCAACGACAGAGTGCCTTACGTCGCTAAGAAAGCAAGTAGAAAGATCCCGTCTGGGGCGAGTAGTCCAAGGCCGACCCTCATAAGAAAGACGGGGGATACGGTTATGGATCCAGGTAAGGTGTCTATCTTCTTACGTCTGGCTGTACCGGCTCACAAGGGAAACCCCTCTTAAAGACCTTGAAAAGACAGGGAGAGTTCAGAAAGTCCGCGGGGGAAGAAAGAAATAAAAAGAAAGGTCACGAAGTATCCGCATTGTCTTCGACCAAAACAAAAGATGGAAATGGGAATAACTAAGCCTTAAAAGTAAATCTCTCCAGAATGTAAGAAAAAGACACTGAAGCGTGAAGAAAGGCAAATCATGCTGAATGGCGTTTTACTGGGAAGGAGGAAAAAACCTTAAAAGACCAGGGCTGGAATTGAGGGGATTTTCCATCAAAAAGGAGAGACGAGAAGGAGGCTTCACTCCCGAATATTTAGGAAATAAATACCTCATCGAGGGAAGGATTCGAAAAAACCCAATAATGCGGTTACATAGTCATTTTAAATGGTAAAGAACAAAAAGAACATTGAAAAGCTTTCGCCGACCGCTTGGAAAAGGGGGGGAGAGAAGAAACCGGGCTGCGGCAGGCTCGGGGGGAGATATCTAAAATGTCCCTGTGCCCGCTCGGTGGCCAGGCCAAAACCCAGGGGACGGGCGTGTCGGGAGAAGAAAAAGAAAAAGGCATCCCGCAAACTAGAATAAGGTGGCCGTACACAATCACAAAGAAGAGATGAAAACGTTCTCGGGCGTCTAGACAAAAGAGGAGGAAAAGAATCCTTTGCAGG
>Ga0179591_1207680_pt1 | contig 16252 bp, 14 predicted proteins | sample CZOMad2_1_08_16f_FD_182891 | JGI IMG/M metagenome (GOLD analysis project Ga0179591, IMG submission 182891) | Vadose zone soil fungal communities from Angelo Coast Range Reserve, California, USA - CZOMad2_1_08_16fungal (PacBio error correction) | ecosystem: Environmental > Terrestrial > Soil >...
CCCTATAACTGGTTGAGGAAAAAATGAGGGTGGGGTTTAGCGTGCACGTCAAATTGCTAAAGAAGAAAGTCAAGAGCTACCTGCGCGCAACCGCTGACGCCTATATCGGGGACAAACCTGAAAGAGGAAAGCGAAGAGGGGAGAAGACAACACCAACGGAGAGGAGGAACAGAGAGATCTACCAGAAAAAAAATGCTTGCGCTCGGATGGGGAGCCATCAGCGAACACAGCGTCTATCGAAGGGAGGAAAGCGCGCCATGTCGCCTTACTTCCGGACACAGAAGTGTTCCCGCGTTGCCGTCGAAAAACAAACACGACCCGAGGAGGGGATAGTAATACTGAAACGGCGTAAAGCGGGCGTTTAGTTGCCCCTGAAAAACAAAAACATAAAACTCCGGAAGTGCTGCAGGGGACGGGTTCAAGAAGTTGTCCCACGCGAGAAAAACGGTAATCAAAATGAAGCCAGGTCAAGAAAAAAAATGGGCACTCAACGCGAGTAACACCATCAAACTTTGCGGCGCGCGGTTACCCTGAAAAAAAATGAAAAAAAATCTGGGAAAACGGTTGGGGGACGCCGAACATGTTTCGAGATCGCGGGCCGCGAACGGGTAACAACGTGGGACCATGCACTCATCAAACCCTGAGAGTCTCCCTGTGCTGAAACCTCTAAAAATTGAAGGAGCTTCAGAGCTATCTGAATAGAAACCGTCGTTACGAAGTGGGGGAGGAAAGCGGAAAACTCGCCACATAGAGGAGGTAATCAGGATCGGGTGAAGAAAGGCTACCCCCAAAAGGAAGAGGAGTTCGGGGACTTCTGCGAAAAAAAATTGTCAGAAGAAACGGAGAAGAGAAAGTGAACGAAAGCAGCCAAGGGAACTAGGGAAAAACAGGACTCCTTATTTCACGAGCAGAAAGTTTCACCCGATGGGTGGGCGCGCGAACCATGGGGAATCAAGTGGCCACCGACGGTGGTGGGAAAAAAAACCGGAATCCAGAATCATAGGAGACACAGAAATGAGAAAATAAAAGGGGGTCAAAACGAGGACCACATCCAAGGGAAGAAGAGGGGGTGGGTTTTACCCCAAGCAGGTGACTGGAGCAAAGATGAGGGGAACTTCCGTGTTCACTGGGCTGAATGGAGGGGTGAAAAAAAGGGGGGGGAATTGTCAAGAGGGGGGGGGAGGATTACGAATGCAGGACACCCTGACCGCAAAGGGAGGAAGGGTCGACAGGGCCCTACTCTCTTGAGGCGGCGGGGGACAGAGAAGGACCAATTACCCAGCAAAGAAGGACCTGCTCTAAATATACAAGAAGAAGGTCGAGGCCAAGGCTGAAAGATCGCCAAAACTGAATAAAAAAGCTGGAAATGAAAATACTCGCAAAAAAAAGGTACACACAGAGGAGAAAAGACAGAATCATTCGCTAGCAAACAGGAGATGGATTGGAACCGGAAGGGAGTGCGATGTGTCGGGGCGCAAAAGCGGCTAGGGGCAACGCGCAATCGCGCGTCCAAGGAGGGCTGGCGATGGGTTGTTTCATCCCCATAATATGGGGGAAGCACTGTCAAACAGCTTTCCTCTGTCAGGTCTGACTGGGGAAAAGAACCACTGAACCGATAGCTTTTAGGAAGCCTCACAGGGGTGCTCTAACTCAAGAAGTCCAAATGAAAGGGAGTCCGCGCGTCACCCGCAAAGAAGAAGACAAAAAGGCGGAACAAGAACTGAAAAGGCAGGGGGGGATTCATCTCATCAAGGATTCAAAAAAAAAAACCGCGAGGTAACGAGTCGCAAAGTTCAAAAAAAAACAAATTGACTAAAAAAAAAGCTTTCTGGAGGGGGGAAATCTGCATCGAAGAGAGTTGGACCAGAAACTCAGACGGTCCAACCTTAGGAGGGTAGCCCGTAAAAGGGAAAAGGAGAGAGAAAATCGGGTCGAAACGAAAGGAAATTTCTGGGATTAAAAACGCGGTAAATATACCAAGATCCAGACGAGACTTAAACGTCAAACAAAGGAGCTCCCGCCCCAACCATGTACATATCTACCTGGAAAACCTTTGGAAGATACGACTAAAAAGCCTTGGGAGATGGAGGGAGGAGAAACTGAAAAATATAAAAGATCGGAGTGAGACGCAAGAAATCACCGGAGGGGACAAGACAAAGTGAGAAAAAATCTGGAAAACAATGGGCACCGTATATCGAACGAGTAGGGAAAGGGTCCGCACCGTTCACCGCCTTCTAGAAAATCGGAGAATACAGAGGCGGCGAGGCTGGGCCGAAAAAAGCCGCGGTAGCTGGGAGAAGAAGAGGAAAAAGCCAACAAGCCCCGATACTTAACAGCCTCGTCTGAAAACGCGTACGCCAAATCGAATGGTTCGAGGGGGGAAAGTCAAAGAAACGGGATACGGGAGGCCGAACCAGCCGCCGGCAAGCAAGGCCTGTAGAGGTGGAAAAACGAAGGGAACGGAGAATGCAGGAGGGGGGGTCCCCAGGCCATTAAAATATCATGCGAAGTCAGGGGAAAAAGTAGAAAAATCGGAGCCGGTCTGGAAACTTGGTGAGCACGGGGGGGGGCGTTCTCAAGGTCCCGGGTACGAGAGGGAAGAAAGATGATCTCTGCGTCTCCACATGATCTCCAGAGAAGGTGAGCATGTTAAGGAACGTCTTCCCCTTTATACGCTTTGCGGAAAAAAAAATCCACCTGGGCTAGCAGAGCCCACACCGCTCAAAACGAGGAGACAGGAACAACGGGTCTCGAAGCCCTAGAAATGTCGGTCTTCGAGAAAAGAAAGGGGACTCACTATGACCTGGTATCACCTTTGCCTCCAACACAATAAAAGGATGAGAACCCTAAGCAACCTCATGCTCCGGGGGGTGGGGTGACAACGCTTCAAGCCCACAAGAAATAAGAGAAGTGTGTCAATTATTGTCGGTGCAAAAGGGTCGCCGCGAGCCACCACACAGAAGACGTGGGTGGGCAACACGTAAAACTGGAAAATGGGGTCGACCCCAGGCAAGACTACAGATCAAAGGATGGGAAAGGCGGTGTCAGTCAACAGCAAACCTCGGGACCACGGTCCCAAGTGGGTGGGGGGTGTTGGGGGGGAGAAACGGGCGGGGAAAAAAGAGCTTATCGGGGAAAGAAAGCCATCTCCCATTTGTTGGTAATGGGGTTTTTGAACCAACGCACAAGAACTCTCTGAATAGAAAAGGAAAAACGGCGTTGAATACAAACGAAATCAAGACGGAATCCGGCGGGGGGGTGGACGGTCCGATCGATTTTAATCCGTGCTAACTCAACACGAACCGATGGGTGGGGGGGGGGGTTCAGCCTAGGGTACCTTTGGGAGTGGGGGTGGGCAGGCGTCTGAGAAAATCGACCATCAGCCGAGCGAATGCGACAAGTATGTAGACGAACGAGCGGCGAGGCGATAGGCGAAACGGACGATCCGTCGCTTAAGGTGTAAAAGTCTTCACGGTTGAAGCAAACACAGAGCACTACTTCAAAGTAGTGCACGAACAAAGAAAAAGGGGAGAAAGCATGCAGTAAGGGGGAGGGTGCCGCAGGGAGCCGGCGAATGCACTAACGCACCGGGGCTTCAACTTTTTACGGGGGAACGTTCAAGCAACCCAATGACAGGGGGGGAACGAATCCAGGATATCAAGTCAAGGCCAGATCAAGTCGGATGAAACCCTTAACGTCGAAATAAAAGGTCTCAAAAAAACAAAAACTACCACGGGAGAAAAGGGCTGGTCTTGAGGAGACTCTGTCGGGACTGGGGTGCTGTCCTAGGGACTAAAGTCAAAAACAGGACGATAAGACCAACACCAGAACCGGAAGGGCTGGGACCTTGAAGCCGGGCATCATGTGCACAACAGGAAATATGAGCGCACTCCGAAGAACTCACAAAAAGCACGCTGCATGACCTGAAGATTGGACCACGGTGGGCACACTTGGGGGGGGGGGAGGGGGCCCAGTACAGGAGCATCTACAAATTCGGGAGGAAAACGACGAAGTAAACACCGGGGTCGCTTAAGCCTAACCACACAATCAAAAAAGAGGAACCAAATCCCGGGACCACGAGACGATAGAAACCACGAAAAAACACGAAATGGGAGGGCCCTAACATGTGCAAGCCCCGTAGGGCAGTCTGCGTACGCTCCTTTCGGCCACGGCGCAACGTCCCGCTCAAACCAGGTAACAAAAACGAAATCGGCATAACAAAGTCGAGTTGCGAGAACAAAAGGGGGCAAAAAAAAGAAGACTTGAACCAAAAAAAAAACACCAAAAAACCACAAAAGAAACACCCCCGGCGCCCCCCCTTCGAGCGAGAAAAAAACAGAACCGTCATCCTGCCAGTTGAGATTGGGATTTGTCGGGAAAACAAGGGGATCAGACGAGGGGGGAAGGGCACGGCACCCGCAGGACTTTGTGAAAAAATCAAAGTGGGCATATGACCGACAAAATAGCCGGACGAGAGAAAGCCAGGTGAAAGAACCTGGCCATGACGGACAAGCCGAAAGTGAAACTCAAGCCGCAGAAAGAACCCAAAGTGGTGGTCATGTAAAAAGAGGGGTAGAAAAAATGGGAATCGTCGGGGGGGAAGTTTGTAAGTAAAACACGAAAAGTAGTAGTCTGGCTGTTTTGGTGGGGAACACGTGTTCTACCTCGACTGGAAACCGACGAGGCCAGTAGTTGGAAGAGGGTCTTGGCTACGGGGGGGGGGGTTATCTTAATATCTGCGACAGAAATAAGGATTAACACTGGGTGGGATCGAAGGAGACCACCATTCACCTCTGGGCCGAAATGACTCTCCGCAGCAAGCTCGATGCAAGAAGGAACTTCAAGTCTGTATGGACTTGCAGATGGAAGAGCAACATGGTGTCTGAGGAAGGAGCCCAGTATGCACTATCCAAATAGGACGATGGGGGTCACCGCGTCGAAAACCGTCCCAAAAAGCCTTAGCAAGAAAAATAGGACTTGTACCTCCTTGCCAGGAAAGGACAGGGCCCTACATTGGGGCCGAAAAATACAAAGAAGGAAATTCCACGGCCAGGGGGGAAAAACGCTACAGAACATGGCGTGAGGACATGTTACGAAGACAGGGAAACGGAGGGGGGGCCGGTTAAAAGCAACAAGTCGCAACGCGAACTGGGGGGAGCCGATCTGCGTTGGGGCGAAAAGGCGGGCTACGCCAAAAAAAACAAAAAAAACTAAAAAAGGGGCGGAAAGACTCACAGCAGACCCGGGAGTGAAAAAGAAGTCGAATGGGCGAAAGGTTGACCGAAATGTAGAAGTTGAAGGAGTCCGGCGCTACGACGTTTCATAGAGCCTGGGGGGGTGGCGGGAACATACGGGTGGGGACTGCATCAAAGAACCGGGGGAGATCTCGATTCAGCCACAGCGGCTACAAAAGTTTAAAACGCGGACGCGGGGCTTGGTCAAGAAAAACCGAGCCTAGTATAGGGGCATTCCCAAAATGCTGATCAACGAAACATCCCTCCCAATCTCGAGGAAACTAAATCAACTTAATATAAATTCAGAAAACTGAGAGCCTTAAAAAAAGTAGAAGCACAAATTATTCACAGGTAAATCCAACCGGTCTGTCCAAACCGCGCAGGACGAATCTGGGGGACCAACTCTGTTCTCGAGAACGGAGAAGTAAAAGGAACAGGCAAAAAGTGCCGTTTAAAGGGTGGAGGGGAGGGTGAGAAAAAGCGGGAAGAAAAAAAAAACGGGAGATGGGGGGGAAACTCACCGGGGCACACGAACGCTTAAAAAACCTAATCTGGAGTGCGGAAAGACCTAGAGAAGAAAGCTGGGTTCATGGGGACTAAAAATGGTACCTAATGTCACCGAATAAAAGCATTAAACACACTAATAAGTTTTGATAGGGAAAACAGTAAAAAATGTTTCAAAGGGGCCAGAAGTCCTAAAAGAAAGAAGCCTCACTACCTCTCGTGGAGCGCCTTCTTTGTAGCTCAGTATCGAGGGTAGCAGACCCAGTTGTACTTGCAGAAAAGTCTCATATTACAGTCACATTCCTTGTCGATGGTGGTTGCGAGTCGTACATCTTGGTGAAAGCTGAAAAAGGAAACTTGGCCTGGGAACTGACTCCTAAAAGCTAATGCTGGCAGGAAAAAAAGCTAAGGCTCGTCGGTGCCGGCCCCAGTGGTTAACGTAACAAGCCAAAAAGGTGGACATGACTTACCCAACGTAACTCGAAAGAAAACGAATGTACGACACGAAGAAAGAAAAAAACGCGACAAAACATCCCATTCGTGTAGGGGTCAAAAAACTCGAACGTGGGTGGGGGGAAGTGAAATCGTAAAGGTTTTTGGAAACCGTAGGGGCTGATTAAGAGAAAAAAAAACCTGGAAAAGGGTCCCCCAGCAGAATTCAGCGCGGTGAAAGGAAAAAAAAATTGGAAGCGGAAACGGGTACGCCCGGTTGAGAAAAACGAAGCACGGAGCAGGTCCCTCGCTAGTTGAACGGCGGGTTAGGGGGGGAAAAGCGGGGTGGAGGAAAGTAGGGGCCCAGCCGGAACGTAGATGCGCACGAGCCCGGGGCCGACGCAAGGCAATTCTTTGCGTGCGAAAAAACGAAAACAGGCGCGCGATGCATCAGGTGACGCCGTGGGGAGCAGACGGGACGAAGTGTCGGCTCAAACGAGAATTCGGCGTTAACACTACCAAGGGTTCGAAAGGTGGAAGCTCAAAACCAGTTGCGAGCAAACCCGACAGCCAAAAAGCTCTTGTTGGGGGGGTGCAAGGGGACGGGGAAGTAAACCACGCGCGGGACCAGGGAAGGAATCCGGAGCTTCACTTGTGGGGGAAGACCAGCGGCCACTCAAAAGCGCTAAGGGCAGAACCATGGGCGGGCAAGGGAAACAAAAAGGGCCTCAGAGCAGACGGCCTTTTTAAAGACTGCGACAGGGCACGAGAACTACTTGCAGTCCGAGGAGGAACAACAACCTCAAACGCACCAAACTGGACGCTAGAGCGCCGGCGGACTTGCAACCATCGGCGCGGAAAAAAAGCGGCCAGGGGATCATCCGAAGACGGGAGAGAGGAAAAAAGGGAGAAGATAAAAGATCAACCTGAGCGCGACACCCCGAGCAAACAGGCCGTCGCCAGGGACCTTACCGAGGACATCAAAACTGGCAGCCAGGTGCCAAGGATTCCGAAAGTTCCGCCCACGGCCGGTGGAAAACAGGGAGAAGGTGAGCAAAACGTGGTGGAAAAGTCGCCGGCGGAGTTTAAACAGGGCAAAAAAAAAGGGTGTGCCCGCTTGTTCTTCAAACAAGTCGGAACTAGGGGTGGAAAAAAGGGGGGCAAAACCGGCCCCAAGGACAAAAACAAAAAAAAGACGGGAGGTCAGCGCGCACCACTTCGAACGAGGCAGTGTACCAAGCAGAAAAGGTAGAGGCGCAAGACCTCGGCAACCCCGAACAGTCTTGGGCGGGACTCAAAAAGGAAAAAAAAAAAATGGTCTCTTGGTAGCGACGCGGGGAGGAACTCTGACACGGCAAGAGGAAAAAGGCCATCCGCGAGCCGCTCTGCAACTGTCAAACGGCTGGGCGAAAAAAATAAGCCGGAAGAAAGGACTAAGAGCCCGCGGCGGCGCCTCGTCATCAGGCAATAGAAAAGAAACCAAAGATCATTCGAGCAAATACAACTTGGGATAAAGAGGGCGCAAAACACACAGAAAATCGTCGAACTGAAACGCAAGTGCGAGCAAACTAAAAACGCGCACAAAAAAGGGGAGCAGAAACAGCAATGGGGGACACGAACTGAAAATTGACACGAAGACAACATTTGGGGCGCGCCCCGGAATCAAAGTCAAAACAAACTTTTGTGGCCACCAACAACGGAGACATAGACAAAGAAGACCAAGGAAGAAAACGAAGTTTCCATGGGCAAGGATTTGGAAAAGCGGTCTGGGGTAAGGGGCAAAGAAAACGGGTCCGAGCCTTGCAGGGGTGGGGAGTGTCACTGGTGGGGGTGAGTAGTCGAATGCAAAATGGGAAACCACGCCGACCTGGGTGAAGGACAGCCAAGGCCAGACGCGCCGGAGGCGCAGGGGGGGGAGTATACCAGCGACCAATCATCCAAACTGTACAGCAGGAATCGACCAAGGCCATGACAAAACAAAAGCGAATAGATCCACCGGAAGAGAAGGGAAATGGGTCAATCGAAATCGGACAAGCGATTCCGAGCAGGCATCGAACACCTCGCAGAAAACCGAGCCATCAAGAGGTTTCAACGCCAAGCGTGTACACGCGACCCCAGGAACGAAGGGGGGGGACCCCTTTTAAAACGCTGGGCACTGGGGTTTCCAAACAAGCCGAGGGGTACCGTGACACGACGTACAATCGTTTATTAAAAAGCAACCTATACCGGAGTGCGCGGAACCATTCAAGAGGAAACCTGGCCTCCAAACCAAAAAAAGGAAGAGCGCACAAAAAAAATCACCCCTCAAAAAAAGTCAAACGAACCGGCACGTGCCAGAGGGAGTATCTGTGTCACAAAAAAATGACGGGGAAAACCGCCGGGGATGCAGTAGGTCACCGGGAAACAAACAGAAAAGGCGAAGAACGCATTGTCGGGTGATTGCCCCCCGTCAAAGAAGCAGGGGTAGGGTAAAACTCGAAAGGGTGTCCTTGGATGGAGTCCGTCGCGCGCGGCTCGCCCATCTCAGAAAGGCAGTTTGGCTGTGGGGGGAATAAAACGCGGCGGTAAATAAGTCGAGAAAAAAGGGAATGCACCAGGTGGGTGACATGGATTATACACAGCAGGACAGACGGGCAGGTTCCTTTGGGACAAAGGCGCAAGCCGAGAGCCTGCTGCGACTCGAAAAAAAGAAAATTATCGGTCTGGGTAAACGCAGGATCAAACGGTTCTTCAGCCCACGGGGTAGGAACTCGTGGGCAGGCTGATGGATCTAACTGGAAATTAAAAGCTTGAAAAAGAAAACCTCAAACGCAGCGAAACGTCGCGATCCGCGAGGCGGGTTTACAGCAACCAATGAGCGGCGAGAAAAACAAAAAACAAACAACAACCGACGAACGGAAAGCGAAAGCCATGGGGCAAGGGGGTTGCTTAACAGGGGGCCATGCAAACGAAAAGGGATCAGGGGGAAAAAAAAAAAAAAAAGCTTAAAAACCATCAGCTGGCGAAGCCGGGAACCGAAAAGGATTAAGTGGTGTATAAAAAACCCGCAAAGAGGGCAAAGAGTCTTGAGGATACAGGGCCGAGGGCCCTGGGGCGCTGGGAGGGATTGGGGTAAAAAAGTGGAGAGGAAATCACGGGATCTATAGGCTGACTGGGAGGGCCTAAGGCTGGCTCGACAGAAATCAGGAGCATAACCAGCGGCGGCCAAATGTGGAGTCGTCGCAAGCCCACACAACCCCAACCACGGATCAACACCACCGCAAAAAACCAACAAATGGACATCGAGGCGACTAGCAGAATACGAGTCGCTCGATTAAAAAGTCGGGGGAAAAAAAGAAACGGGACGCAGAAAAGAATAACGAGTTCCGAAAAAAAAGAAAACCCTCAGGCTACGATCCAGCGATGAACGGATGAACCGCGGGGGCCACACATCTTGGAAGGTCACAGTAAGAGGGGGGATCTAATCAATCACGCCTATTTTGTTAAAACCCCGGCAATGGGGGCCATGCCGAAGGCAAAAGAAAGAAGGGGGTGCGAATGGGTCCTTTAATACCCCGCCAACCGCAGGCAACTGTTTCCGGCGGTTGGTTGCCGCCTTCTCTTCTGAAAACGAACAAAGAAAGAAGACCTCGGGAACATTTGGTGGTAAAAAAAGATCAACTCGGAAATAAACGTGGGATGCGAAGCCGGAATCGGGGGGGAAATAGAGCGGTTTATGGAACGAGCAGCAGAGTTGGACAAAAAAATTAGGACACACAATAAACATTCGGAATTGTAAACATCAGTAGAGGAGACGCAAAAGGGGGGGGGTGACGCCTGGGACGGTCGAAAGGGACCAATCAGACCTCGGGCCCACTACATCAAAGGAAAGAAGAGAACATCTCCAGATCAGTTGTGCGAGATCCGCTAAATCGCACGTCGCTCTTGTGGTTATTGGGGATTCAGCTCAATCAAGAGAAGAGATGAAACATAAGGGATTTGAAGGCTGTTTGTATTAGGGCAACAAAAGCCTTGTCTCTTGGGATGACAAGGATTTAATGGAATGGTTGAAGGGGCAATGTGGGCGGACAATATGTAGTTCTTGCGGGGGGATGTATAAGGAATTGGTGGTCGGTGAGGGTAGTAAGTACAGGGGGGAGTAGACCGGGGAGGTTTTTCATGGAATACAGACACAGTGACGCCGTACTGTCGAAGGTGAACGGGCCGCAGTCACATGAGTGGGGGCCTTGAGTCAGGGTAGGCAGGACGAATCAAACGTCCGCCGAGAAACTTGGGTACGGATTCCATCAGTGCCTGAAGTACGATTCAATGACCAGAAAGGACGAAAAACCGTAGAACCGAGGCAAAAAACGGGTACCAAAAGAGATCTGCAAAAAAAACTTAATTAGAAAGGAAAGAGGGATAGGATTATCGACTGGAAGGGCGCTCGTAATAAAGGAAAAAAAAAAATACACTTCCGGGGAATCCTACCACCAGAGGGACGGCTGGGAACAATCAAAGACGGGGGAAAAAAAAAGACGGGGAGGGGGGGGAGGAAAAGAAACCCACTACAGGAAAAAACAAGACCCCTAAAACTGATAACAAAAAAATCAGTTTGAAAGGTTGGGGCACGTACGGACTGTGAAAAAAAAACACATTCAACCTTGAAAAAAAAGGAACGACATAGTCCCTAACACTTAAAAGGGGGGCGCACCAGCAAAAACACATGGGGATAGCTCGTCGATCAAAAAACTAGACCAACAAAGCTGCTCGCCAGGGGGAGGTTTGACGGACAAGTGAACCCTAAAGGACGCCGAAACAAAGGGGGGGAAACACCACAGAACTGCGGGGTGGAGAACGCAAAAAAAAACCCTACGGCGGAGAGACTTGAAAACGCCAAACAAAAAAAACGTCGGGTAGCGAATCAGGGGGGGGGAAGTCACACCGGTGAGGGGTAGAGAGGGGTGGGAAAATGGGCCCTATTGGTGGGGGGGTAAATAGACCAGACCTTAACACGGCAAACCCTAAGCACAGACGTGGAGGGGCCAGGTAGAGTGACCGGCTAAACGCCTCGCCTAGTAGAGTGACAGGGGACAAAAATGGAAAATGGACGGGGAAAACACAAAACACTTAATGTGGTTAATCGCGACCACGACAGGGAATGCCCCATCAGATGTGTGGGGGGCCACTTGGTCAGAGCCGGCGGAAACAACAGGGAGTAAAGTGGCAGGGTTTGGAACACACTGGTATGTCCAGTTTCTTGCGTCACCGTTCTTTGGGGGGGTCACCCGGCACAAACAAAAGGGGAAAAAACCGGGAGGACGGGCGGTCCGAACGTAATCTGGGGTGGGGGGGCCGAGCCGGGGGGCGCCGAAGCGGAGGGACAGAAAGCCGCGGATGGACTCGAAAGATGAAGGCAAAAAAGCGACAGAAAAAAAAAAACCGCAGAGATCCGAAAGCATCGTACACAAAAACGCTACCACGAGCGACAAAACGGCCAGAAACCCGCGCACGATGAGGGAAGCCGTCAAAACCGAAGCTCCTGCAAGGTCCCCGAATAAAAACCAGGATCCAGAAAAGGGAAACATAAAAGACAAGCAATGGCTGAGGGGGATTTGTGTCGAGAAAAAAGACACGTGGCCGGTGTGGGGGGGGGGTGGGTGGGGGGGCTGGGGGTTGGTTGGTGTTTGGTGGGTGGGGAGGGTGCGGGGGGTGCTGTTGGGTTGCTTTGGTCTGGGGGGTGGTGGAAAACTGGCGCAACATTTGGGCGCAAAAAGGCAAAAATCTATTCGTGGGGGGCGCTTCTTGCGCAAAAGCGAGGGAAAAAAAGGGAGGGTTAAAACCCACCACATCGCCGCCGCGGGGATCGCCTAATCTTCTGGAAGGTAAGACCTTCACAGGCGATATAATGGACGGCGACGCACGGGGATCAAGGAGGGGAGACTTGGAGAGACCAAAAAAAAACGCTCCGCCGAGATCATCGAGTGGACAGGACCGCCGAAAAAAACCGAAAAAGGCGCACACTAAGGGCGGGGCACTAGAGGAGTCCAAGGGAGAGACGCAAGGATGGGTCTATCGAAGTGAGGGGGCTGAAAAAAAGAAATACTCTCGAAATCGAAAGGAAACCGAGTGCGGGAGGCACCAGGGGAGAACAAAAGAGCGGCTACCGCAACCGGACCGGGCTGAAGGGGCGACATCGCTGCCAGGGACAAAGATCCCTCAACCAAAGCGTTCTTCGCAATAGCGCGGTAACGGGTTACCGAAACCGGTGGGAGGAAGAACGGAAAACTCAGGAGGGTCCAAAGGGCAATTCCTTGACTAAGAGTTGGGGAGGTTTAGGGGTTAGCAGGGAAAAAAATGGGAAAAAAAAGTGGGAGAGGGGATAGGGCCAACGCGGCTACGGAGGAAACAGCAAAGACGGTTAAGTGGATCAATCCGAAAAAAAGGACGAGTACACTATAGAACGGGAAACAACAAAAATCGGGAACAGGAAAAGGAAGGTGAAAGCTTGCCTCTTGTCCATCCGATAAAGGGCCCTCGACGCACTCGCGTCAGGAATCGTGGGTACGCTACAGCAGGATCGAAGGGTCACTCCAGAAAAAAAAAACGAAAAACCCGGGGACGTCGAAGTTTTGCTCACACTATTCCAGGGAACGGACGACAATGCGGGGGGGCTGAAAGGGCGTCAAGTGGAAGAGCGGAGGCATAAACGAGAAGGGGGACTGGCCTGGCGACTTCCAAAGCATGCGCTGTCATTAAGTGAAAAACATACTCAAAATCAAGAAAAAAAACTAACCTTGAAAACCACGGAGAAAAAAAAGAAAGGAAAAGAAAGACAAAACGACTGGTACAAAAATTTGGATTTTCGGAGTACCAACTACGCACCGGCGGGGTGCCCTTAAAAAATGAATATAGAACGGACCGTTTCATGCCGGGGAACGGGAACTTGAAAACGCGCGCACAAGGGCCTGGAGTCTTGTTCCAGCGCATGGGAGACGGTGGGAGCCAGGGACGCGGGGGGGACAGCAACGCCTGTGGCGGGAGAGCCGGGGCCCACCAACGTCCTCGACGATCTGGGAACCGCCCGGTAAACGCGAGGGGATCGAAGATACTCTAGAGGCAAGGACCCGGGGGGGGGGGGAGGCAACCCAGAAGGTACGGACTAGTATCTTGCGACAAAAAAAAATGCAAATGTGCGTGCCGACAAGGGCGGACGACGGAGGCAACGAAAAGAAGGCGAGCCGCCGCAAAAAAGGGCGAGAAACGAGACACAATGGTACGGCGGTCAACTCACCCCAAGAATCAGGGAGGACAGGGCAATAGGCGACAGAAAACGACGCCGGACGGGTTTGACAGAACCTTTCGAAAGAAGGGATGCAGGAGCGGCACAGAGACTAAGGGAGGATTGGGTGCCAGCCGGGCACCACCGCCTTAAGCGGAAAAAAAAAATCGAATCAAACCGGCAGGAGGGACCCTGGGAAGAGACAGCAAACCGGAGAAAGGGGGGTCGAACTGACACGGCCGGCGGAGGGAAAACACTAACCCGCTCGCGGTTTTTCGTCAAGTGCGACGGCCAACCTCAGAGACTGGGACGGTCCGTAATTAAGGCAAAAAGACTCACCGCAAAAAAGAGACTCAAAGGGAGGCACAGGACAATAGGCAGCGAGCCCAGGATCAAACAGGGGAAAGGGAGAACACAACAACGGTAAAAGGGAAAGGGGAAAAGAGAGAGATCCACATCAAAGGAATTGGGATCTCTCTGAGCCAAAGGGGCAGAAGTGACAAACCGGCATCTAGGGCTAAGGGGAACCAAGCTCATCAAGCGCCGACTTCTTCCCAAAGATTAATTCGCCGGCGGTGCCGTGGCAAGAACTGAACACGCAAGTCGACACGGCGAGCGACGTGTGGACGCGGGCCGACAAAAGAAATTTGGTTCAACCAAGGAGTCTGAGGGTTAGATTCAAAAAGAAACTGTTCTCACCCCAGTCAGAAAATCGATTCAGGAAGGGTCGCGGCAGGCAAGGGGGGAAAACGGGGCCGGGGCCAAAACCGAAAGACTGGGCAGGGCAATCCCGCTCCCAAAAAAGGCGCTGCGCAAACTCGTCAGAAAACGGTAGGCAAGCCAATGAACAGCCGACACAAAAATTATCTGGGGAAACCCGTGAACGAAAAGAAAAAGGTTCGCGTTTAAGAAACGCGAAGCTACGAACGCCGAAGATCCTCCAAAGAAGCCCGAAGGAGACTAAACCCGGCCACTGCACGGAGTGGGTTCAAGGGCACGCACGTTCTGGCACGGGGATCAGAGCGCACCCGGAAAAAAAGGCCGGGCCGCAAATCAGCGGCCGACCACCTCTGCGTACACAGCGTATAAGAAATTACGGAGCAACCCAGACGGGAAAGCAATGCTGCCCGTGCATCACCAACTCCACCGGAATATCTCACGGACGCGAAATAAACAGCACTACCTGCCACAGCGGGTGTGAACAGGACAAGGGGGAAAAAAGGCATTTGTGAGCGCCCCCCACCGGTAATAAAGGACAAGAGGGGTCCCAAAAAAACACTTTAAATCCAGGGAGAAGAATAGGACCTAACCCACACTTACAACTAATAGAATGAAGTCAACGAAGAAAGAGGGTGGGTTGTACCAAGGTCCATCCTTCGGGCAATCTGAAAGTGTGGAAAAAGTTCAGGAGAATGTCAAGGGGCTTTGGGAAGGGGTGTTTCCGAAAAAATGCAGACCTGGAAACGGAAAAAAGAAATCTGAGGGGACGGTCATCCAATTCCAGAGAACTATTGCCAAGGGGGTTGGGGTAGCCTCAACTCAAGCCAATGGGGGGGGGGACGGAAAAAGGATTCGAAACACAGTGCCCGCCGGTGTGGCTCACGATCCAAAAGCGGCGCCAATGGGAAGCCTCCTCCATTCCTCTCTCTTAACAACAAAAAAATCAGAACTCTGACCATAACAGAATCAGGAGCAACGGGAAAGAAAAACAATCGGGCAGGTCTGGGTAGGGGGAGCACTCGGCGATGGAAAACCAAAATAGAAACTGTCTTCCCATGAAACAACTGCAGTTTGGGGGGGGAAAAAAAAACAGAAGATTAAAAACGTAAGGGGAAAGGAAGTACAATCAGGCAGGGAGTTCTGAGGGCCGAACCGATTCGGCGTTTACTTCAGTGCACACGAAAATCCAAAAAAAAAAAAAGGACTTTGCCACCAGCTCTAACCTAAACCATCAAACACCATCGGGAAAAAAAATTCACCGGCAAAAAGGATCATAAGGAGTTCTTCCGGGGAAGATCACACACACGGTTTAACTAGCGGGGGGAGGGGTCGAAACTGGTGGAGAACGCGGGTCTTGGGCCATTTGGGTGCCGGGAGGACTTGGGGGGCAGAATCTGAGTTTGCCAGAAAGTGCGGCTGACGTAGAAAACCGTTCGATCAAGACAGGGGAGCCGGCAAATAGGGGGCGAGAAAGAACAAAAACGAAGATGTCGTTGGGTAGGCAAAGAGTATACATAAAAGAACATAGGTCTTCTCTCCGAACGCAAGACGCCCACGGGTGTAACAAGGGATTGTCACGGGACGGGAGTAAAAGGAGGGGTAAGGAAAAAAATCAGAGGGAAAAAACTTATCGCAGAAAAAACACAGGACTGGCCCTACCGGGAATGGGACGGGAGGGAGTCAGAGGATCAAGGCAGGCTCGACTGAAGGTTGAGAAAATGCCCAAAAGAAACAGCTACTAATCACGGGGGGGGGCTGATAGCTACGTCGTCGTATTGGGTCCCTTGCCCACCCCATTGGGTATCTTAATATTTACTGGCGAAAAAAACCGAAAAAAACGCCTCTAAAATAAACCTCTGAATCTCTATTGGGTTAGAAACCCGGCGAAAAAATGGGGGAGCGGCGGCACGGGAAACACAACTCCCCAATAAACAAATCGGCGTAACGGGTACCGTCAGCAGCGTGTGGGTACGGTGGAAAACTTCTAAAAGCGAGGTCTTGGGAGAAAATTTAAAGGCAGCGGCCGCAGGGCTTCTGTGGAGGGTAACTCTGAAACCAGGATCGGAGAGGAAAAGCAAAAAAGGACGGAGTGAATACGCCT
>Ga0179591_1361564_pt1 | contig 16249 bp, 24 predicted proteins | sample CZOMad2_1_08_16f_FD_182891 | JGI IMG/M metagenome (GOLD analysis project Ga0179591, IMG submission 182891) | Vadose zone soil fungal communities from Angelo Coast Range Reserve, California, USA - CZOMad2_1_08_16fungal (PacBio error correction) | ecosystem: Environmental > Terrestrial > Soil >...
CCAGACCACGAAGGTCCAGAGGAAGGATTCTCACGACTCTTATCTCCTCCGGGACTCCGTCAGCTGCAGCAAAATTTCAAAAGAAGAAAGCCACCCTCATCGCCGGGAGAAAAGGTGGAGCCGACAATAGAAGGAGGGTATCCCGCTCTTACGATTCCTGAAGGAGGTTGTGCGGAAATCGGCCGCGTTATCAAGTGACTTGAAAGGCGCTGAGGGTCCGCGTAGTTACCTCCCATCTTCAAACGTAGGGGCAGATATGTGTTGGAGAAAAAACTCTTCTTCGAAGGGCAGAGTATGAACAAAACCGAGTTACTATGTGGTCCTCTCCAAGCAAAGGGTGGGATCCGCCGACGCAGAATCGAAGGGAAGTCCAGATAGCACAGGCCTCTTCTTTCCTCCAAGGGGGCCCTAATCGCTCCAGGCAACCGGACACCTACACTAAAAGTAGCGCTTCCGCCGAAGCGGACGAGGCAGTTTCCACAAACTACTTTTCGAGAACCGCCCTGGAAAAAAGAACACCCTCAAAAAAAAACAACACACAAAAACAAAAAACCGAAGCAAAAGTCACTATAGGGTGAAAAAATCTGACTGTTGATTCTTCTCACAGGCATTCTCGTAGTGGCACTGGGAAAAGCAAGGGGAGGAGGATTTTTCCTGGTAAAGGGGCTTCAGCGACAATTACTCTACGGATTAATCATACAGACGTACTAGATTACCTAGGTCCTGTCAACTCAATGTTTAATAGCAAAGTCAGTTTGAAGAGATCCAGTTCGATCAGGTTCCTTCGGGGAAACCAAAGGCTGGTTTACCTTGAAAGTAAAAAAGGAAGGGAAGCATTAGAGGCTCGGAAGTGGACGAAGCAGTCTCAGTCAATGAATCCGCTTCGCGTCCGTAGAAGAATGGCGCTCTACAGTCTCTCCGGAGGAGACGTGTATGGGGAAGCGCGGTCTGGGGGATTCCCATTAGTGCGGCGCAAGGCGGAAAGCCCACGATGGGTGCTCTTCAGACGTGTCTACTCATCGACCAGGTGCGGCGTGGGCAAGGAGGTTCACGATTAGGGTGAGCGTACACACCCCCCAAACGGAAACCCAAGAAAACAAAAAAAAAAAAAAAAAAAAAAAAAACAAAAAACCCCCACCCCAACCCCCCCCAAAACCCCCCCAAAACAAAAAAAACCACCCCACACCCGTTAGAGGCCACCGCCGCACGAACATCGGGGGGCAGGCTCGTAGGAGACGGCGGAGGTAGAGCGGCTCGTCCGGAACCGAGCTCGAGGGCATTGAACCGGAGACCGCGAAGCTCAACCGCATCATTAGTTCCGACTAGCCAGGGACTATCAAAGGGCCGCGCTCTCGCAGACAGGGAATCGGGACAGGACGTAGGGAGATGCGTCAATTCACCGTAATGCCAACCCTGGTGCGACTAGTTCCATTTCCTCCTCATCGCAGAGTGTTCATCGGAGGGAGGGGAAAAGAAAAGGGAAGACGAAACAGGCTGAGATAAGTGCGGAAACGGACTCAGCGAGACACGTCCGCCCACGTCCTTCGATTAGACGCTTTGAAGACCGCCCCCCCCCCCCCCCACCCCATCACCCCCCCCCCGAAGAGCCCCCCCCCACCCCCCACCCACTCACAAGCCACAAAACCGCCAAAACCACCCCCCCCCACCCAACCCCTCCCCCGTCCCCCCCCCCCGGACCCGCCCACCCCCCCCCCCCCCCCCGACACCCCCACCACCACCCCCCCGACCACACCCCCCAACCCCCCCCCCCCCCCCCCCCACCCCCCCTCCCCCCCCCACCACCCCCACTTCCCAACCCCCCCCACCCCACACCCCCCACCCACACTCGACCCCCCCTAACCGCCCCCCCCCCCCTCCCCCAGCGCCATCACCCCCCCCACACCCCAGCCGACCTCCCCTCCCCACCCCCACACCCCCCCCCCCACCCCCACCCCACCCCCCCCCCACCCCCCAAACACAACACCCGTCTCCCACTCACACCCCCCCCCCCAAAAACCCCCCGAACACCGGCCCGCCCCCCCCCCCAGGCGGACCCCCCCTAGCCCACCCTGGCCCACGGAACCCCACCCCCAAACCCCAACTCCGCCCCCCTTACAACCTCCGCCCGATCCCCCTCCCCGCCCCCCCCTTTCCCCTCCGCCAGCCCAACCAGCCAGCCCCCCCCTTCCCCCGTCCTCACCCAGCCTCCTCCCCTACCCCGACACCCCCCCCTCCCCCCCCCCACCGCCCTCGCCCCCCGGCGCCCCCCCCCTCCCCCCCTCCTCCGCCTACCCCCCGCCCCCCCCGCCACCGACCCCCCCCCCTCCCCCCAACCACCCCCCCCCCCCCCCCCCCCCCCACAACTCTCGACCTCCACCGACCCTCCCCCACAGCCCCTCCCCACCCCCCCTCCCCCCCCCCCCCCCCCCCCTCACCACCCCAAACGACACCCACCCCACCCTCCCCAACCCCCCGCTTCCGCCCTTCCCCCCCAACGCATACCCCGCCCCCCCCAACACCCCTCTCCCCCCGCACTCACCCCTCCAAACCAGCCGCCCGACACGAAAAACCCACCGCCCCCCACGCACCCCACATGCCACCACCCCCACCCCCCCCCCCCCCACCACCCCTAACACCCCCCCCCCGCCATCCCATACCGCCCTCCCCATCCACTCCCCCTCCCCTCAGCTCCCCCCTTCTCTCCCCTCCCCCTGCTACAAGGCTTCCGCTGGCCCCCAAACCCGACGCCCCCCCCCCCCCCCCCCCCCCCCACACCCAAACACCCACCCCACCCACGCCCACTCCTTCAACCCCCTAAAACCACACACCCCCCCCCCCCCTCCCCCCCCCGACACCCGCCCCCCCGCCCCCCCCCACCTCCCTCCTGCCCACCCCCGCCCCCCCCCCCCCGCGACCCCCCCCCCCCCCCCCCCACACCCACCCGCCCCCCCGCTCCCCACCCCATCCCAGCCCAACCCCCCGCCAACCCCTCTTCCCCTACAACCACCCTCCCCCCCCCCCCCCCCCCTCCACATAACCCCCACACCCCCCCCCCCGTGCCCCACAGGCCTAGGGCCCCCGCATCCTCACCCACCCCACCCCCCCCCCACCCCCCACACGACCGCCGCCCCCCTCCCCGCGCTTCCCCCAATAACATGCCTCCCCCCCCACCCCACCCCACCCCCCCCACTCCCCCCCCCCCCCCACCCCCCCTCGCACCGCCCCCCACCCCTGCCCCCCCCCTCCCCGAATCCTCCCCCACCCCCCTCCCCTCGCCACCTCCCCCCCACCCCGCCCCCCTCCCTCACCCCCACCCACCGAAACCCTCGCAACCCCCTCCCCTACTCACCACACCCCCCGCCCCCTCCCCCCCCCCCCCTCCGCCCCCACCACGCACTCCCCCCCCCTCGCCCTACCCCATCGCTCCGCCCCTACCCGCCTCCCCCACCCAGACCTACCCCCCCCCCCCCGCCCCCAAACCCTCCCCCCCCCCCCCACCCTCCACATCTCGCCGCCCCCCTCCCCCCTCCTCTGGCACCCCCCCTCCCCACCCTCCCGACTCCCCCCCCCCCCTCCGCCAGCCCCAGATCCCCCACACCCCACCCCCCCCCCCCGTCTCTCGCCCCCCCCCCATCATCCTCCAACCCCCCTCTAACCCCCCCCCCCCCCCATCGAAAAAGGCCCCGCGTCGCCCCCGCACTTACGCGGCCCCCCCCCCCCATCCCCCTCGCATCCGTACACTCCGCCCCCGCTCCCTTCCCCCACCCCCCGCCCGCCGGTTACCCCCCCGCCCCGCCCCCTTTGACCCAGTCGCTCGCCCTCAGCGCCCACCCGCCCTCCCCTCCTCCCGCTCCCTGGTCGACGCGCCCTCGGTCCGCCAGCCTCACGCCTCCCGCCCCCCCCCGCCCCCCCCCCTCCTCCGCAGCCGCAGCGGCCGTCACCCGCCCCCCCCCCCCCCCGCTCCCCCATATCCCGCCCCCCCCCCCCCACCCCACGTAGCCCCCGAATGTGCCGGTCTCCTACCACTCCCCGCTCGCGCCTTCGCCCGCAACCCGCTCGTGCCCTGCTAGGCCTGTCGCCGCGCCCTCACCCGCTCCCGTGTCCGGCCCTGCTACCGCCCGCCCCGGCTCCGACAGCCAGCACCCCGACCCCAGTTCCACCGCCGCCGCACCCCTCCCCCCACCAATCCCACTTGCTGAGCGCCTCTCCCCAGTGAGAATACGACCTCCCCACGGCTCCGCCCCGAGCCCCCCCCCCCCCCTCACCGTCCCCCCTTCCTCTCCCCTCCCCGCACCCCCTCCCACCCCGGCTCCCCTGACCCCCGCCCCCTTCCCCACCCCCCCCCCCCCCATCCCCTCCCGCCCCCCCCCCCCCGGCCCTTGCTCACGAGCTGTTTAGCCCATCCCCGCCCACTCCACCTCCCCTCCCTCCCCCCCCATCCTCCAACCTCCCTTTCCACCACCGCGCTCGCGCCCCAATTGCTCTACGACTCCCCGCCCCACCCTCCCCCCCCCCCCCCCACCCCCCCCCCCCCTGCTCCCCTCCCCCGCCTCTGAACCGCGCCTGCGCCTGCCCTAGACTCGCGGCCCACCTTTCGCGCAGCTGCGCCCCACCCATCCCGCCCTGACGCTCCCGCCCCCCCGCCAACCGCCGCTCCTCCCTCTTCGAGCCCCCCCCCGGCACGGCCCACCTCGCCGACCTCCACCGATCCACGCCTGCCCCTCGCCCCCCTGCCGCCTCGCCGTGCTCCGGCGGTCGGTCCCATCTTCCCGACCCCCCCCGCCCACACGGTCACCCGCTCCCCCGCTCCGCCCCCGCGCCCAGACCCCCGCGCCCCCCCACTCCCTCCCATCACCACATGCCGCGGCCCCGCGCCCCCTCCCCCGTCGGGTCCGTCCCCCCCCTTGCCGCCCTCGGGTTTTCCGCGCCGTCGCGTTCCCAAGTCTTCCCGCCCTGCCCCCCTCCAGCCCCCCGCCCCTACCCCCGCACTCTCCGGCCGCATCACCCCCCGCCAACTAGCCTCCCGCAGCCGGCGGCCGCCCCTGTACCCCCACGGCCCCCCCGGGCCCCCCCACCTCCACCCCTCCCCGTTACTGCCAGCCCCTCCCCCCCCCCTCCCCATCGGGGCCCCTCCCTCTCCCCTCGCATTTGGCCTTCGTGGCGCGGTCTTCCCCCTCTCGCCCGGCCGCCCCAGCCGGACCGCTCGCCTCAACGCGCATCTGTCCTCGCTCCCGCCGCCCCTGCCCTAAACTACGCGCCCGCTTTACCTCAACCCCTTTCTCCCTATTCGTGTAGCCCGAAGGCGCCCCCCTCCGCGCGCCCCCGCCCCCCCCCCTCCTTGGCTCCGCCGGGTTCGAAACCCTCCCCTCCCCTTGGACCGCCCATCCTATACCAACCGGCGCCCCTTCCTCTCCTCACTCCGTCCCCGTTGCGACCCCCGGTAGCGCCAACCCCCCCCCTGCTCTCCCCCTCTCCGGCATCCCTTCCCCCCCCCCCGCACCCCCCGACCCCTCCCCTCCCCCCCCCCGGCCCCCGCCGAGGAGTCCCCAGACCCCCATTTAGACCGTCCCCCCCTCACCGCCTCGACTCCCGCCCTCCCCGCTCCCCCACATCCCCGCGCGCCCCCCCGCGCCAGGCCGGCGCACCCCCTCCCATCCCGCCCCTCCCCACGTACCCCCTCCCTTCTGCTCACCCCGCCTCCTCCTTCCGCGTCCCTACGCTCACTTCCCCCCCCCCCGATCCCCCCCCCCCCCCCTCCCCTCGTACCCGCTGCCTCCCCCTGGGTGGAGGAGCCGACTTCGTCCACCCCCTTCTCCCTCCCCTTTTATTCCCCCCCCCCCCCTCCGCACATCATCCCCCACCCCCCCACCTCCCATTCCCCCCCCCCCCCCCCCTCCCCCCCCCCCACCGCCCCCCCCCCGCTCACACCACAGCCCCCTACCCATCCCCCCCAAGCCCCCCCGCCCCACCACCCACACACCTACAAACCACCACCCCCCGAACCTCCCCTCCCACGCCCTATGGACGACCCCAACTCCTCCCCCTCTCACCCCCGCCCCCCCCCCACACCCTCCCGCCCCCCCACCCCCCAAAACCGCACCCCCCAACCCCATCCGCCGCCTCGCCCCCCCCCCCCCCCAAGTCAGCCCCCCCCCCCCAGCCCAGCTGTCCCCCCACACCCTCCCCGCCGCCACCCGAAACCCCCTCGCCCACACTCCCTCCCCGCAGCCCCCTCCCACCCGCCCCCACACCCTCCCCCCCCTCGCCACCCACCACCCCCTGCCATGTCGTGGTCCCCCTACCCCCCCACAGCCCACCACCTCAACGCCGTACAAATTCCCATCCCCCCATACAAGCTCCCCCCCCCCCCCCCACCCCCTCCTCACCCCCACTCTCCCCCCCCCCCCCCAACCCCCCTCCCCGCCCCCTGAACTGCCCTCCGCCGCCTGCTCTCGCCCACCACGTCAGCAAACCACCACCCCCCACACCTCCGAAAACGTGGCTCGGCTCCCCTCCTCCCCCCCCCACGCGGCCGCTCCCCGACACGCAGGCCGGCGCGATGCCCCCCCTCTCCCCCCCGCCCTTAGTTAACCCGCACGCCCCCCACGCCCAAGGGTGCCACCACCCCCCGGCCCCCCGCTCCCCCGCCGGCGCGTCCCTGCCTGCCCCCCCACCCCACCCCCGCCCCCTGCCCGCGTCGTCCCACCTCCCCGCTGAGTGCTCCTCCCTACCCCCCGCCCCCCCTCCCCTCCGCCTCCCCTCCCTAGCCTCCCCTCCCTTCTCCCCCTTTCTTGATTTACCCTACCCCACACACCCCCCCCCCCCCCCCCCGCCCTGACCGGAACGACAAAGACCCTCCCCCAACCCCCTGGCGTCTCCACCCCGCCCCTCCCCCCCCTGCCGCCCCCCCCCCTGCGGTCCTCCGCCCTCCAGGCACGGCACGTCGGTTCTCCCCCTTGCCCTCGCCACGCTCGCCTGTCGCCCCCCCCCGCCCCCGGGGCCGCCCCCCCCCTCCCCGCCCCTCTGGCCCTGCCCCCCACTCCCGCCAACACGCTCCCGCCGCCTCCTCACCCCCTCCCCCTCGCCCATCCACTGGCGGACCTAGTTCCCCCTCCACCGCCACCTCACCTCCCCCCCCCCCGAGGAAGGCCACCCCTACTTGCCGTGCCCCCCCCCCCAACCCACCCCCCCGTCTTCCGCCCGGCCGCGCCCTCCCCCCCCCCCTCCCCTCGACCCTACTCCCGGCACTCTGGCCCTTCGAGGGCGGGCTACGCTCCGCCCCAGCCCCTCAGTACTATCCACTGAACCCAACGAGCCTTCATAGCCCCCCCATTCATGAGGCCGCGGCCAACCTCATCCCCCCCCCCCGGATCCCCCGGCCCCCGTTTTTCCTTGACCCTCCCCCCTCCCCTCCCCCTCGCCGCATCCCCGCTCCTCCCCCAAGACCGCCCCCGCCTCCCCCTAGCCCCCCCACCCCCCCCCATCTACCCACACGCAGCGCCCCCCTACCTCCCCCCCCCAAACACCCCCCCCCCCCACACACCCACACAAAGGGACTTTCCAGTTCAGAAAACGGAATGCGGTCTTTTTTCGGGGCAGATGGGGGAAATACCAAGAAGGACGGTAGGAAGGACTCATGAAGAGAGGGCCTTTTTTCTTGGATCCATATCTCCTCACCCAAAACGGAAGGAGGAGTAAAGATATCTTGAGAAACACCGAAACAACGAGAGCAGGGATTCTTACTACGTCTTCGGAAAATAGAAGATCCACTACAACGACGTTCCTTTCAGTGGAGGGGAAAGGTGCAGTAGATCCTCACCGCGTAGAGAGGAAGAAGGTGATTGCCGGACACCTCATCCAGCGGAAGAGCTCCTTTAGAAGAGGAAGTCGGGGAGAAGGAAAGAACCACCTCACTCGTTCTTCTGTCATCTCGTGAAGCGGAAAGAAATCACTATGGTGTGTGAGGTAAGAGAACTCTACGAGACTTGAAGGCAACGATTTCTCTGGGGGCGAGGGAAAAGGCTGAGGAAAACGAGAGAGACTATTTTAGGAAGGCCCTACAATCGGGTAGGGAGAGGAGAACCTTAATTCGTATGTTTGGGAGAGACTCTTCAGCTCTCAGCAGATTAAACTTTCTACAGAGAGGGGAAATAATAGGGGTGACTTCCGGGGAGGTTTCCGTCAGTGCGGAAGGGTTTCCTTGGTTCCTCGGTTGACGGACCACCATCTGCAAACAATTGTGAGACTGGAAATATGGAGTATCACCACAACCGGGGCTTTCCCCAATCTCTGACTCTCGCATGGGGGAGACAAGTGTGGGGAGCATTTCCTGCATGGTGAGTACCAGGGAGGACTGAGGTCTCTCTTGTACGAGAGGCAGGGTATTACTGAAAACTTCCTAAGTACCATGACTTATGGAAGGAAAGATGCCGCAGGCCGACGAGAATCGTGAGAACACCCGAAACCGAATCCGGGTTTTTCCAATAAGAACCGAGGCGGGAGAGGACTTTCCAAAAAGGTAGCGACGGAAAAGGGATTTTAAACCCACCGATGGGGGGGGGATCTGGAAGTCCTTCTGCTGACCCTGTCGCGTAGTGTACCTCCCAGACGGAGAACGACCGTTAAAGGAGTCAGGGCCAAAGCGTAATTAAAGACTTTTATCCGGGAATCACGGAGGGGAGTTTGTATTGAGGGGCAAGGGGAAAAGAAAAAGAAAAAAGACGGCCACGTTCTTCCATGGCGGTTTTCCGGAGACCCGGTAATTGTGGTTGAAGGAGGCAGCGTGGGAACCGTCGGGGAGTTCGAGGGTGGAAGGATTGCGGGGTCAACTTTGGGAAGGGGCCGCCGTCTTCGTTTCGGGGGTAAGGCTTTGACTAGCCTGACGCCTGTGTCGGAGGAGAATCACAGAGTCTGCGAGAACCCTCACGTCTCATGTGGGGTTGTGAGAGCACGAATAATGCGAAAGAAGAAGCGTGGGGGTCTCGCACACTAGCTGCGAAAAACGGGGGGGCAGGGATAGGGCTAGCGTTGACAGGTACCTCAGCGAAATCGCTAATAGATTGAATGGACCTCTTGGGAATACGAAAGAGAGAGGTAGGAATCAACTCTCCTCTAAAAGTTTTGAGGGATCGAATGGGGTCAACAAACGGCCGCGCTGGGTGTCATGGGTCTGCAGACCGCAGTGATTGCTCTATCTTACGTGTTGAACTCGTTGCTGAGTCTCGGAAAGGGTACGTCAGGTGGGGACTGGATCATCTAGAAGAAAAAAAGATATTATTAAAATTAGAGATGAGCCAGACCACGCAGTCCGGCCTAACAGCCACGAGAAGCCGGTAAGCTCTAAGGAGGAGACTCAAGGAAACAAGGGACCACCAATAAAGAACAGACCGCTCTGAGGTGAGAATCAAGGGAGAAATATGAGATCCCATAGGCTTTATTATTCAGGAAGTCAGATCCCATCTTGGAGGGGAGAGATCCCTCGACGGAGGGGGCATAAGAGGAGGAGAGAAAAGAGAACTTAAGTGAGGAGATTGTGGGAAAACAGGGAGTCTTAGAATATAGTTTGATGAGTGGAGGGATAACTACGCGAGGGTAAGAATCGCCAAGCGATGAAGTAGGAAGTAATCCGGCGGACTGGAGTATCAGTTTCGGACTAGAGTTAGAAGAGGAAAAAGAAAAAAAAGAACAGGAGGGAAACGGGGGGGCCAATTCCTGGAGGAAAGCGCTCAACGAGGTAGAAGGGGGCGCTCATCCCCTCGGTCGAGACGAAGGAGGTTACCCGGGCCAAAACTTAGCGGTTCTACAAACGCCCTGAAGAAAGAAGAGAAGCACGAGACAGTAAACATAGGGGGGTATTTCAGCCGGCTAGAGGGTTCGTCAAGTGATAAACCCTCCGGGGAAGGAGTGCTTTAAAAGTTTGGGAAGGCAATATGGGACACTTACGAAGGTTCATCACCCGGAAATAGAGATTAGACCCCTCAGGGGGCAGAAAAGGGTGGCTCCAGTTGAAAGAGCCCTGGTTATAAAGGGGAGGAGGACAAAAGGCTTTTTCCGGTGAGGGGGGGGTCGGACCTATATTAACATAGTTCATTCGAGAGCGCATCATATAGACAGTGAAGTAATCTTACTTAGAGGTCGTAGAAGAGGTCTATCGAGACTCCTCGCTCAGATGACTTTTCACAAAGCGGACCATCGCGAACAAAAAAAAGGGGATTCCGCGGTTTTCGTGAGGGATGATGAAAAGGAAAGGGGCGGGTTTTCTCGGTAGACGTGGGGGGGGGCTACTCATGTCTAACAAGGTGGGCTCTTTCTGCTGGTTCACTCGGTACCTGGACAGTAACCCCGGAGTCTAGACACATGACACCGCAAGAATCATGTAGGGGGGTCATTGCATGCTATCTCTGTGCGCGCTGAGAGGGGAGAGAGGGGTGTTTACAGCTTCGAATAAAGAAAGAAGAAGGAAAAAGGGAATACATAACTAGGGGTCACACCAAAGATGGAGGTCCTACTTACCATTATTCGCCTCTCAGATATCAAACCTCAAGCGGGACATACTGCTTGGAAGGGTGTCTATCCGAAGTCAGACCGGGAAACGGGAAACAAAAGGGAGTACACAAAACCACTATTGAGTCTTCTATGTCACAGTTAAGTATCAAACGGAGGAGGATCGTTTGTAGGGGACTTTAGAAAAACTAGAAGGGGAAATACGGAGAGGAGGGGGGGGGAAAGGGTAGTCATCTTGATGTGGGGACTTCTTTCGGAGAGTGGACTATAGCTATGAACTCAGGCAGAGATAAGCTTGGAATTGAACCTACAGAAGGCCCCCCCAACGGGGAAGGTGCCATTTTCTGCAAAGGAGGAGTTGGATTTTCGGGCTAGCTAAAAAAGGTCTACTGAAGACCTCCTTCTTTCTTGGTGGGACTTTAGAGAATCTTTCAAAAACAACTTAGATGGAAGAGAAGATATTCTTTCAGAGGGGCTTGTAAAGGAAAGGAAGGAACCTCTCTTAATGGGGGCGCATTCCATGGACAGGCAAAGAAGGAAGGAGTCCTCGTCGGACCTTTCCTCATGCAAGTAGGAGGAACTTAAATCGACTGTCCAGGTGGACTGTAAAAGAAATAAGAAGCAGTCCTAGACGACGCCGTAGGGAGACGTCTTCTTCGAAGCTATTTCAGAACATTAACAGGACTAAGCTATGCTGAGGAGAACGTAAGGTTTCCCAGGCGGTACCTAAAAAAAGGGGGGGCTTAGTTACCTGGAAGGGAGGGCAAAATAGCCAAAACGAAGTTGTAACTAGAGCCTTATAAGATTACAGGAAAACTATTCCCTAGGGGGTGGGTAAAAGCTATAGGAGTATGGGATACTGGTAATTCCTAATTTTTGGGTAATCTATCTTGTAGGGGACGCGGAGAGAGACGAATAGAGAGGCTTCAAGGGGGGTCTGTGAGTCTTTGGTCCATATGACACTATTGCTGAGAGGTTGAAAGAAGGGACCTCAAGGGGAACCTCCGGGAGACAAAAGGTGTAATGAGTTCTCCGTAGAGCAAAGGGTCAGGGACGAAAGGAGATTGAGGAAAATATCCAAGTGCGACTTTTTATCCTAGTAAAGCCGAGCATAAAAACGTTGCGGAAATCTAGAGAGAGTCTGAAGGTCGTCTACATTAAAAGCGAAAGGGAATTAAGAGGAAAGAGAAGAAGGACCTAAGGAGAGATCACTCTGGAAGGAAACCACAAATCACGGGAGAAGGAGCAGTTTGGGTCACAAGTTAAAGGCTAGTTTCAATGAGGGTCCTCAGTAACAAGGGGGGTTTAACCCTCTTTTAGATCGGCTCGGTGAGGAGGAAAACTTCTTCAGGGTTGCGCAAGGACACATCCGGAACACGCGTCCCTGCTGGGGGCGGTTTCGAAAGAAGGAAAAGAGAGAAGAAGCAGTGCCTCATAAACTAGGCCTCGGGAGTCTCTTTCCGGACCGTGATGGACCAGAAGTCTTTGGGGGAGAACCCGGTAGGTGGGTGTGGGGAAAATGAGATAGCCGCAGGTTGACCTAGCTCACGTGGGAAGGGGTCGGATGATCGCTTAGGGCAACTTTTGAAAGGGGAAAGGCCGTCTTCGTTGATTGCGGGAAAAAACTAGTTACTCTCGTCAGAAAGCGCACTCTGGTCGCGGGGACTAAAAAAGAGTCTGTGCTGGGGCGACCAATCAGCGTCTTTCGTGGAAAGTGCATAACGCCAGAAAAAGTATACTATGGGTTCGAAGAGCTCAACATCTAGAACGCAGGAAAAAAGATTCAAGCGTGGGAGAGGGGCTTCCTCTTATCGCGAGCCATAAGACTCCTAGACCGACGGAAGGGGGGAGAGGAAAATCACTCAGGCAGTACGCAACTTCATTCTTATTCGAGCGCTTGAAACGCCTCGGGGGGAGGCCGCAAACCTAGCGGACGTCTGACTTTGGGTCGTCGGAAGGACCGTTTAATGGAGAGGAGATCTTACGTTTATTTGAATAAGAGGTCCTTGTCTTTCTCTAATTACGAATTAAGTGGTGTTAATAGAGAGAGTACAACAACAACAAAGCAGTGAGATGAAAACATAACCAAGAAGGAACGAGGACTGATCTGCAATAAACGAAAAGAGGGCTCAAAGAAAAAAAATCCGCAGCTCAATCTAAACGCCTGTCGCCGCCCACAGCACGCCTAAAAGAGAAGGAGTGCGGCCGAGAGAAAGGAGACAATCTCTTCAAGAGTACAGGCGCCGCGAGAAGAAAAGGGAAGAAGAGAAGGCTCTTATTTGGAGACGCTAAAAAAAGGGTACCTCAACACAGGAAACGTCGAAAGCGACTGAAAACACGTCTTCGTCACAATTGCTGAGGGGAGGAAGGAAGAAAATTAGATCACATGATTGCACGAGATTGGGTATTATAAAACTAAAAAAGAGGGGAGGATGCAGAGGGAGGACCAATAAGCCTCAAAAACTAAGTCTTTCAAAGTGAAGGTTCCCTATTTTTTAAAAGGGCCTGAACGCTCCAAAAAAAGCTACCCGACACGACAGACTCCAATCTCAGTCAACCACACCTCAAGACCAGGTCTAAGACACCGGTAGGAGAACAGAAGGAAAAAAACTCACGGATCACAGCGACGGTGAAATGCAGAGAACATCTGAGGTTTCATCCGTTCGAACAGCAAAGGTGAGTCGGGAGTGACCATTTCCAGTGTCTGGAGAGGTACTGGAGGTTGCATGAGAGAAAAAACAGGGACGCTTGACCCGCTTTAAAAAAAACCTGGTGATTATTAAAATCCTGGGCTCAGGACTTCGTCTTCGGGAACCACGGCTGGTTCACCCCTTTTTTAATGGCAAGAGATTGCCGGACCCGGGAAAGGGAACTCAGAATTCAGAGTAGTAGGACGCTTCGCTGGACTATGGAGAATCGACATGAACCTCGCTCTCGCGGGCAGAAGGTATATAGCGCGAAAAAAATCACCAACTGAACTAGTGGCGCATCTCTGAAGGAAGCCCACTGGCTGTGGTGAGAGACGGAAAGAATTGGCGACGCATTCGACAAAAGGGGGGGGAGTTGGCTTGCGGCGGCTACCCAAAACAAATACTGCACCTCTAACCGCCGAGAAATGGTGTCGGAGAGGCGAGAGCTTGCGCGCGGAATAGAGGGGGACTCAGTTGAAGAGATCGATCTCAAAAAAATCTGCATTGATCCGAGAGCCGACCGCCTAATTAGGCAACTAGGGAAAGAACGTCGCAAGCGATATCGCGGGCCGAAATACTTACAGAACGTCCTAGGTCGATGGATCGCCCGGCAGGGAAAGAAGAAGAACAAACCCCTAGTTGAGGGGTCTGGAACGCTTGCAGAATAAGAAGAATCGATGGGGGGACCGGAAGCAACAAAATACTTAGACGGATCTACCGGCGAGCTCGAGCGAGCAGGGGAGGGCTTATGAGCGTGATAGGGGCCGGGGGGATTACACTTCCTGCCAGCACCTCAGGTCGAGTAGACTCTAGAGAAACCCAACCACACACCCCCCCCAGACCCCACCCCCCCCCCGCCACCAACCACAACCCCCCCCCCCAACAACCCCCCCACCCCACCCGGGCCCCCGAAAGGTGCGCACGGACGGGTCGTGGAAGAGGATAGCAGGGAGAAAACGACAGGTTGAACTACGGGCCGTTGTCTGTCTCCCAGAAAAAAAACCACACAACGGGTGGAAGGAGAGAATAGGGCTAACGTTCACACAACGGCCAAGACTGGGGGAGTCGTTCCCGAACTTCTGGGGGCCTCCGCTCGCAGACGAACAGCACCCGGATTCCGAGGGACGAACTGATACTTGCGGGTCAAAAAGTGCAATCTTAGGAGAGGAAGAAACAATCCGCACGAAACGGCTCGATCAGATCGCTCCTTCGGAGGGCAGTCGAGGGGGCCGGAAACAAGCATCCCGAGGCTGAAAGGGAAACGTTCAAGCGGTCAAAAAGTAGAGATTTTTTTGCGGATTGACCGGGGAGCGGCTTCGTAAAGAAAAATCGGGGAGAAACGTTCTTTCGCTTGAGGCGACGGACGAAGAGATCAGGTTAGACGTACGGAACTAAAAGATAATCACGTTCTATTGTCCCAGGGTTGCTAGAGAGAGAGCAGGGAAGACGCTCTCAAAGCGCACTAAAGAGAAGGGGGGGGGGGAGAGTCCTGACCCCCCCGATATGCTTCGTGCGTCGTGCACAGGGGGTCACGATTTAAGTCAGTTTACGAACTCCGAAACACGAAACACAACCCCTGGTCGAATTAGACAAAGTCTGAAAAGAATGGAACAACAAGGAGTAACCAAAGCGCACGTCAACGTCCTGGTAGCCAAGGGTGGGAGCCGATGGGGTTGATTGAGAAACTCAGAGTCGGGCCCGGTCCAGATCGAATGAAGGAAGACAGAGCAGAGGAAGAATTCAGGGGAGCGTTCGGTGAGCGCAGGCAAAAGCACTACGAATCTGCGGCCACAAGAACTGGAACGTTGGGGTCCGGGAAAACGAGCGAGCTTAAAAAACCTGCTGTAGGAATAAAGGGAAAACAGGGCTTTGAACTGACACGAGGGTAAGCTCGAGTCCTTCCAGGTAATTCAACCCTGTCGGAGTGTCGCTGCCAGAAGGAACACCTGAAAGGAGGGACGCACAGGCAGAATGACAGGTACCGAAATAAAAGGAGATGGTATAAAGGGGGCTGACTTCCTCTTTCGGGAGTTCCATTCGGTTTTCCGGGTGAGACGACGGGCGAGCCAGAGTGTAAAGGGGGAAATAAGGAGGTGTATTTGTACGGTGACGGGGAGCCGCTTTGAAAGGTGTCATTGGCCGTCGTAGGGCGGCATCTCTGGACGCTCAGCCTCAGCCTCGGTCGGGTTGAGGACCGGATGGATGGAGCAACTCGAGAGGGAGCCTCCGCGGTCTTTCTCAAGGGTAGGAGAGCCCGCATCCATGCGAAGAAGACGGGGGGGGGTTGTCTCAACACAAGCAAAGCTTCTTACTTTTTCGCTGTTGAGGTAAATAATCGGAGCCGCGAAAGAAAAGATTTAACGGGAAAGAAAAACTGTCAAGAGGGATAGAAAGAAGGAGAAAAAAGACCTCTCCGGAGGAGGGTAAATCAAGCAAGCCTTTACTGGTCAACCTGCGACAGGGGGGGGGGGGCGAGGTTAGGGGGGCGACATTTCCGGTGACTCATTTTATTTAAATACAGAGTTCTTGTCTGGAGAGAGGCAAGAGGGTACAGTCTTTGTCTGGAGCTCTCCAAACAAAACTTAGTAGAGTAAAAGCAGACCACTAGTCCCGAAAGCAGAAAAACTCTCATAAAAGGAAGCGAAGAAAGGGCAGTCGCCTCCCAAAAGCGGCCTCTCTTCGGGGAGGGCAAGGGAAAAGGCGGGTGAGGATCCCCAGCTCGCAGACCGTTGGGTGGTACAGACCGTACCTCGAGGCGCGGAGTGTCGCGGCTCCCAACCAAACGGCGAGGAGCGGGAGACTATATGTTTTTAAAAAAAAAGAGAACCAACTGACCGAAAGCATGTCTTCGGGCAAAAACCAATGCGAGCAGAAGACCGCGGCGTAGGTGAGGTCCCAGCATAGGGGTTGTGTGGGGGGAGAAGGAGAAAAAAGGAGGGTAGGGGGGGATGGGATGCCCGGTAGAAACTCCCGAGGTCAAAGGCCACGTTCAAAGCTCCACCCTCCCCTACAAATCATAAATCGGCCTAAGAAATCGATCTCAGTCCAAACACCCC
>Ga0179591_1268695_pt1 | contig 16248 bp, 16 predicted proteins | sample CZOMad2_1_08_16f_FD_182891 | JGI IMG/M metagenome (GOLD analysis project Ga0179591, IMG submission 182891) | Vadose zone soil fungal communities from Angelo Coast Range Reserve, California, USA - CZOMad2_1_08_16fungal (PacBio error correction) | ecosystem: Environmental > Terrestrial > Soil >...
AAAATAAAGGGAGAAGTGACGCCCTCCTGGTGTATATCTACATGAGAAAATGTCTTATCTGAAAAGGGGCTTCCCTCATAGGGAAGATTCCTTACCACGAGAAATCATTCCCGAGAAGGGGTACCACTTATGAAAATCCTCCTCAGATCCGGGAGGAGACTTCCTTAAATGAAAATGCTTTTCAAATCACCCGAAATGAGAAGGCATCTCATTCTGTACTCAAAACTTTCACAGGGGGGATCTTCACTCTCGCTGGAGGGGGCGTATCCCTCGGCGGGGGGGAAGTTGAAACCCAAGGGGCGCAAAGCATCTCTAGAATTAACTGGGGGAGACAGCAATATAAATCTGCGTCGTCGAAGGACTAAGGAGTCTCTCTAAAGGAGAGAAATACCTGAAAAAAAAGGATTGAAGATCTCAACGGGTATAAGAGCCTTCTGGAAAGAGGCGGGAGAAGCTACGAAGCTCGGGGAAGAAAAAGACTCCGGGAGCTATATACTGAGAAGATAGAAGGAAAAAGCGGAGAAATTTCTCAGTATCTTCAGCAGAGAGGCTGTCCTTTGGTGGGGGGGGGGGGAAAAAAAAAAGAAAAGTACGGCTCGGGTGATGCCGGGAAGGGGAGTTCCTTTGAGGATATGAAAGGCTGTTTGGACGAAGGACTTGTCAACATCTCATGGAAGCGCGGCCTCCAATTGGGGAACGTCCCTGGAAAGAGAAGGGGAACAGAACGCTAAAAGTCTGAGACCCATGGCACAGAAGAGGGATTAAAGTGCAGATGGGAGAGGGAAAGCCAAGTAGCCTCTCTGGAGAAAACAACGACGGGATCGCCGCCGAGGAAAGTCAAGGGAAAAAAATTACCACCTGGAGAGAGAGGCCTATGAAACCTACTGAACGGGAGAACCGCCCAAAGACGCCCGCAAGGGGAAAATGGAATACGACGAAAAAGGTCGTCAAGAGCATCTGAAAAAGTTTTCAGAAACGGGTGTGTCGGTGGCGTCTGCCAAGAAGCTGGAAAAAAAAGTCAGGGCTGGTAAGATGTTACTGGGCGAGGATGCTTGAGATGTCCGTCGAGGCGGAACAAAAAAAGCGTAGTTATCTTCCTTGGAGAAATCCTTCGAGAAACCGATGACCTCGGAAGTAATTAGTATCTTCAGCGAGACTTTGCACCTCAAGACCTAGCTACTAGACATTTCTTGAAAGCATACGTCAAAGTCTTGATAGCTGCTCATCCTAGGACTGCTCGAGAATGAAGCGGTGGAAACTAAATTCCTTCAAAGGGAAGACCGAGCTCCTGCTCGAGGCTGTGCCTGCGAGAGGTGGGGCAACTCTCTGTTCAACGGGAGACGCCCTTCTGAATCTTGGGTTTCTGACTGGAGGAAGAGTCTGTCTATCGCTGAAAATTCTCGTAAAAATTAGCACTCGTTTCGGGGTTTTGGAACGACCAGGGGCCTCACATGTGGATGGGACCAATTGCAAAAGACGGGGGAGAAAAACGATCTCTTCGGAAACAACACGTAGGGGATATCTCTCTGAGGGACCACCTTAGGGGGGGGGGGGGGGGGGGGGCCTTTTTCAATGAAAATCGATTGAAGGGTCCCTGTGAGACCACCAAAGTAGTATGTTCTCATCTCCTGAGGGGAGGGGGGATCTCGGAAGAGGAAAAAACTACTCTTTAAGGACGACCCGGGGAGTCAAAAGACCTTCTATCTCACTTTGAAAAAACAGCGAGATATCATGAAAAACTATCATCCCTATTTAGGGGTATTTGGAAGAGGGGTGGGGACTTCCTTTAGTTTATTAAATCATCCTTCGGCGCAGAAGAGGAGGGGGGGGTAGTACTCCTATGACGTAGCTCCAGGGCGTCTGGAAAACCTGTCTTGAGGATGGAAAGGAACGTCTCTTTCCCAGTGCATGCGCAGAGCAGGTACTTGAGAAGCATCTGGACGCGCTGAAGACCAGGAAATCACACTTATCGTGCGAGAGGTAGATGATACTCGGGGCCCTATTACAAAAACCCTCTGCTCCCTTCAGCACATCCTACGGGAGGGGGGCTGTGAAGATTCACAAGAAGCGTACACAAGCAGGAGCGGAGCCGGTCCTTGAAGAAGGGTTTATTTCCGGGAAAAAAAGAGTCTTCCAGTGGAAGACGTGGAGTTCGAGCATCCTCTGTTCCGGGGGGAAGGAGAGAGGTCTGGGGGAGGTACAAGAAAAAATCTCGTCCCCCGTGTGGGCAGTAACGGTTCGACTAGGGACTCTTCCCTAGATACATTCAGGAGGGGTGACTCAGCAGTACTTGAGGGTTTTCTACCGCAAAGAAAAGGGGGGCTAGGCCTTTCTTATTTGAAGGGGGGTGCTAAGATTTTGGGAGGGGGAAGGGTTTTTCCTACTAGGGAGGCCTTCAGAATAAATTATAGGCGCTTTTTAATTTTATGTAAAAAAGTCTCGTCGAGTAAAAGAGCTCAATTTAATAGAAAAAAGAAGGAGTCCTCAAGAAAGGAAGGGAAAAGGACGCCAAAATTAATTTCCTCTACTTCGAGAAAAAGACGAACGGGCTCGGGGGAAAAAGAAGTAAGCAGGTTTTGTTGGGCTATCGCGGAGGCTGAGTCTGACAGTTTTCGCTAGCTCCTCTCAGATCTGAGAGTGAAAGGTTCTTTCTCTTTGGCTCTGGCAGTGCAAGGTTTTCGAGGGAATTTTGTTGGGGTAGGGGGGTGGGGGGGGAGGGCTCCTCAGAAGCCTTAAAACATCCTCCTCAGGTGGGGGGGGGTGGTCCGGGGGGGGGGGGGGTGGTCGTGGGGGGTGCCGTGACATCGAAGAGGGATTTGCTCACGTTTCACATTGAGGGGCCTCCCTTGTCCGAAACTCCATTCGAGGGGACGCTATCTCTGGGAAAAAATTCGTTTATAAAGAGGATGCTTCCTTTCGTTTCTGGTGAAACTAGCCCAGTCTTTTAGGAAATTCCTACCCTAGAGGAGTGCTCCTTCATTCTCTTGAGAATCGCTCTCGGGTGAAAGCTCTATCTTTGGACCTCTTCTTCCTAAAGGCCGTTTTTCCAAGAAGAGGCACCCGCAGAAAGGGGCTCAGAGGGGCTCCTCCAGCAGAGGGGACTCCTTGCTCAGGGGAGGATTAGGGGGGAGGTCTTCCATGGGTCTACCAGAATGGGCTTAGTCCTATTAGGTGGCAAGGGAGAGCCTGAAGAATAGACTCCACCTTTAAAGGGGAGATCAGAAAAAACGAAATTATCTTTGATAAAAGGAGGAAGACCCACGGAGGGGGGTCTAGCCCGTCACTGCGATGCATATGCAAGGAAAAGACGTCCACAATTTCAAAGTTCTATTCTCATGTACCGAAACCTCCTTCTTCTGCAAAAAAAGCGGCCCTCTACTTCTGGAGGCAGGGAAAGGACTCCTGGGAAGGGGGAGGCAGCTATTAATACGGAATTCCTAAAAAATTTACCTAACCTTGGCATGGAAAAAGAAGCTTCCTAAAAACACCACGGGAATCATCACCTCTGGTCTGTCGTCCTTATATGACAATCTCATCATGGGAAAAGGCCAGTCGAATTCATCTTCCAAGCTCTTCTGTCTACCGGGAGGGAAAACTACTGACTTCCGCAAAGAGGTCAGCCCTCAACCTCTGCGTTTCTATTGGTCTCCGAGTTTTTGAACTCTCCGTGTGACGATCATTGGGGGGATAATCTGGCAGAAAAGTTCCTGCAGCAAAATCCAATGCGTCAAACTCGAGCTCTCGAAAGATGCGGTTCTAGAAGCAAGGTCCTCGCAAATTCCGGGGGGGCGAGTCGGAGATCCTCTGCATTCGGATGGAATATTCAGCCAAAAGGACCGCGCCATGAGCGGAGTCGACTGTCTGCAGAACGTTGGGGGCCTTCAAGCCAGCGCCGGGACGGAGAGTTGGACTCACTCTCTAGGAGTTGCGTCTATATCATCAGCCTCAAGGGGTTGAGCAGGGTTATTTTACGCGTGTGCTGGTAAAAATGTTTTATTCCCCAGTCAGGTGTAGAAAACTGAAGAGGGTTGTCTAATTGGGAAACCTCTCTTCTCTAAAGAGAGAACAGTGGACTACTAGAACTCTCTAAACAACAGAAAAAAGGGATGTATTAAAAGGGGAGTTCTCGTCGGTCCGGACCCTTCCGTACCGTCAGCTCCGAGCGGAGAAGGAGCCTTCGACACACCTGTCCCTCCTAGGAAGGCGCAAGGCGACCGCAACCAGGGCGTGGAAAAAGTTTCCACCGCGATTCGGACGTTACCCCGAAAAAGGCTGCTGGGGGAAACGCAGCAAGGAGGGTCTTATCTCCTGAAGAGTCCGAGCCGAGTGGAGAAGGAGCGCTTTCTTCTCGTTCCGGGAGGAAAACCTTCTAGAGGGTAAGAAATCTAAAAAAAGGGCTATCGATTTCATCTTGGAGGAGGCTTACTATAGGTCTTGAATTCTGCTGAGAGGGAGTCCCAGTCACGCTCCTGCGATGGGGAAATGCACTCGAAAGAAATCTACCTTCGCTTGGGGAAAGTTTGTCCTGCAGAAAGGGGGGAAGGGCTCTTTTCCGGCAAACTTCTCTGACTGGTCTCTCCTTGGGCAAAGGACGGGAAAAGGACGCCAAGAGGCATTTTCTCAAAGGGGGAAGGCCCCATTCGTCGGTCAGCGAGTTTTCGGAAACCTACTCCCAGCTTTCAGACGGAGAGTGGGGGTGTCGATTCCAGAAGGGCGCGCCCACGTGGGAGCCTAACGGCTTTCCTCCCAAGGGGGCTCGCTTTCTTTGGCCACTATGCCGGGCGATCGTGCAGGAAAAAAAGAACATTTCCAGGGGAATTTCGCGATTGACTTTCTTAAAAGTGCGAAAAAAAAAAAAAACTTCGTTCCACTTGAAAGGCTCGAGGGAAGGCCTTCTGGGTCACCTCCGGCGGGAAGGGTGGACTTGGAGAAACCAGTTTTCAAGGAAGAGGGCATCTGCAGGGCCTTTCTCGGGGGCTCGAAAAAAAGGGTAGCCCTGTCGTTCAATCGTGGTGTAGATCGAGCTGGCTGCACCGGGCCGACGGCGCAAACACTGTGGCCCAAGGCGAAACCTGTCTCTCGTCGCAAGGGAGGGCCTGCCTAGAACAAGTCCACTGAGAATTTCGCCAGCAAAAAAAGCGACTATTAACCGGAAAAAATGCGGGTAGCTTGCAAAGCAGCGGGACTCGTTCTTCCAGGAAAAAAAAAAAGAAAACCTTTCCACAGGAAGTTTGTCTCCTATTCCTAGTGGGAGGAGTCTCTTCTAATACTATCTGATCTCGGTCGGTCACCCTAAAACATGATGCATATCATCTCGGAAGTAGACCTCCTGGGGAAAAGGGCGCTGCAACTCTAAAGGGGGAGGTCCAAGCTTGCGGCGAAGTGGACTAAGGCTTCGCAAAAAGATGGTCGTCGATTAAACTGGGAAAAGCACTGGGAGAAAAAAGAGGCGCCCGCCGAGGCTCTCGAAAGAAACAAACCCAACTCCAACCGCTTGACCCGCCCCCCAACCAAGCCCCCCCAAATCGAACCCCTGCCGAGACAAAGCCGGGCTTTCTCGCGAGGAGAGGGAGAAGCGGAAAAAGTTGCCTCTAAGCCTAGATACGCTACCCACGGAAAAAGACGACAAGCGGGAAAAGCGAGCAGTTCGAAATCTGATTAGGAAATACTTTGGTGGAGTAGGCTCGGACGTATTTTCGGGAACTTCTCCGTTTCTCACATTCGGGAGGAGGATCCCAAGTCTGGGGTCTGCTAGACTTGGTGAAAAAAATCACTCCAGAGAAAATAAATTTCTGCTTCCTGACCCGTGAAGAACATCGGTCGGGCAAACCTAAAGAAAGGCCTCCACACAGCCCAAGGAAAGAAAGAATAAAAATCCTTCATCTGACTTCAAGGACGCAGATGGAGGGAAACCACACCAAACGCCGTCCTGACTACAATTCCCTGATCCGCAGGGCAGCGGCCAGGTCATTGCAAAGTTCCTTACAAACGTTTCCGTTAGAATACGGAAAAAAGAAGTTGCAACGAGACGTGAAAACAACAACCGCCAGAATCTTCTAGAAAAAGCGATGACGGGGAATACGAAAAGACAAGGAACTCAAACCGAGACAGGGGGCCCTTTTTTCGCCGGGGGGGGAAAGAGGGGTGCGAGTAGACCGACGAAGGCGCTCGCATGAGGGTTTACTGGAAAGATTCCGGGGAACGGCAGGAAAATCGATTAAGGAAATGGGCCTCATGTGTCGCAGGCCGGAGGAAAGAAACGAATGCATAGAGGGACCTGCAGGAAAGGACTGGGCACGCGCCGAAGAGTAAGAAGGGTCTTTCAAGAAAGGAAGCGCCCCGAGGAGTGATCTACTATGTTAGGGAGGCTGCCTCTTGACTAAAACAGGAAGGTCCACCCATGAAAAAATAACCGTCGGAGGAGGGGGACCCGAAATCATGCTCTTCGTCGCGGTGCACAGTGAGGACGGAGTCGAAGGGTAGCAGCTGGAAAAGGATCGGGGGGAGCCTCTTAGGCTAGAGAAGCAGCTCGTAAAGAAGGAGCTTATAAATACGGTTAAATGGAAACCATGTGAAGGCCTCACATGTCGTGAAGGGGGACCACAAGTGCAAAGACGGTGGGGAAAAAGTATATAAAACCACGTAGTAGGAAGGGAGATCTTTTTTTCTGGAAAATGGTAAACTGGGGGGCATTTTCTCTTCAAGGGTCAAAAGTCCCCCCGCCACCCACTAAGATGAGGGGATCATCTAATGAGTAGAGCTTCTAAGAAAGAATACTATTATGAATAAATCCTACCAAAAAGGGGGGAAGATCACCGGAAGGCGCCTTAGTTTAACATCGCGAAAAGCCTACTACATCCCTATTCTATGGAGGAAGGTAGGTTCATGGGTGGTAATTCCTTTAAGGACCTCTCAGAGCTTCCCCCAGGGTCTTCGCGTAAGACAAGCATAAGGGACCTCCTGGAAATCTTCGCAATACCCTTTCGGGGGAGTAGTAACAAAAAAAAGTTTCCCATTCTCGGACAATCAATTTAAGCTAGTTCATCGGAGGCCTCCGGACTGGAATTCTAGGGCACCTCTCGGCTATCCGGTGTCCATCAGCACGCATCGGGAAGGTACCCGAGGCCCTGATCGAGCACTACCGGGACTTCTGCAGATTCACAACGAGGTAAAAGCCTGCTGAACACTCCTTGCCGGTTGAATTACTTTAAGACGGGGCGAGGCTTCCGTTCCAGATGGCGGTCGAGCAGCTTAGGGAATCGTCACTGGGAAAAGAAACCAGGAATAGAGGCCACGTTCCTACTTTGGAAACGTTGAACCTCGGAAATTGCGATCAATGTTTTTCTCATTCAGTAAGGGAGATGGAAAGGGGCGAACAAAAGAGAATGGAATTCGATCAGCACTTGGGGCTCAAAGTTTGGATCTTGAGGGAAGGAGTTGACATGGACGTTTCCTTCAGAAGGGAAGTCTGCCTTCCTGTTTAGGAGTCTCTGCGGTCCCCCCAAACAGACGGGGGAGGAACTCAGGATATAGGTTCAAAAGAAATTACGGAAACGTAACTCCACCCAAGGAAAAGGGGGAGACGGCGAATCAGATCGAGAAAATTGAAAGTGCGTTGGGTAGCTTCCTATCGCGCGGGGGAGGCCAGGGAAAAGAGCGGCCGTCGGAAGAAAAGATCGATAGACGACCTTCTGGACTGCATGCAGTTGTTCTAGGGAATGTCGCGGAGCCGCTCATAGCGGAAGGAGAAGACGATAGGGAGAGGGGGGAGCTGCCCAGTTCAGAGCGATTCGGGACATGCCGGTGTCGTTCCACAGAGAACCAGGCTCCTACAAAGTGTGCAGCGCGAGCGAAGAGGTATACGTCCTCGTGGAGGCCTGGAAAAAGGGAGGGAACACGCCGCCCGAGAAACGGCTTCCTCATCCGAGAGACTGCAGCTTTCGGGGGGGAATAGCTTCTCACGCCCTCGCTTTGTCCTTCAGAAGGTTTCGCTGCCGCTTCAGAAAGCTGCGGCCGGGGGAAGCCTCTCCCAGCAGACGGTCTGCATAGACAGAGGAGAAGTCTTTGAGAAATGAAGATGGGAGGATTCTAGAGTAGGGAAACATAGGGAAATTTCTTCTCCAGGGGGGAAATGTCGGGATCCTTGCTACGGCTCCTCCACAGGTAAAAAAGAAAAAAAATCGAGAGAATCACCACGAGGAAACATCGGAGGAAACATTTGCAGGAAGTAGGTTGCGTGAGTAAGAGTTCGATGCAGGGAAAAAGCGCCGCACCAAAATGAAGCCTGTTTGCTATAGAAAATCTCTCCGCCTTCTCTTGCTGAGCTCTGGGATTCCTCTGCGTGAAAGGAGGGGGACAGGCTTGAGCAAAGATGAAACGGACAGTCCTCCAAGGAACATGCCGCGGGATCGATCTGCTAATTTCCACACGAAAGGGAACAGACAGACCCGCGGGGCTTTCCAGGCGTAAGATGCTCGCGCATGGCAGCGAAAAAAGAGATCTTCAGCGATCGGGACATCGGCGCGGCCGGCGGCGCGCCCGAAAGGAGCCCGCAAGGGGGCGCCGACGGGATAAGAATTGTCCCGATCATTGCAAACGGATCAAAAAAACAAAAAACCGAAAGAAAAAAAAGCCCCAACAAAAAAAACCAAAAAAAGAAAACACGTGCTGAGCCGTCCATCCGAGAGTGATCTCTCTTCAGTTGGGGAGGGGGGCATGAATCGAAAAGAGGTTCCTTTGATGCGTCTCAGCATTCCCTCAAAGTAATCTCCAAAGCTGACCGCGCCATGAAAGGCAGCGGTCGAAGATCAATTGACTTTCCTGAAAGGAGGGGAGCGGAGCGAGACGCGAAAAGGGGAATCGTTGAGCAAAGGGAAGCCGCAGGCTGAATCAGGGGGAATCAGAATCCTTTTCTTGGAACGCAGGGGGGGGGCGGCCAAGACCTTAGAGCAAAAGGAGTCCAGGGGCTTCTCTCCTCTCTGCGCTGCCGAAAGGTCCCACGAGTCTGCGAAAAGATAAAACCACAACAACGGAGGGGAAAAGGAAGTATATTTGCAGAAGAGAGGCCTAGTTTACCTTGCGGACAGCCTAGCGGATCGCACTCTCCACCCTTTCCGCCTATTCAAGGGAAGGGGTGGGTTTTGTTTACAAAAAAACTGGGCCGAAAAAAACTTCGTTCCCCTCGATTCTAAGAACGAACACTCTGCGAAACGCAGACCTTCGGCGTCTAACCTTAGAAGGAAGAATCTTCAGTCTAGTCTTTGCGGCGCTGGGGGGGCAGTCCTCGGAAAAAAAAGGGCACTCGAGACGTCGACCCTCCTCGACCGAGACTCATAGGGTCATCTTTTTCAGATATCTTTTTCTCGCTCGCGCTCCCGTCACGAAGAGGACTCGCATTTCACTATAATCTAAAGCCCCTTCTCTTTGGAGGGGAGGGTCTTTCCGAGAAGGGCTTTTCTCTTGTAGTCTCTTCCCTTATGCCCGCGCTCCTTTTAACACTATCTGAGAAAAGAGAACACTCTCTTGAACCACAACCCTATAACTAGGCTTCCGGGGAACTACGAATGTACGCTTTCCCTAGGCTCTTTCATAGAGGGAAGTTGGTTCCTCTTTCCCATGTCCATACTCACGTAATCTTTGGGGGGGAAACGCGGTGAGAAAGAGGTCGTTGGTGGGGGAAATCTATCGTGCAACTTTCTTTACAATTTCCGGGAGACTTGACGGTCTGAAGCGAATACAAGTCCTCGACCGGGAGAAACGTTCCGCTCGGGAAAAGGGCTGGGGTCACGCTGCCGGGGAAAAAGAAGTCTGCGCGATGGGGGGGGTGCTCATCGGGTGCCTATGGTGGGGGGAGGAAAGTGCATTGCAGAAAAAAACGAATATCCGGGGTATCCACCGAACTTTTGCGGAACGGTTCCTCACGATTTAAGAAGACTATGCTGTTCTTCGCTAACGGAGTCATGATCTCACTTTTTCCAAAGAAAGAGAAAGGAGAAGCCCGGAAGGAGACTATGCGAAGAGAAGCCGCCACTAGATAAGTTCGCCCTCCTGCTGGAGAGAGGGGGAAGAGCGAAGGGCTGCTGGGGAGAGAAAGTCCCTCAGCTTTAAAGAAAGATGGCTGCTCTTGCCTGCAGGAGGGGGGAAGGATCGTGGAAAGCCTATTCCTCATCTTAAGAGGGATCGGAATATCTTTTCCCACATCTCTGGGGGGGGGGGTTTCCAGACCTACATAAAGAAAGATCAATCTCTGCCGGGAGGGCCCACGCCGATCTCGACAATCTCTTTGTTGTCGGAAAAAGCGCGGCATTCCGTCGGGGGGGGGGAAAAAAGCTCACAGGTCTGAGAAAAAGCATGAGTCTTTCTCTGAAAAAAAGGAAACACACGGGCGCACTAGGAGGCTGCCCGACTCTCTGCGCGGGGAAAACGAGCATCCCTGAACTCGTAACTGCTGGCAGCGCAGTCACAAGCTTAGGGGGATTCGGCACTTCCCCCTCTTTGCGCTCTCAGAAGGAGGAAATATACGCCGAAAAATAGGAACTACATCAGGGAGGCACGTGTACGTCTGAGTCTCCTTCTGAGGGAAGTTTGGGGGGGGGGGGTATTCGCGTAGGTATTTAGGGATCTCCCTGGTCGAGGGAATTCCATAAGGGTGGGGGGACTCGAGGCTTGGGGGAAGGAATTCCTCCCTGATCCAATTTTCTTCTTAGGAAAACATTCTTCGGCAAAAAAAGAAAAAAGTTCCAACTTCGGGAAAAGACCCAAGGACGCATGCACGAAAGGTGAAGTCCAAGTCGCATATGTCGTTGAAAAAGGCACAGCGACGAACGGACTGCTTGCGAAAAAGGATCGCGAGCCTTTTCAAGGTGCCCACCAAAGGGAGAAAGTGTCCTTCCTCTGGAGGTTCAACACTACGACGATCCCTTCCCACCCAGAGACTGCCTCGAAAAGAACTGTATATGAAAAAAAAGCTCTAGAAGTCAAGACTCAAAACCTCATCGTGCAAAGAGTGTGCGCAAGCGGGGTGGAACTCGCATCGTCTTCCAGACGTCTCTATCAAGTGAGAGAGGTGTACGAAGGGGAAGATTTCTGAGACGTCTAGGGGAGGAAGTGCTTGCGCTTCATGGTCCATTCCGGAAGAAAAAAAAGGGATGACCTAGCTGCAGGGAACTGGAGAGCTGCAGCGGGGGCGCAAAAAAAGACGACACTGGGACCGGTCTTAACAGGCGGCTCCTCCTGCCCTCTGGCTACGCTAAGAACAACTCTCAGAAGTCTTACTGCGTGTACTGAAAAGGAACGTCAACCAATGAAACCCGAAAAAATCGGATACGCCCTCTTGGAGCTTCTTCGTTAAGGGGTCAATTTTCAAGCTCTCCGGCGCCAAAAGGGATACGCTCTTGTACCGGAAAAGGCATCCAGAAGAAGATTCCTCCTCCGGTCCTGATGCCCGCAGAAAAAAAAAAAAAAAAGGTGGCGGGGTGGGGCGAAACAGGGGAAGCCGCACAGGGGGTCATTTGCAAAGACTTGAGAAACCCAGAGCTATAAAAAAGGAGGAGGGAAGAGGGTGTCTCCAAAGTAATATCTTTTTCCCTTCTTCGTCGCTTCCACCAATTTTCTGAAAAAAGAAGAAAAATAACCGGCTTATGCTTTCTCATTCGAAGAACCGATCTTCTAATCGTGATTCACTCAGCAGTCCGACGAGGAGGGGAATAAACCTTCGTCAGAAGCGGACGTTGAACATCTCGAGAGAGATCATCCTAGGGGAGAAGGGGTGGGTCATGGTTTGACTTCCTGGGGGGGGTAAAAGTCAAAGCGAACCGAAGAGAAAGAACATCGTCTGAGGACACGAGAGCCGGAAAAAGGTCTCCTTCTCAATAGGGGGGAAAAAGGGCCGGAGGTCGAGGGAGAATGCACCAGTCTCGCAGGAGCCATTCAGTTAGGGGTGTTTAGGGGAGGGAGCGCGAAGAATGGACCATGCAGAGTACTCTCTTGAAATTGACTCTCCTCAAAAGGTCACAGTAAAAGGTAGCACTTAGAACGACCGCGTCGGGAAGGAAGCTTCAAAACCTAGTTCCCTAAGAGGAAAGACTAGCCAGGGGAAGGAATGCAGTTGTAAAAAAGCGAAGGACCGGGCGCGGAGGCTAAGAGAGTGAAAAAGAGAGAGGGGGAAAGACGAGGGGTACGACTGAAGAAGAAGTGTAGGGGGGGAGGGGCAAGAGGAAGGCGAGAAGGGGGGACAAGGCAGCGGGGGAGGAGAGGAACGAAGCGGAGGGGGGGGGGGAAGAAGGAGGTGAAACCAGGTGAGGGAAAGCGGGCGGATGGGCCTACAGTCCCTGGAGCATGACACTGAAATATACCAGTTTCCTCCTTGGAAGACTGTAGTGGGTGGGACTCTCCTTTGGGCCGGACTTTCAACTTCTTTTCAAGGGGTATTTCACGGAAATCTCCCTAGAAGAGTCAAGGGCCACGGTGGGAAACGGTTTTCATTACCCTCCTCCGACCCCAAACGAAAAAAAAAAAAAAAATCCGCAGGGCCCCGGCAACCCGACCAAGGGCGATCAGTCTGCGTTGTGTGCGTCAGCAGAAGGGATGGACTTGGGGGAGAAGAATGCCGACCTGGAAAGGAAAAAAGGGTCCCTTGGTCTCATAAGGGTTGGTGGGCCGACTATGGAAGTGTGACGTTTCATTCAGAAGAAAAGGAAACAGACGGGGTGAATGGAAAGGGGAAAGGGCAGTCCAAACAACTTGGAAGGAAAAAGGATATAGGAGGGGAAAGAGCCGAGTCCACAAAATTAAGTTCCAAAGGGGGGGGATCATAGGGAAACGTGTTCGCGACAAAAGCGATCGTGTGGGGGGGAATCTTCGCTGGACGGGAGAAAGAGCTTGGAAACGCCGCATCGAGCGAGAAGGTTATCTCGCTCAAAAGGGAAGGGGGGATGTAGGGTTGATTTGTGATCAGATCTTCTGGAGGGAAGACATAGACGGGGGGGATGTCCCATTTGAGGACCTCATTTCATTATATCTTTTAGGTGGCGACTCCTTGGGGGCCGAGGCCGCCGCCAGAAGCAGCGTGCCAGCTCTGCTCTGGCGTGGAAAAGAGGGGGACCGGCCGGATTGAAACAGGAAGGGGTCCAGAAGGTGAAACTCAACTATTGTGCACGCTCGTCCTCGAAAAAGCGCGAAAGCTAAATCGTCAAGCTTGGGAACCACGAAAGAAGGAAGGGGTGTCTGCAGGGGGGGCAGAGTGTCCGACGGGGACTCTGCGTGAAGGCTACATAGAAAAATGCAACGTTCTCATAGTCGCTATTAAAAAAAGGGAGGGCGAACTTCGAATGCGCAGTGGAAAGTGAGGAGCTTCGGGAATCATAGGCACTATCGGAAAATAAAGGGGGATCACAGTGCGAAGACCTCCTTCGCCTCCACCGGGATAAAAAAAGGGAAGACAAAAAAGATGAACCACGGGAAGGGCACTTAACAAGGGCTTACCTTGAAACTCTAAGAAAGAATGCATATGAACAGCTGTCCTAAAAATTTCAAGATAAACATTTCCCACTGCCTGGAAGAAAGGCCGTCGAACAGAGAGTCCCATCGACTGGAGGCATGACGTCTGGATTCGGATCACGAGGAAGTCAAGGAAAAAAAAAAAGAGGAAGGGTACATGCCGAATGCCCGATCTCCTAGACAACTACCCCAGCCGCCCGGGGGGGACCCGCTTAACGTGGGATGCCCACTTGGAGCATCCGTAAAAACTCTAATTCTCTAGGAAGAGCAGTACGTCCCGAGACTCTTCCTCTCGGATGTCGTACCTCATTGGGAAGAGTCATTGTCAAGGAGACTATCTTTTCCACTTAGCCAGATCAGTGCCCTCGCCGGAAAAAGATCACACCCGGGGGTAGAGTCAAAAAAAAAGCGTCCACTCGCAGGTATCGCTCAGGTCTAGGGAAGAGCCCAGGTCTGCGGGGGGTAAGAGCTATCCGCAGAGTCCCTCAACGGGGCCCACCGGCTTACCTGAAGAAATTATTCGAGGAAACGTTATCAGAACTGCGCGAAGTCCTGACACTGCCAGCTCCTCCATCTATACTAGGAAAAGCAGGCCCTAGTTGAGGGCGATAATCATCATCCGAGCGTTTTGAATCAGGCTGGGGGCAGAACTGGTGGTCTTTGAACTCCGGGGGGGGGGAGAAAAAAAAACAGGCGCCTTGCACGAAAAACTGAAGATTAGGCCCAGGGTTTCGAAGGGCGCCTCGCTCTTCGAGGTGCCAAGAGTCGTCTACTAATCAATCTAGAAAAAAACAACAACGGAGAAAAGAGAGATTTGAGAAAAGACTCTCCCTTGCGGCAGACGGGAGAGCTCCTCGCTCCTAAGGAAAATGGCCGCAGTGAAGAAAGGAGCAGGCTACCAGGAGCACAGTCACACAGCGATCGGGAGGAAAAAAACCCGCTGGTGAAGAAAAAGAGGGCTGATTGCTGGGAAAAAAAAGACACAGGCCGGGGGCTTCTCGGCTTGCTGCCGCGGAAGGGTCAGGCACAGGAGATACGCGAGACGAGGACGACCCGAAACTGAAGGTCAAGGGCTGCGGTAAAGGGGGGGGGAATGAAATAGCGACGCTTTCTTGCTTCTCTCGCTAAAACCGCAAAAAGCCGGCTCTGCGAAGAAAACCTTCTCGAAGTGGGCCTGCAGCGTGGCTAGGGGCGGGTTCCGTCAGTGGTCTTTTTCCGGAGAAAAGGTCGTCAACGGGTCTCTCCGTGCACAAAACACACTGCTCGCCGTCTAAATTCTACGGGGCGTAGGCCCTCTTCCAAAAAAAAAAGGGCACGGGAAAAGATGGTCTAGGTACTCGCTCTTGCATATCTGAATTAAAAGAGGGGGTTTAGGCGGGGGGGGGGGGAATGATCTTCAGGTCATCCTCACGGAAGAGAAAAAAGCTTTGAAGGAGGTAGTTTTAGAGTCTATCTTTAGGTCAACCGGGTGCCGATTTTCCCAGAAAAAAAAAACAACCGGCCATGTGGAAGGGAGTCATCTTGGGGAGGAGCCCTAAAAAGCCGAATCAAGCTGATCGCTGGGAAAACTGAGGGGGGGCCAGCCTTCTTCGAGAAGGGGGGGGGAGTCAATCTCAACTCAGGTGATTTGGACGCCTCTGTAAGTATTCATCTCTAGGGGAAAGGGGATCGAACCTACGTGGTCTCAAAATTGCTCTTTTTGCTGAGAGGGGTCTTTCAAAGGTGGGGGAGCGGCGCAGGGAAGCCACTGTTTGCCAAACATCCTTTCATCGTCTCCTATGAAACAAGGGGAAACCGAAGAGGAGGAAAAACTGCGCAAGGGGGCAGGACCGGCCTTCTGTAGGCTCATAGGGGGCGAACGGATGCTGGCCGGAACCCCGGCAGGGACGACTTCCTTACCATAAAAAAAGAGGGAAGGACTTCAGCCAGAAGCTGCTTTCTCATCGGAGGTAGGGCAGAGTCTCTGCTGAAAAAAAGCTTTGCACAGAGCGGGGCTTTTCAAGAATCCTCCATTAAGAAAGGTCAGTTCTCAACTCCTTTCCCACGCCGGGGCGGCCTCTCTGGAGGTGAAAAAAAAGCGGCTTCGTGCTATATACTCCCAACCGGAAAGCTCACTCTCTCGGAAGGGTTGGCACCATCTCACGGGACCAACAACTCTCGGAGGACTACTTCCTCTGGGACTAAGAACCAAACTTCTACCCCTTCCTTCATAAGAGGAAGGAAAGTCTGTCGCTAGATGAGGAAAAGGGAAGAAGGCCCTCATAGTGCTCGAGAGCTCCTAAAAATAAATAAGCCATCTGCTCTCTCACTTGGGGGGAACAAAAAGAAAGAAAGGAAGGAAAAAAAAAAAAAAAAAAAAAAAAGAGAGAAAAAAGAAAAAAAAAAAAACACAACCTCTATCTTTGGAGAAGGGGAGCGGCACTTCTTGGGGGGGGGAAGGGATCTTCCGTATTTCGGTCCTTCTCCTTGGAGGCAAACAGGGTTTGGCAATCTCCTACCTTTTCAACAGCAGAGAAACACAGGCATTCCGATCGAAGATCTGAGAAACTTCCGCCAGGGCGGCAAAAGCCCGTATCCAAACTTCTAGAAAAAAAAGGAAATCATCCAATGAGCGAGAAATAGCATATGTGCGGGGGGAAAAATTCCATCTACTCCCGGTACTAAAACAACGCCAATGGCCTTATCCGCAAAGCGGCCGGGGTTGAGAGAAAACCGTACTGAAAAAAGTGCCGAGAAGAGCGGCGCGTTTAC
>Ga0179591_1343387_pt1 | contig 16248 bp, 22 predicted proteins | sample CZOMad2_1_08_16f_FD_182891 | JGI IMG/M metagenome (GOLD analysis project Ga0179591, IMG submission 182891) | Vadose zone soil fungal communities from Angelo Coast Range Reserve, California, USA - CZOMad2_1_08_16fungal (PacBio error correction) | ecosystem: Environmental > Terrestrial > Soil >...
GGGGGGTTACCCTTAGGGGCTTCCTCTGAGGGGCCGTGTCGGAGGCAAAGGGACTAGTCTGAGACAAGGAACTGTTGGGTGTTGTGGATCCGATTAAAATGTAAGCGGGAAGAAGGGGGGAGCCGTAACTGTTGGAAGTCATGGGCTGGGGGGAGTTGGATGGGGGGGGGGGCGTACCTAACCGGGAGGGAGGGTTTGCGGGAAAGATGAGCGAGTCTGGATTATTGGTTAGGGGGAGATCTGTAAAGGGACGCGGTTCTCTTGAGAAAGAGACTGAAAGGCGAAACGAGGGTCCTAAGAGTCACATAGGAAATATTACTATACAAAAGGTGGCGCGCTTGGATCGCAACACAGGGGCGGGGGGGGCCGGTTCCCTCAAAAGGGAGGGGAAAAGGGAAGGGGATTGGGAGGCGTTTTGGGAAGAGAGGGGACTAAAAAAACAGACGTGAAGAAAGAGGGGTCTTCGGCTCAGAAAGTAAAAAGGGGAAAAGTTTAAGCAAGGTGGTAGCGCGGTCCACGGTTGGAACTGTGTAGGAGAGTGCTTGCTATTTGGGGGGGGGAGATGTTCACGGCAAGCGGGGGGGGACTGTAACTGCAGTAGGAACGAAACTTGATGAGGGGGGTGGAGGGGAGTTTTCAAAGGGGGGGGGGAAAAAATGGACTCTAATCGGTGGGGGGGGATAGAACTTATCTCAAAGCGAGGACGTCATTGTGTTACGATGCCCTGGCCGGGGCTGGATAGGGTGAGGATTTTGGAATGACCTGAGGGAAAAAAAGTGGGGGTATTCACCACAGTGGTGTGGGGGTTATTAAAGAACGGAGTACAAGAGTGGTCAGCGCGACTGGAAAAGGTTTTAAGAAATTGAGGAGGGAGCAGGGTGCCTTGCTCTTGGGGCGAGGTAGAAGAAAAAAAACCCGGGCCGGTCAATCCTGCTGATTTCCGGTCCCGACCCCTTCCATTTAGTTCTCACCACTTTGTTTTGTTGCGCGGGAGCTCCTTTCAGAGCCGTTGTGAGTTTGCTTGACTTCTGGTTGCTGTATCGTGGGGGGGTCACGAAGTTCTAGTCAGGGGGGTGTTGGGGGCAAAAAAAAGAGGGGGGGCTGATCTGGGCACTGGGGAAGAAAGGGCAGATGGTTGTCGGACATGACGCGCGGGGTGCCACAAACTCTAAGTTTACGAACCACCCGCCTAGCGAGAGTGGAGGCTGGGCCGCTAGGACTTGCAAAGTGCTTTTTGAGAAATCTGAGTCGGGTTGGGGTAGGGGGACGGACCTTCATGAAGGGGCAAAAAGTGTGAGTAGATTTCGCGGGGGGTTTCTATGGGGAGGTGCCCTTTTTTGGAGGTAGAGCACTCCAGGTGCTCTATTCTTCATGGACTGAAGGAATCTCTGGGCAAAGCCGGTGTCTGTGGAGCACCAGGCATTCTCATGACGGGATAGGGATGTTATTTTACTAGCCTGGTTGAGGGGAACCTTCGTTGAATGAGTTTGGGCGGGGGCATGTTCGCCTACAACATGTTAAGCTTTATCAAATGACCCGATCTGGTAAGGAAAATTGGAAGTCAACCGTAGATGGTGTTTGGTAACATTACTCTCGAAGTGAGCAACCCAGCCGCTTAGTGGGAAGTATAAAATTTTCAGGAGCCTTTCGTCGTTCCTCTTAAGAATTCGTCCGAGTTGCGATAATCCGCGGGTAAGAGTGGAACTTGCCATCTCTTCAAGGGGACGGAAAACAAAAACTTATTAAAGGGGGGAAGTCCAAAAAAGGAGGGCAAGTACAAGTCCATGGCTTTCGGTGGTGACCGAAAACATATTCTCCGGGAAAAATGGCTGCGTTGTCCAAAACATGGGGTCTGCGAACGGCGAAATATCTCTGGGAGGACAACACAACTTAGGAGAATCTGCTCATAAGCCAGAAAAAAAGGGCGGGAAAAGAAGAAATGTTCGTGAGATCTGAATTGTCGTCAAGACAGAAACTTCCCATGGAAGGGAGGGAGGGGATAAAAAAGGGGAAGAATGTGCGAGAACCCTTCGATATCGGCTTAAAGGAGAACCGGAGAGGGGAGTCTAAGGAGCTTGAACTCAACAAGAGAAGAAAAAAACTGAAGGAAGGGGGAAACGCGACGACCGTCACTAGTGACCACAACAAAAGTAAAGGACAAAGACGAGAGAGGGAGGTCAAAAACGTCTCCCATTTTAGGCAGAAAGAAATTCCCAGAAAAGCACTAAAAGTAGTTCACAAAGCTCCAAATAAATAAAAAAAGACATCAGAGCGCGTGAATCATACCCGCAAAAGGGAGAAGTCCCCCGCACTTTGAATCCTATGGAAAAAAAAAAGGATCTCTAAGAGAAAAGCAAAAAAGGGAGCATGTCGCAAAAAAAATCAACTAAAAAGGTGTGTTTTGGGGGGCACCGAAAAGAGCCTTGCCGACGAAAGAGGGGGGTGCCCAGCATAACCACCATCGCGTAAGACATCATGCAGAGTAAAAAAGTTGTGAGTCAAAAGGAAGGGGCAGTGGGGGGGGCACAGCGCTGGTTCCGAACCTAGGGAAAAAGGACTCAAAAGGGGAAAAGAAGGAATCCAAAAAAAGGACAGGAATCCGGAATCCGCTTGGAAAACAAGCGATAATCAAAAAAAAAAAACCGGAATCAAAAGTAAAAAAACGCACGACATATTCAGCGTGATGAGATGGAGGAGCCATGTAAAGATCAACACATGCTCAATCCAAAAAACAGATGCAATGAATAAAAGAAGGGGCGGCGTGATAAAAAAAAAGACCACGGGCAAAGGGGGAAACTCACCGAAAAAACCGTCACGAAAACATATCCCCCTCTAAGGAGGGGAAAGCAGGGTCACGTAACAGAAAATCAGACAGGGAGTAGATGGCTCCAGGGAAAAAAATCGCAAGTTTGAAAAAACAATCTGGGGGGGTGTTGGGACCGGTCCCATATCAAAAACAAAAGAAGGACTCTCGACGGCAGAGATTGAAAAAACCAGGTCAGGAAAACGCCAAACCTCCAGAAGCGGCCACGAAAAAACCGCAACTGGCAATCCTCCAGGAAACTTTCAGAGTTTGGGTTGTAAAAAAAAAAATGGAAAGGGTTAGGAACCAAAGAAAGTATAAGAGAGGGCAAAAAAAAAAATTCGGGACCAAAATCAACCGTCACAAACTTCAGGACTACCAGGCAAGTAACGTGGGGGGAGGCTAGAATAAAAAAAACTCTCCAATTAAAAAAGCTGAAAAAATAGGGTAGGTGTGAAAGGATTAAGCAAACAATGCCCCTAAAAGAAAAGGGTTGGGGTCATCTACCCAGCGTAGGGAAAAGGTCACTAAAAGAGAAGCATGAAAGGGAAATAAACGACATGGAGAATCCGTCTTCACTCCGGCAAAAAAGGAGACAATAGACCTAAAACAAGCTTCTTATTCAGCAACCTGGGGAGGAAAAAAAGGAGGAGACAGAATTTCGCTAAACTGAATCTTCCGAAAAAACAAATCCATTGGGACTGCTACTACGGGGAAGGTACAAAAAGCCCCTTAGTAAAAAAAGAAACGTCGTATACGGTTGAAACAGGGGTCTAGTCTTTAGAATATAATCCAAAGGGAACACGCGTCTTTCAGGGGGAACAAATCACACGAGAAGAGAAGGAGAGGAGGGGGGCGCAAAAGGAAGCGAAGAAAGAAGCACCTAGCGAGGAAACCCGGCGTCTGGAGACGCTGCCGACCCAAAACGAGCACAATAAAAAGCTCCCGCAGAACAGCCAACCACAGGAAAGAAAAACATAAGCCCAAACATTCTTCATTAAAAAAGACAAGACCGAAAATTTGACTCCCCCAGCAAACGGCCGAAATTAAGCTCCAAAGGAAAAGTTCAAGGACCACCTAAAAGGAAGGGGAACAAGAAAAGCCTCCTCGGCGTGGGGGGAAGGGGGGCAAAAGGGGAAAGAGGCAACCACGCCCAGATCTGAGAAACGTCACCCCCAACAACGGGATATGAAAAAAGACCAGAGAAAGGCAGGGGAAAACTCGCTTGCAGGATCACAATGGAAAAGGCTAAAAAAAAGGAACCTGGGAAAACCGGATCGTCAGAAAGCGCTCTAAAGAGAGGACTAAGCAACCTTCCCAATCGGAGAGAGGGGCAGATCATATCACCGAAAGAAAAGCAAAGGATCGGGTAAAAAAGCGGAGGAGAGCTGGTTCGCTGTTCCAGGTCATTTTAAGGATACGCTAAAAGCAGCAGAAACAAAAGGAAAAAAAAAAAACCAAAAAAGAAAGTACTAAGCACATCCTCCGGAATTCCATCAAAAAGTTATCCGTTGCGAAAGGAAGCAAGAGGAAAAAAATAGAAGCTTACGTGTATAAAAGAAGGCACTCGAGGACCAAAAACTCGTTCAGCAGGGGGGGTGTGACATCGGGAAAAATGGGGAAAAACAAGGAACCCAGACAGAAGGAGGAAAAAAAGAGAGGCCAGCGGTGAATATGGGTCCCTCAAGGGAAGCTCCCGGAAAAAAGGACCACACCAAGAAAAAAGGTGGGGAAAAAAAGAAGATGGTAAAAGGGTCACCACCTTGCGAAGTTTGCAACTCAAAAGCGCCTGCGGAAAAGTCTAAGATCGAGGGAAGGAAATGGAGAAAAAATTCTTATATAGTTAAGGGGCCTTGGAGAGAGGAGCACAAAGTTTCTAACTCATTTAGTATGGGACTTCAAATCCTGAAAGCAGGAAGGAAGAAAACCAGAAAAAGCAAAAATCGGAACAAAAGAGGAAAATAACGCACCACCTTAAAATCTACACATCCGGATTAAGCAGTCCAAAAAAATTCCGAAGAAGCCTTCCAAAGAAAAAACCTCATTCAAAAAATACTTGGAGAACCCAAAAGGGTAAGAGGAAAAAACACACGGAGGAGGAAAAAAATCAGATGATTTTTAGAGCTGCCGAAGTCGAAAAGTTGTTGGGAGGAATTTAGTGGGGGCCGTTTGTTCTGGGTTACAAAGGACACGGAGGAAGATTCTGTTGTGTGGGGGAGAACGACGAGGGGGGAGATTGTAGAGTTGTTCTGGGGGGGGGGGGTGGGGGGGGGGGGGTTTTCTTTAGGGGGGGGGGCTGGGGAGGGGGTGGGGGGGGGAGTTGGGGGCTTGAGGACTGGTTGAGGGGAAGGGGGGGGGGCTGGGGGGGGTGCGCGGGGGGCGGGAAGGGGGGGGGGGGATACCGCTGGGCGGGGGGGTGCGGGGGGGGTGCGGGGCGGGTGGGGGGGGGTGGTCGGAAATGGGGGGTGGGGTGGGGGGCGGAGGGGGGGGAGGCGAGTGGGGAGGGGGGGGGGGTCGCGGCCGGCTGCGAATAACTTCGGCGGGGGGGGGGGGGGGGGGTACGGATGGAGGGGGGGGAAGGGGGTGGGGGCCGGGGGTGGAGGGGGAGGGAGTATTGGGAATGGGGGTGGGGTCTCGTCTGGTGGGGCGTGACTGGGGGGGCCGGAGTCGGAGGGTAGGTTGAGGCCGCCCCTATGGAAAAAGCCGGTGACCCCGTCGAAAGCGGATGGGAGAGCGCGGTGGGGGGGGTGAGGGGTTGACTGTAGCGAAATTCGGGGGAGGGGGGTGGGGGGGGGATGGATTAATAGGAATGAGAGGGAGGTGAGAATAGATGGGGGGGGGGGGGGTAGTGAGGATTTTTGGGGGGGAAAGTAGGGGGAGTTTAGGTTGAGGGGAGGGAGGGGGGTGGAGATGCTGGAGAGAGAGTCCCAGAGGCAACTCTTCCAAAGGGCATGTGAAGAGCTTTTGGGGTTGACCTAGGGAATCGGAGTGTGTTCGTTTTTCTAATGGCGTCTGGGGTGATTTGCTAGGGTTTCACCCTCATTCTCGCTTTCATTGTAAACCCGAGTTTGAGAAGGGATGGACATGCGGTAGGGGACCGGGGGGGTGAGATCCGTAAAAAGGAAAGAGGGGGTCTCATTTGTGGAACGGAGGGGGCCAAATATTTTTGACTGGAAAAATGACACGAAAGGGGTTAGGGGGGGGTTCAGCTTGAGTTGGGAGAAAAGCTTTACTTGGGCTGCTGAATTGAATCCACACAGAGGGAAAGGGTGAGTCTCAATAAATTGGGTCACTATAAGAGACATTCGGAGCTAGAAGGGATAGGAGGTAGGGGGGATTGAGAGCTCCTATCAAGCATAAAAAAAGAGGGAGGAGTTGACAAAAGGTGTCATTGTGCAACATTGTAATGGAGGCGCTGTAGAGCACGAATCCTAGAAAAAACTGAAGGGGGGAAGGGGTGCAAGCAAAGGGGGGGAGATTCAGGAGGGACGAAGCTGCTTTATATGGAGATAAATGGGGAAACAGAGAGGTGACGGACGGGGTCTATATGATCAAAAATGAGTTTGCACAAGGGGTTCACACGGGAATGCTTGTAGGTGGGGAAGTTCTCGTGGAGTGGGGGAGTAACATTTCTAGCCTTATGTTCGGAGAAAGAATGTTTGAGGGTTAGAAGTCGGCGGGGCTGGAAAATTTCTTTCAACCGAGAAGGACATTACGCCGCGTGGGGGGGGGGAGGTGGTGCCAGGTGCTGTTGCGTATGCTGGAAATTGTGAGTAGTAGTTAACAGGCTCTGGACTCGTTGGGAAAAAAGACGAAAGGATCAAAAGGGCTTGATGGGGGAGGTTGGGGGGTGCCGACGCAAAGAGGGGGTTCAGAGGGTTTGGGTCAAAGAAGTAAAACTATACAAAAAAAAAAGGAAACATAAATAGATGGGAAATCCGCGAAAAAAAAATTTTTTCAAAAAAATTCGAAAAAGGGGGGGGAAGAGAAGTGATTTGGCCCGGCGTGAAATAGAAGAGGATTCGGGCGTAAGAGAAACTTTGGTGGGGTTGAGTAAGAGTAGTCTAAGGAGATTCTGTAGTCTCGATAGGGGTCAGGATTATGCTAAGAAGAGCTTGGCCGGTAGAGTGGAGGTTTTGCGTTCGATGGGAAACCAAATTTGCTTCGGTGGGGAAAATTGAGAGGGGGGGAGAAACGGAAGGCTTCGTCTTCGGACGGAGGACTTAGGGGAAAGGAGGAATCTGAGGACTTCGAACCTCCCAGCAATCCGGAACCGGGACTCGATTAGCCTCCTCAAACTGGTGGGAGAAGGGGGCTCTTATGTTCTACTGTTGACCAGGAAAAGGGGGAGGTTATGGAGGTGGGGGGAACGGTGTAAAGGCGGGAAAGGGACTGAAACCGTGGGGAAAAGCCTCTTTTTTACTGGAAGAAACTACACGACAGTTAGCGGATTTAAATAAAAAAGTCAAGGGGGGCTGACTGGGAACTGCGATGGATTGAGAATTTACTATGTGGGTGGACCCGAAGGGGGGTATTGGAAGAAGATTGGGTTCTGAATCGGCAGGGGGGGGGTCAAAAAAAAGGGGGCACCAACATGTGCTCGTCTACTTGGGGTCCAGGATTGGGGAGAAAGGCGAGCTTAAAACGTCGGTTTACGGGCAAAAAAAGGGGGGGAAAAATGGAAAGGGTGATTATGGCGAGGTTGGGGCAAATAATTGGGTAAGTAGTTTTGCAGAAAAATTGGTTTGGGGCACAAAAGGAAAAAGGAGCGAGCGAGCCGAAACGGAGGGGGGTGGGGGGGGAGGATGGGCATTGCCGGGAAGTTTGAAAAAAAAACCGCAGTGAACAAGCGGGAAGGAAGCCAAAAATAAGGATTTAAGAACGGGGGGGGGGTTGAAGGAGGGATTATTTGCGCGAGGTTAAAAAGCGTCGGAAGGGAGCTAATCCTGGATGTGGTAAAAAAGGGAGGGGAAATAGTGAAAACGATTGCTCCGAGAACTCGGGGGGGGGGGGGGGGTAAGAATTGCACACGCGTCCAATGGAAAAGACCAAACTGCTTCCTTGGTCTGAAGAGTGACGGTCTATGAAGTTTCCGGGGAGTCTTTGGTGGAGGCGTGGGTTTTCTGGACAACTTCTTATCAAAAACACAACATCCTTGAAGGGGGAAGTGCGAAAGGGAGTGGGCAATGTTCAGCGCAAGGGGGGGTCACCCCCCAAAAGGCGCTGATTAGACTTTCCTGTACTACAAGCAGGCGGAGAGAAAGATCCTTGGGAGGGGGGGTTAGGAAAGACAGGTAGTCTGGTTTAGTTCGCCTAGGTTACCTTCTTCTTGTTACTTGGGGCATGGAAGGACTAAACGCAGGGGATGACGGGGGGGAAGGGGGACCAAGGGGGGAGAAAAATTACTTAGACATGGGGGGGGCATTGCGAGGATTTCGCGGAATAAGGAAAAGTGGGGTGGGGTTCTTAGGGTCAGCTGAAGGGAGGGGGAAGAAAATAGTGCTACAGGGGGTCAAGGGTTTTACTGGGATTATAGAGGGGGGAGGGGAGCGAGAGGCTGAAAATTATATTCCGGAGATTAAAAGGGACCGTCATGGGGCAAGTCTTTGGAGGGGGGAAAAACTAGGAATAGGAAAAAAGGTAAACACATAAAATATTTCTTCTGGACGTTAAAAAACCAATGTGTGTCTTACGGCTGCGAAGCGAGAAAACTGTTAAATGGAAGATATTGCGACTCAGAAAGAAAAGGGAATAGGGGGGTTGACCTCTTCGGAACTGGAACCAAGAAACGTCAACATGGAGTTCAACATCTTCGGTGTACCGGTGTCAGAGAAAATGTGCGCGTCCGCCTGAGGGGAAAGCAGTAAAAAACAAGAGCTTCCGAATGGAGCAAAGACGCCACATTCCAGTCCCGAGAAGTAAGGGAGGAAAAAGTCCAGAGACACACGAGATGGGCGAGGAATAAGTCCAAAAAAAAGTAACCAAACAGGAAAAACAGGTTATTCGACAAACAATACAAAAAGCCGACCAAGGAAGTGGAGGAAAAAAAACTGACTGCAATAAAATCACAGCACAAGCGGGGAAAAAAAAGATAGGAAAAGCCCGCCACAGGGGAGAGTCGAAAAAGAAAAAAAAAACAAAGGGTCGCGGTCCAAAACGACTGCGCATGGAGGGGGGGGACCGAAACATGCTAAAATTACGCAAAAGAAATTCAGAATAAAAAAAAAATTCACTTGTTGTTTGGGCCGCTAAGAAAAAATGCCGGAACGAAGACAACAAATACAGGGGGCAAAAACTAAAACTAAAACCGGCGAAGCAAATAGAGAAATGGGGGTAGTCGCAAAAACCTGTTTTTGGAACCCGTCGGGAAAAATTCCCACAAACCGGTTAAGAAAGAAAAATATTTAATAGATAAGGGCCAAAGCAAAATACTCCGGAATCCCGGAAAAAAATCTGAGAGAATACACTTCAAAGGGAAACCAACCCAAAAGCCATTTACAGTTTGACTAAAGGGACTAGCTGAGGGAAATGCAAAAGAATCGCCCAGAGGCATGCTCAGAAGAAAGGAAACCTGGAGGCCGGGTCGCAATCAGGATTGGAAAGGAAGGAGTGTCCCACGAGACGCGGAAATACTTCAAAGACCTCCGAAAAAGAAGCCAATAATAAAGGAACCCGGGAATGGTCACGTACAAAAGTCAGAACGGAGGAATACTAAAACACCGGAACAGCGCATGGGGGGTCCCTACGAGGGGTTTGAAAACCATAAAGAAATAAAGCAAGTAAAGAAGGGGGTCATCCCGATTTCGGACAAAGAGCGATTCAAGAAAGCAGCGGCAGAAAAACTACTCCCAAGCCTGACGGGGCGAGAGGAAAAGTAAAGAGTGATCGTGTATCTCTCAAGTAAACAGGGGGGGGAAACAAAGAAGTCCCCGAGCTGAGGGCGCCAACCCGTCCCAAAAAAACATAAGACAAAGGAGGAAAAGAAAGAAAAGGACAGTGACGATAAAGGCACAAATTTGCGCGTCCAAGTGCATAGAAAGGGGGGTATGGGGGAAGCTCACAGTCACAGGCGAAGACCTTTTGGTGTGGGTTTTTGTTGAAGAAAGTTTGGTCTCTTCTAAGGAAAAAAACGCAAGCTGTCCAACTCCGAAACGGGGGAAATACCTCGTCGAACCAAACTCACAAAGCACGGGCGGCGAGAAAAAAAAAAAGACAACACTCTAAAAAGGGGCACAAAAGAGGGGCGGGAGGCCGCGGTGGGGGGGGGGGGTGGGGTGGGGGGGGGGGGTGGGGGGTTTGGGTCGGGTTGGGGGTAGACGTGTGGTGGGGGGGGGGGGGTGGGTGTGGGCCGGAACCTTTCCGTTCGCCGGCGCCGCGTTCCGGGGGGCATCGATAACGAGCACACACCAATGCCGGAGGTCAGCGGAGAAAGGCGAAGGGGGCGCTCGAGACATACGAAAAAATACGAGAAAAGAAGGATGGGGGAACCCGAATACCAAGGAGCCTGAAAATTGTCGCGGAAGACAGGAACGTGGGCAACAGGACTGGGAAATCGGCGGGAGAAAACAAAATCCTGCATCGATGTAGGAAAAAAATCAGGGGAGCACTCAAGCCCCTTGGGGTTTCCGTCAGATTTCAACAGAGGAAGGAAGGAAAAAACGAAACACCCCCTGCAAATACGACAGGGGGGGGAACGCCAAAAAAAAACAATCAGAAACGCGCTTCCCACGCCCGACTCCTTCCGTTGAAGCCATAAAAGAAACGCCCGAACTGGTTCTAACCAAGCAGAGGCGGAAAGATCCCCCGAGGGGCTTGAGAAAGAAAGGAAAGAAGACAACGGAGAAAAACCCCCCTCCTGCATGCTTCAAGACGGGGAAGAGCAGGGGATTCCCCCCTAAAAAGGAGCTCCCCAAAGCGTCAAAAAAGAAGACGGGGAGGGGCGCCACATTAAATCAGCAACCTACGCAGAACTCCTCAAACCGCACCTGCTGCAAAAAACTCGGAAATGGGGGGGAAGGAATTTCCGAGATCTCAAAGAATCCTCCTTAAAAGTGCTCTCGAGGAGGAAAAAAACAGGGGAAAACGGTCCCTATGGGGAAAAACCATCAGAGGGAAAAACCGCCGTAGACGGAAGGGGGACGGGGGGGAAATCAGGGAGCGAGGGGAGGGAAGTGGAAAAAAAAGCTTGCTTTGTGCGCGAGGGACATTCAGTCAAAAAAGAAAAGGGAAGATCTGCCTCGGAGCATACATCTTGAGCAAACTTGGGTAAAAAAAGAATGGAAACTTGAAATCCTGCGAAAGAAGGGACTGGGGAGAATCGACCATCCATCGCGAGAGAAAAACAGGGCAGAACGCAGGGGGGAGAAGGAAAAAAGGGAAGAAAAGAAACAATCGCGAAATGCCGTAGAAGCAAGGGGACAATAGCCTCTACCCGGAAAGAAACACAAACGAAAGAACAAAAACGATTTCCCGCGGGGTCCCACCGAGGGGAAAAAGAAGTTTGGAAAGAGCCAAACAACGGACGAGAAGAAGGAGGGACTTCACATAGCGAAAGCTTAGCTTCGTGGAGGAAGCTCAGAAAAAGACTCGGGTCAACAACTCATTGTCTAAATGCGTTAGGGGGAGAACTTAAAAAACCGCTACGCCTCAAGAGAACACCACAAAAAAAAAAAGCTCTCACCCAAGAACGTATCGGAAAAAAAATGGGGAGGAGAACATAATCCTAACCCAACACAAACACCACAATCTTTCAAAAAGGAATACGAGTCCCCACCTTCAAAGACTGCACCAGGAAGGAAAAAAAACGAAAAACTCTCTCACAACAACGGTTAGTAAAGGGGGTAAATGCCCAAGAGCGGGAAGTTGTAAAGCGATTGTTGAGGATTGAATTTTGGCGGGAAGGCTTAAAGAGACAGTTGTTTTGCACGGGAGTAAAAGGAAGAAAATGTGAGAGAGTCGTGGGGGGGGGGCTTGAACAGAAGGCTTACTTGGGAAGAAAATACTAAGGAACAAAAATAAGGAAGAAAGGGGACGAGAATAATTATAAGGATAAAAGCTACTAATCAGTGATGAAGGGAATGGTGAAAAAATGGGAAGCCGAAAAAACGGGGTGGGAGTGAAAACTGAGGAAGGACAGCGAAAAGCGCTTAGGGGAGAAACGCGGGGGGGGGTTCCGGGGATCGTGGGAGAATGAGGGAAGAAAGTGAAGGCTTGACGGGGGGGGAAGGGGAAGTGCTTTGTATGGTGAGACCTTGTCTTTCACAGAGAAAAAAGCGGGGTGAAACTCGTGGGTGAGGGACGGGGATGGGGTACTGGACCATCCGAGCTTTCGCAGGGAAGAAGGGGGGGCTCAAAAGGAGGAAGGGTGATGCGATTACAGACGGCAGTTGTCTCATTTGCAAACTGGTGGCTGCGGTCATGGTCATCAGCACCAAAAAAAAGGGGAGAAGAGACACTAAAGTGCTAATGGTCAGGGGAGAAAAAACTTAGGGGAACGAGTGAGGATATTAGACGTTGGGAAAAGACTCAATCGACCAGGAAAGTGGAAAGCCTTCAAGGGCGCCAAAGTGCAACTGGGCGTGCGAGGATGATGGGAAGGGAGAAGAAAAAAATGGGAAAAAGTGCCAAGTTAAATGCGGCAAGAATCGTCTTAGGGAGGGGACGGAAAGGGGAGGTAAGTGAACGCGCTTACGGTTGAGCGTCCGGAGGAGGATTTGAAACTGAAATTCACAGACTTTTCCATAAAAAGCAGGGTGTAGGGGCAGGGAAGCAAGGGGTCCCGGGGGTGAGAACCTCCAGTTCTTTTCAGCCGTGGATCCGGAAAAACGGTGGAAAAGATTTAGTGAAAGGTTCTCTTGGCATTGAAAAAAGGGCGGAGTATCGAGGGGTCCCCTTAGTTTGTGGGGGGGGTGTAAAGGTTGTTCTGGATTTGGACTGAAAGGAGGAGGGAACTGGGAAGGAGGCTTCGGAATCGACTTGGGGGACCGCTAATTAAGGGGCACACTGAGGGGCAGTAGGGGTTTCTTACCGCGAAGAGCTGCATGGGGGGCATAAAAGATATAATAAGATCTGGGGGAAAAAGGTCGCACACAACGATTTATTATGGGGGGCCGTATCGAAGCGGTCCGTAGTGGGGCAAGTAGCTGGATAAGCATCCAGGGGGGTTCGGTCGAGACGGAGTCGTTTTGGGGTGTAGAGAAAGCGATCCGGAGGGAAATGAGAAAACGAAAAGGGGAAGAAAACGACGCGACGCGTGGTCGGAAGAAAAGGGGGTGATGAGGGGGTGTTGAGGAAAGCTTGGATCAAAGATCGGAGGGTTGTTTCGGGAGAAGTCTTGAAAACAAAGTATGTGGGGACCGGCCTATGAAGAAAAAAGAACTTACCGCGGTATGTCTGATGAGAATCTCAAAAAAGAGCAGAAACAGGGCTCACGGTATAGAACACCATAATAAAGAGTGGAGGGGACGGCAAAAACTTTTTAAATGGGTAGAAAGAAAAATGCTGTAAAAAGGGACTAGGGTGGGGAGAAGGGGGTTGGGGAAGAGCGAGTAGGGACAGCGTGGTTGAGAAGAGAAGAGGTCCTTAATCTCCTCCCAAGAGGATTGTTAATTGGAGACTGCGTCACGTTGCTTTTGGGGAAGAGGGAAGGGGAGGGAAGGAGTTGCAAAGGGGGGAAACCGCAAAGGAGGTACTGCAAAAAAACGACATGGGATTTCTGAAGGTCCGCTCAGGGGTCAAAAACAGGGTTTCCGCGGTGAGAGAAAGGTTGTGGGAGGGGGGGTTACGAATCACTGTATTACTGGGAGGTGGGAGTGAGAGAGGGGAGTGAAAGTCTTGTGATTTTGGGGGGGGCTCCGGGGGGCTTAAGGAATTCTGTTCCTAGGCCACGGGGAGGTAAAAGCGGCCATCAGATTAGGAAAGCCAAAGGGGGGTTTTGCGAAGGATGGAAGTGGCATTGAGGGGAAAACAAAATAAGAAGCTGAGTCTAACCTCACAAGGAAAACTGGGGGGGGAGGGGTTTACTTGTGCGAAGGAATTGAGTTGGGGGACGAGGGGGGTTCAAGTCCGGGAGCCGTTTTAGTTGGGGAAAGGAGAGTGGATCTTGAAATGGCGAATGAGAGACGGAAGGGGGTTTGGGGGGGGGGGGGCTTAATTAAGAATAGGGGGGAAAAACCGAGTCCGCGAGATAACAAGGAGGCAATTTGCTGGGGAAAGGGTACGGTGAAACTGGGGCTAGTGTCTTGGGGGGGACAGAGGGGGGGGGAAGTGGGGGTGATTCTTGATGGAAGAAAGCAAAAAAAAAAGAAAAGAAACCCCGAATCGGGTTATTGGCGCCGGATTTGCGAATGGTCTTGAAAGGGTTTGGGAGAGAAACTAAAGCTTTGAAGTAAAAACGGGAGGAAAGAGAAATGGCTAGAAGGCCCTGTTGGGGAAATGAATAAAGACTTCCGAGAGTGCGGGGGTGGGAATCTAGGTTTTTACGGACTTTGTGCTTTAGAAGAGAACCTCATTGCGGAACAACGACAACCGTTCTATGGTGTGAGAAAGAAGAGTATGTTGGGTAAAGGGGTATTCCTACATGGAAAAAAAAGGGACTTGTTCTTCTTGACTTGGACGCTGAGGGACTTCTCGGGGGGAATGAACGGTAGAAGGAATGGATTTCAAGACATTGCGAAGGGGGGTTACACGAAAAGGGAGGGGGTTAAGGAAAAATTCGAAGAGGGACCAAGAACATTCTTCAAGAACAATGATATCAGGGAGAGGCAGTTTACATGGGGGAATGAAAAAGGACTGGCGGTGCTGGGGGAATATCTCCCTTGCTCAAGGTAAAACTCTTTACCGGAGAGGCCGAGGGGAGAAAGGAATCAAGCTTGGGCAATATGGATAGAAAGAAAAAAATAGAGAGATATTGTCTCAGCGAATCAAGGAAAGAATCAGGGTTTTCTGACCTAAGGCGTGTTCCTGGGGAACCCGATAAAAACAAAAAGAAAAATGAGGCTGGTCTCCTGTCCCAGCAAGGTGAATCAGGGGAAAAAGGGCGAATATATAGACGTAACCTCTAACAATAGTCGTAAGGGGGAGGCCTCTTAGCGCATGATCGGGAATAGACGTGGCCTCGACTAAAGGGCACAGGTAAAAATGGGGAGGGCAAGCAACACGGATTGCTGGAAAGGGGGGGCTCAACGTAACTCGGTGGGTCTCCCCAGAATCCATGGTAGGAAGAGAGGTAGTGGCCCTCAAATTCCTGGGGGAACGGAACGTGAAAGGGAAACCAGCTCAAAAAAACCCATCAAAAGCTTCAGAAGTAAGAAAAAGATTTCTCTGAAACCCCCCCGGAGGTCAGGAAGCTGCAGCGAATAAAGGGGAGACCCAAACAAACAAGGGGGGAAATGAAAAAGCAACTAAAAAGGCGGGGGGGGGGGGAGAAACGAGGTTGCGAAACGCGCAGGGGGAAAGAAGAAACTAGGGGTCGCAAATTAATCGCCGGGGCAAAAGGGCAGAACATTCAGGGGGGGATTGGAGTCGCTGGCGTCTCGGTGTACAAAGAGGGGAAGGCTCGAAAAGAAGGGGTCAGAGATAAATAAAAAAGAATGAACAACCGAAGGGCGCAAAAGCACACAGGGAGGCCCTTAGACTCGGGTGAAAAACTCAAAGAAGAAGAACGGAGCGAGTCCAACCCCAAAGGGGAAGAAAAGTTCAAAGTTCTGTAATTCCTACAGCCATAAGCCCATTAAAGAATCGGACGGAGTTCTCCAGAAGAAGGAAGACAGTAAAGCTGTGATCTCATAAGATTTAGATAAAAGGGGAGTGAAAAAAAAGACTGGCAAAACTTCACCAATGACACGGAGAAACAACAAAGTGAAAAAAATATAAAAATCATAAAAGGCCCTCATTGGGGGGGGAAGAAAAAGCCGCCCAGAGAAAGGGGGAGATCAAGAGGCACCCCCAAGAAAGGAGAATGTAAAGTTAAAGCCGCCACAAGAGAATGAAGAAGAGGGCAGCAGTAAATCAAAGGTTGCGGGCAACCCCAGAGAGGAAAAAAAAGCACCTTCAGCTAAACAGAAAAAGGGGAAACTAGAAATAACGGAGGGTTCGGTGTATTCACTAGAAAAAAAAGGGTATAAGACGTATCAGTCATCGGGGCAGAAAGAGTCGCAAGAAGAAGAACAACTGAAACTGACCATCCCCAGGGGGTACCAGTGCGATAAGGAAAAAAGGAGAAAATAAGGGGGGAATCTATCATGTGGTCAACCGGGCAGAACTGTGCAATGAGGAGATTCAGTAAGGCGAACCTCAGCGCTAATCAGGAATATAAAAGCCAAAAGAAGCTCTGGGCAAAAGAAAAAAAACACAGGGAGCTCGCAAGAAACCACAGGCCATCTAAGCACAACCGCTGTACAATGCGAGGAACATTTAAAAAATCCGCACGGGGGCTAAAAGATAGG
>Ga0179591_1283474_pt1 | contig 16244 bp, 16 predicted proteins | sample CZOMad2_1_08_16f_FD_182891 | JGI IMG/M metagenome (GOLD analysis project Ga0179591, IMG submission 182891) | Vadose zone soil fungal communities from Angelo Coast Range Reserve, California, USA - CZOMad2_1_08_16fungal (PacBio error correction) | ecosystem: Environmental > Terrestrial > Soil >...
TAGACCTTCACAGCAGGGAAAAATTGAAGAAAGGTGTTGACCCACACACAATGGACGTCGGGCGACATGGCTTACGGGTTGGTGGTGCGGTGTAAAATTTTGCCACATGGGGGGGGGGGTACAATGGCCGCTGGGGTTCAGGATTCACGAGGTAGCCCGAAAAGACGATGCAATTGACTCTACTGGGGGGGGGCAAGAAAATAAAGAAGAAAACTTGAAAATTGGGTTTTAGGATCCCAGAGAAACACTTTTTAACACCCCGTGGGGGGGACTGGATGTCTCGAAATGGGAAAACAGAATAAGTAAGGCCCCAACTAAATCCGAAAAACCAGCCAGGTCGTCCGACCACCAAACCAGCGTCACTCCAGGCGTCCAAAAAAAGAAAAAAAGCCCGTGAAAGTATGTCCAGCTGGATCGGTTTGGCAGAGAAAACCAGAAATCAAAGGAGACAAGCGTTACCCAGACCCAGGAGGAAAAAAGGATCATCTGCCGTAAAAAAATCCTTAGTGTAAAACGGGTTTGGGGTTGGAAAAAAAGGGCTAGATAGAAATTATAACCGTGGGATCGCGACTGAGCAGGCTGGGGAGGCGGGAGGAAATTTAGTTAACAGCCATGTTGGGGGGAGGGGTGGTATCTGGGGTAGGTGACTAACCGTCGTTTAGTGGAAAAAGAAAACCAAGGAGACGGGGGTCATCGGGATCTGGGTGGGCCCGACCTCTGCAAAACGTGCCTTCGAAACAATTATGGAAAAAAGGCATAGAAATAATTGGGTCACAAAGCCGACAATCAGGTACCCCAATGCAATAAGGAAAGGGACACCCACAGGTGGCCAAGATCGAAGAAGAGATTGGAAAGGGATCCGTCAAAAGGGTCTCTGATGAGGGAGTAATTACCACGGGGGGGGCACTAGCATCAAACAAGGGCTTGGAGTCGCACTCGCCCATGTCGGGGCTTGGTGTGGGGGGAAGATCCAAAGGGCAAGCACAGAAAGAGATTTGTCAAGGGGGAAAAAGGAACAAAAAGGAATGATGCGGAAGGTTTGGGGTTGTTTCAACAACGAAAAAAAAAAAAAACAATGTAGAAAACAATGTTGACAGAAAGGGTTGTGGCAAGTTGATGAAGCGCACGCTGGAACATAACTTTCCAAAGCAAAGAAAAATGAAGCAAAAAGGTGGTGGGGAGTAACCAAAGAAACGTGAGAAAAACTGGAAAATGGGGAAAAATTTACACCAAGCAATGGTGGCGGTAGGTGAAAAAAAGAGGATAAATGACGTTACCATGGGGGGGCCCACAAAGGGGGGAGGAAGGCCTGCGTTCGGAGGAAAAAACCCGTTTTGGTCGAAAAACCCCTGGAGACAGCCAACTCAGGTCCCCTAAAGCGGGAAAGCACATCAACACAAAAAGAAACCTTCTGCAATGAAGCATAGCGCAGCAAAGACGAGGAGCCTGGAGGCAGAAAAATATTAGTTCCCCCGGGGGAGGAAAACAAGGTGGAGGGATTCGGCGTCAACATCAAACCGGTAAGGCCGAAAGAATTCGAGCTATCAGTCACCTCAAGGGGCATCTCAAAAAAATGTAACCAAAACTACTGCAAGATCCCGGGTAAACAAGGATATTTTCACAGAAAGCGCAAAGAAGGAGACCCAATTGGTCGGGAAGTTGATCATGATAGTCGAGTGAAAAAAGAAATGTGATTCGCTGAGAAAATATAGCTTAGCATGGGAGAAAAAAAAGTGGTCGTCAAATCGAAGGCGGTCCATCGGCTGAACAGCCCCAAGACGATCCGGTTGGCCCAAAAAAACCAGTTTCACAGTTTTTGGTTTTTCAAATTTAATCCAGCATCTGAGTTATTAAATCGAAAGACCAGTTTCAAGTTGTGGACAAAGGGACTAAAAAAAAAAAAAAAAAAAAGAAAGCCGGAGCAAAAGAAACATTGTATTTGGGACGATTCTATGCGGGAAAGTTGGGAATGGGCCTGATGCCGCAACACATTTACAAAAAAAATTTCTGAGTGTCTTCTGTTAGAAAAAACCAAAGAACAAGCGACAAGCTTTTTGAGCCTGGCGTGTTAAAGTAGAATCAAAAACCAAACTCAGTTCCGGGGTTTTGTGTGGGGTGCTGGGTTAAAAAAAATGAACGGTAAAACGTCCATCGAAAGGCGTAAGGGTGGCCATTTGGGCAATAAAGGAAAACCAAGCAAGAAAAAGAGTCTCCGTCTTGCAAAATTTGGGGCAGAGAGCCTTTGTCACCGGCGGGAATCCCGGATAAGAAAGCTAGCCGGAAGCGAGGGTGGTTTTGATTTTCAATCTCCATAGGTCGATCGGGCGTTGTGTTGGGCCGGAGAGACCAGGGTCCGGGGTCCTTAAAGAGGAGGGGGCCTTGGTTCCTTTCACTTAAACTTTCCAAGCCATCCGAAAAGCCAAAAAAGTTTTGGCGAAAGCACACCCGGTCAAACGTTCGGACAATAGTGCAACACAGAGATTGCTACTTTGTGGAGGTTTGCCAAAAAAAAACTTTGGGCGAGTCCAAACAGCCCTGCTCCCATCACCCAGAAACAAGACAAGGGGCCCGCAAGCGCGCACGCTCAAACGGACTAGGAGTGCGCGGAAAACCCGGCAAAATGCCCGCGCGTAGGTTTCCCTTCCTCGGACGAAGGGGTGGGATCACCTCCTACCAAAACACAATTGACAGAGGTGGGTTTATTTAATTGTAGAATAAATTTTAAAAAGGTTAACGAATGGAGAACGGGGGGAGTGTGGGGCGACGGGGGGGGTGTGTGGTTTTTTTGTTTTGTGGTTGGTTGTGGCACGTGTTGGGTTTGGTAGGTGTGGTCCACGTCGGGAACGGCACCCCTTGCTTGGAGAAAATTGCTGGTACGGGGTCGTGGGGGGGTTCCGCCGGGAACAACACTTGGTCCCCTCCCTACGCATCCCCAAACCTACAACAATGCAAAAGGTTCAGGCAGAAAACCCCAAACATGGGGGAAAAACTGAATAAGGCCAGACGCAAAGGAGTTCGACGCAATGGTCCGGAAGGACAAAGCCATTTACTGGGGTTTTGGGTGGTTTTTTGGGGGGGGTTTTTGGTGGGGGCTATGTTTTTTGTTTGGTTTGGTATTTATGTGTTTTGTGGTGTTTTGGGGCTACATTGTTTGGCTTTTGTTTTGTTAGGTGGTGTTATGAGAGTTACTTGTTTATTATGTGGTGTGGGTCTGTAAAAAACATTATCGCTTGTTCGCAACTCTGTGGGGGGGGAGTGACCAGTGACACCGGTATTAAAGATCCTTGAGGCCCGAGTGGTTAGCCCGGCGTCGGTATAAGGGAGCATGGCGAGTTTTGGTTAAAAACGACTGGGGTTTGGACTCCGGGGCGAAGGGCACAAATAACAGAGGGGTGTTCCTTATGGGGGGGGGGGGTTTTGGGAAAGGAAAGAGGAAAACACGTATTCACTGAAAGGAAGGAAAGTTTAATAGAGGAAAAAAGCATGGCTACCTGACCCAGCTGCAAACTGGACCAGGCGGGGTGTCTCAAAGGGAACAACAACGTATGGGAGGCTACCCGGAGCCGTTCTTTGGTTGGTGGTTGTTCGACAAACTGGGCGTCATCAACGTGACGACCTGGTCGGTTAAGGGGGCGGTCTGAGAGCTGCATCCCCAAGGGGTAAAATGCAGGGGTGCGTTTGGGACGACAAGCCCCGAGCATGGGGGGGGGAAAGGGGGATTGTCAATAAGGGGAGGCGACGTTGACGGACAAATGGTCGCCGGCCAAAAGAAGTTAGTTTCATGCTTAAAAAACAAAGCCTCTCGAATGACAGGATAACCAAACCTTGTCCCCGGCGGCCAAGTGGGCAGCACTCCAGGGTACAGGAAAACTCAAAACGTGTCGAGAGCCTGAATAAAAACTACGAGGGGGGCGAACAAGGAAAAAAAAAATGTTGAAGAACACGAATCGCCAGGATAAACAGAGGACCGGGTGTTGAAAAGCCTGCAATGACCGTGGGTTTTCAGGGTCGAAAAGGAAGAGGGCAATTTACGATGAACCGCTGTTGGTTGAGAAATTAAATAGTCATGACGACGGGGGGGGTATTTACAAAAAAACACCCCTCCAGTGAAGGGAGAATTTTTATTTTTCCGGGGGGTAAAGAGGGGTACGAGAATCCACGAATGTACGTATTATTTCAGGTCTGGAAACAAAAGGAATCCAACCCGGCAAGGGGGGGGAATAGCGTCCACGGGGGCAAAGTGCCTGAGAAAAAATGGCGTGGGTGTGGACCCCAACAAGAAAGGGTGGGGTGTGGGGGTTGGGGTTTGGGTGGGTGGTGGGGGTGCATCCTGGGGCACTTCGGTCTTTCAGGGTGTGGGGTTACGTGTCAAAGCGGAACCGAGGTGGTGGTGAATAGAATTCAGGCGGGAGGTGGAGAAATCAACACATGGAAAAACGATAAAAAAAAGAAAGAGACTGGTAGGCGGCCGCAAAAACAGAACAAGAAATGTGTTAGGGGGGACCGAAAGTCCGAGGAATTCTAAAGTGTGGGGTGTGACCGCAGGAAAGAAAATCCAGGGTGGGGGCAAACAAGAACCTCCGGGGGGGAACAAGATGGTCGGGAGTTCGGACGGGACCGGAAGGGCCATCCGCAAACACCATGCGCACCAACCAGTAGCCTTTCCAAGGCCACCACTCAAGACTAACCCCTAACAATGGAGCGAGGCAGAGATTTGTAGTCCAGTATGTGTTTGTGTCTGCTTTGACTCAGAAACGAAACAGTATATGGAAAAAGGCTTGCGGGCTGGCCACAAAAAAAAATGCGAAAGGAGCCCAGCGACTCGCGGAAATACAAATGCCACCGACCAGGAAATATTCCGTCTGGTCCAAGAAAAAAACAAAGTCAGCTGACCTAAAGCCGGGCAAATACCGGTAACGGGGTTTGGGGGTTTGTCCGAAAACTCTGGGGGGAAAAAAAACAAGGTTCAGGGGGGGGAACCCGCACCCAACCACACTGTGCCGGAGACCTCCTAAGAACTGGGTGCCGAAACTTCTTCGTTACCTTGCTGCAAAAAACTGCCCCTTGGATAAAAAAACCACGTTTAAAGCTAATAAGGAACACTACATGGGGGGGAAAGCGAAACAAAGGAATGACTGGGATAAAAAAAAGTTTTGGTAGGTTAATGTCCGGGAGGGTGAGAGAAATCGTGGAAAAAATTGGGTGTTCCGGGGGAGGAGACACGGAAATCTTAATTGGAGTCGGGGAGAATGTAACGTGGAGAGGGCAGTAAACAGAACAGAAAAAAGTGGGTTTGCGGGCCTTGAGTGAAGAAGGACAGGATAAATGTGGGCAAAAGCAGCAGGTGGGGGCCTAAAAAGACTTGACACCGAAAATGGTATTGCAGCGTTTCCTAAAAAAGGGTGCGGACAAGAGCCGCGAAAAAAAAACAACAAAACCACAAAACGCGAGCCATGGGGTTCGGAGGGAGGATGTTGGTTGGCAGTTTTTGGGGGGGGTTGTTGGGGGGTTTTGTTGTACTTGTGGGGGTTTCCGAAAACCCCCTCTAGTGGGCGTGGAGGCCCTCCTGAAAACTCTTCAGGAAATCGGTCAGCCCAGACTTCTCTCCTTTGTTCGCAAGGGGGGAGGGCAAGGTCTCCTCCCATGGTCCTAGGGGCGTCACAAGTAGACTACGGGGGGGGTGTGGGTGATATAGAAAAACACCTCTCAACGAGACATCTATTGAATGGGTGGGGGGCGAACAGAACCAGCCAACAAGAAACCTTCGAAACCACAGGACCAGGGATAGCCCTCTGGGCATAAAGAGCAAAAAATTCTGGAGCGAAGCCTTTCATCAGAGAGTTTGAACGAGAGCAGAGTCCCCCAACAGGAGCCCGCTCGTTTTTGTTGGTTTGTCCAACGGAAAAGGCAGTCAAACCATAATCCCGGGGGGGGATCCAGGCCCTGGGGGGGTGCCCTGGGGTCCAAGTTACCGGACAATGTACGACAAGCGTACAGGCGGTAGACTCTGGGTTGGGAAAGAGGGGGCACACAAATCTTCGTGACACAATCGCAACAACAACAAAGGATTATTGCAAAGAAAAGATTTGGTCGGTCCAAAAGACGGAACGCCGTGGTGGAAAATGATCGAGCGGGCCCAGGGGGGGGACCTGGCCCATAAGAACTGGGGTATCCACGTGCCTGGGGAAGAAAGGTTTGACTAAAAAACCTCCTTTGGAAATAGGAACTTTTGGGGGGGAAGCCGGAATCGTCAACTTGCAAAACTGTACTTCGGGACTAGCCGCAACCTAAGAGAAGGGACCGGGGATGGCACCACGGGTCTCCGCTTTACTGGCCCGGGACTTGAGGGTGAGCTTCAAATGACCGGTAAAGAGTGTGCCGAAGCTGGAAAATTCGCTTGGTATCGACCCCCAAGAAGGCGTAATGTCGCACGCCGAAGAAAGTCAACCGGGCAACCATTCTCAACAGCGCAAGTGTCTGTTGTGGAAAGGAGGTAAACTGCCCCCGAGCAGGTGGCAAAAAAAAAAGAGGGGACCCTACAAAAGAATCCCCAGTAGCTGGGGCTCGCGCTGCGGGTTTTGGGGGGGGTGTTGTCTCCGCCGCACTTGAAAGTCCCCGCGGGGGGCAGTCAGATTGGGAGGGTGGAAGGACTTTTTTTCTGGGGGGGAAGAGCATCACAAGAAGAGGCGAAGCGAGCCCTTTGAAAAGACGCCGCAAAGGGCCCTTGATTGTACACTGCCCTGAAAGGGGCATTTCTCTTAAAAAACCTCCGATGGGGAGTTCGGGATCATAAATCGACATTCAGCGGTTCAAAGAAAGCCTTTAAATTCGCACGTGAACAATGGTTTGCGATCCGTCCTTCTGGGTAAAAAAACGCGGTGCCGTTCGTCGGGGTTTCAGTAGTGCGGCTGCACCGACTTTAGTGGGGGGCAGGGGGGGTGGCGGAAAGAGTACATTGAAGTACCTTAATTTGTTGGTCTGTGGGTGAGGAATTGGGGGGTGGGTTTACTTTGTCGAGGGTAGAAATCAAATGCGGCTATGGCTGTGCCAAGAAAAAGCCAAGAATGAGGGTACTTGGTCACAGGGCGCTGAGGGTAAAACGGGGCTGGTCCTGGTAGGGGCGGGGGCAAAGAATTACTTGTCCTAGGGAAAGACGGGCAGAGGATCCTATTGGTGGGGAAACAATATCTGGTGCGTCTTCCACTCTGAGGAAGGACAGAGCAGACACTCAAAAAAAACCTGGATGGGATTGGTAAATATTCTGGGCGACACTTTTCGGTTGTGAGTGTCTTTTGAAGAATCTCCCTGATCCTGCAAAGGCCGACTGCCGAAAAAGCGTTGGGACGCACCGAGTTTTCGGATGTTGGGGTTCACGAAGGTGGGGGGGGGGCCTTTCAGATTGTAAAGAAAAACACGCCGGACGCCTTATCCCGGATTGCGGTAAAAGGGGCCTCCTGGAAGAGTGTTGGAGTTGATGACCAGGACTTGGACGTTTTTGCTCGCAGTTATACCCCTACTCAAGAATGTTGGCAAAAAAAAACGCGTTTGACAAGGTCAGGGAAACTAACACAAAAATAAGAAGCTATTGCCGCGTCCGGTCAAAAAGTGTCAAAGAAATTGAAGTCCTATGAAACCGTGAAAAAAAAAAGGGGGTTCAAGAAAATACGAACGTCGCGGGGAACTTCTTAGACACCCACGTCCGCCGAGGGACACAAACGAGGGGAATCGCGTAAACAAACCAAACAGGAATTCACCCAACCTTTACGAAACAGGCGCTTCAAGCGGAGCGGCCATAAACGGGAATTTGGACCGGGAAAGCAACGGCTTTAAGGACGTGCAGCGGCTCTGGGCGATGTCGTACAGGGGACAGTAACGGTTCGACACCAAACGTTGGGCCATTGGCTGGAAGAGGTTCGGGACAGGGGCAATGGTCGCAGCAAACATCGGCGCTCCGACCGGGAAAATGTAGGGAGCATCGAGCAGTGTTCCAAATCGGGACCGGGACCAGGAACTTAAATAAAAGGGAAACAAAGAAAGGCTGGCGTGCACACTTAAAAAAAAACCAGTGCGAAACCTTTTGTATACCCCAAGGAAAAAGAAAAAAATGATGAAAATGGACGCGTTATAAAACGACTCACAAGCGACGTAGCTAAAATGTTACCACACAAGAATGCGTCGGGAAGGACATCGTTCAGGTGAGCATGGGGGACAACGCGTTTACATAGAAGATTACAGACCGAAGGGACACTATAGAACGAATGGGCGTCACAAAGGGGAGCGGGGAAAAAAAAAAAAAAACAAGACGATGTATGGGGGCTACGAAAAAAACAGGAAGCGCTGCAGCGTTGAAACACTAGTGGGTGGGCTTGGCTTGGAACAAACTTACAAGGGAGTTAATCGCCACGGCAACCGCGAAATCCAAAACGAAAAACACCAACCATGTCGAAAGGTCAAAACCACCCATTCAGCGACGCCACGCTACACTTGACAGCGGAAGTCCTGAAGATGAAGGGGGACCCGGAAAAATGGTTCATTCAGGGTGGGGGACATGCGGTAGAACCAAATAGAATAATACATCTTTAAAAACCGCAGCGAAACAGGGTACCGGGCGAACAAAAGAAGGTCAAAAGCTTCTGTACCAAGGTGTTTTTGTAAAAAAAAACTACTCCGAAGATGTGGAACATACCTTGGGCCCTGGGTGCGGAAGACATGCTGGCGGCACTGGGGCCTTCCCTAGAAGTGTTCTTGTAAGGCTAGTCTGGGACTCTAAAAAAACTCCGCCGTGGGAAAAGCCAAGCAACCTCACGGTTTCTTAGAAAAGTTGCCGAAAAGAGTAAAGCGGCGCCAGGGGCTTAGGATTTCAGGGAAGTAGGTGCGGGACACCAGCCGAACTTCGGGGACCCCCATGGAGAGTTTTCAAGTAGCAAACACAAGTCGCCAAAAAACAAGGGGGATCAGGCCGACGGGAAGAGGAAAGTTCCCGTGCGGGAAAAGGAGGTTTTCAGGGGGGGACGCGGAAAGGGGGGGGGAGTCTACGCTTTGACTTGAAGGACAGCCAGCCCGGGTCGGGGGATGTTGGCCTAGACGGGGGCAAACAAAGCGCCGGCTTATGAGGGTGTACCAATAGGGAGAACACAAGGTCCTTAAAGGGGGGGGGAATGGGGGGTGGGGGAAAAACGCCATTCAAGAAAGGGAAAAAAAAACCGACTGTGCGAGCCGTTGGGGGGGGGGTGCTGAAATCCGGTGTGGCCAGCGACCCATCACAGGTAAAACAAACTCTAAGCCGAAAGTTGATGCGGTCTTGGCGGTAGGTGAAAGGGGAAGATCGGAGAACTGTGCAGTGGTTGACAAAGAGAAGGCGGGCCAGCTAGAGGTTGACATCCTTAGAAAGACGTTTCCGGTCCAAATGGACGCTTGGAGAGCCAGGTAGACCGTTATTTCGAACCCGTCAAAACTTCTCGTACAGCGGAAGAATTCTAAACGGCCTAAAACAGATAATAGAGGGCGAAAAGAAGGAGAGACGCCTGGTGAAAATTTTTGCTCCAAAAAAAAGGCTGCGGAAAAGGGGTGCAGTTGGCACGGTACGGGGGGGGGAAATCTCTCTCAAAAAAAAACCACTTCATTAAAAAAAAAAAAAAAAGAAAGGAAAAGGGGAAAAAGAAACAGGAAGAAGGACGCGCCCCCAAGAAGGAACAATGGGAAAGGCAGGGTATACCAAAGAATGGGGTTTTTTCAAAGAAAGGCGGAGAGCTGAGATGGGGGGCACGCGATAAATTGCCAGGTGCATCATGGTGATTTCGCGTACACAGAAGAAGAGGAACGCCTTCGAAAGGGCGACATAATGTCACAAAGCCAAAAAAAAGAAAACTAATCCAAGTGTGGGGGACAACCGAAGCATTTAAGGGTTTCAAAAAACAGGATGGGGAAAAAAAAAGGAGTCCGGGGATAAGCTGAAAAGCAACAATTACCCAAAAACCAGGGAACCAAATATCAGAACTGCCAAGACGAACGCAGAAGAATCCACAATGATCTTCTATAGAAAGGTGCAGTGTGTGGTCCCCTGAAAAGGGTTCTTGAAAAAACACGCAAAAGAGCAATATCGTAGGGTCCTATCTGATTGGAGGTTCACCCTTCATCCGCAAATCAGGTCAGTTGGGGGGGGGGTACGGCCAAAACTTAATAGAGGGAAAGCACCGGGGGGGGAAAAATTATGTCCACAACAAAACCCTAAAAAAAGCAATCGGCGGGCAGAAAACGTTTTATCAACTAAAATGTCCAAGCTTTAAATCCCAAGCAAAACCTCATCGCACCAACAGTGAAGCGAGTCAATGGAGAGTGGGAGGCTCTGGCGGAAAAAAAAATGGGGTGGCAGGTAAGAGACAGTAATTTAAGGGGGGAAGTAAAGCGGGCTTGCAGTTGATTCTTAAGTGGGGGATCACCCGCACAGGAAATTATCGAAAACATCTAGCCCATGGGGGCGAAGCAAAGGGTGCAGCGGTCAAAACCACCCGGGGAAATAAGAAAAAGACAAGAAAAAAATGGCGCTGTGGAAGGGGGGGGGAAGCAAGGAGTGAAGAGTGCCAACAAAATCCCAAAAATGAAACAAAAAAAAAAAAAAAAAAAGTAAGACCAGGGCCCGCCAGCCGGAACTTTCCGCGCGGGGACACGTATGTCAATTATCAAGCGGGATCAGCTTAACTAGTGTAAAAGAGCAGGTTGTACCGGCAAAAATGTCGGAATGGGGTTTTTGGTTTGTTTGTGTTGTTCTCGTTGTCTAAGAACTTGGCTATTAAAACTGGGCGACCTAACCGATGGGGCAAAAACCGAGACCCGAACCCGCTAGACTTCACAGTTGGGGGAACAGGGCCGGCCAGAACGAAAGGTTAACGTGGGCCTTGGGAAAACAACTGTCGTCATGAAAAGGGACAGGGGTTGGGGTGGGGAGCTGGAAAGGTACTATTAATATCCTGGCCCAGCTAGGAAAGGAAAAAGCAAAGCGGGGTGTGTAAAAGCGGGGGGTTTAAACACGGGAAAGAGACAGTGCAATGACCAAAAAAAGCCACGACTTTTTGGGGGTGGTGTGGGCCACTTGAAACCGCGGGACTCATCACTACGAGAAATAACATCAAGTGACATCGGCACGCTCGGCCTGAAATCCTTCCATGGACACCATGGGGTCAAATAACGATGGGGTGGTGGGATGGGTTCGTAACTAGTCAGGAGGGGGCCAAAGATTTTTCGGTGGGGGTTTGTGTACCAAAACGCTGTAAGGGCCGTGGGGAGTCCTATAGAGGCACAAGGTCCAGTTAAAAAACTGGTTCGTGTGTAAGACAAAGAAGCCAAATGTTTACATTGAGGGAGGAATAAAGAAAAACCTTGGGGAGATGGTCACTGTCATTAGACCCGCCCTGAATGATGGGGAGGTCGAGTGGGGGGGGAGGGAAACAACGAAAGGCCCAGGATGCAAGCTTGTCTTCTCCCAATTGGGGGGTGAATAATTCACACTTGGGATACTGAGTGTCTGCGGAGCAACAACAGGAAGAACGGCGAATCTTGCTCCTCCCAGGCAAATGTTTAAAATAAATTGAAACAAGGAACGAAGAAATAAGCCGTTGAAGGCGAGTGTAACTTTGGTGGCTTGAAAAATACGCTAATCTAAAAAAGGTTACGAAAAAAAAAGAAACCAGGGGTGTACAGTCCTTCTTTGACGCGGGATAACCCCCCGCCGGAGGTAAGTTTCAAGTGGTGAAAGGGTGTCGGGGGGGGTAAGGAAAGGCACACACAAAGAACTACGGAGTAGTGTTTTGTGCTCCAAAACAAAGGCGGCCGAGCAAGGGGGGGCAAGTAAAACCCAAAGCCATTGGAAGACAAAACGCGAGGACACGAGCCGGAGAAAAAGCTAATGGGTCGTCGGGGGGGGGTGCAACAAGGCAACTGTGGGGGGTTCCCCTAACAAGAGCGGGGCTTGTGGAAAAGACACTGCCCTAAGAGCCTCCAAGTCCCCACAAACCCATTGTGCAGTTGGCCAGACAATTTTCCGTCGATGTAAAAAGGACTACTCTGTTGGGGTTCGCAAACGAAAGGGAACCAATGGCTTATCCATATTAAAAAATAAGGGTGGGACCAATGGTGCGAAAACAGGAAAATTGGGGTACGGTTTATGAAGTAGATCACCGGGAAACGTCAATGGAACACACACATACATTACGAACCCCGGAGAACGCCCCATTTCAAGAAGTGGGGGGGGGTGCTGACTCTAGTACCAACACGACAAGTATAATTTTGTACGTCAACGGGGCTTCCTATGATGCAATAGCACACGCTCCGAGGTCGGGACTGAAAAGTGCAAACGACTCAATCGCGCGCCTCAAAGGGAGACAATTGAACAGCGAAAGTGGGCAACCATGAAGGCAGAAACCACAGGGCCACTTTAGGGGCAAAGGGCAAGATCAACTTCGGCCCCCCAAAGACAAAAACCAGGGCAGGTTCATAAAACTGGGAAAAGATTTATTTTTTCAGGAACACCAACTGCCTGACACGCCGATTTGACGCGGCCCTCTCAAAAACATGGGGAAGAGCAGAACAGAAGAGGCGGAGAAAAGGGAAAGGAAGGGGATTTCCAGGCGGGGGGGTATATCCCCGGGGGGATTGTGTGTGTCTCAGATGAAGATAAGAAAAAGCGGTAGTGGAGGGTGGGTCGCAATAATTTACCAAGGGCCAGTTCATTTCTAAAGAACGAGCGAATGGCGTGCGGAGGACAGATGCGGTGACCCCCAAAAATCTTGTGGAAGGCCAAAAAGAAGGGAAACCACCCCAAAAAGAAAATATTTGCAAAGGCTTTTGGCAAGGAGGAAAGAAGTCCCTAGAAAAAAAAAAAAAACCCCAAAAAACCAGAAACAAGGCGGACGAAAGCCCCCGGTGTTTCGAGGGAGGGAGTGGTTTCCTTTTTTGTTTGGGGGGTGTTTTGGGGTTTGTTGAGGGGTGTGTGGGGATGGTTTTTGGGGTTTGTGCCCCCCCGCACCCCGGCGAAATATAAAAAAAGCACAGAAAACAGGCGATGTTGGGGAAGGCGGAAAACGTGCTGGTCGTTCGCCTGTGGGGGGAGGTGCAAAAAAAAAAACGAATCAGCGCTGCGCTTGGTGGGCAATAAGCAAAAAAGGCCAAGAGAAACTAACTCTTGCACGGGTTACACAGGCCAAGACAAAACCGGGAAGGAAGCCGATATCGGGGCAGACGAGCGGTCTACTCCGGGCGGCGAGGGATTACCGAAGGAAGGTTTGGAACTCCGAAAGGGACTTTGCCCCAGCTCTAGGCGTTTGTTTGCAAATCCTCGCTTGACCCTGGCCTGTTAAGGGGGGCAACAAGGAGCCACTGGTTTTCGAAAAAACACCGCCAATGTCCAAAGCGATACATCCAAAAGGAGAACAGGTGGCTGTCGTGAGACAAAAAATCTCTACGAACAAAGAGTAAAAAGAGGAATGGGATTCCCCGACGAAAAAACGTGAAAAACAAGGGAACAAAGGGGGAGAGCACGGAACATGGCGGGGGAAAAAAAAATTGGTCACTCACGGATTATGGAAAGCAGTGTTAAAGAAAAACAAAAAAAAAAAAAAAAACCACCGGTTCTTTCAGAGGGGAAGCAAGGATCTTCTGAAAAAAATCTGCCATCCGCCCGAAAAGTAGGGCCGCTCGGGGGGGAAGGCGAACCGGAGACGGGGCGACGTTGGTGTTACTGGGACGTGAGTTTTCTCACAGCTGTAGGAGTGGGGGGCTCAGGATTGAAGGATTAGACGGGTGCCCCAAGCACCAAACGTGTGCTGCTTTTCGTCCCAGCCCCCCCACGAAAAAATCGACAAACGGGAAAACTTCGCCGACATGCTCCCCGGAGGAACATTGGGTGACACTTTGCAGGGGCCCGAGGTAATAGGTCCCTGGGGCAAAAAACGAAAACACGCCCCAATGGACCGAAAAAGAGAAATACTGGCTCGCGATGGTGCTGTTGGGGTTTTTGGACGGGTAAAAAAACAAAAGACGCAAACTTCAAAGGCCAACGCTGCAACAGCGGGGCGTGAGTCCTTTTGCCTGGGAAACCCTCGAAAGGCGCGAAAAAAAAGGGTACGCGGACTTTCATCCACCAAGGACTCTACTTTCTGGAGAGGAAAATGCAGCCTGTGGTTCCTGGAAAAAAAACCCGCCAAGCCCAAGAGTAACCAAATTGTGATCTTCGAAAAAGCAACCACAAGGGGAAAATCAGGACCCCGGAATTCACAGGCAAAAGACAACAAAACAGGAAACGGGTTCTACGTGGGACGTGAACAAAAAAATTCTGGTCAGAGTTCCACTGTCCAGTGGGACGTTGAGACACGCTTCAAACCGTCTGAGGGGGGGGGAGGGGGGGAAGAGGGAAACCAGTTTTGATCACTGAAACCATTCCTTTTTTTTAGGTTCGAACGTTTGTGGTGGGGGTTGTGAAAAAAAAAAAAAAAGAAAACCAACTGCGATGGAAATCATGCAACGGTTTGAGGCCCTGCCAGTTAAAGGCAAAGAACAAAAGGGAGCCCCCAGCGATTGGCCGGAGGGGGCAGGGAATGTTGCGACGAGGGAACTTTGGCGTGGACATCAGCATTAGCCGATGTGGGTGTGACGAAAAAGGATTGTTCGTCGTCAACTAAGCTTCCAAATCATACAAGGTTCCGGAACGGCTTTACAGGAAAGTTGTTCGGAAGTATCTGGGGGGACGACTTTGAAACTTCCGAGATATCTTCCCACAAAAATCCCAAAAATTCACCAATTGGCAGGGGGGCGCACAACTAGTGGTTCTGAAATGTGTGTCGATAATTGGTTCCATTGAAAAAAGGGGTTGGCGGAAATCGAAAGGTTCGCAATCAAATGGCCGGAAAAAAGATAAGGAACCGGGTAAGGTGGGAAGGGACATGGACCGGAGGACGTTGGGGTCGTCGGGGGGAAAGAACCAATGACGCCCTTCTGAAATTTTCTGGGAAAAAAACAATAGGGAAAAAAGCCTGGAAAAGGAAGGACCCACTAAGAAAGTCCTATGGTCCCGCCTGGTCAGCAAAAGGGAACACATTGGGGTCCTCATGACCAAAGGGGCTCACGGAAACCTTGGGGATCCGAAAACGAAAAGTCAGGTCAGGGGTGGTTAGATACACCACCCTAACGGGACCTAAATGGCGTATTTTGTTGAGGGAAGAATGAACAACGCGGTTTGTCAGCGGGAATTTCTCGTCTGCCCAGACCCAACTTAATGGTAACGTGGCAAGCCAAAAAGCTAGGAGAGGGGTGTGGAAGATGGGCGATTTCGTAAAATTTTCACGGAACTGTAGCGGGGACGGGCAACAAAAAAAACGACACAAAAAAAACCAAAAAAAAAAAAAAAAAAAAAACCAAAAAAAAAAAAAACGCAACCAAAAAAAAAAACAAAAAAAAAAAAAAAAAAAAAGAAACCAAAAAAAAAAACACCAAACCAAAAAAAAAAAACAAGAGGGGGGGTGTGGGGGGGGGGGGGGGGGGGTGGGGGTTCAAATAATTGGGCGGGGCAAAAAGGTTTTCGGTTACAAGTGCCTTCAAAAAGGCAGACAGGAACGCCCGAAAATCCTGGCCGGAAGGAGAGTGCCTCCCCAGAGAAACTCCAAGGTTCCTCCCGCAAAGACCGAATGACCAAATCCCCAGACCAAAACAAAAGGGTTGTGGGGAGGAAACGGAACACATAGGGGCCGGCAATTGTTCGTACCAAAGGAAGCAAAAAGGAAAAAAAAAAAACGCTTATCCAACGCGCCTGAAAGGGCAGGCAGGACAGGAGGGGGAGCCCCATTGGGTGGCCCAACAAACAAATTCGTAAAAAAAAACGATGATACACCAGGACCGTGGCGCACACAATGTTCAAAAAACTTAAGGAAGGGTTTAAGTCGAAGAGGACGAGACCGATGGAACGTAGGCAAGGGACGCGGCCGGGGAAAGAAAAAACGAAAACGGTGGGGGGAATGGTTTTGCTCCTAAGAAGGGAAAACCCAAAGTGTAAACCCAAACTTTGCTGGAAGATAGTCCATGGCACCAAGTACAACCCCGGAATCCCGGAAAAAAAACCCGCCATTGGGGTAAGAAAGGAAACAGCCGATCATGGGCAGGGGGCCCCTGTTAAAGGGTCAGGGGAAAATAAAGGAGTGCAGTATTCGGGTGAAGGCGGGATAAAAAAATCCAGCAGGACCAGAGAGAGTCAAAAATAA
>Ga0179591_1244770_pt1 | contig 16242 bp, 23 predicted proteins | sample CZOMad2_1_08_16f_FD_182891 | JGI IMG/M metagenome (GOLD analysis project Ga0179591, IMG submission 182891) | Vadose zone soil fungal communities from Angelo Coast Range Reserve, California, USA - CZOMad2_1_08_16fungal (PacBio error correction) | ecosystem: Environmental > Terrestrial > Soil >...
TCGCTCCATTATATGACGCCGGTACGGACTCAAGGGCGGACCAGTCAAAAAGAGGAGGGGGGGCTGTGTGGGGGAAGGAAAAATTATCGAGATGGCCCATAGCAACGTGAACAATGAAACACTAGCCGACACCATCGGGGGGGGAAAGGACTTTATTGAACAGGTGAATTAATTTCCCAAAACAGGCGCCAAAGGGCTCATGGCCCAAGGTGTGAGTGGATTAGGGACCCAAGCACACCGAGTCGCCAAAAAAAAGGGTTTTCAACGCAATGCCAAGAGTAGGGGGGAAGTGCAGGCGGGTAAGGATTTGATGTTGGGCGCGACTTAGGTAGCCAATGGGGGGAGGAGGTTGCAAGTCCTGCCAGAAAGTGGTTCGTAGTACAGGGCAACCAAGGATGATGTAAAAAAGGCGACACGCGCAAGAACGAAAACCCAAAGACCAGCAGTAATCGTTTTTTACAATTTTTTCCCCTCTAAGGAAGGCGTCCGGGTAAGCCTTGTCGCCTCTTCGTATGCGCCGGTTGGGGTGGTGAGTTTGAGGTCGGGGTGACAGACGACCGGGGGAGAAGGAAAAAAAATACAGTATCTGTGGAAAGGGAGGGGGAGATAATCGGGTAGATTCATATAAAAAACGATCGTCGAGGTGTTCCGCTGGAAAAAGCCCTTAAGTTCCTAAACACGGAGGGGAACAGACAGCTAACGAAGAGGGAAAAACCTTCCCAAAAAAACTGAAGTTTTTGGCCTCTGGAAAAGAAATAAAGTGCAGGTTCCAAAAAAAAAAAAAAGAACGTGGAGGACGTTTCTGACGACTTGGCGAAGAGGAGAGTGTGGGGGGGCTTGCTCCCTCCAAGGGACAAAAATTTTCATAGGCCGGGAATCGCCAAAAAAAAATTACTTCTGAGCACAGGTGGAGAGGAATGGGGGGTAGCAACGAAAGACCCGGTGGAAACGGACGTTCTACAAGCGGGGAAAAACATCGCTAACCAAGATAACAAACAAAAAAGAAAGGTCAAAGATCAAAACAAAGGGCCAACGCGGAATGGGTGTTGGTGTGGGACCCATCAGAACAACTCCGGTTTCATCGAGGGGTTCAGAATCAATGGGGACGAAGGGGCACGAAAGTAAAAAAGATAAAAATGCTGTGGGGCACTGGAAGAATCTCAGGGGAGGTTTGGGAATCTGCGAAAAACTGACGTCGGAGGTAATAAGCCGATTCAGGCGGTCCACTTATCGGAAGGTCCCACCGAACACCGACCCGGACGGAAGACGCCCAAAGGACAGGGGTACGGATTCAGTGGTCTATTCTTACTCACTAGCGGGGTCCGCTCCTTGTCAAGCACGGGAAAGGAAGAAATGTTAAGGTAATCATAAATGAAAATAGGGGTGAATTGGGGGGAGAAGGATTTTGAGGGTGACGGGGTTGGGGGGGGGGGGGGGGGGGGAAGACGCTGGGACCACGTGTTGGGTGACCCGGAGGTAAAGAGAGCAGGAAAGGGAAAAAGCACAAGGAGCAGCAAATAATGGATTAACCCTTCGAATTCAAAAGGGGGGGGGGATAAGGGAAGAGCCCTGGGGGAAAGGGAAATCCCTATTTGAAAGGGACTGAGCGTTAAAGGAACAGTTAGCAAGGGGGACTGAGACAAGGGCCTCAGGGGGGTTTGTTGGGGTGCTGAAAAAAGCTATGAAGTGTCCGAAAAAGTGGGGGCGAAAAAGGCCAAAGGCCAGGGGTAATTGACATAACAGGAAATGTAAAACGCGGGGCTCCCCAACCCCCGCAAAAAAAAAGTAAAGAACAGATATCAGGAGGTGCGGAACGGCGGACTGAACAGAAACAGAGCTGCAGGAAGGGGATTTTGTAAAGATTTCATCCGGGGGGGCTGTTGAGCCGGGACGAAGCTGCCGGCTGCGAGAGGGAAAAGTGCCTGCAGCGGCCCAAAAAAAAAACAGAGGCGGAGAATCAAAAGATACCGGGAAGCGGCTTCGGGCATGGGGGTAAGGGAAATGGGACTGGGGGGACCGTACTCAAAGGGCGCATTGTCGGGAAGGGGGATTGGGGGGGGAGTATTAGCCTCAAACAAAACACTATCTAGCAAAATCAAAAAGTGCCTCAGAAATGAAAGGAGCCGGGGCGAAGGTCGAAGAGTGGACTTGGAAGTTTCCAGAACGCAGAAGAGCCAAGTTCAAGTCTTCTTGCAAGCGGGAGAAAAGAGGGGAAGGGGAGATAAAAAGTCGTAGAAAGGGGACGGGAAACCAAAGACTATCTAATGCCTACCCCTCACAGTCGTAGAAAAGGAGAATCGCTGACTCAGTGGGATGGGACTAATCAGCGGAGCAGGGGCGCCTGGCGGCCGTAGTTGACAAACCTGTAGTCAACCACTGGATACGAGGGGGGGGAAGGGGGAGTCCAAACAACGGACCCAACTGCAGTCCTACACAGTAATGGTGGGGCAATTTCCCGAGTAATAGCCGACGTAGGAAAGGAAAGTGGGGGAAGTTCTGCACGGGGAGGTTTGTGGGTGTTGGGTAAAATAAAAAACATTTGCAAAGGGGTCGGTTGTGCGGGTAAAAGAGGCAAACACAGCCTCCAGGAAAGTATCGGAGCTTACCTGGGGGAGGGCCGAGCAGGAGTCGAAGAAAAAAATACTGCGCCGAGCAATAAACGATCACCGATTGGGGAAAACAGGGACCTCAACATAGTGGTTTCAAGCGACCCTTCGTAAGGCGGGAATCGGCCGTTTGGGGGGGGGACTGGGGGAAGAGTCAATTTCAATGAATATACTGAGCCCTTGGTTGGGTTACGGGACACAAAGAAGGAAAAAAAAAAAAATCATATCTTGTGAGCGGAAAATCGCGCTTATGATGATGCGGAAACCAACAATCAGTGGTCAAAGAGTATAAGGGTGTGAGGGGGGGGGGGGGGACTTGGGGTATATACCGTCGAAAAAGGGACATGTGGGGGTTCATGAGAAAAAAAAACAGGTTATTGGGGAAATGCGAAGCGGGAAGGATAACAAACAAATCGTGGAAACAACAAAAAGTGGGAGGGGGTTGGGGTCTCACACCAGTGGGCAATGAATTCAATTCGGTTGACGCAACAAAAGGGAAACGTGGAAACCCCTGAAAGGGGCACAGACTGTTGATGCAAAGGGGTGAAGAGAAAGAGGAAGCACACGAAGAGGTAAGAGTTGGCGCAATAGGAAACGGCCGCGGAAGAATAGAGCAGGCAAGTTGTAAAAGGGCCTGGGTGGGAAGAATCATTCGCTCAATGCCCATGCGAAGAGGGTGGGAAAAGGAAAATGGAAGGGCGGGACCGGGCCGCAGTGAAAAGATGCCGGGAGAAAAGAAGCCAAAGTGAATAAAGGAGTGTGCTTAGGGCGGGGGTAAATACGTTTCAAGCCACAACCGTTTACCGAATTGGAGGGAGATGATCATTTATGGGGAGTTGTCGGATTGTTTGCAGCGATGGTCGGAACCGGAGGAGGCCAATTGCGGCAGAAAAACGCTCAAGCCAATAAGGCACACTCAATCGTGGGGTTGGCGAGCAGCGGTGGTCAAAATCAGTAAAGGAGAAAAAAGGGAGGGAAGTCAAGGGGGGGGTGCTCACGAAGACATCAGACTCCCGACCAAGGGGGGGATGTAATTTGCAAGGGAAGGAAAAGCTGAAAGGAAAAGTCTTTAACAGATGTGACGCAGGCGGTCTGGTGGATTAAGGGGCGATTGCCCTTGGGGGGGTGGCTTGGGGGCAGAAAAAACAAGTGCAATGGGCGTGCACAACAAAAAAAGCAAAAAAAAAGGCCGCCTGATATCAGTATCGGAGTATGGGCGGGGGAAGAAAAAACGGGCGGACCAAAGTCACGCATGGGGAAAACTTTGCAAGGGCTAGACCCGTGCGAGGAAACAAAAAACGTGTCATGAGGGGCATTAAACAACATCACGGGAAAATGGACCGATTCGGACTGACCAAATGGGCCTGTCGCTCAAAAAAACACCAAACGTCGTCTGGAATTATTAAAAAAGACACGGAGGCAAAGAAAAACAAACGAATGGCAATAGTAAGAAAAACGGCACGACACGACAAAAAAAAAGACAAAACCGTGGTTCCTGAATGTCATGTGTTGGGAGACGACCAGGGAGGGTGACATAAAGAAACCGAGGGAAAAAACAGGGTAGTGGTGAGATGACTCATGGGGTAGAGGATCCGAGACGAGAGGTAGAAAAAAAGGAAAAAAAAAAAAAACAGTGGGAAAAGGGGAACCCGGTGTTTGAGGTGTGTGTGTGGGGTGGGCTTGGGGCGCAGGCTCAGGGGGTTTGAAAGCAACCAACAAGCAAGGGTGTTTGTGGGTCGGGAGTTATAATAAAAAATCTATTGGTTTTTGTGGTGGAAGGAGGGGGAAGGATTTCGCAGAAAGGAGGGGGGTGGGGGTGTGGGAAAGAAACCTAAAAAAAAAAAAAAACTGTTTGCGAAACCCTTGCGAAAATAGGAGCGGAGGCCTTCCAACTTGAACACACACGGAGCCGGGAAATCAAGAAGCGCACTTTAAGGGAAGGTTCGAATTGGGAACAACGGGAGTGGACTAAAGGGGGGAGGGTGTTTCGGCTAAACGAAGGTGTGCGAAAAAAGGGGAGGGCAGCTGGAAAGTGGCGAATAAACGAAGTTGGTTGAGAACAAGGTGTGTGGTTGGAAACACAGTGCACGGAAAAATATCGGGCGGAGTTAAGAGGGCCGCCGTAATTTGAGTAACACTAACGCCTAAATCCACTAAAAAAACGGGTGGCAACATGAATCATGTCAGTGTATTCTGGCGGTTAGGTAGGGGGGTCATCCCTGGGAAAAACCTCAAAAATGGTCGGTCTCAAGGGTTATGGATTGGTCATCAAAACAGGAAAGAGAAGAAGTAAAAGGGGGGTCAATTTAGTTTTATTGTATGGGGGGGTACGCCGCGAAGGGAGTCTCGCTGGCACTGCCTAGCTGTGTTTAAAAACGGAAGGGCCTTTTCAAGAAGGATGATCGCGCAAAAAAATGGAAATGAGAAAAAGAGATATAATTTCAAAGGGGCCGCGTGAAAAAGTATCATCGCCCAAAAAAAATAAATCGCGCAGGGGGAAGAAAGGATACCTAGGGAATTCAAACTCCTCCATCGTTGAAATCAGGAAAGGAAATAAATCAGCAAAAAACAACAAATGAACGACTCCAAGGAAAAACTAAGAGACCAGAAGGGCCTTATTCTTGGGGACCAGAAGGGGAAAAAAATAGTAAGGCCCGATGTAAGAGAACAGAAATCAAAGGGGGGGGGGGGGAAGGGCAACAAAAAAAGATAAACATCGAAAAGGGGAGGAAAAATCATGGAGACCCCCTATATAAACGAAAAAAAGGAAAGAAGGGATAGGAAAAAGGGAAGGATGTTCCAAGAAAAAGAAAAAGAATTAAAAGGCTCTCAGAGCAGGCCAAGGGGGGTTATGTAACTACGAAAGGGTGGGCGAAGTACGGTCGCAAAAAAAACAGTTGGACAAAAACCGAAGGAAGAGTCCAAAAGGGGACACACTGAGAGGACAGTAACAAAAAAGGGGCAGATGGGGGGGTTATGGGCAGAGAACGCAAAAAACTGAACAACAAAACATTATAGGGAAAAGGTAAGGTAGAATAAGACGATACATCAAGAAAGGAGAATCTTCACACGACAACTTGTTGCCCTCGGGAGAATCAACGAAGCGAAACGAGATCAAACGGGAACAAGGGTTGTCCGGGGGTGCAGCGGGGAAGATGGAGACCTGCATGCGTTGAAGGGTTCAAAGGGACGAATTGGTTTCTACATCGGGGGCGAGAGCCGCACATGGTCGGTTGAGTACGAAGCGCAAGTTTAGGACGAAGAGGTCAAATGGCATATTGGCGGGGAGGGGACATGTGAGACGACGAAGGAGACGGCAGAAAGAAGGCAAAGTGGGAAACCGAAGTCCGGCGGAAAATGGGTTGGACGACGAAAAAGGGCGCAAAGGTCCGCTTCGAGGAAATATATGTTTGCGGGTACCAAATGAAGTGTCAGAAAAACCCAAAAAAAAAAAGGGAAAAATCGCCATAACTGGACAATCAAGAAAACCGCAACACCGGGTCAGAAGAGAGAAGGAAAGAAACATATGGGGTTCTCTCAAGAAAACTATCCCCAAGGGAAGGATGCCCTTCGGAGCACACGGAAAGGAAGATAAGATTGGGGACCTGTCCAAGCCAAGACAAGGAAACATGATAGGGCTGGATCGGGAGGAGAAGGGTCCACCGAGGAGTCATAAACCGGGGGAGAAAAAAGAGACAAGCAATTGAGCCGAAAAACAGATTGAGAAATGTGCCCACCGCAACTTCAGAGAAAGAGGGTAAAACTTGGTTAGGGGGGGCCTTAAAAAAAACGGACTATGCCTGTCACCAAGAGGGAAGTCCGAAAATGAGTTTGAGGGTTGGGGCCAAATCGGTAGATGGACAGCCTCGCAGTACAACGGGACCAAGGAGCTACATTTTACCGGTCAAAGGGAAAAAAGGAATACAAACTCGTGAGAATGGTAGGTCCCGGCGGACCCTAAGATCAAAAAAGGAAGGATATCGAGAGAGGGGGGGAGAGAACAAACTCCGCCTAAATCAAGGGGTTAAAAAACTCGGGGGGGGGAAACAACGAAGGTGGTGCTACAAAACCGAATGGGGACTCAAACAAGCAAACCCATGGCGCAATCTTGGGGTGAAGCTTATAGTGAGGTGAACAAAACTGGGCCAAAAGTAGGCACCCAACATGTCCCATTGTAGTGAAGAAAGTCAGGGCTTATCGAACAACCCTTAAACGGCCCCGAAAAAAGAGAATTTGACACGAGGTGGGTCAGAAAAGGCGCGGAAGGGGGGGGGTGAGAAATAAAAAGGGGGGGCAGGTGGGGGGGTAGAAGGCACTCGGACAAAAAAAAAGGGAAGAAAGAGGAAGAAACCGGGGGTTGAACTTTGAAGAAAGGAAACAACCGGGCACTCCCTCACATCAATGGGAAAGGGCCAAAGAGGGGAATTGAATGAAGCCTCTTTCCAACGGCACAAGAGGAATCGTGGAGCTCAAGGCAAGCGAGAAGTCCGACGACCGATCGGGGCCAGCAGGCAAGGAAAGCAAATTTCCACAAAGCGATTAGGAACGGAATATGCAGGGGAAAATACCCAACAGCAACAAGGGTGAAAAACATGTGCGCGTCTACCCACAAAAAAATCAGAGGGAGGACACCGTCAGCATATGGCCTCTAAAACCAGTGGGGGAAAAAATCTAAACAGGGGGAGGGGTTTCCAGGTCAAAGTTTGGGCGGGGGGGGAGCAAGGTAAAAACAACGGTGAAGCCCAAAGACCGAAGGAATAGGGAAACGAAAAAATCCCAACAAAACGGGAAAGGAGAACAGGCAGCAGTATTTTCGCAAAATAGAAGGATCCCATGAGGAAACAGGGAGGAACGGAGGGGGACAGTGGGGGGAGGGGGGAAGCGAGTATCTGCATCAAAAATTTACTCCGAAATGGGCGCAGAAAATTGAACCAGGACTCGGATATTCCCAGACAGCCATGATGCGGGCAAAGGGACCAAAGTGGGTAAAAAAGTCCTGGGACTCTCCGGGTACGGGAAAAGGGTCAAGCCGCACGGGGGGTTGATGGGGGGGAAAAGTGTTTCAAGAGACAGAGGAACAGAGAGGAGGGGGGCCATCAAACGGTAAGCAGAAAAAGAAAAAGTTGCTCACTTGGTCAGTAAACCGAAAAACATGAAAAACGTCAAACAAAAAACCGCAGGGGAACTAATAGACACTTCTAGGACCGAATAGCAGTAGGGACACATGGAAGGAAGCGCCCTCCCCCGCAGGACGGCGAAAGTCAAACGCAGCCGCGTGCTAACACTAGCAAAAAGGAAAGCAAAACTCGGGGCTGTTAAGAAAATAAAAAAATCTCATCCGCCAAATTCAGGGAAAAGGGGGGATCTCTTCAAGGGCACCCTGGGGTCTTGACGGGGGTCTCAACACGTTAGCATGAACAACAAAGAAAGGGGAAACCTGGGACCTACAACAGGTTGCCAACAAAAACAAGGTAGAGATTCAAAAAAAGAAGGGCTCCATCCGAGTGGGGGAGCAACTTAAAAGAACCGGAAGTGGGCCAATTCGTGGAAGGGGGAGACCGGGACGGGAAAAATAAAAGGGAAATCAAAAACCCCTACCAACTCGTCAGGATTAGAGAACAAGCTAGGTACGGTAAGGGGGAGACGGGGGGGGGGACCGCCGTTACAAAAACCGGGGTGAAAAGGATCCCCCCAAGAAGGAAGGAAAAGACGGTTCATCAAAAAAGAAATCGAGGAAAAAGAGTGCAATTAATTTACCACCCCGGAAAATGAACGTAAGAGAAACAGAACGCAAATAGACGTGCTACACGTCAAACTTCTCGAAAAGGGCGTAACACGGGCACGCGGTCAGGTCCGAGCATATGTGGTGTAAGTTGGTAGGACCGGGAAAGGGCATCAAGACACGAAACTGAATGATCACGAAATGGAAGGGGAACAAAGGTTTCCGATGGGTGAAGCGCAAAAAAAAAGCACGACGACCAACAGTCAAAAAAAGGGGAAAAAAAGCCTTTAAAAGACAATAGGATTGGGAACACCAAGGTCCCTGGAGGGAGGAATGGGGGGTCAAACAACGTACAAGGGCGTGGGGAAAAGGGCGCGGAAAAAAAAAAGAATATCAGAGTTTAGGGCCTCCAAAAGATGAAAGACGTTGTCAACGCTACTGGGTACCGAGGGAAAGAGAGATTAAAGACTGCTGCACACGCAACCTCAAAAGCAAAAAAAGCATAAAGGAAAAAGTGCTTGACCATCTGGGCCAGGAGCCAAAGGAAAAAAGGTTTGTGCATGGGGGAGGAAAAAAGTTATCCAACATCGGCGGGCCGAACACACAAAGTAAAAAAGCAAAAACGATCCGACCACAAGGTGAGGAAGACGGGTCGGCCCCCCTGCCAAACGCTTGGAAAGGGTTAGAGTCAGAAAAGAGGTTTGGGGAAAAGGTGGTGGATCGCGAACGGGTAAGGGTCCCGAAAAAAAAGGGGGAAAATGGGGAAAAATTGACGGAGGAAAAAACCGGCGGTGGACATGGTCAAAAGAAACCGAGAGAAGCAGTCAAATACTGAGCAAAGGGGAAGCAGGCCGGGCAGTTGAGAACCCCTCATATTGAACGGGCAGAAGAGGAGGTGGAACCGGAAGAGCGCGGGGACAAAAAGGGGGAAAAAAGTAAGCGATGGGGGTCCTGGTCCCGCTTTGGAAAATTTGCGGTATAAGAAAAATCCTGGGACGAAGGGAAGAAAAAGGAATAAAAGGGAAAAAAAAAGGGCGGAAAAGGATAATTGCCATGGGCTTACCTCGCGAAACGAAAAGATTGTCAAGTCAGGACCTTCCAGGGTGGGTGAGGGGGGGCCCGCAAACCAATTGGAATTTTTGGTAAAGAAACAAGGTCGAGGGGGGAAAATATCTAAGAACCACACAAGCGGGAAAAACAGAAAACAGGAGGGGACTCGGGGGGGGGGGGGGAAAGGAAAGTAACGGTGAGGGACAGTCAACTGGAGCGATCAGGGCGGCGGAACTAAAGGGGGGTTTATCTAAATGCAAGATCAGAAAAATGGGACAGGAAAAAAAAGGGACCCACAAGACCGAGTTTGAGACACGGGTAAAAGCATACGACGCCATCGCTAAAGACAAAAAAAAAGCGGGAAGATGAAAAAAGAAGAGGAAGGGAAGCCTTTCTATAACAAGGGACCAGGGTAACTTCCAGAAAACCCGACAAAAAGACGGGGCTTGGGGGGGGGAGAAAAAGGTTCGTCTTGACCGGAGGAAGGGCACTCCAAGGGGGAGGGGGGGAGGAATGGGGACGGAACACGTCTAAGGAATGACTACCAAAATATCCGCCAGGTGGAGAAAACAGGGCCACGAGGGGGGGGGGGGAGAGGTGATGTCCCCTACGTAGAAAAAGTTGGTGGTGTGCGGAGAAAGGGCCCCAAAGGGAGGAACAAGGACTAGAAAGAGATGGTGACGAAAGGGTGACGAAGAAAGCACTGGACACAGAAGACACATGCAGGGGGCCAATCACCTCAAAGCGGATCGGGGGCATATGTAATGCAGGAAACGAAAGGCCTTCCAAGCACAGAGACCGGCACAAGAAGTAAAAGTGGAATGTTTGAGGGGAGCGACTCCAGTAGGAGGGAGCCATTGAACGGGGGAGGGGAGGGGGAAAAGACATAATCAAGAGACTGAACGTGGCTAGGGGATGGAACCTGGACGTGCTGTTGAAAACCAGTTGAAAAGGGGGCTGTGGGGGTGCACCTGGGAGGGGGAGGGAACAAGAAAGAGAACAAAACACGCCCCAAAAAGCTTGGACGGAAGAAGGCCAAAAAAAGGAAGACAGGGGGGACCGGGGGGGGAACTAAAACATCGATCACGTGAAGGATTCCTGAACTCAGGACACGATGGCTGGAAAGAAAAAAAAAGGAACAAAAAGGCATCTGCTAACCGAAAGAAAAAAGGAATTCGCAAGAAAAGAAGTGGCAAATGCTGGTGGGGATCAATGGGAGGAGGGGGGGGGGGTATCGAAGATGGAAAACCTCCATAGCGTGGAAAGGGAGACATGGGGTACGGACAGACATCAGATCTTCCAAACCGACGGGAAAAAAAAAAAAGGACGTCTGCAAAAAAAGGCTATGGGTGACCGGAATGTGGGGGGGTTGGTGGGAAAAAAAAAAAAAAAACAGCACCGAAAATCCGGGGGGGGAAAAGACGATTTCCAAAACGGGGGACGAGGGGGGCTAAAACGGAGAAGAGGAGGGGAAACATGGAGATCGGATCACGTTTGTTGGGGGTGAAACGTACAAAAGCAGAGTCATCTGAAGAGGGACTGGGTATTGGAAAAAAAAAGTAATTTACGGGCGGAAAAGGAACGTCCCGTACCAAATGTAAAAAAAAGTACGGAAGCGTCGTACCGGGGGGAGAAAGGGTGGTCTAGTAGTCAAAAAGGAGCAACGGAATTGCAGACGCAAACTAAGAAGTTCATCGAAGAGGGAAAAATTTAATAATCAAAATTAATGAGGGTGACTTCAGTTCATGCGGAGAAAGATGGAAAGGGGATTCTTTGTGGGGGGGAGCGGTTTGAAGAAAACGACGTTTTGAGCGGGGGGTTGACCCAGGCTAGGTCTACTGAAAAGGAAGGTCAGACGGGCGGTCCAAAAACATAGGGGGGGGGGGGGGGGATACAGCTGGTAAAAAGAGTACAAAAAATGTTCCAGGGTGACTTCTGGCTGGGGGAATGGGGTATACACGTGGCGAGCAACACCTTGGACTGGTGTTTTTAGTAAAAAAAAAAAAAAAAAAAACCAAGGGGGGGGGTAGAATATGCACGAGTATAGGGGGGCGAAAGCGCAAGGGGGGGGGGCGGGGTCACTTCGGAAAACTAGTGGAAAAAAGGGAACTAAACAAACGCAAGAGCACAGGAGAGGGGGGAAGCCACGTCCGAAGGTGGGAAGAGAGATTTTAAAGGGAAAAGGGGGAGGTCCGGCTAAATGAGCAAGAAAGCAAAAAAACTAAACTGAGCAGTTGAGACGAAAACACGCTGCGGAGGACGATGCGCCATGCTTGGAAAAAAGCAGGGAGGGCATACAGTAAGACGTATTGGAGATGTTTCGTTGGGAAAGGTGTCGGGAAGGGGGGGAAGCTGAAAAAGATCATGTAAAACATGAAGTGGTGCAAGGATTGTCACTTGGGGGGCTACAACGAGGTACTTGGAGCAAAAACCGTACCAAAAAAGTTGAAAGTACGGAAAAGGGGGAACGGGAAGGGGAGGAGGGGCATTCGGGTGGGGGCGACAAGCCATATCAAAAAATCTGTCCGGGGTCAAAGTGTAAAATACGGTGCCGGAGCAGGACACAGGGAAGAAATCGGGAAGGGGCTTACAAAGGGGGCCATGCCTAAAGAAACGAAACAACAGACTAAAAAAATTACCTAAAAAGGACAGGGGAGCACAGGAGCATGCGTGGAAAAACAGGGAATTATGGGAAGACCTGTAAGGAAACAGACGCTTAGGCATGAGAGAGTTTGGACCCGTAACAGAAGGCATAAGGGCATGGAATACTTTGGGGGGGGAAGGCGCTATAAACGGGGAGACCAACTTCAAGAACGCAAAGGCCACAAAGGGTAAGGGGGGTTCATGAACAAACTTCCTCAGCAAAAGGAGTGAAAAAGGGGGAAAGGTCCCGGGTCCCAAAAAAAAAAGATTTGTGGGTGGGGGTGGGGAGAAGCGCACTGTGACACCCAGGTGTCTATAGGGGTTATAGGGGGGAAGGCTAACTCACGGGGGAGGAGAGGGAGAACCGTACAGGGGAGGGTTCTTCGGAATGGGAAAGAAAAAAGATCGCCGACCAGGTAGGAAAAAAAAAATCACAGGAGGGGAGGGCAAAAAAGGGAACTGGGGTGACTGGGTTGATCCCAGGAAAAAGTGGCGAGTGAATAAGTTTGGTCAGGGAAGAGAATTTCTGGGGGTCAAAATTTCAAAAACAAAAAAAAAGGAATTCCTGAAAAGCCTGGTTATTACCCCCTGGCCTTAAGAAGGGGAAGGATGTACTTGCGGGGGGACCAAATTCATGGGAAAGAGATGATAAGGGAAGGGGTGATGGGCAGGTGTGAGAGGGAATTCAAAGGGGGGGGGACAGTGCGGGAAACAAAATGAAACGAACTAGAAAGGTGGGGGGGGGGGTTATTCACCAAAAGGGGGGAAATAAAGGGGGGGCTCCCCCCAAGCATTCGATCAATTCGGTGGGCGCACAACGCGTTGAAACAGAAAGTTCCCCGAAATTATGGGGGGGACCAAAGGTTGGTCGGAGGAAAAGATCACTCGGAAGGCCGGCTGGGGACAGCTTGGAACGGGGGAACTGGGGAAGACAGCGCCTACATGGGGAGGGGGGCTTCTGATGCGAATAGGATACAATAGGCAGTATCTTTAAAGGGACTAGTCGGACCAGAATCTTTAAAACTAGGATAGGGAGGGGTAAGGGGCAATTTGTCTGAGGAGAGCCAGGGGCAACTTTTCAGCAGAAAAAAACTTTTTAAGTGCATTTCGAAGAGGGGAAGAACAGGCCTTAAAAGGGTGTTTCGCACGTAATCGAATGATTGGACTTCGATAAAAAGGACCATTAAACATCCAGAACCGTCAGGCATGGAGCGGGGGGCGAGGAGGGGGGAATCCAGATTGTGAAAGGAAAAACCGCATGAAACTATATGTTTGGGAGAGGGACCATGTGGGGCTAAGAAAACCCGAAAAACGCTGAACCGCAGGTTTGGGGAGTTGGCAAAGAAATAAAGGCGCTTAGTAAGGGGTTAAAAAAAGAGGGGGAGGCAAGCAACGGAAGTGGGGCGCGGGACAACTGTGTGGGGAGGAAGGATGGGGCCAGAAGGGTTTTTTGGCGGGGAACAGGGCTTGGGAAAACCAAAAACAAACCAACACAGGGGAATGTCTCATGATCGAAGATTTGCATTACCGGGGGGCGGTTGGAGCCAGCGTGAAAGCCTGCGAGCAAGGGAAGAGCAATACGTAAGTGGGGGCATTTGAGGAAATTCCACGGAAACAAAACATACCCGACAAGAGTGCGGCCTAAAAGTGGCCTTAAAACTTGGCACCTTACGAACGGGAGGGAAACCAGGGAGAGTGAAAACGCACTTGGGCAAAGATCAAACAAACGAAGGGGGGACGAGAGTGCAACGGGGGACAAAAAGACATTCAAGGGGGGATGAAAAGGTTCATTAACGTGTTCGAGGTGACCAGGCGGGGTCAAAGAGACCAGGGGGGGGGGGAAAATCCCGTGTGGGGTGGAGCCTAACATGGGGGAATCCCTGGATATGCGAAATAGAAAGAGCAGGTGCTGATTAAGGGGCGGGGAGGGTTGGGGGGGTTTGGGGGCGAAGGGGAGGGTGCGTTTAAACAACAGGAAAGGGTTGTCAGGAGCGATAGTTGAATTACGTCGTGGTTGGGGGTGGCCGGGGGGGGAACGACAATTCGGCGAGAAAGGTGACTCAACACAGGGTGTTGGCTAGGTCAACTAGGGAGAACGAGTGAGAGCTTGCAAGCCAAAACATGAGCCGGACCTCCTGGAGACGACAACTTTTACCGGGGGACTGTGGGGGGGAGATTGAGTGTGGGCACAAAACACGTTCGGACATCACAACCAAGGGGGGATTGTCGGGAGAGATAACCAAGGGTTGAGGCAATGGAGCAGCTGGTCCCTGGAGGAAAAAAAAAAACCATCCAGTGCTGCTGGTGGGTCGCGCAATAGGGCAAAAGGAGGGGAAGGCAGAAAAGTGGTGAAAAGGGAAAGAAGATTTTGAAAAAATACGAGGGAAAAACGACTGGGGGAAGAGGGAATCATAATCATTCGACTCCTAGTGGGTGGGAAGAATCCAATATGGTGGGCTGGCGGACGCGGGGGGATTGCCTCAGTCGAGGGGTGCATTTCAAACAGGGTTATCGAATTGCGCCGAAGAGTTTTCGGGACGCCTGATGGGGGGCATGCGAGGGGGTGCCAAACCCAGGGGGACTGGTTGCAGGAAAAAGGAAAGAAGTATCTATCACAAAAAAAAGTTAAAGTAAAATAGAGTCTCACGGGGGGGAGAAATGACCGCGGGAAAACACCAAACCGGCAGCCGGAAAACTAAAAAATATTCCACAAGAACCCAAAACAAAGGGAAAAGGAAAAAATAGTACCTCGAAATCGGGGAGACGAGCGACCAGTCCAAATAGGAAGCGGCAACCTGGCCAAAAAATACGAGAAAAAAGGGAGAAACGACCTGAATGGTGAAAAGGGGAATCAGTCTGGACATGCTTAAGGTAAGTGGGAGAAAGAGGGAAAAAAAGAAGTGGTCATGGCGCAAAAAAACAAAACAAGAGGAAACCCAAAGGAGGGAAGTTTTGAAGCTGATCGACCACACTGTAAGAGATCAAATAAAAAGCCGTACGAAGAGAGGTGTGCAATAAAACAAAAAAGGTAAAGTGAGATAAAGGGAAAAAGAAAGGGCCGCCAAGGGGGGTGCAGAAAAAAGAGAATGTCCACGGAAGGCGATTTCGCGAAATGGAAAAGGTAGAAAAAAAATAAATGAGAAGATGAAAAAAAGGAACAACAGAGAGTAACATGGAGGAGACGAAAACAAAAAGGGGGCGTGTGGGGGTGGGGGGGGGGGGGGAACACTCTCAGTAAAAAAAGCACGGAATAAGGGAAGTCTTAGGAGATAAGCGAAGGACAGTCCGAAATGGAGAAAAGAATCAAACTACACGGGGAGAGAGACCTCTAAACGAAGGCGACCATAGAAAGCACATGAACCATCAGACTAAAACAGAACACGGGGTTGTCTTTGGGGACGGAAAACGTGGCGGTCTAGAAAACATGAGGTTGACGGGTCATGGAAAAAAAGCATCACAGGCAGGGGGGGAACAGACGCATCGTGAAGGGCGAAAAAGGGGGGAACAATTGGAAGGGCAGGTCGTCCAGACTTTTTCGGGTTGCGCTAGGGAGTCAAATAATTGAAAAACCACAGACCGAGGATCGAAAAAAACGGGCCTAGCCGAAAGGTCACTCCTTTTAGGAGAAACGGGAGCAAATGAATCGCTCGTAAGGAAAGAGCAGGCGGAGGGTGGGCTGGGGGGATTTAAAAAGGCATTGGTTTTATATCACAGAACAGCAACAAATGGAATCATGCCTCGCAACCAGGCGCCTGACAGGGACTAGGGTACTAGTGAGGACGGAGCAGGAGAGAAAGAAAGGAATCAACCGAAAAGGGAGGGGGCGTCACTTACGGACAAACAGGGGAAATCAATCTAGTGGGAACTTTGCAAACCGGAGGGGAGGGAGTTAAAAGAACAAAACAGAAAGACTGGGGCTGGCCTGGGAAGGAGTTGCGTGTCGCAGGTGGTCAAGGTTATATTGAGGAAAAAAGAAAAGCTCCAGAAGGGGGGTCCCCTCCACGCGAACGAAGCATGAGTGGGAAACTCATCGAAAATCGGGGAACGTTTGGAGGGCTGAAGGGGGGGAGGAATCACACTAGACAAGTATTGGGTCGTTCCCCCCACGGGGAGGAGAACGAGAAGTTCCCACCCTAAGTCCCACTTTAAGAGGCTCAAAAAACGGGGGGAAGCTAGCAAAAAAAGAAACTGGGAAGACAAATGCAAGGGTGTCGATGTGTT
>Ga0179591_1344130_pt1 | contig 16240 bp, 22 predicted proteins | sample CZOMad2_1_08_16f_FD_182891 | JGI IMG/M metagenome (GOLD analysis project Ga0179591, IMG submission 182891) | Vadose zone soil fungal communities from Angelo Coast Range Reserve, California, USA - CZOMad2_1_08_16fungal (PacBio error correction) | ecosystem: Environmental > Terrestrial > Soil >...
AATCGGTGTAGTTGGGGAGAGGGGGGCACGGTCGAAGTCCGGGACTGAGTTGACCTTAGTTGGTGGCGGCCAAAGAATCGGTCAGAAGAATGAAAAAAGGCTTGCTACCGGACTCCGGGGGAGATTTGGAAAAGAGGGGATGCCGACACGGGCACATCACCTCGAAGAAGCGGCAGTAATCGAAGGGGTACGTAGGGGCAGCACCTTAATGGGGCCAGAGTTCTGAAAGAAATATGGGGGGAAAGGGGAAAGTTAAAGGGTTGTCTCTTCTCTCTGAAAGCAAAGCAACTGAAAGGGTACATGGATTTGAAGCTTGGGTAAGAAAAAGAAATTAAATAATACAGGACAATAGGCTAAGAGCCGTTAAAAAACAACCAAAAAAAAGGTAAAGAAAGGGGGCCTTGGAGTTGTGAAAGATGAACACGAGGGAATGAAAGTGGGGACCATAAGAAGGATCTGTAAAGGGTCTTAAAGGGACCGGTGGAGGAAACGACGCACGGCCAAATGCAAACTGAAAGCTGGGGGTTAGGTTGAAAGAATAAGATGATCCCTGAGTGAACTTGGCAAAATGTCAGGGGGGGAAGGGGACTCTAATTCGTGAAAAACAAGAAGGAAGTGGGCATCCTTTTTTACGACGGACAACCAAAGTGATCACTGTGGGAGGGTCAGAGAGGCTCTGAAGATACATTTGGAAGCATACGGAGCCAGTTGTGACAGAAAAGTGTAAGAACTTCGATTGGGGGACGGCGGCAAGAAAGACGTATAGGAACGAGCCGATGAAAAGGTGAATACTCAACTCTAGGGGGTGCCTGGGGACTCTTTAGGAATCCGAGGAGAGCGCTTCGAACCCGGTGTGTCACGACCGAAGTTGTGTTCAGCCGGGTTCACGGAAGGCTTTCAGATTCGGTACTTATGAGAGGAAGGAATGGAGGAAACCAAGTCCATGAAACGCTCAACTTGGGCAGCCGGAATGAGGTATATGAACGTTTAGAGGGGGTTTAAAAGGGGGGAGTATTTGGTTCTGAGAAAAACCTCCTCTCAAGAAGGAAAAAATATATCCGTTTCTCAAGAAATGGTCAACCACACCGGCTCCCCCTGGCGGGGGGGGGGGTGGATCCTCAACCTTCTCTACCCGGACTCCAACTTGGGGAAACCCCGCGAAGAATCAGAACAGAGAAAAGTGTTTGTTGTAATTTACCCAGGTTTTGGGCAGTGCAACATGTCTTTATCTGGCAGGCTGGACAGCGGAGCCCGGAGGGGGAAAAAAGGGAAACTATAATAAAGAAATCACGTGTGGGAAAAAAAATGAAAGACGCTCCTCCTTGCCCTAAGGGAAATAAGAAAAAAAGAGTTCGATGTTGGACAGAATTTTTTGCTGCAAGGGAGGGGCAAAGTATTGGTGCTGGTGAATCCGTAGTGCGAACTCTCGATGGTGTGAAAAAAACCTGCCGACCAGCTGGCATAAAAGGGAAACAAAAAAAAATCGCTTGGAAAGTGGAAGACGCTTGCTAGCAATACTCCAAAAAAAATCAGGGGCAAGAATACAGGCCTACATTAGAGTAGAAATTTGGGTTTAGGGAGGCCAGAGACGGAATCGGGATCAACAACAACAAAGGGAGGAAGGAAAGAATAATCAAAGGAAGCAGGAAAAAAAGAAAGGAAATTCTAAACCCTACTTTCTAGCCAGGGGAGGAGTGGGGCTGCCTTGGACAATGGATTGGGCGGCAATGACTGGAAAAGGAGGGACACTTCTTTATCGAAAGCTTTTCGTTAAAAAAATTGGGGGGAAGGGAAAAAAAAGACGAAAGCATCTAACGATAAGACAAACACATATCGAAGTAAAAGGGGAAAAAATGGAATAGGGCAACATCCTTAAAAAATCGGGAGGAGGTCTTGTTACTGAGGGGGCCAAGTATCGCGATTCGTTAGCTGGACTGCTTTAAAAAAAAATAAACTGCGTAAGGGAGTAGGGGAGTCTGAAGTCAAGGCCTGTCCGGAGGCAGACGTTGCTCGGGTCCGCCCAAAACATTGAAATTGACAAACAAAAAAAAAAAGGACACGAAGCGATCAATTTTGAGAGGGAGTTGGACGATCATGTATTCAAAAAAAAAATACAAAAAAAAACATCATAGCCCGGGTGGAAGAAAAAGAAGGTATGTATCACAGAAGACGCTGAAGAGTCCTAATTCCAGGTCGCAGAAAACTAAGACGCAGAACCATCCATTTTTCCGGCTCACAATTAAGGGGGAAGTGCTGGGGCGGAAGAGTCACATCTTGAGCTAGATTGCCAAGGAAAAAAAGGGGACCTCCACAAGAAACCCTCGGTCTTGGGGGAAATAAAACTGGAAAAGGCTGCCTTCGGAACATGCGAAGAAGGGGAAAGAGCTTCACTCGGGAAAAGCAGGGGGAGCTATACGATATACTACCCTTCGCCGTAAGACATCCTTACAAAAAGAAGCTGCGAAAAAAGAATGGTATACGGGAAGCAATTTGATGGAGAGCCGATGACATAAAAAGGGGGGAAGAGGACTTTGGAAGTAGAAAAAAGAGTGGAAATGGTATACTCTCTGGGTCCAGAGCGACAGAAATAAGAGTGCTCAGGTAAAGATTGGAAGGGTTTTCAAGTTGGGAAAGGGGATCACAAAAATCCCTGCTTCATGGTTTCCATCCCCAGGAAGTTGGGGCCAGTGGGAACCCAGAGGGTGTGGGAAGTACTCAAGGGTGGAAAAAAGCGAAAACCGCACGGAAATTACGGGGGGCGAATGTAAAAAAAAAGGACTAGCGAGGGTCACTAGGCCCTAAGGGGCCTTCACAAATCAAAAGAAGATGAAAAATAATTGGGACGTGTTTTTAAAGACGGCGATACCGTGATCCACGTTGCCTACTAAAGAGTATGTAGACATAGAGTAACAAACCTGTACGTCAGGGGGGAAGGGAGTAACATCGCGAATAGAATTCTTAGGAGGAAGGCACTAAGGGACCATAATGGCCTTTCATAACTCTTCAAACATATATTCCGGAAAGGAGAAGAGACTACCCGGAAGTCACACTGTCCTTCGCTGGGGTATACTTCAAGGAGCTCCAGCTCAACATAGAAGAAATGCTGCACGGAAAACGAGACCTGGACTTGCAATCGTTCCAAGAGAGGGAAGGAAAAAAAGAAAAAAGGAAAACCTCGACATGACTAGAAATTATCAACCACTAAGCCAACTAGGGAGGAATCTCAAAGGGGGGGAAGAGGAAAAGACTTTTATTTACATTGGTGCTAACACTTTCGAAGGAAGGGAAAGGGGACCTTAGGGGGGGAAAAGAATCTCGTCACGCCATTGCTCTGGGGCCGGAAGGAAGAAGGGCGGGGCGTAGTTGGGAGCAAGGAAAGCACCAAAGAATAGGGAAGATAAATCAGAAAGAGGGAGTCGGGCCCAATCTTATGAAGAGGAAATTCAACGAGGTCTATGAAACGCGACTGGATATGCTCTCTTTGGAAAATCCCTTAACGGGGACATTATGGGGGTGGGGACTCTTGGGATATTGGGAAGTTGAAATACAGAAAGGTTCCGGGGGAAGGAACTGGGAAAGGGACCCGGGAAGGGGGGACACGTCTTGAGATGACACTGCTGGGTGTAGTGAAGAAATGTCCGGGGCGCCGAATTCATCACGTGAAGAATGATTTCTGGGGAAAGGGGTGAAAAAAATTAAGAGAAGATTGGCTTCGACCAAAAAGAAGAGTGAAAAAAAAAGGAAGGATTTGTTTCCCTCTGAAAGAAATGGGAATTGAAAGCTGTAAAGGTCATGGAGCAAGTTATCTTGAACTATGTGAGGCAGGACAAAAAAGGTCTTTCAGAAAGCCTATTAATCCAATACACAAGCATACACTAAGAGAAGGTTTGAGTCCGGAGAGTAGAAATCACATGGTTACAGAGTTGTGCATAATCGGAGCCGTGGGGCAAAAGACTATAAGGGTGGTCCATAAGAGTATAAGAGGAGACGGGGTAAAGACGAGGAAAAGTAAGAGCGCGTGGCCGAAAAGATCGAAAAATAAAAAACGGGAGACCCACGAGAGTGGAGCATGTGCGGCATGTGGCAGGGGAAAAACTTGGAGATTCAAGGGGGGAGGCTCGCCGAGCGCAACTGGCCCTTCCGGGGTGAGAAGGGTCTTAAAGAGAGTTTTCACTGGGAGAAAGGGCCGAAGGAAAGAGGAATCTTCGGACCGAATTGATCCTATCAACCCGCCCTATGGGGAGGGGAAGGAAAAACTCTCGAAAAATAGAACGAAAACGCCGAGAGAGAAAAAAGCGGGGGTGGGGTGGGGTCAGGGGCACGGGTCACTGGATAGAGGAACTGAATGGTAAGGCTGGAAAACACGTTTTACTTCAGTCCAGAACCTTCATAAGGGACATCTCTAGGGGACTAATCAGAAAGAGACGCGTTCCTCACTTCCAAGGAAATCGGCGAAAGACTGAGCAGATAATTTGGGAAACGGCTGGGTAAATCAAAAAGTTTGGGTGGGACTCAAAAGGGGGATTTGAATGAATCGTGTCGAAAAAAAGGATTCGGTTATATCACTTTGGACGACCACTGGCGAAACTTACGACCTAGGGAGAAGGGGGAGAATACTCGGAGCCCAATCCTCACATAGACTAACGGCCCATAGAATGGCCTCTACAGAGGGAAATTTGGGTTAAAGTTTGGCTGAAAAGGGGGATCAACAACAAAACGAGGAGGGGGAAAAGATATAAGGGAAGGGAGGAGGGGGGCATCACAAGCAGCCTAAAAATCGACGGCTAAAAAAAAAAAGGTAAGATGGAAGATCCTGTGACATTAGGGATGGGGGACTCGAAGGACAAGGAAAATATCTATGACCTTACGTTCATCGCCCTTTAAACACAAAAAACAATGCCTCCAAGAGGAAACAAATAGAATCTGTTCGAAAATGAAAGCTTGAAAAAGAAGGTCTTTAAGGACGCAACAGGCCTATTTCACCACGGAAAAAACTCATCAAAGAATGATGTCAAAAAGGACGCGATAGAATCCTCTTTTAAAAGAAAGAGGTACCGGGGGAAATGAATTGTGAGGCACTTCCACCTGGACGCTGTCCGAGAAAGATGGTGAAAAAAAGAATTTATATGACAAACAAAACACTGGAAGAGAGGGCAAGCAGGTTTCTGGGTTTGGCGAAAGGTAGTCGACAGAAAAAACAGCTCCAAAATATATGATCGACGAAGACGTGGAAATAAACCGAGAGGGGTCGAAAAAACTCGTACAGAGAAACCAGTCCATTTCCTTGAACAAGTCATGGAAAGGGAAAGGACGCGCTGCGCGTCACAAGAAGACGCAAGAACGCCCAGTTCAAAGGGAAAAAGAAAAAGTTGGGGCCAAAGGGTGTATATAGACTGGCTTCAAAAAAGAGCTGAGAGTTAGAGTAAATCGTCATCCGCAGCAGCGATCAGGAGTAAGGGAAGTCCGGCTTAACAGCCGTCTCGGAAGCCTCACTGGCTTCATAAAGTCACTAAAGGGAAATGGGAAGAAGAGGGGTTGTAGGGGGGATTGGTATGACTAAAAAGGAATGGGAGGAGAAAAAAAAGAAATCCTTGAGGGAAGATTAACATAGTCAAGGTAGCTGAAAAAGGAAGGTTGCCATTTGAAAGGTTTCAAGCCATTTGGTCCAGAGTGAAAAAAAATCTGAATTTTCCCAAGGGTGCAAAGTTGTAGAGAAGAAATAAAATCTCAGGGGAGTAGAGAAAAGAAAGAAATCGGGGGAAGTCCTAGGGGGAGGATGAGAAGTTTCAAAGGGAAAGTATATTTAAGGGGGGGGGGGGGTACAAGATACCAGGGCCCAAGGGGGGCAAAGCCGTCCCTTCGTCCCCGCCTTAATTGTTACAAGTTTCGGGTGTTTCAAATGCAGGGATTCAAAAAAGAGGCTAAGTTCTGGATAATATCACCTAGCGTAAGATAGACGAAGGCCTGTTCAAGGTCAATTCTTTGCAAGCGCGAAGAGAAAAATTCTGAAAGGGGACACGAAAGAGGTTGAGTTGAGAAACGAGGGGCCCATAATATTCCGCATAGGTGAAGGTCTGAAAACCAAGGGTGGTCGGAGAGGAAAGAAAAATACGGCAAGCTTCTTTATTTGGAGAAGAAGGGAACTCAATAACGAGACAACGTATTCAGCAAGGGAACGGACTTGCTGAGGTCCAAGGAGGCCGCAGGGGGGTAGAGGAGAGCGGGAGATCCCCTCTGGGAGAAAGGGGAGGAGAAAAGACTTCTGAAGTGGGGGGGAAAAGGCCAAATACAGGATTATACAAAAAACAAAACTTAATTATTAAAGGAAACTATAAGAAGTGAGGTGTGCTTAGACACTTCTAATTAGGGAAGAAGTGGGTTACCTAGGGTTCAGGTGGCAGCAAGAAAGAAATTCAGGGGAGGTAATCGCTTCCGTTGCCAACGTAGTTGTATCTTATTTTCTGAGCACAGGAGCACAGCACCACTAAATAAAAGCTAAGGAAAAAAAGGGGGGGCAGATGGAGTTAGAGGTGCATAGTTCTTAAACAAACGGAAGCACAGGGAGGGAAGAAGTCCGGATAGTTTTTGACTCTTCGCGCTGTTGCAAAGTCCCAGGGAGGGGGTGCTCGATATGAGGCGATAAGAAGAGGGCAACGTATCAACTACAAAGGGGTAACAGAAACTGTAACAAGTAAAGTCTTGGAGGGAATGCCATGAAATGGGAGCTTGGGGGGAGGAAAAGAGGAACAGTGAAATTGCCAGAAGGGCCGAAAAGAGCAGGTCCGCTGATCTGTTTGAACTGAGCAGAAAAAAGAGCGGGATGAAGGGACTGACGGGAGGAAAATTGAAGAATGTTTGGAAAAGGTAATGACCGGGAAAACCTTAAGACCTGGACATTTAAAGAGCCTACAATTTATCTTGAATTGGACCATCAACAGAGACCATAATTTATGCTACTGACACCACAGACACTCGAAAGACGGGATTTCCGGGTCGGATCTCCAAAAGTGAGGATTGGAATCCTGAGGGGTTTGGGTACATGTCCAGTGGTACTTATCCTGCAGGTAGGGAGCGAGCTGGAAGGGATGAAAGGCTGACGAGAAACCTTCTTCTAGCGTGGACGTCCAGATCGAACAAAAATTGGGATCCACTAAGGGGTGTGCCAGCAGGGGGGAGTGACATGGGCTGGAGGGGAGTAAATGATCTAGCTCATAGAAAAAAAAGAATCCCGCCAAAAGAACCCTTTCCAATGAAGTGTAGGGGACTGGTTGCCTTCGCGTTGGGTGTCGGAAAAGACAGACGAGAGAGGCATCATGAAGTAAAGAGAAAAGAGCCCTATGATTATTTTGGTGTCTAAACATGATCGAAAGAAGACCACCGACCCGCCTCGTAGCAAGGGGGAAAGAGGGCGTACAGTGTTGGGGCATATTTCAAATGTTTGGACAAGATGCAACGGGGAGGAGCTGTGACAGAGGAAAAGGAAGGGACTTTCAGTCAATACCGTCATAAGGAAGGGAAATCGGCAGCGGCCTAAGATCGAGGCAAGCCCATAGGGAATGTAAGTAAAGCTTAGGGGTTTGGCTGGGGGAATTGTTGGCGGCCATGGGGTACTTAGGCTGAATCTTTTCTAAGAGAGAGTGTTTTCCGGTCACAGAGGGTAATGCAGCCCTTAAGCTGGCTGGAAAACGAAGGAAAGGTCCTACCTTGATATGCAAAAAAGAGACGGATTGTGCCCATATACATGCCGCGAAATTAGGGGAAATTTTAATGCCAGAAAAAGAACAAACGAAGGGGAAAAAGACGTCTTTCTCGGTCAAAAAAAGCCTAAAATTTGAACAATCTAAGGTACCATGTACGAATATGGGAAAAGGACATCCTTTATTGGCGGAACGGGGGGGGACCTGGACAAGGGGAAGCTTACAGGTCTCAAGGCAAAACACGCTCCTAAAGAACCCTAGAAAGAGTCAAGAAAGATCGACAATCAGGGGGAAGTCGAAAGTGGCCATATGGACCAAAGGAACCTTCGCGTCAGGGTTTATAACAGGTTACCTGGGGTTCAAGTATGAGACGGGTTAGATGCCGCGGAAAATATGAAGGAGGGAGAAGGGGATGAACTGCAAGCCAATTCATCCGGAACCAGGAGCGGATGATCTACAAGTGAAATAGGCAAACACCAAAAATGTCAAAGGTAGCGGGGAAGAAAGAAGTAGGGTCAGAGATCCCCCAAACGACAGAAGATCGTTGGGGATGAAAAGGATACGGCCTAGGGGACGCAGTAATATTCAGCGTCAGTCGCAAACATACGACGAATCGCATTGCCAGAAAAGGGAGGGGGGCCCAGCTCGGCTTGCTTCGGCGCTTCACGAGATGCGAAACGACCTTACCTCCAGCAACAACAGAAATGAGGAAAAAGAAGGGGGGAAGGAGTAAAAAGAAAAAGGGATAATCGGAGGCTTCCGTCCACAGAAGGAAAGGATCTTCAACTCTGAACTACTTCATCGATCATCGATGATGACGCCCTTAAATGCCGGAAACTCCATATTTACAATCACTGGAGAGGAGTCACCGTAAAAAGAAGAATGACAAAAGTGAGAGTAGAGTGCCTTTGGTGATTAAAGGGAGCATGCTCTGGATGACCTTAATTAAGGAAGCTTCCCTAGGAAAGCCATGAGCTTCCAAGTTGGAAAGACAGTGGTAAGGCTTTAGGGGGTCAAGAAAAGAACAATTCGGGACATGTTGAAAACAAAGAGGGGAGGACTAATGTTATGAGACGGTTTCAAATAATCGGACCCGAATTAAGGCGGGGGGACAACGTACTAGGGATGTGCGAATTTCAATACGGGGGTCCTCTTCAAAAGCCGGGACAGGCAAGGACCAAGTGTTAGAAAGGGGAAAGGATCCTGAGATTACGGGAAAGGAGGATCTTATGGAATCATGAAATAGAGTCAAAAAAGACGCCGGGCTAAACTGCGAATAAGATTCAGTCGCGAGATGATACGGGGTGAAATAAGTTGTCAAAAAGTCAAAATAATATTCCCATATTTGAGACCACGGAAGGAAAACAGGGTAGCTCTCAAAACTTCGGGAGGGATGGTGCCTCATCTGGCTAGACACAAAAAAGAAACAAACAAACGTCAGGACGATACATGGACTTGCAGCTGTGCAGAGAGACATGAATCACCAATGTCAAAGGCTAAGGGGGAGCAACCACGTAAATACAATGATTACTCTACGAAAAAAACAACTTGGGGGGGGGAGAAAAAGAGGGTGGCACTCGTGCTAAAAACGGAGAATTCCATGAATGATTTGGAAGAGGCCAGAAAAGGAAAGGCATGACATGTATCAGGTCCCGGGCCGGCCTAGGTGCTGGGGGGGGGGAAGGGGCGTGTATGGAACATCACCCATAGAAAAGCAGGGTCCATTAGCGACGGCACAGTGGTGAGTAAATTGTTTAGCAGGGGTTTTCCAGGAGGGTTTAGGGTGGGACCGGGTATGGGGAATCTCTGGTGTCTGACTTCATGTGAAACCTGGAATTTGGAGGGGGGGGGGATTATCCGAACGAAGAAGGGTCAATCGGGAATCTAAGGAAGATTTACACAACAAGGGGTTGGGCAAGACGGCTGGGAAGATGACACTGACTGGGGGGAGGAAGAGCAGAAATCTGAAAGTCAAAGGAGAGAAGAAAATTGGAGGGGGGGAGTGAACCGTGAAAAACTTGAAATAGTTCTATCATGGAAACTGAAAAGGAAAATTGGGAAAGAAATGGAGGGTTAGATGAGGAAGGGAAAGAACTGAAATGGGAAAGGGAATCTTTACTATGGAAGGATGACTTAAGGACCCTCAGCGGTGAGAAAATCCGGGGGGGAACCTAATACACAACAGACACTCTACTCTCAACTTTTTTAACAGAAGAGACTGGCGTTTTTGGGTATAATAAAAGGAGTTCGGGCCAGAGGGAGTCTCTGAAGAGGTCGAGGGGTCACTCGGGAATCGCTGAGAGATGACTATTTTAGCGCTCAACGTCGGGAAAAAAAATGTCTCACCAAGTTGGCTAAAAACTATGGGGGGGGCCTTGGGGGGTGGAAGGGCGGGGACGGGGAATGATCTCTCAATGCGCAAAAAAGAAGCTCCAACGTGGACTCAATGATGAGGAAAGGGAGGGTGACGTCGGGTCGATTGGTTCATGATACCTACGAAGATATCTGTAATAGAAGCGTCCAGACATACGGGAAAAGGAACCCCTGTGTCTGTTTGGGTGGATAAGTAGAAACTACTCGCCCGAATAAACGCCTCTAACGCGCTGAAAGTGGGTTGGGGGGGGAGTTGGTGAAAAAGAGAAAACGCTTTAGAGGGTGTACAGCGGGGGAAAAGATTGGGGAGAGTCATAATATAAAGCAAGGGGGGAGACCAGCAAAAAAAGCCAGCTAAGATAGGAGTCCGAAGGGCAAACAAATGAAGGTAGAAAGAAGAACGCTGACGCGAAGTTGACTGCGAGTTCCCATTTGGGCAATGGAAGGCTAAGGTGGAGAAAAGGGGGGGAATAGAAAGGGAGGGGGGGAACGAATTAGTTTTAAAGGCAGTTTTAACAAAGCTGAATAAAGTAGCTGGGAAAACTGATCGAAGGCACGTTGCTAGAAAAAACTCATAGGCTAAAGATGCATCGGACCATAAGCATATCGACAATTATATAATTTTTTGTCGTGTGCTGCCAGGGCCAAGGGGATGAAATACCCAACGGATGAGGATGGAAAAAGGAGATCGGGAAAGGAGGGGGGCTGCAGCCTAAAATTGGAGGAAATCAATAGAGGCATGTAAGATATGTCAAAAGCAGAACAGGGGGTGGAAAAAGTATCAACTATTTGCCAATAAGTCGGGGTTCCAGCCATCTTGAGAAAACCAAAGGTTCTCAGACCGCGGAACACAGAACTAACTTTTATATAAAGGTATTTAAGTCCATGGCCTCACAAAATTTGGGGAAGGCCACATCACCTTCAGGGGGACCGAGACGGCTTTAAGACCGGTACGGAGCAAGCGTTATCTGGGAAAAAAAAAAAAAAACTGAACGGAGGAGGGGGGGGGTTATGGGAATCACGAAAGGCGGCCTTGACAGGAAAGAAGGGGACATCTTTATTTAACGGACAAACTTGAGGAGAACCCAAAATCGAGAAGAACAAGTATGGGTTAAGTAGTCTGACCCCCAAAAAAGACATCATGGGTCTCCTGGGGTGAGGAAGACATAATATTCAATTCGTAGGGGAAAAAAGTACCAAGGAAACCATCCATTTGGAACTTGAGAAAAAAGAGGGGAATCTCGGCTGTCTGAGCACTTACACATCTTTATCAAATCATGCCATACACGAAATACCTGAACCACCCGCAAGGGACCGAGAAAGGTGTTGACAAAGGGGTAGTCTATATCTGGAGGCGGAAGAAAGAAGGTTACATTCAACTCTTCATCGGAGAGGATCTCTAAGCCTTAAAGAAAAAAAGAGTAAACATAGGCCGCCCAACATCTCAACTGGCTGATTAGAAAAAAAAAAGAAAAAGCAGGATCCGATAGGAAAGAACAAATTGTATATTAGGGACTGTGGGTGTGACAAGGAACTTGAAACAGAAATGCACGGGATGGCCAAAATTTTATTTAAAAGGGAAGATAAATTGTATCGAAAGGAAAATAAACATCTGGGAGGGGGGGACATGATATTTAGAGGTATAAAATCCAGGATACAATCATCCGAACCATGGACCCCCTGCTAGTTAGGATCACGTTTCAAGAAAAAAAGAAAAGTATGAAGGATTTCAAACTGGTTATTCTTGGACTTCCTACACCCAAGGGTCTCTGAACACTTCCAACAAGGAAATAGTTAGGGGGGTGACCCTGCGGGGAGTTCAAGCTACTGGTAGAGTAGAGCAATATCACATAGCGTACTCCGGGAAAATGGCGGGCGATAAGCGCGGAAGGGATAAAAAGGGGACTGGGCTAAAGGGGGCAACCATAATTGCACGGTCAGAAATATATGATGGAAAAAAGCCACGAAACTGGCCAGGAGCTTGCTGAGCTGAAAGGGGGGATAAGCACTAACTAATAAAACATCTCCACGTATTAAGGCGTAAATCCGGAGACTGGACCGATCTGTGAAACACCGAAAAAATAAGCACCGAACAGGACTGTCGGAAGGGGGGAGAGAGACTGAAACTACAATGGGGGCTCTCTCAAGACAGCGATGAGTGAGGAAGAGATACAAAAATCACAAAGGAAATCGTTCCTGGGTGACATGATGTGACTTCATGTGGAAGGGAACATAATCGAGGGGGGATGACCATGAGACCGAAGGGGACTATTTTTAGGAGTTTTCGTGAAGAAAAGGGCACTCCTTGGGGAAAAACAGACCGTGGAGGTGGTGAAGCAGCAAAGATAAGGGAGGGGGGCAGAGGATGAAAGGCAGGGGGTTTGGCCCCGTCTAGGAGGGCAGAAAGGTAAATAGGGGACTGGTCAAAGGACTGAAAGAAAAGATTTTTAGTAGTAAAAGAGAGAAAATCAGGACTTAGTAGAAAAGTGGTAATACTCCAATACTAGCCCGGGTAAAACAAAAGTTACAATTAACCTTTGGGGGGAAAGTTTTAGATGCCAAGGGGTGGCAAAAATAGGCAATATATGTTAAGGACATAAGAAAAGCGGTACGGGTTCTTTCTTTGAGGGAGAATCAAAGGGGAAGCACGAGTGGGGATTCACGAAAGGAAAGGGTTTATGGGTGTGAAGAGAATCAATGGCTTGAAACCTTGAAGCGAAAAGTTCAAAGAGAATATCGTGACTTAAAGTTCAGAAAGCCAGAGCAAAGGGGGGAGTAAACCACCTTTTGAAGTCTAGAAACAATACACTACTCTACGCAAGGGGGGAGGAACCTCGGGCTAGCACATTGATTAAGAGTGAAAGAATGGAGCAAGTTTATGAAGGAGGGTTACGAAGCTCTGTCATATGGCGGGACTGCGGGGGAGAATAGTCCGACTCTTGACGTTGAAGAAGCTAAATCTGCGGGGGGGGTGTTCCGAAAGAAAAAAAGAACCCCCGTTGGTGCTCCATTGGTGGGTCAACCGTTGTGCGGGTGCCTTTAAAGAAAGGAGGAGAGTCCGACTGTGACGGCGCGTCGGAAGCCTGGACCGAAACTGGCCCCTTGGAAGGAATTGGAGAAGAAATTGACGGTGGGATTCAGGGGGGGGAGACCGGAACTCTTCGCCGGTGAGACATACTGCAGGGGAGAACAGGATTTGATTGTTGGTGGGGGGGAATATACCGGAAAAAAATAGTAGTATCATGGGGAACGAGAGAACGGGTTTGACGCTTTCATGTGGTGTCAGCGGCATCCACGACACAGGAGGGGAAAGTGGGGAAGGCACTTGGAAGGGGAATGCCGCAATACTAGAAAAATACGCATATTGTTACAACAAGAAGGGAAAAATCCAGTGACAACAGGTAAACGGTCGAAGAAAAACTCAGGAAAGGTTACATGGGTGAATAGCCACTTTTTTAATTAGTATAATCTGAGGGAAGGACGCGAATTGGGAAATAGAATCCCTTGGGAAGACCAGCTGTCTATAGAGGAGAGGGGTGGAAAGGTCATACTCTTCTATGAAAAAATACTAAGAAAGAAGTGCACAAGTTACCGTCCAAAGCGACCTTAATAGAAATTGGGAGATTTGCGGTGAAAGAAGGAAATATCCTTCAAACAGGTCTGAGGGAAAAAAGGGACCGGAGTTAGGGGAAGCCTCGGACTACCTCAAAGACATTTACGGGGCTATCATAAGGTCTGGGGAGGGTGGGTCAAAGGGGGGGAATCTTTAGGAGTATAGAGGTACCAGCTTAGAGAGGAAGGTTCGAAAGGTGCTGCATCCCCGAAAAAAAAGAAGCGTTCTAAGAAGGAAAAGTCAAAAATAGGGGGAATAGGGAAAGCCAAAAAATTGACATTTCCAAAGAAGTAAACCTTCTAGGAGCGTGAGGTCTTCGAATTACCAGGAAAAAAAAGTTGGAGGGGGGAAAAAGGGACCATAGGGAAGGACTGGAAACACAGGCCTGTCGTCAAGGAAAGACGTTGGATTGATAAAAGCTGACAAAAATTGAAGATGGAAACCCAAAGGAATCTTTAAGAGGCGGGCTATGGAGTGTTGAGGGGGAACGTCGAAAAACCGCGAATGGGGGGCATCACGGGTGGAAAGTAAATGAAGCCGAAGAAAAAAGATGCGGAATTTCAGAATCGACCCTAAGGAACCTTCAAGGGGGGAACTTGAGGTTGGACAAAGTTCAAAAGTTGCGCTCAAAAAAAAACGGACGAAAAAAAATCAGGGAAATGGATGAGTCAAGACGGAACGCCCAGTCCAAATGCTAAACAACTCGTGCTGGTAGGGCCAACGGGGTAGAGATCGGGGGTGAGTAATGGAAAGAATGCGTCTAAAGAGGAATCCTCGAAGGCTCAAGAGAGGCCGATACATCTGCAAGCAGAGGAGCAAGAAGCAAAAACGGCTCCGTAGGAAAGCAACTCGTAATCAGGAGAGCCTGAAGGGGGAGTCTGTTTTTTATGCTGGAAGAAAAGGGTCCGTACCCCGCGCTGGTCTTGGAGGACCTTCCTGCCAGCTGCAGAGGCCTCCTGAAATGAAATTGGTTGGTGGGGGGGGGTTGGACAGCGGGCCGGTTTCCCGGAAAGGGGGGGGGAATCTTTCGACTGTAACCATCGCAGGCTTCCTTTGAAAATAACAGAGGTCAGGGTGGGCACGTAAAAAAAAAAGAACGTTTTATTCAAGGGGTAATTCTCACGGTTCAAACGAAAAATAAAAAGAGGTACCACGGGCTCGTCCTTGTTAGGAGAAAAGTCAAACATCTGGGACCACAGAGGGAGACAACAAAGCCGTGTCAGACCAATTCCCCGGGAAAGAAGTTTTTACAGGTGTGTTAAACAGGGCGAATTATGACGTGATGAATCCAGGGCCTGAGTAGTATAGGGTGAGTAAGAAAACATATCGTAACTCTAAAGACCTTGGAAAAGGTTACTTTTTCTAATACTCTAATATTCGTCAGGGGAGAATTTGAAACACTAAGACCTAAGGGAGGCAACTGAACAAGATTATTCCTCATGAATCGAAACCCTGAAACTGGTAACGCGATAGTACGGGAATTTAGAAAAAAGGGGGAATGCAATCAAAGACGAAACACTAAAACATAGCCACGAGCCCACTTGAAAGGGAAAGCCAAGAGTTCTGTGCCGCAAAGTCAAGATTGGCAGGACAGACATTCGAAGGGGGGCACCACAGAGGATTTTGCTACGCAAAGGGGGGGAGAAAAGGAGAAGAAGAAGTCGTTTATGGGGGAGAGGGGGGGTTTGATATTTAGGAGGGTGACCTTATGTTCCGAAACAGTGTGGAGGAAGAAATATGTGCACAAAGGCTCGGGAGGGAAGGACCGACTCTTGTTTGGGGTTTCGTGCTATACAGAAGAAAGAAGAAAGGGAGGAAATCCAAGGGGAAGGGTTGTATCAAGAGGCGTAATATTATGGGAAGTTAAGGTAATGGGGGGAGATAGTGGGAAACCTACGAAAAGGTCTTCGCGCTGTAGCAAGGCCCTGAAGGGGATTTGAGTATATGACATCAGAGACTTTAGGAAAGGCAACGGGGAAAATCACTGAAAATGGAAAAATAAAGGACTTGTGCCTGGAAAGGGAAACGGCTTTTTAATATTGACCATGAGTGAAATCAAATAAGTGTACAGGATAGGATGAGACTTACGAGTTTCTTTGTTGGGGGGAGAAGTTCGAGGGAAAAACGAGAGAGGGGCTTCTCCAACAAGGGCAAAAAGTCAAGGGATGAAAAATTGAACTTGAGGTCAGATAGGGAAGTTTTTGTGAACTTGAAGGTTGGAGACATTTATCTTGCTATGGAAGCGTACAAGGAATTCACCGTTTGGAAGCATACCTTTTTGTATACATAATCCAAAAAAGAAACGACGACCCAGCGGAGCTCCAGAAAAATTCCGAGTGTGGGGTGAATCATAAGATAGAAGGGAAAAAAGGTAGGGAAGTGAAATGCAGATGGCGGGAGTCTGTCAAACAAAAAAAATCGGAAATCTATGACGGACTCTCAAATGATGGAGGTAAAAAGGGATTCACTCGATCTCACCCGTTGGCTCTAAAAACGAACGATTGGTGTGGTGGCAGAAGGGTGCGTCAGGAAGGACATCAGCAGATCAAGATGTGAA
>Ga0179591_1307389_pt1 | contig 16239 bp, 28 predicted proteins | sample CZOMad2_1_08_16f_FD_182891 | JGI IMG/M metagenome (GOLD analysis project Ga0179591, IMG submission 182891) | Vadose zone soil fungal communities from Angelo Coast Range Reserve, California, USA - CZOMad2_1_08_16fungal (PacBio error correction) | ecosystem: Environmental > Terrestrial > Soil >...
ATAGGGTTTTTGGACGAGGAAAATTGAAACCGGTTAAGGAAGACGAGCCCAAAAGGGCACGGTGGCGGTCATGCAGTACAGGACGAGATGCGTTAAGAAAGGTTATGGCGGTAACATTGCTCGGTGGGGGCTCAGGGGAGGTGTGGTAGAATTGGAACAAGAAGACAGGGCAACTTCCGCCGGATTTCAAGCAAAAGGAAGACAACAGTAGGCTTTTAATTTGGAACTATTTGAGTGTGGAGGAGAACTGGGAGATCGCAACCCCAATAGGAGATGAAAAGAAGGGGATGCGGAAAAGAAAGGGAGAGCAAGGAAAGCCCCAGTAAAGAAAATGGGGTAAGCGGCGGAACAAATTTTCGGGGAGTTCATGCAGGGGCTCATCAAAAAGTAAAAATAAACAGGAAAGGATCCAGAATTGAAAAAAGATAAGAAAAGAAGGGTTATATTTTGTGAGATTCGCCGTGGAATCAAGGGAACCTCCCTTCTCCAAAAAGCGACCAAAAAAGTGTACGGCAATGGCACAAAGGGATAGTACAAATGCTCAAATGGGGGGGGGTTCGATGGCGAAAAAAAAAGAAGATTTCAAAGGGAGCATAGGGCAATCGTCAGGAAACGACGGGGGGAGAGACTAAGTTGCGAAAGAGATGCGCGTCAAGGAGACATTGAACTGGGGAAGGCGGGGTACCTGCTTATTTTTGAACTGGGTCTGGAAGTTAACGAGAGGTAGAGAAAGAAGCAAAATGCAGTTCCGCCATGATAACGATGGGGGAGGGGAATAACATGTCCGGGGCTCTGGGGCACATAGGGGAGGATTAGAAAAAAAAATAGGTCCACGTGACGAATTCAGGAAACATAGACCGGACGTGCAAAGTATTCAGGGTAGATTGTTCAAAAAAAAATTACAGAGGAAATTGGGTTACGAGGACTGGATATTCCCGAGCCTAAAGGAGGGCAGGTGAAAGAGTGTTGATAACCAGAGAGTTAGGGGGCATGAAAAAAATCACAGGGAAATGGGGGACTATAGTAAACTAGGATAACCTCTGTACGGCTTTTCTGGGGGAGGCTAAGAGGGGATGAAAAAAAAAGTGAAACGAGGCCACAAAGGAAACGACGACTCAAGAAGGAAGGGGGGGGATGACTGGGGGCATATATAAGTAAATCTTCAATGAAATGAGAGGAATCGGACACAAGAGGGGTAATGGCGGGCAAAGGCAAAACTTCCAAGGGAAAGAGAGAAGGGGGAGGGAATGACAACTCATTAAGCTCTCGGGAATAGGGTAAAGGGAGAATATGAAATGTGAAAGGAAGGATAGCTGTTCGTGGACCAGAGAGCAGAACTCGCTTTAAGGGGTGGAAGGAGGAAGTACGGAGTGTTTTACACTGGACAACCTTTGATGAGGAGGAAGAAGAAATACAGACAATTCGTGGAGGAATAGTATTATTGTGTGGAAGGGCTTAAGGCGTAGGGGGGGTCAGGTCGAAAGCAAAAGCCCCATTTCATTTGGAGAATGGGGGAATGAGACCAGGAAATGGGGGGGACAAGAAAAGAGTGTATAATTGATTTGTGTTTAATAGAAAAGAGGGAGTCACCGGGGGATAAAAGAAGCAGGATAAGGATGAGAAGCGACATATCGGGAGAATTTACTCACTTTCAACTCGTAGTAGTCGGGGGGGTGGGGGCCAAACGTGGCAAAGAGAACTACTTGGAAGTTAAGCGGAAAAAAGGGTCAAAAGAAAACAAGGCATTAAGAGGTATCTGTTAACGTGTGATTCAGCTGAGGAGGAGGAGGGGGAGAGCGATAGAAGCGTAAGTTCATAAAGACAAAGGAATGAAGTGTTGGTGGGATAAACTGAGGGGTAGTCTGAAAATAAAGGTTGAAAGAAGACAACAAGAGCAGGTATTGGGGGACGGGCTGGGCCGAAAGGGAGGTAAGGTACGGGAATTGGCGGGGAAATTTTGCCAGGAAGCTAAGCATGAGGGGGGAATCAGGAAGAAAACAAAACAAGGAAGGGGTCCATTACTTGTTTTAAAAAGTAAAGGGGGGGTCCGGGGAGAGGGAAAAATATAGAAAGCAGTTGGGAAAACTCCTTGTTCTTCCTGTTTAACAGCAATGAAGTAAAGGACTGTGCAGGTAGCAGTTGCAAAAAGACTAGGCGGTCTAGAGGGAAAAAAACGAAACGTATGGGAATAAAATAAGAGAGAGAGGACACAAAAGAACCGAACAAGATTTTGCAAAGTGGCAACAAAGTGGTAGAGGGGAGGTGAAGGGAGGAGAAAGGGTTCGGAACTGAACAAACATCTCCAACGTCTAGTGGAAGTTTAGAAAAACCGAGGGGGAATAAAGCAGCGTGCTCGCTGCAAAAGGAGAGAAAATGAGGGTGGGAGGGCTTCCTTGGATATTTCGCGGAAGGGAAAAAAGCAAATGTTAAAAGTCGGCCCGACCAACAGAAGAAAAAGAAAAAAGAGAAACGAGGAGAGACCATGGTCGAAGAGCGAAGACCGGACGTGATCCACGACTGGCCGCGTCGAAATAACCGGAAAGGAAAGGGAAATAAACGATAAAGCAATGAAAACAATAAACGTTCGAGCAACTGCAAGTAGGAAAAAGAGGAATGGAAAGAGAGAAAAAAAAAGAGTAAGGTGCGTGCTGATAAGGGATCAGGGAGGAAAAACGCACACAAAGAAGAGGACGTTAAAGGCAGCACCCTCATGGTCATGCAATTCGGACCAGGTGAACTGAAAAGGAGTCAAAACTTTGTCCGGGTAGGGGGGAAAAGGACAAAACCAAAGGAGGAAGACATCGGGTCCTCTTTGGAAAGGGATTCACGAAGGGGAAGGTGGGGTCCTCAGCGAGAAAAATTGAAAGAAAAAAGAAGAGGACACCATGTAAGTTACAGCGCCAATCTTTGGAAAAGAAGGAGGGAAAGGGGAACGCCAAAAAAACGCACAGGCACAGGGATGGGACCATTGCATCACAAACCAAGAAAAAAAAAAGGAAAGAGGAGACGAGAATACATTTAAAGTTTGACAAAGAAAGGGGCCGAAAAGGGAGGAGTAGACACGCGTGCGGAAGAGAATAAAACCAAAGAGAGCCTAGGGGGTAAAAGTCGAAGATGGGGTGGTAGGGGGGTGCAGAAATCACTCATGGAAACGATGAGAAAAGGAACCTAAGAAGAAGGGGAAGGGACGAAAAATCAAGCCGTGAAACCAGTTAGGATGAAAGAACAGTGGGTAATGGTAGGTATAAAAAAAAACGAAACTCATCAGAGAACCAAGGAAAAAAGATAAAAAGTAGGGTACACAGGGGGGATGGACTTAATATTCAACCTATAGAAGGAAAAAGAAATGAAAAGTGATGCACAGAGACCAAAAAGAGGAAGTTAAAATGGGCGTTAAGAAACCGGGGAGAGGGGATAAGCAGAGGAGGCGACAAGTCCAAAAGGAAAAACAAAAGCAAAAAGAAAAAGAAAAAGGGGATGCAACGGTATGTTCCCTTTAAATATCAAAAGGAGACTCAACCCTAAAAATAGAAGGGGGAAGACAGGGAAATGTTGAATATCAACTGTTCACAAAATAAAAACCCAATAGGGGTGGGAGGGCAGGGTAATGCTTCGGAATCACAAAAGGGGGAATTGAAAGATTCAAGAAAGTCTGGTGAGGAAAGCGAGGACTGTGAAATTCGTTTCAAGGGGGGCGTGCTAATGAAGAAGTATAGGAAAAATAGAAGAAGTAACCAAAGAAAAAGTGCACGGAAGCGCGGAAGGGAGGGGAAGGAGTCAATTCGAAAATGGAGTATAAGGTAGGGTCGTCCTAGATCTCCTTAATCAAGGTGTCGGAGGAAAGAATCCGAAGGAGCCATAATCGTCGAATAAAAGCTTTCTGCTAAAAAGGAGGGAAGGTAAAGGGGAGGGGGGCGACGTGGTCGGGCGTACAAACAAGAAGGGAAAAACCATCTTCCGTATTACGGAACGAAACCGGGGAGAGGGGGCAGGAGGAGCAGAACACCCAACAAACCTAGAAACATTTTGAAAGGGTGCCGGAAAGAAAATTTGGGAGGGGGTTTAAAGGGAAAAGGTGGGGTGGTGCTGAAAAATAAAGCAGGTTAAGAAACACATGGAATAGAACGAAGCCAAAATGAGCTTTTACGTGACAACCAAGACAAAAAAAAAAGAAGGAGAGGAGGTACATTACGGTATTAAGGATCGGAAAAAAGGAAGGGGGTATGGCAGAGTAAATGACACAGGTAGAGACGATCTACGGATGTTACAAGAAAGAGGGGGAGGGTCAGAATAAAGCGGGGTCGGAAACAGGGGAACTGGTTTGAAGGCAGAGGGAATGCAGGAAAGGTTCAAAGTGCTGCTTGGATTACGAAGGGGGCGAACAACAAAAAAAAAGGAAAGAAAGAAAGGAAAAAAAAATTAATCAAAAAGAGAGGGAGAAAGGGAAGTCATAAAAATTACAGGACCGCTATACAAAGGGAGGAAATAGAACAAAAACAATCGACTAGGAGACATGGTATGTGTAAAAGGGATTGCTGGGGAAAAGCGAGAGGAAAAGAAATTTGGAAGTTAGGTCGTGGCGGGGAGGGTGGATTCGGATAAAAGAGGGGGAAAAAAGCTAGGTATACGGGGCATTAAGGGGGGGGTGGGGAATCGAAAAAAGAAAGAAGGGGTCACACTTCTTGAAAAAGACTGATTGGGGGAAAAATAAGGCTCGGTATTGGACACTAAGATTAGCAGGGGAAGTGGAACATAAGAAATAGTATTCAAATACTGAATAAAGAAAAAGGGGAGGAAGTAAACAAAACTCGCCAAAAACACGCAAGGCCAACGATCCAATGGACCACAAGAAAGGTTACGCGAAGAAAGGGTTGGGGGGTTGTTTGGATTATGAAGAAAAAAAAAGCGTTGGCGGAAGAGACAAACGCGGGGCTCGAATCCGCCGGGAGAAGACATGGGCGGCCAAGTCGCTGAAGGCGGTCGAAAAGGGGTGGCAGGGGTCATGAAAGAATTCGAATAGTGATTTATGGGCGGGGGAGCTAGGGGAGAGGAAAAGAACGAAGCGAGAGTTCGGCAAACAGAGACGAAGGGCAAAGAACATGAAAATGGGAGTTTCGGGAGTTTGAGCAAAGGAAGGTGAAGACACAGGCGAACGTGAACGGGAACAGGGGGGCACGATCCGGATGGAAGAGGAAATAGATGGGTTTCCAGGGGAGCAGAAGAAAAAAAGTGGAGAAGCAGATTAAACCGCAGACAAAAAAAAAAAAAACAAAAAAAGGAAGGTGGTGGCGGGTATTCCTTCTGTTGGGGAAGAGGAAAAACACTAGAGGATTAACTGAGCTGTTGGGAGAGAGAAGGGGGGAAGTTTCGGGGCTGCGTACAGGGGCAAAAAGAACAAATAAAGAAGGGGGGGAAAGCGGGGTATTTGCTGCAGAACGTGAAGCGGCGGAGGAATGAGACATGTAGGGAGGGAAAGATGGGTGGAAGGCTGTGGGAAGAAGAAAGAGTAGCTAATTAGGGGGGTCTTAGATATATACGCGAGTGAACAGCGGGTGAAAAAGCGGGGCACTTGAAGGACGGGAGGGAGATTCCGACAAAGGAGAGGACAGAAAAGTCAGGGGTGAAAGAGGCGAGGAAGCCTTGTGAAATTTTCGGGGTGTTACAGTCGGCAAAGATGGATGCAAAATAAAAAGGCAGATGCAAACCGACAGGAACGAAAGGAAGGGTCGATGGGAACATGTTTTGGGGAGAGGGGAGTCCGAGAAACTAAATTATTATCTGCAAAGATGTGATGACATCATGGGTGACGTCAGAATATTCTAATTTTGGAGGGCTTAAGGGGGGAAATAAATCCGGGCGGAAAAGAAATTCAAAAAGATGAAGGGATATAAGGAGAAGACAAATCTTCTGCTTCTGCTGGGTCACGAGGGATTTGGATGAAAGGGAGAGGCTGGAATCAACCGTCGTACAAAGTAAGGAAAAGAATGTTGGGGGAAAAGAGGGACACAAACGATTGGAACGTGGGAAGGAAAGAATGCTGGAGGGCCTGACTCATTAGAGGGGTGTTGCTGGAGGGGTGCGGGGGGGAAAAAATAAGGTTAAAAGAAGAGCCAAGGCAGAGGACCTGATAAAAAAGAAGAAGGGTTTCTGAAGGTATCGAACTGAGTAGGGAAGGGAAAGAAAAAGTAAACTCGAGAGTTCGACATGGAGTGGGGGGGGGGGTTGAGAAGTCCTCATAGGAGAAGGGGAAAGGGAAGTTATTTTTACAAAAAGGGGGAAGGGTAGGAGGATCACAAAGTAATCGAAAAGCAGCGGAGGAAAAGTGAGGAAATGAAAGATCCTTTATCCTTATGGGGGTTCAATAGAAGGAAAAGGGCGATTTTCTAATTGGACAGGGAGGTAGTCATAACATATAATCAAAAACGTTGCAATAAAGGAGAGGATGTAAGGAAAGAGCAAAAAAACCAACAACAACGGAGGAAAAGCGTAAAAGAGAGATAAATTAATAAAAAAAGGGTGCAAAAACGTCACCATAGTCGAGCAGGGGGGATCAGATAGAGTTGGGAGTATTATGAAAAAAACAACTAAAGAAAATCGAAGAGGAAGGAATGGGAAGATATCATTATGCCACCCTCGAGGTAAACAGAAAAAATGACGGGTTCGAATGAAAACTCGAGTAGGGCCTGCGGCGGGGAAAAAAAAGACAAAGAGGAAGATGGAAGAAACACCTTCATAATTCTGAAAAAGATCAAGAAAGGGGCAAGAGGCTAACGACGAACCAAGGTCATAACTGCACCCTGACGAATCCAAAGAATTCGACGGGTGGGAATTGGGAAGTCCCCCACAAGAGGGAGGAAAATAAAGGAGAAGTTTAAAAGGAAGGCTGGCTGCTCTTCGGAAGAACAGAAGGGGAAAAATAAACCAGCCCCTCAGGGATTCTGGCAATTCGACCGGAAGGTAAAGGGAGAAGGCAAGCCTCGTTCCAATATGGCGATAAGGAAAGAGGAGAGGACAACCCAAACGCTCGGGGGCGTTTGTCAAAGAAGGCCACAAAGGGGACACGACATCAGAGGTGCCTAAAAACGGAGCACCGCTAATGGAGAAAGAGAGGTCCTCAGGTGAATATAAAAGAAACATAAAGGGATTAAACCAAAACGGACCGCCAAGAAAACCCCTCGGGCCATTAGGGGGACCAGAGGTGCACAGTCAAATCGCTGTCCATGCAAAAACTGGGACAGAGAAAGTTGGAAAAGGCCCGCGTTGCAAGCCACACGCGCAAAGAAGGGAGGAAAGCGAAGTCTTGAACGGTTTAAAGGCCAAAGTGAAACAGAGTTCTCACCTGCGACCGGAAAAAAAATACAGGAAGAAACTACATGAAGCGGGGGAAAAAGGGGGGAATGTATCACGAAAGGGGAAGAAAGATACTATGAACACCAAGGGGGAGAGACAGGAGGGGAGGGAGCAATTAAAATCTCTGGGCTGGAAAAGGAAGAAAAGGGAATCGACTACAGCCAACTGTCATAATGTTGGCCACCGAAAAGGAGAAATAAGATAATGCTACCTGAATGGCCATGAATCGCCGCGTCCAAGAAGGCGTGTCTCGGATTAGTGGGGAAAAGGGGTAGGGAATTTTCCCTGGATAAAGAAGAACAGGAGCCAATAAAACACATCTATAAAACAAAAGGGGATCCGGGGGATTAGATTGAAACTGGTCTCCGAAAAGAAGGAAGGGAAAGGGGTTCATTCTTTAACGGAAGGGCAGGGAAAAAGGGGAAAACAGCGGAAGGAATGAACACAAAGGGGCACAAAGAACTTAGGGAAAAATTAGAGCCGAGTCAAGCGTAGGAGGGAAACTTGGAAGAAGAGGGTTACAAATAGGGCCTTAGCAATAATGTAGCCCTTCTAAGAATAAAAAAAAAAAAACTTCACGCCCGCCAATCGAGCTAATGGGTACGACAAAGAAGAGAGAGGGTTACTCGGGTTCCAGGGAGTCATCAGAGAAAAAAGAAGGGGAGGTATCGCTAATTACAATTGGCTGACCCGAGGGGAAAAAAAAGGGTTCAGAACCAACTTATAGTAGCGGGGGAACAGGGGGGAACGGACTCTGGAGCGGAAGAGCGAGAGACTTCGCTACCCAAGCAAACAGGGGGCAAGACACAATAAAATCAGAACCCCAAACAAAAGCTGTGAAAAAAATCCGAGGGGACATTTGGTTTTGAAGGGCTAAAGTTGTTGCAAAGGAAGAAAGAGTTTGGGGAAAGGACACAACTTGTACCTGCTCCGAAGGTCACAACGAAAAAAGTACGAAATCACTGTCACGGGGCCCAAGAACCGAAAGGAAAGAAAAGAGTTGGAGATTCTCTACAGCTGGTATGAGAAAAGGAAAGGACGGCTCCAATTTGGGGAAAGACCGGGGAGGAACCCAGTTGGCTTTTTCGGGGTAAATAGGAATCTCTCTCCAACCACCACCTGAAAGGATGAAAAGAAATAGCCAGTCTAAAAAGAGCCAAGAAAAAAAAAAAATCCCCGTTTGAGGGTTCGTCCGTGGGAAGTAGGGGGCATCTCCTTTCTCATAAAATAGAGAAGAATTTCAGAACTACAGAGCCATTCTGTTCTGGAGGGTAGTGGGGGGGGGGGGAAAGGGGGAGCTCAGGGAAGTTTGTTTCAACCTGAAAGTCGGAACAAAACACAAAATATCAAAGCGAAAAAACGGAAATTGGCCACTTTCGGACTTCAAGGGGACGAAGGGGGGGTTGGGGTCTTATTGAGGCTGCGTTGCCGGTAAAGAAGAGAGGCTTGAAAATACGCCGATGTTGACGGAAGGGTCAGCAAGGCGCTGAAGAGGATCAGGAGGTTCATAGAAAGGGGGCCGGACAAGCAAGGGGTTGTTAGGTCTTATAAGTATTACTAGAAGGGGAAGAAAATCGAGGGCATATGCTCTGGTGGCGGATACGTCGGGGGAAAAAACGGTTTTTTCATCCGGACTACTTTAACCAGCCGATTAAAGGAACAGACTTAGCACGTGAAACGATTCGTCGAAAGTAATTTGGTATAGAAGGGGGGGACGAATCATATGGAAACTCCAACACAGCTTGCTTGGGCCGGGGGGTGGTGAACTTCAACAGTAAATGGATTAACTCTGAAGGGTATTGGGGATTAATGGGGGAAGGGGCAGAAGGAAAAAAGAATACGAAAGAGGCTAGAGTCCTTAATTGGAGGCGCCGGATCTGGGCCTAGGAGATTTTCAAGAAAGGTGGGAGACTTATCAGTATATGATAGCTGAAGTGGTTGGAGCGGGGTCAGTGGGGGGCGCTTATGTTCTGGTAAGGAGGGAAAGGGAAAAGGGGAATTGGATTCGTCCTTTAGGGGAGGAGGGTGCGCAAACGGGGGAATGCTTATCAGTCAAAAAGACCATCGGAGGCGCCGTTGACGAAATTTTGGGGGGGTCAAGGAAGGGACGGAGGAAAGATTATGTATCTCCCAGAGGTCAGATGGGGTGATGATCCAATTGAAAAAGTTTGGCGTCCTTTGAATAATAAGAAACAGATGGAGAGTGGGGTCGCGAAGGAACATCGGCTCTTCGGCTTGCGCGGGCGTTTCATTACCAATCTGTGGAAAAAAATCTCGTATTACCGCCCGATCTTGTGGGGAGGAGCAGGGGGGGTAACTAAGGGGAGGTTCAACAGTCGAAGCAAAGAAATGGAGTGTCGTGGTGGGGGAGGAAGAAGAATGATCCGCTACATAACTTATGGGAAATAATATTTGTTTGCGAAGGGCGGACAAAGAGGAGGTGTATAAGGAGGATCTGGAGTGTGCGGGATCATCTAAAATTGCGTTCATTAACGGAGGGGGAGAAGAGTTTCACTTAAGGCTGAAAGCCGGGCAGAAGGACAGTTTGTCGAACGCCTGTATTCCTTATAGTCTTTAAATCCAATATCATTTGGGGAGGAGTGGGGATTAAAGGGGGAAAAAAAAATAAAAAACGGTCTATGGATCCTTTGGGCATTGCAAAAAAAAAGGAGGGGGGAAAAAGTTCTGGTAAAGAACACAAAAAAACGGAGAGAATGGAAAAGGTGGGGAGAACCTCCTCTCCTTTGGGTTGCAAGATATCGACCGCCGGGAATGTGTGTCCAACTAAACACCACGCGCCAAAAGGAGAGTAGGGACCGAGAAAAGGAATCCCGGGGATTTTCGCGCGCAAAGATTATGCCGGAAAAATTGTGAGGAGAAAAGGCGGCGCCTGCAAAAGAATCGCAAGGAACGGACGCGCATCCTCGGAAGCACGACAAAATCCTCGCCGAACACCGGTCCGACGAGGAATGTCGACGCTGCGAGCCACAAAGGTTAGTTGGGGGACGCGGCCTGAGAATTCATAAAAACAACTGACCTCCCCTGAAAGGAGGCGGCAGATTCATTACACTACCCGTAGAACAGTGCGGGTTTTGTGGGGAGGGGAAGAACAAACGCATCGGCGTATTGTAATAACGGTGAAAAAATTTGAAAAATCCGCTAGGAAAGAAGGGGGGCCGCCTCTGTCCTGGACGAGAAAAAGGATCTGGAGAATCGGAGTATTTATTCAAAAGGACGCCCAAGGAACCCATGGTTGCAAAAGAAAAGACCCATCGCTGATGGCAAAGAGCGGGAACGTTTCTCTTACGGGGGCACGAAAAAAAAAAAGTCAAGGAGATGTACTTTAGCGGGTGGCGATCCGCATTAGACGGGGGTTAAAAAATCAGTGACCTCCTAAATCATAACGTACAGGGGGATAACTAACACGATAAACGCGCCCGCAACAGGGAAGAGCTCGTACCAAACGAGAGAAGGTTTGCAAAACCAATCCTGGATAAAAAAACGTCCTGAGTCGCCAAGAGACAACGCGTCCGGGAGAGTTGTTATGGCCCTTGACGCGATAAGGAGACTCAGAAAAGAAAAGACTCGACGAGTGCATCCAGGGGAAAGTGGTTTCAACGTGCAAAAATCGGGACCCAGCATATCCATACTCTGAAGAATTTGAAACGAAACCAATCAGGGGCACTAAACGGAGGAAAAGCACGGAGAGGTTCGTGAGTGAGAGTCTGGAAATGGCCCATGAAAAAACGCAAAGAAGGCTCCTCACGCAAAGCGCGACTCTCATGGAGAAAAGGATGAACATTTGTCAGCCCAAAAAATCCGGCAAGGTCCGAGAGTCGAAAAAAGGCTGGTCTGGGAATGGGGAGAACCTTGAACGGAAACGTGGGGGGGGGGGGGAAGAAGGGAAAGATGAGGCCCGCTTTCTTCACCGGCGAAGCATCGCATCAGGAAAAAAACCTAGACCTTGAAAGAACTACCGTGGGGAGAAAGGGTGGGTTTGTGGGGGTTTGGGGGGAGAAACCTGGTATAACTGGGAAAAAAGAAACGAAAAAACCCCAGGCTTTCGACAGACCACCGAACCGAATGGCTGAGAAAGGGGGGGAAAGGCGGCGAGTCCGCTTCATGTTGTAATCAACAACGGAAAGGGAGATCAGGCAAGAAAGTTCACGAACCAATGTCAAACAGGGGAGGGTGGCCAGGGGGGGTTGATCCTCGAAGGGGCATCTTAGACAAAAACACTGTATGATGAAGATGGAGGAGGGCATCAAACTGCAATAGCCAAAAAAAGCATGTGGTGAAGGCAGTTCTCAACTGGCGGGGGGGCCCCCTGTGGGCTGAACATTAGCTAAGAGAGATTGGGGGGGGTAAGAAGAGCCATTCTTTCGGGGGATGAAAGAGGTCATTGTTTGGCGTGGGGCCATAAACGGGGGTCAACCGCTATTGACAAAAAAAAAATTCCTCAAGATTCCACGGTATGGAGGAACGTTTTGTGGGGGGTCTGATGCGGCGAATGAAGCACGCGCTTACATACGCAATACCGGCCAAATGCGCTTCAAAAAAGAAGAAGAAAAGGGGTGAAAATAAGCGTACTTCGGATTTTGGGGCTGAGACTATGGTAAAAGGAAATCGATTTCAGCGAAGGGGGGCGGGAGCGTTCCGGTTTCAGGTCGGGGTGGGGGAGGAATTTCGCGGCTAAGGGGAAGCGATCCAACGAATGCGCTGAAAATGACTGCCCGTTTGTGAAATGGGGAAGGGGAGAGGTTAAAAATTCCGAAAAAAGATTCCCGCGAGCTGCAGGGGTGAAGGTGGGTGCCAGTTGGATCACAGGAAAGAAAATGTAGAGGCGCTTTTAGGGGGGCGCTAGTGGGAAGGGTGCGAGGTCCAATCAAAGCGAGGGGGAATGGCGTGGGGGGGGGGGACTACCGGCTCGGCCGGGGAATGGAAGGGATGGGGGGGATGGAAACCTTGAGGGCATTGAGGGGAAGCTGGGGGAAAGCGAGGACTGGACAGCGTCATTTCGTGAGCGGAGAGGGAGTGATAAAAACCCGGAGACACGACGGGAATGGAGGGGGAGTCAGGGTTATGGGGGAAGTTTGATGTAAAAAAAAAAGGAGACGGGCAAACTCGAGAGACCATGGAGGGGAGCCCGTGACGAGGGGTTTGGTCTGGCACGGCGTCAAATAAATTATTAAGAGAAAAGGGGGGGGAAGGAACGAATTTGGTTGATGATGCAAAGCAAAGTGGGGTAGGTCGGTGGCGTCCGTTGAATTAAAGACACCATTTTGGGGGGGCGGACGAACGAAAAGAGAGAAGGGGAGGGGGAGAGTGAAACAAATTACCAGGAGATGTGCAACCGTATTACAACGCAGAGGCTGCCAAAGCAAGAAAGAATGGAATGGGAAGGAAGGGGTTACATTAGGGAAGGGGAGAGGGTTGAGGGAGAATCCTCATTAGTCAGCAGCAGCTAAACTAAGGGAACAGGTTGGGGGGGGCTCGACGCGTCGAGGAAGTGGGGAAGAAGGAATTGATTGAGAGGATGTGAGCGGGAGAGTTTCAAATTGAAGTGCGAGGGGTGGGAGGCCGAGGCTGAACATAAGGTAACAAGCCGAATGGGGGAATCTCGACCTTGATTCCTTATATCTAGGGGACTAGAAAAGAAGAAGAAGAGGAGAGTGGTGCTGTTGGAACCCAATCAGGACCGGAGAGAAGGTTGAAAACTTTTAAAAGAAGGAGGGAGAAAAAAACAACAACGTATGGATTAAAATAGGAGATCTTTTAAGAAAGAGAAGGGCAACGGGGGGGAAACGGAAATTTGGGGTTGGGGTTCACTAAAGAAAATCCCAACTGCGGGGTCATTTAGGTGATAGAATCCAGCGGTCGCTCTTTCAAAATAGGCCTGGGCGGGGAACAAATAAGGGAAGCAAAAAAAGAAATTCCGCACTCACATACCCGCGGATCCAAGAGCCGAGTAGTAACAGTATCAAAAAGTCAGATGCCGAATCGGCGAGAAGCATCCGGGAGAGGGATGGACGGCTAGAAAGTCGGATTCCAAAAAAAACGGGAAAAGGTCGGAATCGACCAGGGGAACTTTCCCAACGCATTCCAGCCCGGGGGGGGCCGCACCCAACGCGAAAGGAAATTGGAACAATGGGAAATTGGGGAAAAGAAAGACAAGGCCGCCGATGTCTTGTCGTCGGCCAAATCGTGGGGACTTATACGCTTATTAAACGGAAACAAAAATCGCCATTTTGGGTCAATCAAGCAACAAAAAAGAGGGGAAAGCACGATTGGAAACGTCTCTCGGGGCGCCGGTGCCTGAACAAAACATGATCGTGGCTGGTTATCGGGGGCGGTCACACAGGGAACATTCCCGAAATACAAGGACCTAAGAAAAAAGGCGGAGGTCGCCGGAATGAATCAAAAAGGACCGCGAAAAACTGACAGAGGGAAGGGGAATACATCGACTCAGAGGACCTTCTAAGGGGTGACCAGAAAAACAATCCAAAAGCCGTGAAAATCGGGAAAGTCCTCCGCAGATCCGGAGGCGCAGAGCTCCGCAGGGGGAATAGAATTTTTCCCTTGAACGATCAACAGAAAGGGAAAGGCGAAAGAATCGCCGAGTGAATACCCAGTACCAGGATTCAACGGAAAACCCAATATCAGTTGGAATAGCAGGCTTAGAATGGGGAGTAGCGATAATTTGAACCAAGAGGCACTAAAAAGGAAAAGGGACAGAGGGTCGTTCACGGGTCAGGCCTTCCTGAGAATGCCCAAACCCGGAAACGGCAAGGGACAAGAGAGCGAGTCATGGGGTGTCGAAAAGAAGTTTCTGAAGAGGGGGGTGACCCGCAAAAAAGCCGGCAGTGCCCCTTCGGAGAAGGAAAAGGCTTAACCCGCTTGTCGTCGAGAAGTCAAAAGAGCGGAAACCAAAACATTCTGGGAGGGAGAAGGGCTACCAAGGCATCCATCCTAATCAGAACAAAACTAAGGCCGGGTTGCCTTAGGAGATATGAGGGGGGGGGGGGAGAAAGTTTTGGAGAACAGGAATCGTTTGGGACAAAAAGATGAAAACAAATCAAAAACCAAAGGAAGCCGTCCCCCCAGTAAAAGGGGGAAGGCTGCTTGGAGGGGTGTCTATGTAGACTTGTTTTTTATGGAAAAAAAAAAAAATAAAAAGACAAGGGGGGGTCCAGAAACTAAACCATGTCAAGGCTTTTTTGGGTATTTGCATGGGGGGCTGGTTAGATCACACACAACTGAAAAAATAAAGAAGTAATCAACCCTTAAAAAAATATTAAAAGGGAAAAAAAACCAAAAAAACCAGAAGAAGGGGGTGCCAAGCCCTGGAGGGGGAAGCATTTTTTTAAGGGTGCAATGTCTTTTCCAAGGCGGAACCATTGTAATTGATAAAAAATGCCTCGAGAGCATTTTACATAAATACCGGGGGCGGGAGAGGGGGAGGGTTGGCGTCCTTTTGTTTTGTTGGTTCTTTTCAAGGGGGATGTGGGGGGTGTGAAAACCTGCTCACAAACAAAAACGGAAAAAACCAATTGGCGAAACGAAATGTCAAGTATGAAGAGAGGAGGAAGTGGTGGAAAATTATTTATCATCGAGAAGTCGGCAGAAGAGTACTAAAGGAGGACTCGCGAAAGGGGCGGCCAAGAGATGCAGATATCTTTCCCATAAGAAGGGGAACAGACCTGCCGGTTTTTTGCGGGGAGGGAATAGATTAAGATGACGAAATGAAGGGACGCAAAGAGAGCAAGCATGGGGGGCGGGCCTTTTCCGGTGGGGGGGGGGGGTTTGCATAGGGCTATCTGGTACCATGGAGCCGATTTCACGGACGAATTAACTCACTCACGTAATCCGACCGTTGTGAAGTCGGAAAGATCGCTTGGTCCGCAGCAAAAGGGAACCGGCTATGCGGGGGTAGGGAGTGTTTTGGGACGGGGGACAGTGGAAGGGGGAACTCGAAAGGAGGTCTGGGGAATTCTAAGGGAAAAATAGGGATAGGCAAAATCCTCTCTTCAACGGAGGGTGTTATTAAGGATCTATGATGAATCCCGATTTGCACACGGAATTGGGGGTGGACAATAAAGAAGGAGGAAAGAGAAAGGGAATAAATTCGGTCACTGGCGAATTTGGGCTGGGTTGAGCTTATAAAGGGGAAGGGTAAATTAAACGTCTGGGACACTACTTCCAGGTGTAGTCTTCAATGGGGGGGGTAAAAAAAGGGGTCAAGTTCTTATCTCAACGATTAATACTCAAAGTAATGAGAACAGGGTGAGAAAAATGAGTCAATAAACGGTTTCACTTATAGAGATAAAGCGAGGGGTGTTCAAATTGAAAGTCTGGTGGCCTGTGGGGGCAGTCTGAATAATAAGAAAAGAAAAAGTGGTTTTTGGAGAGAAAGAAAAGAACTGAGGGGAAGGGGCAGCAGAAAGTTTTCAATACAGAGGTCAACAAGACCCGGGCGTTTGTTGCACAACGGCAAGAAAGAAAAAAGGGGGAAGTTCAGGGTCGAAGGGGAAAAAAGGGAAATTAGGAGGGCTGGGGAGTTAACTAATCCGAGGACAAAAAGGCCACAAGCAAGCAAGGATAAACAATACGGTGGAATTATGGGGGGGGCTCTAAGAGGGGGGCTTACATGTAAGGAGAGGTTGTGAGAAAAATTGGTTTAGAACGGCTCTTAGGTCTTGGGGAGAATTGGGATGAAAGGGGATGTGGGGGCTATTTATTGAAAAGGGGGGAAAGGAACAAAAATCTCACTTCAAATTAAGGTCGACGCGCCTTTAAGCCTTGAGGGGTTATAAAACTTTGGGGCTAGGGGGGGAGTAAGACAAGAGATCCTGATACCGGTGCACGAAAGTAAGGAAGGGGGAGGGAGAG
>Ga0179591_1341624_pt1 | contig 16239 bp, 13 predicted proteins | sample CZOMad2_1_08_16f_FD_182891 | JGI IMG/M metagenome (GOLD analysis project Ga0179591, IMG submission 182891) | Vadose zone soil fungal communities from Angelo Coast Range Reserve, California, USA - CZOMad2_1_08_16fungal (PacBio error correction) | ecosystem: Environmental > Terrestrial > Soil >...
CCGCAACAGATCAGTAGTAGGGGAAGGAGAAACAAGAGTATATGGAAAGGAAAGGAACAACACACCTGAGCACGTTGGGAAAAAAGCTGGGGGACGGAGGACAACCAACACAGCAAAAAAAAGAAAAAAAGAAGGGAGACCAACCATCCGTGAAAAAAGGAAAGGTCGAAGGGATCAAACCTGGAGAATACCGCATCAGCCAGTTGACCAGGGAAAGGCGAACGGAAAAGAATCCCTCCCCAGGGAAAATACCATAAAAGACCATTTAGCAGAAAGTCAAAGACCCTTTCTCTCCTGACTTTATAGGGATGCAAGAGTTTGAAAAAGGGGGCACATGTGTTAAAAGGTAAAATGAGGAGCCCATGAAGCCTCTTCCGTTCCACAGGAGTGGCAGAGGCCGTTTGCGAGTGGTTACGCACCACACCCTCCCCAAAAAAAGGGGGGAACATCAGGGGGGGGAGAAAAAGGAGGAGCAGGCACCGAGAAAAAACGGCGAAAAGACGCATGCCCCAAGGAGCACGACGCCCGCGGAAAAAGCAAAAAAAGCAAAGGGCGGGAAAAAGTCGCCGATCTAAGAGGCATGTCCCCCTCACCTATTGGGAGGCCCCGACAGGGAAGGAGAATAAGCATTTGATGGAAACTCGCTGGGCCGGATGTGGAGCTTAAACCCGGACCAATGCGCTCATTCCGGGCATCACCTCAAAAATAAAGAAATTAAGACCATCCCCTTCAGACAGTCGAGAAGCGAAATCCTTAGTGGTCAGGGGGGGGGGGGGGGGTGGGGAAAGAGGTTCTTTTTAGACGGACCAAGGAGCGAAATCAAGTTGGAACGACGGACTGGGGCATAACGCGATAGACAACTGGCCATAAGCCGGGGCGCAGGCCATCTGGCACTTATCAAAGGTCAGACAACATGAGAAAGAAAGTTAACGGACTGAAACTAAGGAGACTGACTGGCCTGGGAAAAGAAGAAACTTTCCAACACGGACGACCACCTAGGCTGGGGAGCTGCAAAGCGGCCAAGGTCATCGAACGCTCGGGGAAGAGATCGTCCAAGCATATGACCAAGACCGGGGAGAAATATTTCTGAGCGGAAACAAGAGTGGGGCAGGGGGGAAAAAACATCGCTGCCGGGCGCGCGAATGACTTGCAGGCCAGAAGGGGGTTTGAAAAATGGAATCGCAGGGAAGGGAGTATCCGTGGCGGGGGGTCCGAGCCTGGGGTAACGGGGGTGGCATGGCTGCAAGGAGGTTCAGGGCGCCCCCGGGTGGAGCGGTCCACCTGAGTCCACCCTGAAGACTACAATCCCCAGGTAACACCATATATCAAACCCTATCGTCAAAAAGATGGCAGGAGAAGTGGAGCTCGGCCTGTCGTTAAAAGGAGGGGAAAAAAATGAGGGAGGTCAGGAGACACAGAGGCAGGAGCATTCGGACGCGTGCATTTGGTCTAGGGGAAGAATCCATCTATTAAAGTGCATAGAAAAGCGGGTCCTCGCACCGACAAAACCCGAAAATGCCATGTGATCACCCCGGGGGGCAGGAGAAAAAGGGAAATGTCGACTAAGAGCACCGTGAGGGGGGGGATCGAGGAAACCAACAACAAGGAGAGGAAAAGATAAATCACAGAAAATTCTTTAGGGGGTGATAAAAAGGAAGGGAGCAAGGACCTTAAACAAAGTCCAGAAAAAAGGGCAAGCTGTAAAAGAAAGTACAAAAGGAAACGGAAAAGGATGAGACTAAAAGCCAATCTTCACGGCTAATGGGCTAAAAAAACCCGGCAGGCCCAGCAGTATCAATTCTCGGAAGACGGGGGGCAGATAGACAAAATCAAATAAGCAAGGCCCCGACGACGAGACAGAGAAACTCGCGTGGAGGGAATCTGAGGAGGGAAGGGTGTATATTATAAGTGATTATATCTAGGGGGTCAAAGGGAGAACTGGTCAAAACGTGGAGTCGGAATAAGGCCGCCAAGCGGAGACTGCAAAAACTCGGAGTGGTCTCCAGCTCCTTCAAAAGAGAAGAAAACCACCTCTGGAGGAGCCGAAGAAAAAAAAAAGAAAAAAATAAGGGGAACCCCTAAAACATCTAGGAAAACCTGAGAGGAGTATTCGAACGTGCTGGCGGAGCGAGCAGAGAGGGGGAAATTCTCCGGCGACAGATAATAACAAAGTCAAAGGTTCAATCTTCGCAGCTCGGAACAGCGGGAGTAGTGGAAGTGAGGGACAAAAAACAGCAGCTGGGTAAAAGTCTAGGAATCCCGTTGAAAGGGGGCCATGGTACTGAGGGACCGCGAAGAAAGAAAGAGAGAGGGAAAGGTCATAGCCTATACAATTAACTTTATAAGGATTCCTACGATCATTGTGTGCCCCAGAAAGGGCAGCAAATTATTCTGGGTCAAAAAAGGCGCAGATCTTTAAGCTGGTCAGCTCAGGGGGAGGGGGGGGGCAAAAAACTCAAAATCGGACACATCACACCGGGGGCGAAAAAAACTAAGACAGGAGGGGCAGGGAAGATTTCCCTTGGTTTGCCCCTGCATGGCTGGGAAGGGGAAAGGGGGAGGACGGGTTGTGGGAAAAGGAGAGGGAGATGTTTGGGCGTTTTAGCAACGACAACCACCCGGATGGTCATAACGCACGTCTCTTACATCCAATTCCCTTCTAACTGCGAAGAATCGAGTGTATAGGGGGGGGGGGGGGAGTATCAAAAGTCTCCACCAGGGGGGGAGTGTCAACGGGCAGTGCTGGCCAATGCTGTATTCGCACAGGCCTTTCCGGGCGCCGGCAAGGGAAACACGGCGCCTTCCAAACGGTGCACGCCCAGAGCGGGCGAAAAAAAGACCAGGTTTGGGGCAAACCCAGGGGGAGTGTGCGACTTGAAAGACGACAAGGAAAAGAGGGGAAAATACACCATCGGGAGGAACTATCCGGGACATGGGGGAAAGACTGCACAAAGAAAAGGGAAAAAAGAACAAAGGTCACTCTCAAACCGGCGCGGAGAGACACGTCGGGGGCGAGGAAAAAAAAGGGTGTCTTAACCTCAAGACTACAATGGGTGAAGGTTGTCCCTGGGGAATTGGACGGGAAAAGAAAGGGGGGGCTATCTTGACGGTCTTAGGGGCACTGCGGAGGAGGGGTATCGAGGCAATGACACGGAGTCACCAAGGATGATCTTTGCTGGGGCAGTGGGGGGGGGGAGAGTTTTTTGTTTCCCGAACCGGGCTTTAAAATTATGCTGGGGGAGAAGGGGCTTTGGTTGGGGGTGCACAGGGGCCCCCCCAGGGGTGTTGGCTGAAAAAAAACTCTGTAATTAACGAGAAGATCAGGGTGGGGGGAAATCGACGTCCCAGGGGGCAGCAGACAAGGAAAGGAAAAAAAAAGCGCAGGTCCGGTGAAACGACAACCCCGCAAAGGAAGGGAGCAGCTTTTGGGGATTCAAAAAAAACGTTGAGCTTGGAGGATCCGACTAGGGAGACCGGTTGAAAAATCAGTGGCACGGTGGACCCACGTCTAGGGGGCAAAAGGCCACTCAGCACACCGCGAAGTTTTAAAACTTGAAACATGAGAAAAAGAGAACCATCACTCCACCTCGGAGGAAAGGGGGGTAGGCACTCTGTCGCAGGGAAGCCCGGAAAAACGTAGATCTTTAATTTGTCACCACCAGCACGGAGGGGAGGGTTGCTGCTTGACAGAAGAAACCAGGGGAACCGACAGCGGGGGTTACTTGGCTCCAAGACGGGGAAAAAAAAAAAAAAAAAGCCCGCGGCACTGTTCACCCTTTGTAACATAAAACGAGAAAAGGAACACATCGCGAGAAAAGGGGCCTTCATGGGGCCCCGCAGGCTGGATAAAGTCATGTGGGTAGACGGGAAAACTGAAAAGGGAAAGGCCGCCTAAAGAAAAACATGTCCGGAGACAAAGACGAGGACAAAAGCTTTTGAGAAAGGTTATAAGTACTGGTACTGGGGAACAGGGTATAGAAAAAATTTCAGATCATAAACAACCACAATGAAAGGGAGAAGAAAAAAAGAATACCTTGCCAAACCTACCAAAAAAACGCCCTCAAAATGATTAAAAAGTGGCGAAAGGAAAATCGTGGGACTCCCTTGTTCGCGGAGAAAAAAGTCAGAGAAAACTGTCTAAAAGAACTTAAAGCAATGAAGAAATCGGATTGTCAAGAATCCCCAACTACAGCAGACCAAACAAGAAGCCTTAACTGTGGAAAATTCAGTCAACGGAGGGATAAACGTTGAAACGGTATGGGGGGAAATGGAACTACTCAGGGCCCGGGGAGACAAAAAGCACCCCATAACCCCCAGCTTCGGCCCAGTGACTGACATCCCAAGCAGCAGATCAAAGAAACTCGCGGGGGGTGCCTGTGCTGGACTCAGACGTAAATAACTACGCGAGGGCAAATCGAAAAAACTCTTCAACTTTCCCGAATCGAAGAACGGCGCGGGTGGAATGAGGGGGGAGGTCCACTCTCCTCAGGGAGGAACACTCGTTCTGGGGTAGGGAAAAAAGATTAGAAGAAAAAAGGGACAAAGGAACATAACTCCATTTAAACACCGGGGGGGGGGGGGGGGGGGGGGGGGGTGGGAAGAAAAGATAGAACATCAATAAATATCAAGAAAACAGGGAATAAAACAAAGACTTTGGGGCGAAGGGGTCTCCACCTAAAAGTCGGTAGAAAAGTTCTAAACCCATCCGGCTTCAAGGGAATCTTGGTTTGGAGATTGACGCTCAAGTCCCAAACAAAACAAGATAGGTCTAAGGGAACCGCCACAAAAGAAGTAAAGAAAAAAACGATTTACATCCAGGGGAAGAGAAAGGAAAAAAAACCCGTTACATACAACGGTTACCCGTAACTCGTGACCAAAACACAAAGCAGTACGAGCATCCTTCCAATGGAAGGTTATCCAGGCTGATCAACAAAAACAAAGAAAAATGAAAGCAGAGACCACGAAATCCGTTCCTTCCCAAGATTCGACCCACAAGAAAAATCGAAGGAAGACCAGGTAATTCGGGGGACCCCTTTCCAAAATGGGGAACCGCCGTAAAAAAACACCGACACACCAAAAAAACAAAGAGAATAGGCGCGCCACGGGATCATCCCCAGTGCTGGGTTCACCTTCACTTGATGGTTGGGCTGGAAATTGGGGGCTCAAAGAAAAGGCCACGAACCGTATGGTCGGTAACTGTCGGTTTGATGGGGTTAAAGAAAAGTACCAGAAAACCACACCACAACACAGGGGCACCCGAAAGAACAAAAGTGGCCTGGGTTGGTTTGAATCAAGGCCTAGGGCTGCAAAGGGACAAAGGACGACTGTTCGCGCCATCGTCATCGTCGGCAACCAAAAGACTGAGCCCAATCACGACCCCGGCCAACCGAAAAAAAGGGAGTAAGGGAATCAATAAGAACACTGGAAACAATCACCCTACTAAGAGTGGGAGCATGGAAAGGGAAACCTTGGCCGTGGAAATGGCGAAGGTTTGATGAAACCCTTACGGGAGAAAAGTGCTCAAAACTGACCCATTGGAAAACGAAGGCAAAAATCATTAAAAAGCACGCCCTAGCCCGGACCTGCACTGTATACCTGGCACAAGACCCCGTTACCGGCAGGCGGAATAACCGACGGCGATTCCTATTTGTCAAAGCCTGCAACCAAGGAGGGTATGCGCACCGCTGCAGGCATACTAGAAAAGCATCATCCTTCAAGGGCGGACTCACACAAAGGGGCGCAGGCTGGCCCTAAAAAAAAATAAACCATGTAACCGCTCAGACCATTCCGTTGCCTACGTCGACCAGTTACGGCCCCGAAAGGCGGCAGAACACTTGCAAGCCTGGTTTTGGAAATCGACGCCAGAGTTTGAGACTCTCCGCCCGATCTCCCAAGGGGACCGGGGGAGCTGATAGTAACTCAATATCTGAAGACTGCAAGCGCTATCTGAAAACGATCCGGAACTCGACATTCCGAAATGAGGCCCACTCTTATCCCAAGGGAGCCGTGGGAGTTTCTCTGATTTTTGCCCTGGTGGAGGGGGGCCCAGTCGCCTTTGACGGGCAAAAAGCAAATCGTAAATAACTAAGTAACGACGCAAATGCACCATGGGAGACCCAATAAAATGCTCCTCCATCTCCATTCAAAAAGCATGTAAGGGGCGGAAGGCGTTTCAGTTAATGTAACTGCCCGTGGGGGTGATCAGAACTGCCATGATGTGGACGGGCACCAACCAGTGGAGTAAATTCCAAATCCGGCGGCGGAAATCCCATGGGGGGGTAGGACTCAAGGAGCAGGATTGTAGAAAAACAATCAAAAAAACCTCGGACAGTAGCAAGAACGCCCTTCCCAGTTTCCTTCTTGGGGAGTCTCGGTAAGGGGAAAAGGGGAAACATCCACCTAAAGGGAAGACACGAGCGAGTCGCAGGAAGAACCCAAAAAAAACTTCTTGATAGGGAAAGAACAAAAATAAAGACTTATACGTGCTTATTAAATCGGGACCGTCAAAGGAAGCCTAACAACGGGACATAGCACTTCCAGAAAGACTTCACGGGAGTCTTCAACGTATTCTACTCTCTGGGGAGTTTATACCCGCTCCAGACCACTTCCTGGAATATGCCGCGGGTGAAAAAACCGGGGTCTAAGATCACAATCAAGCAAGCCCTACTCATGAAACAAAAAAAACTTAGAGGGGGCACGTCTGGGGGGCAAGGAGAAAGAATGTGAGACTCAGGTTTATTCGATCGCGGGGAGAAAGGTGTTCCACCCTTGGGTCGGGAGTCTGGAATATTAAGATAAACCGGCTAAAGCTAACACCAGTGCAAGAAAGTCTAACGACAAAAGCTGAAGTCAGCCTCAGAAATCGGGCCCAACGAAGACAGCGCTGCTTAGGCGGCTTAAAGAAAACGGTAAACGAGGGTCCGCCATCACAATCTCTCGATCAACAGAACAGCAACACCCTGCTTTGGATGGCGGAAGATACTCAGGAAATGTCGCGAGTGTCAACACCAATCCAGGTAGAGCGCCGCCCAGTGGTCCGTCCACACACCCTGGCACTTAACTGAGGACACGCATTGGGAAGGTCCCACTCGGGGGGAATTCATTGTCTCGGCTCCTGAGACAGTGCCGCCAGCTTGCCTTCCAGTTCGGGACCGTAGTGCGATCACTTCAGCACAGACTCTTCCTCCTGTGGTGGGCCGGGGAAACAAACAAACAGCCCCTCGGCATTCCATCAGTCGCACGAAAAAGGGATTAGGGAGAAAACTAGGGTTTGGGAACGAAACCCAGGGGAGGCCAGGAAGGGAAGTCACTGACCTGTAAAAAGGGGGTAAGGTTCACGCCATCCGCCGCGGAGTGCATCAAACAAAGACGGGACATTCCAAGTCCCTCGCAGGGACTCCTAGATTGTAGAGCCCTGACAAGGATCTTCGACACTGGAACTGGATAAAGGAGATTCGGGGGGAGACATTGACCTGGGGGGCGGTAAATCAAGTTCAGTGAGGAAAAAACCGTGGCCAAGGACCGCCGTGAGAAGCTAGCGGTGCGGCCGAGGTGGGCGACCAAGCAAGTGGGTTGCAGTCCACCAGTGGAGTTGTTGGGGGGTTTTCGGAAAACAGTTGCCACATACCAAAAAAAATACACGACATAGGGGCGGGAACGAGCGGGAATGGCAGCTCCAACGAAGAAGGGAAGAGACCACCTGCAAAGAAACAAAAAAAAAAATGCTGAAGCGTCACTTTCAAACGGAAGGGGAGGGGAGAAATGTAAACCTTAACAGCCACAAAATTTTATAAAACCTGGGGAAGCGCTTGAAGGCGTGGGGTAATATTGACCAAAAATATCAGGGATCATTGAGGAGCATGGGGATCAGAAAAATCCAGAGACAAGGGAGGACAGAGATCTTGAAGCAGACTTGTTTGGGGCAAACTAAGTCCGGGTGAAGAAAATCGTGATACCGTTTCTGGGTGGGGGTAAAAAAAAAACAGCCACTGGGGGGGTGGGGGATGACTCCTTGTAGAAGAAAAAATGGTGACAAGACTAATCGTTCTCAAAAACCTTCAGTCAGCAAAAGAAGAAGGGTGGAAATAAAATGGACCACCCCCGCAAAAAACTGCTGATGGCAGGGGAGCCCGGGGGGAGTCTTGAGGAGACGACGAGGGGCGCAGAATGTGTCCAAAAGCAGGGGTCAAGTGGTCCAACCGTCGCGCGTTGTCCTGCACATGCAAAAAGCTAACGTAGGGATCAGAGCCCCTTATGAACCACCAGCTAGGTTAACATCGATAACCAAAGAAAGCTACGAGTGGAGGACGGGCCCCAAGGAGGGAGAAAAGAGCTGGAAGACATAAGGGAGAGGGGGGGTAAAACTTTTTCAACGAAATGGTGAGCCGTCTGCTGGTTCGACAACCGGCCAACGAGGGGGTTTTCACCAGGGGACCAGAAGACGGTGTCTACTCCGAGAGGACTTTCAACAAAGCAGTTGAAGCGGCAAAAAAAAAACCTTCAAGCGTCGAAAAGGCTTGGGTCAGTCTTTTCCTTCGGGGAAGACACGCCTGCGGATCAGGAAAGGGGACCATTTGTGGGGGGAGACAAGTCCATTCAATTCATTAACAAAGATGGTTGCACCAAGACGACCCACACGACGCCACCTCGAAGACTGGGAAGTGTAGGGGGGTTGGGCCAGGTAAAAGAGACATATCAAAAAAAAAAACGTAAGGTATATAGGGGGTGGTTCAGAAAGTCACAAAACGTTTCATCAGAGAACGAAAGAGGGGCTCGAATTTGTACCGGCGAAACAGACTTTGATAGAATTCCGACGAGGAAAAAAGGGGGGGGTCTGACCCAAACAGAAAAAATCAATTATCCGGCTGGAAAAAAGAAAAGAGAACACAGATCGAGCAAAAAAAAAATCAAGAAAAGGCTTCTTGGTAGAAGGCTCAAGGTTGCAAAAGGAGGTTGACTAAAAAGAAACGTTGGTGAAAGCGGGAAAAAAAGGGGGAAACGAAAAGTACCCGTTATCACGGGTGAGAAAAAAAGGAAACTCCAAGAAAAAAAAATAAAAAACCCCCAGCCGTCGGGGACCAGGACTCAGACTCAAGACGACACAAGACGTGATGGATGAAAGCAAGGAAAAGAAATCTACGCAATGGAACGCAACGCCGCAAAGGCCTACAAAACAAGTAGGCGGCCTCATCGACACGCAAGGTGGCCTGGGGAACGGTTATCCGGAAAAAGTGGGTAAAAAATCCGCACCTAGGAAGAAAGCTAAAAGGATCCAGGAATAGGCCCACCGGGTCAGAATTTCAGTGCGGGGGAACAGAAAAAAAACTAAAAAAAGAAGGCACCCGCCTTGTTCAACGGAGCCAGCTCCTAAAAAGAAAAGGGTAAAACAGATCCCCAGAAAAAAAGTCACGGGGGGGAAAACGGGGAAACGCAAACCAACTGACAGAAGAATAAAAATAAGCAGTGGGGCAGGCTATTCTCAAAAAACAGAAAAGGGGTGTATCGTAAGACGGGGGGGAAAAATAAGAACAGAACACAAAACACAAGCCAAAGCCCAAAACTGAACAAAAAAAAGAGACAGGAATTCAAAAAGAAAAGTTGAACTCGTGGAACCAAAACCCAAAAGATAAAAACCAAGACGAATAAAACCGGGGGAAGAAGAAATGGTCAGATCCAAGGTAAAAAAAAAACAAAGACAAAACCAGGGAGGTCAAGATACCATGCCCCCGAAACTTACTCCTAAAAAAAAACCATGTAGGTGCAGGAACCTGGAACAGCACCAATGGACAAACGAGAAACCTGACTGTGCAAGACACGGGATTTTAAACCTTTGGGACCCTCAAAGATTGGGATGTAACCTGAGGGAAGTGGAGTGCCCAATGGCCCGCCATCTAAAAAATGGCAAGAACGTGAAAAGGGGCTTGACGGGTGGGAAAACCAGTCCAGAACAAGGACCCCCACAAACCGCTAAAGAAAAAGAAAAAAAACCGGTGGAGGTTCCTCAAAACGCGAAAGGCGCCACCTGAGCCCTTCGGCTGTGAAGCAAATCCGCAGGAACAACTACAAAGGTGTATACCAGACGTTTACCAAAAACTAAGGGGAAGGTCCTACCCCCCACCCGAGAGGGGGCAGGAGAGTTCAACTCCTTCAAAGGGGGAGGAGGAGTCTCCTGTGCATGCACATGTTGACCCGCATTGTCTGTGCCTACAGACTTGATTGCGACCTCGACCCGGCAGGGTCACCTTTTCTGGGAAGGGGGTGACCTGCAAAACCTTACCCTAATTCGTGAGAGACCGTCCTTGATAATGAACTCAGATAGACCTGGACAGAAAGAAGCCGGGTGGATGAGAAAGCCACCTTCCAGAAGTCCTCCCCAGATAGGTCTGCAGGGGGGGCGAGTTAGTGTTAATAATAGTTGGGGGGAGAATCCACAAAAGTATCAGTATAATGCTACTAACCCAGGTGCAGTCCAAGTTGGCGAGACCGAAATGATAGGAGAAAATCCTGAATAAAGGTCTACACGGGTAAAAAAACAGCCGAAAATAAAAGAAAACAGCTTTGGAAACAATTCAAGAGAAAGCTTACCTAACTGGCTTCAAAGGAAGAAGACCAAAAGGGAAAAGCACGGAATGAGGCAAGATGCAGCTGTGCAACTAAGGTAAAACGGGGCGGGTGCAAGATCGCCCACTATTGTATGAAGAACTAAGGGGGAAGGGTCTGAAAAAAGGGGCGGCAAAACAAAACTGGGCAGGAAGAGAGAACGGTCCCATGAAAACGGCCCCGAATGCCGAGACTGTGAAAAAGGGAAAAACACGGATGGGGGAGCGCAGAGCAAAGGTAGAGTAGTTCGAGGCACCCCTTGGCAAGGGGTGGGGGAATGGGGACGCTCGCTTCGCGCCAGAAGGAACCCGGGGTCGACTCGAAGAAAGGGCAACCAATCGCTTAGAGCAAAGATCAAGGGTCACAAAAAAGCAAAAATGAGAATCGACTCATAAGTATCTCCACAAAGCTGGAGGCGGGGGAAGGAAACGGTACAAAAGGGCGCTTGGGGAAAGCGGGAGGTTACTGCGGAGGCCTGCAGGGGATAAAAGCTGCCCACGGCTGTCCAGCGCAATCAGCTGCAAAGAATGGGCGAACAAGGGGTAAATAAACCCCAGAAGGAGGGGGAATTCCTATGCAAGGCGCAGGTAAAAAAACCAAAGTCTGTCCATGGGGGGAGGAACGGCAAGGGTAAGGTGACGAATTACGGGCTGTACTCGGGGGACTCACCAAGAAAAACCCTGAGGGAAGAAAAGATATAGTCAAACACACAACAAAACGGAGAAGAGCCCTATAGATATAAAGGAAGGCCGGGGGGCGCGGCTTTGTTAAAAATCCACCTCGTAACAGGCGCCTTAACACCTTGGGGAAGAAACTCGCTGGAGACGGGAAAATATGGCCTAACTGGCCCTTCTGAGTACGGAAGTTCATTCTAAACACAGTCCATCATAATCTAACCAGGGGGAGAGTAAAGAATCTCCAAACACTCATGTACAACCCCTATACTAGACACCTCAGGGGCTGGGAAAAAACCTTAAGATATATGTTGTAGAAAAGGAGAAGGTAGGGAATACCCTCGGCCTTTGGGAGCTGGGGGGGTCGCGGAGAGTTCTAAAGAAAATTACAAGTGCCAACCCCAGTGGCGGAAAGGAGACAGGCAAGCCAACAACCATCGCCATCAACACAAATTCCAAACCATCCAGGAGTTCTAAAACCTCTACATAAAGACCGGGCCCAACAGCAGCTGCCGCCTTCGGGGCAGGGGGGTCGAAAAGGTCTACGAGCATGGGACCCGAAGAGATGTTGCTCTAAATGGCAAGACCCTCTGGGAGGAGGACTGATTCATCTTCAGCGTATTCAGAGGAAGCAACTCAAAAACCTTCAGAGCAAGGCCGAAGTAATCTGGTCGCGTCTGAAACAGAAGCTCAGTTAGAGAACCTCGACCAGGACTGTCATCTTCGGGCACTAGTGAAAAAAAGGCAAACTAAACGACTGAGAAAAAATTTCTGGATCAACCTCAGACGGGCTGCTAACATCATAAGGGGGGGTCAGGGAGGGGACACTCCCACTTCCACCCGACTAGCCGGCGTAGCTTCTGGGGTTGAACCCTTTTTCCGGCGAAAAAGTGACAAAATACATCTTCAGGGGAAAAAACAGAATTAAAGGAAGGGGACAAACGGGGGTTAGCAACTAGACCAGCCATTTCGCAGAGTTCCAAGACCTTCGGGGGAATGGCCAGGAAGGGAGAAGAACTCGAAGAGCCGAGAAGGGAAGAGCAGGAAGAAAAATTCTATTACTTCCTCCACCAAAGGCCTTTTGCGAAAAGGGACTGTAAGAAGAAAAATTGGGAAAGTTCGTGAGTCCTTCCTGCTTCTGAAGAAAACCAAGGAGGAAGGAGGATGGACCGGTGGGAGCCTCACGGTTTCTAAAACAACCAACTGGTTTTGATGGGCAAAATGTTTGGGGGTTTTTGGGGTGGAAATGTTCAGAAACTCAACGGAGAATAACCGGACAATCAGGAGGAAAGACCGGCCTGTCAGCCCCACAAGGCACTTAGAAAAAAAAAAAATGGGAACAGCAAAATGGAGGGGAGGGAAAAGTAAAGTCGGCTCGGATTTAAAAACAGGTCCCTCACACTAAAGGGGGATTTTCCCTGAGAGGAGGTTACTTGCGGGTTGTTGGGCCGGGAAACGGTTGGACGAGCGGGGGAGCTGGGAAAAAATTTTGGAAAAGCTGGAAGAAAAGGAATTCCTAGGGCAATGCACGGGGATAGGAGTGTGGGGATTTGTTTGTTTCCGAAGTCCAGGGGCAAACTATCAAGGTCTCCTGTGGTCGGGTTCTGCAGTCCAGGGGGGGCGTAAAAAAGAGACTGGTAGGATAAATGGGTACATTACTATACGTTTTGGGGGGGGCGCATTCTAAACACCATGCAGCAACCCAGAACGGACTGGAAAGTGATTGACGGTTGAAAAAACCCGCCTGGGCCCAGATTTGAATCACAGGGGAATCTTTAGAAGGGAGGAAGGTGGGGGCCAGGGTGGAGAACGGGGCATACGGGACGGGTAAAAAGATGCTGCCGCAGAGGGGGGAAAAGGGCGAAGATCAGTCGAGAAGGAAAGAAAGAGAAGGGGAAAAAACTACGATCAACGCAGACATCACAAACGGGGCGAGAAGTCAAAAATCCTCCGAATGGTCGCGGGTCAAAAGCGGGGGGGACGGGGGAGGGGGGGGTCAGAAACAAGCAAAAAGAGCGTGGGTATCTGCGGGGACCTTACAAATAAAGAAAGGACAAAGATTGGGGGGGGGTTTCTTGGAGCCAGGAAACTGGACAGTCAACGGGGGGAAAAAGAACCAAGGGACGAGAAAGCTTCCAGCCGTCGAGGATCGCTGGTGTCGGGGGGGTAGGGTAACCCTTATCCCTCCTATGATCAAATGGGGAAAGGAGGTAGAACGGCAGCGGAAAAGGAAGGGGAGAAGGGAGAACAACAGAATGTGTCCAAACCCGATCGCCGCCCATCTTGCAAAACGCGAACCTTGCGTGGGGACTTTGGCAAAATATTTCGCCTCACAAAAAAAACGTGCGGAGGAAAAGAGAGTCAAGGCAAAGAAAAACCAGGGAAAAAAACGAACCATCGGATCAAGAAGGGGGGGGGTGCGAGGTTTTCAAAGGGGCAAAAAGACAAAAAAAGGCCCAGGATCGCGCCGCATTCCAAGACGAGGGGTACTAAACAACTCAAAACGGGACTTAAAATCCCAAGCCAACGGGAGGGGAAACAAGAACACCCTACAATCTAAACCCCACCACACCCAAGAAGCACCTAAGCCTCCGGGGGGAGCTGGAAAAGGCACGGGTCAAAGTCTTGAACGGTACCTTGACACTATCACCAAAAACAGTCTTTTCCAGGGACCCGGGGGGGGAAAAAAAAAAGCCAGCAAAGAGGGAGGGCAAAAGTTTCTGTTGAAAAGAAGGAGAAATGAAAAAAGAGAATATGAGAGAAAAACTTTCCGCCGGCCAAAAAAAAAATGTGACACGCAAGGCAATCTAGGGCTGCAGGGGAACTGTTCTCCCATCAGAGGCAGCCTTCCGGCAAAATCTAGGCGCAGGGTAGGAGGTTATAGGGTCCGCGGTCTTAATCATAGATCCCCTGACAGGGGAGGGGGGGGGCCTCGGTTGAGGGCCAAGAAAAAAAAGCGAATTTAAGAAGATTAGCAAAGGAACGCCTGGATCCCCTGATCCAAGGTCAGGAAAATAAGCAATAACGGTGATCCCCAAGATAAGGTGGAACACATCATGTTTAAAGACCGAAAAGCGGCGGAAAATACGAGACCTGTTCTATGGGGGGAAAAAAGAAACGGGAGGGGGGGTTCTAGTCCACACCACGAAACAACCAAAAAATACCTCTTGGGGACTCAAACGAAACAATTCAGCAAACACAACAAGCCTTGCCCGAGCGGAAAAAAAGAACCAGGAATCCAGATCAGTGGTTCCACGTGCCCGGGGACAGGTCCCAAACGGGACTCAAACAACAACAAAAAAGAAAGACAAGAGAGACCAGTGGCAGCCCGTACGGACAGCTTTATCAAAAAACAAAGCACCAACCTGTTCCAACAGGAAAAACGAGAAGATCCCAAAAGAAAGTAAGAGCGGAAGCCATTAACCAGTAAGGGAACAAAAGACGGGTTCAGGAACCTTTGTCAACTGGCAAAAGAATGATTCATCGTGGGAAGGGTGTCCCGGGGTGGGGGTCGGGGGGGGTCCTTGCAATGGGGAGATGAACATTTGGCTCGCTGTCCCAAAAAGGAGGGTTGAAAAAGTCCGGATGGGTGACGGGCGTTAAACAGTCCCGACCCCGACACACCAAGCCACCCAAGGCCCTGGACACCCAAAAAACGTGTCTGTTGGGGGTCTCCCACTCCTCTGGAGCACGAGGAAGACGGTCGAACTCCACGAAAAATCCTTTCAACACACTCCTCTGTCCCAAGGAGAAGAAAAAAAAATTGAAAAAGAAGCGCCTACAAAAGGTCGAGCCAACTTCTTGCGAACTATAATCGCTTCCTTCGCGTCGCCACAATAAAGGGAGGTCATGACTAAGTTCCCAGTTTTCTGTGGAGGATTACCTCAGGGCCAAAAGGGGCAAACTGAGGGGCAGAAGAAAAAATTAATTCAAAGGAATAATAAACCCCTAACTGCTTTAACAACCCAGAAGATTCAGAAACTGTTGTACCCGGCCCAGGGAAGCGTCAAACGAAAGAGCAGGAAGGAGGCCTGGTAGAAAAAGAGGGAAAGGGTGGGAACGTAGAGGAAAATTTGACCCCCCCAAGGGGGGTGAGAGGAATGCCCCCCGAAGGGGGATGACTGTAAGGCGCTCAACGAAATTCCTCAGCAAGTGACACTTGCATGGGGGGAGGCAAGAGACTTCTCCACAGGAAAAGAGAAAAAAAACCTGGAATTAATGATTTGACCCGCTTGAAGAAGTCTACTACGACCATTACTGGGAACTGCTTGAGACACTTGCAATCTTCGGGGGGGGGGGGTGGTACTCAACACGACTCGGGTTCAAAGCCCAAAGGCCAAAGAGAGAGCCAGGAAACCCCTTAAAAGGAAAACACGGCCATCTTCGAAAGGGTACCAGAGAAGAGATGAACGCTTTCCGTCTACCTCCGAATCCATTTGTCCCACCACCGAGATTGTCTGGGCCCCCTAAGCGGTAAGTGTCGAGCAGGGGCCTCACCTCTTTGTGGGATTGGGAAGAGCATTGTTGGGGAACTGTGGCAGGTGGGGGGCGTGGATAGATGTAAAAACAGAGAAAAATCCACAAGGGGTCCAAGGATCGAGGGAAAACGAACAGACGTATACCTCCCCATAACTGGGGTCCAAACCCCTCCGAAGTCGAGAGCCAGACCTTGAAGGAATCCCCGTCGCCAAATCTGAACCGCATAGTGGGAAAAGGACGTTGCCCCCGGGGGGAACACTTCCCGTGGAGGGCATCACTTCACGCAACAGGTTTGGTCCCCGTCACAAGCAGGAAACCAGTTGGAGGGAAAGGGGACATAAAAGGGGGAGAACCAATCCATCTAAGATCACCCCGATAAAAAAACCAAGCAAGCAGGGGAAACCACCACAGACCTGAATTTTCTCAAAAAAAAAGTTACCCTGGTAGTTCTAAGAGGGGGAAAAGACTAACAGGGAGACATAAACTG
>Ga0179591_1325917_pt1 | contig 16238 bp, 14 predicted proteins | sample CZOMad2_1_08_16f_FD_182891 | JGI IMG/M metagenome (GOLD analysis project Ga0179591, IMG submission 182891) | Vadose zone soil fungal communities from Angelo Coast Range Reserve, California, USA - CZOMad2_1_08_16fungal (PacBio error correction) | ecosystem: Environmental > Terrestrial > Soil >...
CTATCCGGTTAAGGCAATACGATCAGTTGGAACTGCTGAAACACAGAAATCAAAGGATTCGAACTTGAGCATCGCATCTACTCGAACAGCTTCTCCAGTTCTTCCGGAGGGGAAGGCGGTTCTCAAGCCCGAGAAACTAACCTCTACTCTGGGCAGAGTGCCATCATTTAGAATTGCCCTATACCTACAGGATCTAGAGGAAAATACCCCTCAAACCACTCGTTCACATAAGTATGAAGAAGAGAATTCTACTGCACTCCGCACAGGAGATGGGGGGGAACCAGAAAAATCTGTCTCAGAGCCTGACCAACCGGCTTCTGTTCTCAAAATTGTCTATCACGGTCGCCCGCGGGAAGCCGGGACCTTCGACCTCAGCGTCGCCGGGGAAAGGAAATACCGGTTGACGGCATCTGACGCGAACAGCGGAGGAGCGGAAGCTCTTACCCTCCTAAGGCCGGTTTTCGAACGAAGACTGCGGGTGTGAAGACAAACTTAGAGCAAAGGTTCGGGGCCGTATGCTATTTACAGTTAGACGCGACACTGCTTGTCAAGCCGGGATGGCGCGGAGCTTCAGAATCGGAGGGCGTTTGAGCCGTTGGGAAGGGCGAGGGGTTGGTACAGCCGAGCTAAATGAGACAAAACCCAAAACCCCACGGAACGTCCCTTTTTCTTTGGGTCGGAAATTCGCTGGCGGAGGTAATCAGAAACCGTCGGTGAGGACCGCGCAACGAAAAGGGACGCAGTTGGGAATAGTAAGGGAGCCGACTCGCGACGAGCCACGGGATGAGGGACCTGGGAATGCAGACGCTAAATAGGACTCTTGCCATGGGGGCAGGAAATCGGGGACAAGAAGGATGCGAAGCAAACTAGCTCCGTTGGGTTTTGGGGCAAAAGGCTTACGAGGTTGACTTTTTTGGAATAGAGAATAAACAACACAACTAGGGGGGTAAAAGAGAGAAAGGAAAGAGGGCCAAAAAAAAACGGACGGGGAAAAAGACTCCTTCCGCCAACACCCAACGGACTTCTGCAACCTCCACTGTAGACGGCAGCCATTCAATACTAGATATTAGGAGAGGTCAAGCTAAAGGAAAAAAGCTGCGTCGGAGGGAGAGGAAAGAAAGTGCCGAGGAAAAAACAGTCTACTTAGTCAGAGGGCGCGTCATTGTCAGCTAAAAGCCAAAAGAAAATGCTTGGAGGTATCATGCACTTATTGGACAACAACAGAGACGGAAAAGGAGAAAACAAGAAAGGGAGAGCCAGAAATCTCTCGAAACGGACAATCCCTGGCCATCTAACATGAGCGGAAAGACGTCAATATCAGTCGCAAAGGGTTGACTCTCCGTTCAAGCCACCGCGAACGAAAACCCCAGAAGTCGGCAGGCGATAAGAGGTCCAGGCCGCTCACCGAGCAGCGCGTCAAGGGCCTTAGGGGGCGCAAACTGACGAAAGGGGCACAAAACCCGGCGTGCATCGGCTTAAAAGACGAGCCGCAATGAAGAAAGAAAAAAACGGGGAGAGGAGCTGCGAGAGGGAGTCAAGGATATAAGGCACGTGTCAGATACGTGAGCCTCAGCCTGTAACTTGAACGAGGGAGCTGTGGCGCGAGTCCTGGCCTGCCCGGAACTGATTGCTGTAAATCAGAAAGCACGCTCGGAGGGGAGGGGAGTAGCGGGATTGTGAGAATCGCCGGCCCGACTTCTCGAAGGGTCTAACTACGCATCGGGGCTTCAGGGGGTGAACAAGTGCCACCTGCAAGAGCACAAGGCGAGATTGGACAACGTCGAAGACTGCCTGCTGTACAAGGGGAAGACAGAAAAAACCTGCCGCCGCTAGCTCCGGCCAGGGTAGTGGGAAATCACACCCACGTCGCATGAACACAGACGCAAAATCTAGAAGGGCGGAGAGCGCCGAGAAGTTGTAGATCGACCGCGCGCAGCGATGCATAAAGAGGCTGGGGGTCCCCTCCGACACTTTCAACAAAATCTCTAGCGACCTAAAAAGCGAAAATGCGCAGGCCGACCGGCGTCGGATCAAAACCCACGAGAGATAGAAAGAGGCTACGATTTCACGATCTCCGGGGAACTGGGTACTGGGAACAAGCCGTAAGGCTCGGCTTCGGCATAGTGAAGAGGGGAGAGGAGGCTCGTACGGGCACGACTAGAAAGTCGCTGCATGCGCTTCGACGAATGGCGCACCGTCAAGCGTCGAAACTCCTCTGCGCGCCTCTTGCTTCCCTCGCGTTTTCGGAGCATCTCCTAGATTCTCTTTGCTGGCAGCGCCCGAATCGAGAAAAAAGCGGGCGGGAGGAGCAAAAAAGCGACCAAACTGAGAAACCTGCAAGACTTCGGGGCTGTCGCAACACTCATCTTCCTAGGGGAAGTTCGAACTCATAAAAAGAACGACCCTGGGGGGAGGCCGGTAAAGAAAGTGGAGAGCAGCGGGCCGCAGCCATTACAAATACGAACGGCGCGGAGTGCTGCAGTGATGCCAATGGGTGGCGCGGTGTTGAAAGTGTGCGAAAAAACGGCGGGCGTAGTAGCGGGCTGAGGGGAAGAGGGGCACTTTAAAGTAGGAGACCGGTCGTGCTCTGAAAGCCTGCCTCTCCCCTGGTCGAACAAAAGCTCAAACGTGCGCTGGAGGAGGGATGTCGTAAGGCAGAGGGTTACACGAAAAACTCAGAAACGCTTCCCGCGCGTGATCCTCTCTCGCTGGGGTATGGGGTACCGTTTCCCATCGCAAGGGGCGACAATGAAAGCGAAACGCCAGCACCGTACGTGAAGCCGAAACCGCAACGGAACATGAACGCCAGAACTCCACCCGCCGAAATCTATCACATAAAAAAAAATGTCCAGCCCCCGTCAACTGGCTTCTCTATAGCCATCTCATCTTACTTCTAGTTACTTGGCCTGGAGCCGGCGCAGAGGAGAGGAGGGAGTCGGGAAAAATATATCCCGAAAAAGCTTCGCTTGTAGGAAAACTCATCTCAACACTCTTCGTCTCTCTCAACAACAAAACTATAGAATATCCGATGTGTCGCGTCTCAGATGCGAGGAGCAGGCGAGCGGCCTGAGGAGATAGGAAAAAAATTAGAGACATAAAATATTACATACCACCTACTATACATCTTCGCCCAGGAAATGCGTGCCTCTTGTCGCAGTCGTCGACTGCAGAGCGCTGGACAGGGAGGGAAGAAAAGGAGTCTGGGTGGGGGGGTTCGGAGGAATAAACGAAAGGCATCAGTGGCTCGAGGTGAATCAGCCTTGGCACGCGTCTTTGGTCAAAAACGTGTTTAACATTCGAGGGGGCACGGGAAACGATCAGCGGAGGCGCGTCAGAGAGAAGGAAAGGAAGGAAGTAAAGCGGCGACGAAAGCAAGCCCTAAGGATAACCATCGGACCCCTTTCACCCCACCTCTCTCCCATCGCACTGTTTGAGTCAGACGCAAAGAATGCGCGGAGAAAGGAGCAGAGAACGAAAACAACTGGAAAAGAAAGTTAAATGACCTCTGAGAGAACAAGGAGAGAAATCAAATCAAGCAAATCTACTCTGGGGATCAAGAACCGGTTCAGGCGGCTTAGAAGTAATGGCATGCGCACAGGTGCCGAAAATCGGCCGCCGATTGTCAAGGTACCCTTCAGCACTTACACTGCCAGGGCCGTCTTCTGGGCAGATAGAAGCGGAGAAAATAAAGATGGAAACGAAATCAATTAAAAACTTGGGGGGGGACCCAACTGTATGCGCCTCCATCACTTTTCTCGTGATGAAGGAGAGGAAAAGAACAGCGAACATCAGGGGAGAAGGGGGACAGCGAAAAACCGAGGGAAGCTCTTCTCCGCGCGTTGAGCGGGGGAAGGAAGATGGCGGGGGATAAAGGAGGCTACAGACAGCATGCAGAAGCGGGGTGGCCCCATCCCCATACGAACCAACGGCCGCAGGAAAAAAAATCAACGAAGCCGTCCTTTCGCTCTCGAACCCAAAGAAGAAGAGGTCGGAGAGAGGGGCCCATCGCAGGGAAAATTAGCGGCGGTCCTTGTCCTATCTAAGATGAAGGGGGTTAGAAAGACGAGGGGAGGGCCCGTTCGGCAGTTAGGAGGAGAAACGACAGGAGTGAAAGAAGGTGGAAGTCGAGGGTTCCCGTCTTCTCTGACGGATCTGTATCATCAAATCTCAGGGCTAGAGGAACGCGGGCTTGCTAGAGCGAAGGCATCTTAGGAGGTGGGGGGTGCGCGTTTTGTCCGAGGAAAACAATTAAGAAAGCGCCCTGCACCGTAAGGGCTTCGTAGGGTCTGGGTGCAGCGGTTATGAAGAGGGGGGGGAAAAAGACGGACGGGAAGGGGTCCGACCGGTATCTTTTTAACTGAGAAACACAACAGGAATTCTCCTTTAAAGAGCGGGTCGGGACGAGAAGTCAATTCGGAATGCGAAGGGAAGGCGGCCGTCGATCGCAAAGCTACTCAATCCGCGATTCTACGGGTTAAAGGGAAATGGAGGGGAGGAAGAGAAGAACGGGGTTGACGAGAGCGCTACAGAGAAAACTCGACAGCCATTCTGTCTCCGGACAGGCGGACATTCAAGAGGCATGAAGAATGACAAAAAAAGAGGGGGGGATAATCTACTGAACCGTCGGATCAGTCTACTCAAAAACAAAAGGGGGAAAGCAACGGGGCCGGGAAGAGACCGGAAACCGTTTGAGAAAAAGAAAGGGGAGGGAGATATACCCTGCGAGAGTGAGCCCTTGGATGAGGTATACCTCCGAAGTTGGTTGCGCGAACGCGGGGGGGAAAAATAATGAAAGGGGGAGGGAAGGGGAGCTTAAAATTGGAAAAAGGGAAAAGGGCTTTTTGGAACCGCCAAACGGGATTTGCTATGCTATAGAGGTTATAGGAAGGAGGGAGGTGGGGCGCGGGGGAATAGGGCAAAGGGTCAAAAGAAGAAAGAAAAAGAAGACGACTTTTTCGTTCTTCTAAGAGGAGGGGGGCGACGCTACCAAATGAGGGAACAGAAAAGAAGGGAGGGGGAAAAAGGGAACGGGCCACTATCATACGCCGAGAGGTTTTCAGGGCTCCTTAATCAGACGCGACGGGATCGGGAAGGGTGGGCAAGTGGGTGAAAGCAGAGAAGGGGGCGGGACGGAAAGAAAAAAGGAGTGTTTTGGTGTGAGGAGGCAGGAGCCTTCTTTTTGTGGAGGAAAAAAAACTCACACCAAAATTATGATGGGGAGATCTAGTATCAAAAAAGAAAAGGAAACGACAAGAAAGGAACAGAAAAAAAACCAAACTTCGAGGGGGCGCAAAGGATAGGCGAGAAACCACTAAAAACGCTGAAAATTCGGTCTATAGAGGGAAGGAGGAAACGTATAAAGGGCGCGGGAGGGAGAGAAAGGGAAGGATCAAGGGAAGAGGAAAAACCACTGGGCAGAGGCTAGAAGTGGAGAGGGCTCCATCTAAATCTCTAAACAAACCGTCGGTTCTTGGCTGAAGGGGAAAAAAAGCGCAGAAAACGGGAGGGGGAAAAAACGAGAAACTCCGATGGTCGATCTCTACCTCCCTGGGGCAAAGTACTACAAGGCAGATTAGGGTAAAAGGAGCTAAGGGAGAAAAAATAAAAAGGTGAGGGACCCAAAGGGAGAGAGTCTCAAAACCGTCGGAGGACTACGGATAGAAAGGGAGACTTTACAGGCCAAATCCTCGTCTGAGGAAACGTAACCACTGTAGTTCTCCATGTAAACTGTATAGAATAAAAGGAGGGAAAAAGGCGGAGGACCGGGTGATAGAGCAGTCAATGATCCCTCGTCGTTGGTCTCTATCTTCGTGAGTGCTTCCCATCACGCCGAGAGGGAATGTGGCTGATTGGACGTCAGCTATTTGGTGGGGGGGGGGGGTGGGGGGGGGGGGTGGTTCAATGTGTTTTCAACTCGAAGTCTTTCCTAATATGGAAGCAAGTCAAAGACGTGGATGAAAAAAGAGAAAAGCAAAAGGGAATCGGTGCTGGTGACGATCGAAGAAAGAAAGGTTCCATCCTCCTATATGATCAAACTGTGGCGAGGAAGTCGCAATAAGGACGTTTTAAGAAGGAAACAGGATCGAGACGAAAAGAGACGAAAAGGATCGAAGAGGAGGGTACGAGTCCTACATAGCCTAATGACTAAGGCTCTGCATACTTAAGAGAAAGAACTGTGGAAGCATGGGCAAAAGAGGAGACACACATCAAAGCTGGCTACTCAAGGCGAAAAAAGGGAGGTGGATGTCGCCAAATCAGGAGAGAACCACTATCAATACCTCTGAGGGAAAAAAAGGGAAAAGAAGCACGCACTCAACATACGACTCCCGAGAAGAAATGCTCGTTCAAGCTCAAATGCAGCACGGGACGATGGAGAGGGGAAATCACCAACCTCGAGAAATCCGACTCGGAAACAAGGCGCCGGGGTCGAAATGCAGCAAGAGTAAGGGGCGCCACATCTTCTTTGCTTTGGAAAGTCTCTCGAGTCTTAAAGTGACAACGGGTGGACCGGACGGGGCGGGCGCTACGGGAGAAGAGGGGGAGGGAACAAGAACTCAGAGAGTCCTTTGGTAAGTCGCCCGGGAAAAATGGCTAAAAATAGACGGAAAGAGAAGGAGCAGGAGAAAGGATAGGCAATCAATTGGCGATCGAGAGAACGGGGCAAACTCTTGCTGTCAATAGAAAACAAAAAGGAATATAGAAAACGAGAGGAAAAAAACTGAGGAAGGTGGGGAACTTCCAGGGTATTGGGTGGAACGTCGGAGGAATCGCCATAATCTGCCTGGTCAGTTCCTTCACCACCTAGGGAAGTGCAAAACACGTTAAGTTGAGAGCCAAGTGGAGAGCAAACCTTACGGCGAAGAAACCGCCGAAAAAGGGGGACTGAGCAGGGGTCAGCTCCTCGACCTCAGTCCTGCTCTCACTAGAAAAGATTCAATTCGAGAGAGCAAAAGGAAAGTAGGAAGGAAAGTGTTAAGGAAAGGGATAGAATCCGAGTCAAGGCCTGGGAGCAGAAATCGAAAGGCGCGGAGAAGACGGTCTCTTTCAAAAACGGGGGAGCTTTTTCCCTGAAACTCTCCCAAGAAACTCAAGAAGAGAAGAACCGCAGGGATAGGGAGAAGGGTGCAACATCTAAATGTTCGAAAGAGAGAAATCCAGCACCTGGGGAAGAAGGACCCTAACGCTTTTCAAACCGAAGGCTGCCCGGGCTCCGATCCAAAATAAAGATAACCGAAAAATGAAAGCAAAAGCAGGGACAGCAAGCAACGACGGAAAAAGGGGGGAAAGGGAGTCGCAGGATTCTCTTCTTGTGTCGGGGAGCTCAAAATTTCGGTGAAGAAAATCCTGAAAAATCAGGAGATGACGCAGGACGGAAGCTCGAAACAGCGTCGCACAGCAAGCGCTCCTCCCAACAACAACGGAAGAGAAAGAAAGAAAAAGGAGAGCGGACGCCAACGCGCGGTCACGCAGCTATAGCAAAGTACTTCGCTACAGGGACACCAATCACAGGTTGAACATCCAAGAAGAGAGAAGGAGAAAAGAAAAGGAACAGCGCCGGGAAAAACGAGAGGAGGGACGATTCCTGCAGAGCGCTTTACATAACGATTACCTAGAGGGAAGGGGTTAGGGGGTATAGGGATCTCGGAGCGGCAGCAAGTTCGCGAAGGAAAAAGGGGGAGGAGGTTCGGTCACTTACCGCGGGATGAGGGAGGGGCGTTTCTAAGGAGAAAGGTCAACCTTCTAAAGTCGCGCGGCACGATAAATAAGAACGAAAGCAGATCGAGTGAACCGGGCCGACGGAAACTAATTCCCCAGAATTTGGAAACCTCTACCTATCGGGAACCATCTTATGAAGAAGCCAAATGACTGCTAGGCGAACGGCGCAGAAAAAGAAAGGAAAGAGAGAAATGGCGGGAGGAGAAAGCGCCAAGCGAAGACGGGAAGGATAGACAATATCAGATGAGGGGCTTGCACGTATTTAGGAAAAAGAAAGGTAGTAGTAGAGGTAAGGGATTGGAGCTTGTCCAGGCCCAGGTTCGGAAAGCGCAGGTTCGTGAACGGGTGGTGGGGCTAGGTTTCGAAAACGTCAGGGCCTAAATGTATTGGGGGGGGGGGGGGGGGGAACAAAACGGACGCAAAAACCTCGGCCGAAACGAACGTAGGGGGGAAAGGAAAAAAGTCACAGGTTTTGGGTACGGTGGGAGATGGTTGGTGTGTCACAAGAACGTGGAAAAGATTCAGGAAGGACACAGACAGAGGAAAAAGCTGAGTATGAACCCGCAAGCCGTGGTCCTCATCAAGCGGGACCGGAGAGGCGCGGACAGAAGGCGGTTCTGTTGGCGAGGGGGAAGTAGGAGAGGCCAATAAAGGGGAAAACGCCCACCGTGCAGCAAGAGAAACAGAAGGAAAAAGGGACTCAGACGACGACGCCGAAGGCGCTCATAAAAAAACTCATAGCGTAGGACAACAAATCGAAATATAAAGGCAGGAGGGGGAGCGTCCGGGCGAGATAGATGGAGTGGGGGGACAAGAACGAAACGTCGTCCCGCTCAGTGTCGTCGAGGTACTCACATGGTCAGCAACAGTGCAAGGAGGGGGACAGGGAGGCTGATTCAGGGGGGATACGCGGGAGAGGAAGAAGCGGGGAAGGAATAGAGTCCACTCGCTCAGACACGCCGCCGAAGAAGGACGGAGGTGGGTGCGCGCGGGGAAAAAGCCCACCCGTTCGAGCTCCGGAGGGCCGAGAGTCTTCGTCGGCCGCTCAGGGTGTATGCCTTTGTACAAAATGCACTTTCTAGTTCAAGACCGAGCGTGAGCCGAGAGAAGGGAACTGCTGAAAACACTAAAAAGACCGATGCGAATGGAGACATGGGCTGCTCATCATCCCTCGGAGGAACGCGGAAGGTCTTTAATGGATTCTAAAAAAGAAAACCACCGAAGGGCAAGAGATGACGCAATGGAACGAAAAACCTGAGGAAAGACGATCTCTCAGCATCTCCCCCTCGTGAATCGAAGGTGCGCGAAGGAAAAAGGACGAAGATGACTAGTTGGAATATGCGCATAAGAGGCACAAAGATGATGGTCTTCATTGGGGATCTAGAAAAAGCCCGAGGGGGCAAAAATCACTGAATCTCACACTTACCTTGGGGGGCGGAACATACCGGGGGGGCTTTGTCAAAGCGGAGGGACGATGTCTTTGAACTAATTAGGACAGCCTTTATCTCGTGTCTACGACTAAGAGTCAAACTGAAAACGCGACACGAAGGATGCTCGTGAAACCAGTTCGAACGCGGGGAAAGGAGATGTCAAGAAGAAAGGGGGCGCATCTATCTTCAATTAGAATACTAGGTGGACAGGACCACCAGCTCGGTTCACAAAACCATGAAGGCTAAATCCGACTTCAGGGTCAAGCTTAGATGGATTCGGCGACTCTTGAAACGTCGGTAAATGAAAAATGCGCAAGAACTCGAGAAGGTGATCTTCACTGGATATACTACGACAGGACGCGCGTCTCATCAGCGGAAATGACTAAACGAAAGAATAGCCGCGTGGCGTGGGCTTGACGCCCTCGCGGCGGGGGGAGGGCGCCCACTGGACGGGTTGGTTGGGTTGGGGGGTGGGAGGTCAGGCCGTCAGCCTTTAAGTGGGGGCCTATCTCTCGCAAAAAAAACAAAAGGGTAAGAAGAAGATAGGCCAAAAAAAAAGACATGCAAAGAGAAGGTGGACAACCAACCAAACTCCAATCGAAGTCACCCCCAATGACTCAGAAAAACACCATGCCAGAAGGCAGGATCGTGCGCTTCAGGTAAAAGGCGACAAAAAGGGAGGGAAAGGCTGGGGAGAGAAAGGTACTCTTCCGCAATCGGACTTCGGGCGCGGTTCTAAGAACATTAAGATCCAAGCCGCAGGAGGCAGGCGGTGACAATACGCCGAAAACTGCGAAAAAGCGACAGAATCGAAGTGGAAAAGCTCAAATCAACCCAGTGGCAACCTTCTTGACACTTCGACGGTCAAGAACGTAAGATCACTAGCCACTGCTCTCGCCGTTGAGCAAAACAAAGCGCCACTCAAAAGCCTGCTGGCGGGAAGGAAGGAAGGCGCTCAACAATAAAAAAACACCCCGCGTCGAGCGAAACGTACAAACAAATAAAACAAGCATTCGAAGAACCACCGGCACAGCGGGATAAAAGGGATCGGGAGCCGCAGGATCAACCCCAAGGGGCTCAGAGCTGAGAGGAGTGGAAAGGAACGGCAGAACCGGAGGGCAGGTCTTGCTCTGCGTAAGATGCTCTTAAAAGAGTGGCCTGGGAGATCTATTAAATCGGCGACATTTCTACATATCGGCAAACTAAAGGGCGGAGGGGCGTGCTGGGGGAGAAAGAGGGAAGAAAACAAGTATCCTTCTCCCGAATACTTTAAGGACGCCGCATCAACGGGCGCATCGAAAGGCGTGGTTTCTCTGTAAAAAACTTCCGAGGCCTCAATCAAATTTTAAAAAAAATTAGGGATCGCAGAAGCGCCGCCCGCCTAGGACGACAGGGACCCCGAGAACGGGTGGAAGAGAACTAAAAAAAAAAGCGAGGCAGCTACGGCGTCTAGCAAGCAGCGCGGAGGGGATCACAGCTCGCAGTAACTAGACATCTTACGCCGACCGGAAAACTAGACACGGGAACCGCGTCGACAGAATAAAGGAACTGGGAAAGAAATCCATAAAAGGAAGAACGGAATCGTTGACAAAAAAAAAAGAAGACGCGGACGAACCCGCAAGCCTGCGCGATGGGAAAAAGGAATATACGAAGAAAGAATGCGGGGGGGGCGGTCGGGAGAATCATCGGCAAGGCGAGGGAGGGACGTGAGGGGGAAGGTCAGTATCCTAGGGCGACGTGGAGCCAAAATCGAGAAGTAGACTGGCTGGTATCTGACGAACTGGGATCAAAGGGGGGGAAAAAGGGGGGGACTGCGAAAGGATCCTCTTCTAAAAAAGTTACCAGGCGGGGGATGAATCAGCAGAGATGGGCACGGTGTGCTGGGAAGCTCCGAAGGAAAGTAAGTGAGTCTAAAAAAAGAAAAAAGATTCAACAAAATAGGAGAAATTCATTTGGCACGAGGGCGCCAGCTGGAAAGTAAGGACTTAGGGCAAGGTGTCGCGACGACCATCTTTTCACAGACAAGGTTACGGGGAAACCTGTAGGGACCACGTCTAAATCCACAGATAAGGAAAATCGAAGACCGAGATGGGAAAATAGACTGCTAACGATCGAAGCTGCATTATAGAACTTTCTATTTAGAGAGGCCTCCAGGGGAGCGCTTTCCTTTACGTCTTCGCAAGTTCGGCCGGGGGGGGTCAGGGTATAAAGAAGAAAGCGTGCGGATTCGAGGTAAAGAATAGGGTTGCAGAGGGTTCTCCGTAGGGAGGAATTCAAAAGAAGATAGGAAGGAACGAATGGGTAGATCGACCGAAACTTATTATTGAAACCACTAGCAAAAGAGCGCAACCCAGCACGCTGTAAGGGGGGCGCGCCGAAACCCAGCTTGGAAAGCGCCGAAAGGGGGAAAAGGCCGACGCAGCAGCAAAAAAAAGAAAAAATTTAAGAAGAAACTAACACTCAAGGAGCTCTCACAAAAAAACTATTGGACAAGTCCTTGGGAAGGGGGACAAGCTCGATGCGCGTAACGGGGGGGGAGTCGAAGAGCAACGGGGGGGGGCAAGAAAAAAGTGCTGAGACGTCCTTATATCGGTCACAGAAAAACCGGAGGGAATAGGGCGAAGACTCTGAGAAACTCGAAACGAGGAGGAGAATAAAAGGAACTAGTGCGCGCGGCTCGCTCGGAGCGCGACGATGCCGGAGAAAGGAAAAAACGAGCAGGAAATGGAACTCAAGAAAGTTGGCGGGGACCTACGTCAAAAAACAAAATCGCTAAAGACAAAGACAGCGCGGAAGAGGCATCGGGATCGTACGAGCTCTCAGTCAAGCGAAGGCTGGGAGGCAGGGCAGGAGTCTTTCTGGGTTTAGGCGGATCACTTCATTAGGTTAAAATGGTCTGCTGTGCAAGCTTGGGAAGGATGCGCGCCGGACAGAGGGGCTGGCGTTTGGGAGAGCAGCAAGAACTGGGCAACCAGAGAAAACTATCAAAGAGACGCGGGGAGCTCAGCCTTCTCGATCTCAATGGGCTCTACCAGATACCAACAAATCGTCCGTATACCTCGAAAGATCAAGAAAACGAGAAAGGGGATCCTCGACGAAAGTCGCAGATCGGAACGGCTCCTATCAAATACCGATTGAAGTTCAAACGGATCCGCCTTACGCTGAGAGAGAGGAATGAAAAGTCGGCGGGGAAGAGTACTTCTGGCGCCGTTGTCTTCATAGGTAGTAATTTGAAGTAGCAAGCTGGACTGAACGGTCCCGAAAAGGTTCTTGACGAGGGGGAGGGTGAAACGACGTAAGGAGCAGGAGGCAACATGCTCAAAGCCACAGGACCTGGCCCATCACCGAAGTCAAAACGTAGCTTGTGTAGAATGAAAGCGGGTGATCGCTTCACGAGATTGCAGCAAAAGAGAAAAGTCGAGAAGATCTCCACTCCGGGGAAGAAAATCTGCAAAAGTCTCAGAAAAAAAAACAACCTGGAAAGGTATTCCTGACGCTTTTAGGGGCATAGGCGTCGATCGACACAGGCACTTCTTCGGGGAAGAAAGCCTCCTCGAAAACCTGCCTGTCCGTAACCGAACCGGAAGGACGCTGCCAAGCTCAAGGGAAAAAAATCCAAGAATAGATCAGGAGCCCAGAGACATATAAATTCAATTTCATCTTCAGAGGAGATCTCTTTTCGGGTTTTAACAAAATCCGTTCGCATTGGAGGAGTGCAGCGGAACAAGTTCGCCGCGGTTACAGGGGGAGATGCGACGGGATTATCGTCAGAGATTGGTATAGAATTAAAAAGGCTCATAAATGAGCACGCTCCATTTCGTCTAAAGAAGGGGGAAGAAGCGTGCGGGAGTGTGTGCGACGAAGGGGGGGCCTCTTCCCACAAGTTCGAGCGCTCCGTATCGATCTGGAGGCCAGACTCGATGCGCTGTAAAAGACAGGAATTCTGCTAAAAGTTGCCAGAGAAAGGGGGGGAGGCGAACGAGATGAACAGAAAAACCAAAAAAAATGCCGATGCTACGGTGCGCGCATCCGGAGTGACTCAATAACTCCCACAACGGAACTCAACCGTCGAAGGACTCAACAGCCCGCTACTCGCCAACGAGAGGTAGAGGGCCTATTATGACCAATTCGACTTGGACCAAGAAAGAAAGATCTGGAACCAATCCACAAGTGAGAGCTGACGCCGATCCATAAAGAAGGAACGCTAAACCGGGAGAGACTCTTTACGAAACAAGCGAAAGAGCAATCCGGAAGTAAACGATCACGTACCCCCGGTGCACGAGGGCTTTTAAGATAGAAAAGAGAAGGGGGGGGTAAACGCAAAGGTGTTTTACTGGGCAACTAGAGCGCTGGCAATTATATCATATCCGTTCCTCCGTTAGAAAAATGCGGGTGCGTCTGTTACAAAGAGAGAAACGTTGAGAAGGTGATCTTGCGCATTTCCATTAGACCGCCATCAAGCAAGGCAATCACGGAAGGGTCTAGAGCAGCGTCGCGAGAGTAAAAAAAAAATTTTCAGGGCCGTTTCTGATAGTAAGGTTTAAAAATCCCTCGGACGGCTCGGCAGGGAACTGACCCCTGCTAAAAACACACACAGAGTCCTTTGGTAAAAAAACTGTATTACACTGATCCCGAAGTGCCTCCTGTCCCTTTTTTAGGGGGTGGTCCGTCTGGGGAGAAACCCTTCAGGTCCTCTTTTAAGTTGTCACCATACTGTACAGGTAGTTAGTATCCCGCGCACGACTTCATTTGTTGATTCAAAGAGGACTTCCGACGAGACAAACAATATTTTCGGGGTGGGTCGCTTTAATGATAGCCTACTATAGAAAGGGGAGTTACATTTTTTATGGATAGAAAGCGATCCGGTCCTTATAAACCTAAAGTTGGTTGGGTTGGGCTGGGAAGAGTCTGGGTATGAAGGTTCTTGTGTGGGGCCTTCTCTCCGAAAACCAAAACAAAGTGGAGGATTAGGGCAATATATAGATTCAACACACTAACCAAGAAGCCGGAAAAAACTTACAACGAGATAGGCGAATCCGAGAGTTGCTCTCAAACCACTGCAATCGTCAGATCTTCTAAAAGGGGTCTAAGAACGCATCTTTTACGCGGCGGAGAAGTGCTCCAGTGGCTCTGGCAAAAAGGCGAAGGTGCAAGGGCGTCTTACCGAGTTGGAAGCGTCTCCATCTAAGTAAGGAAAAGTAGGTGGTAGCGTAGAGGTGACAACCAACAGGCCGTAAGTCGAAAAACGAACAGAGACGGAGAAAGACTCGCGCTCTACCAAAGGGCCCGAGTTCCAAATTGTCGCCAAGGGAAGAGCACCGCGCAACGGACCGGGGGAGTTTTCTGCCACTAGGGACAGGGCGCACCGCCGGAGGGGAGTTCTAAGCGATAAGGATCTCACTCTTCCCATCCTTCGTCACCCGTAGGGTGAGCCAAAGGATACGGTTGATGAAGGTAACAGTCACCCGGGAGGAACGTTATTCGATTCAAGCAGGAAATCACTCCTTGGTCTCGGCGAAAAGATGGGTCACTGCAAGAGAAGTGCTGCTCTGAAGAGGCAGACCAAAGTACGTGCGATGGGAGATTTGCTCAGAGTAAGGCAGTACGGCGAACAATGGATAAGTCTGTACATAATCGCCTCATCAGGAGGGAGAGGTCGGGTTGAGAAAAAAGAGAAGGCAACGGAATGTCTCCTCTCATGCAAACATGCTACCGGCGCTCCCGAGCGAGGCGGTGGAAGCATTGCACAACAATCTAGTCTAGCAATCTCTATGAATACGGCTCAGTAGCCTGCGTAAGCGGCAACAAGACGCCCCGCAAGGACTCGCCTCCGGGAAGAGACGAACGGGGGTTTAGACTGAAAAGCGGGAGGAAAAACAAATTCGGACTAACTAAGGCGGCAGAGCATCCTCTGCGTTCGAGAAAAGGCAAAAGCTCAAGCCCGTCAGAGAGATGCGAGCCCGACCGGAAAACTAAGACAGGGGGGAAACCGGAGCGAACATCCTGGCGCAGAATGAACGCACTCAAGGGTCACGGAATACCTTATACTTGAAATCAAACTACAGTATCGGGAAGCGATGGGAACGCCTGAGGAGTGGAGGGCCCAAACCTTGAATAGAAGATCTTCATGGGGACTTGGCATGAGAAAGAGTTAGGGCGTCTATTCAGGAGTTTCCGGTAGACGATCCGGCTACGCTAAAAGCGCGCACGCATGATTTGAGAGAAGCAGTTCGCCGCAAGAGGAGGACTTCTCACTCAAAGGCTTGGGACGCCGGAGTTGAAAGTCTAAATTGTAAACGCCGGAGGAGGGTCCTGTGCTGGGCATCTAATGAAGACAAAGCGGCCATGGAAGGGAAAAAGAAAAAAGAAGGAAAAACACTGATGGACGGGGGAGGGAAAAATCCAAAGGTATGGGGGCGACGCGGATCAGAATAATATGCGAAATTAAACCCTCTGAAAACACTGCGTCCGGTCAGCCTTGGCAGAGGGGAAGCGGGGATAGAAAAACTGAAAGCGAAGCCGTCAGCAACCGGACGTCGCGAATACAAGGACCGCGGGCGCCTTCTCTGCTACTAGCAGGCGGCAGGGCGCGAGAGGGAGCTGTTCTAGCGGACGACATGAGAGGGCTTGCATCATGCTCTAGTTTCACAGAGCCTGGCGTGAAGAGCTCACCGTGCGCGGTAGAAAGCGGTCTAGTGAATACCTCGGGGCCAATGGGTTGACTCTCGGCGGCTTATCCGCTGCCCGCTCGCACTTAATCGCGCCGCGCTGACGGGGACAGGTTTCCCACGGGAATGTGGAAACCCTGACCGCACCGAAACAATATGTACTTGAAAGGACTCCGACCAGTTCCCAGAACTGGGGTCGCACCAGGCGATAAAAAAAAGGAACAGACACAGGTCAGCAAAGACTTACAGAGAGCAGGAGCATCAAACGACGAGCATAGCACAGCTTTGAAGGAGCTGTTCCGTGTCAGGAAATAAAGTGTGAGTCGGCATCGCAAAGGGAGGGGGTATATCCGTTGCTCGCTGACAAGGATAGAGCCAAGTGGTAGAGAACTACGAGAAGAAGCGAGGCGAACATCTTCTTAGG
>Ga0179591_1382470_pt1 | contig 16237 bp, 26 predicted proteins | sample CZOMad2_1_08_16f_FD_182891 | JGI IMG/M metagenome (GOLD analysis project Ga0179591, IMG submission 182891) | Vadose zone soil fungal communities from Angelo Coast Range Reserve, California, USA - CZOMad2_1_08_16fungal (PacBio error correction) | ecosystem: Environmental > Terrestrial > Soil >...
AACCCGTGTCGGAATCTAAATACTTTAAAGTTAAAGGGCAAAGGGAGAAAAAAAGGAAAAACAAAATTGGTCCTTTTCTTTGTTACGGCCCGGAAAAACACAAGCATATCCTATTTATTTTTTTGTTGCCATGGACCCACCCCCAATTAAAGGGGTTCACGTTTTTGTACCTCCGGAGGTGGGGGGGTGTTGGGTTTGGGAAAAGAGGATAAGGGGGAAGGAACCTGATAAAGGGAAAAAGGTTTTAGAAGTTTTTTTTTTTTTTTGTGTTGTAGAGGAATTAAAAATGTTGGCCATAGGAAAAAAGGGAGAGACCGGTGACCTTTTTTGGTACAAGGTTTTTTTAAAGGGAAGCCGCACACAAATACTTTTTTTATTTTCCAAGAAAATTTGGTTTACAAAGAAACAAAAAAAAGAGGACTCCAAAACGAAAACCTTTTAACCAATATAAGGGGAAAGGTGGGAGAAGGAGCAAAAAAGGAGTATATAGAACACCAACACTAAGTCCGTTCTATAATCGGTTTTAAACAAAAGGGGGTGGGTTACGAAGAGACATAATTTTTTTTTAAGTTTTTTGGTCCCACACAGGAAAAACCAGAAACACTACAAAAAAAAAAAAGAACCACACATAAAGAAAAAAAAGAATGATCACCAAGGCCAAATCATAAATCAAAAGATAAATAAAAATATATATTGGTTGGGATGTGGTGTTCCAGGGGGCCGGAAAAGCAGAAATTAAAATGGGTACCCAAAGGGGGTTGTTACAAGAGGGGGGTGGATCACTGGGAAATACCTTAAAGATTAAAAAAAACCTTTTTGTTTTGTTTTATCTTTTTTTTTGTTGTTGACTTGGGGGAAAAAAAAAAACTTTTGGAAGTTTTGGGAAAAAGGGGGGAAAGAAACAAAAGGGGGAAAAATTATTTTGCAAGTGGGTACAACCAACCCAGGGATTAAAGCCCCCAGGGGGGGGGGGACCGGGTGTGTTTTTTTTTTTTCGCAAACCTTACCAGGCCGCCCGCAACTAGTTGGGGTTTAAAAATGGTACCCCCAATGTTCCAAGTTGGGGGGGGGGGTGGTTTTGGGGGGTTTTTTTTATGAAACGGTTGGTTTTTCCCAAAAAGTAACAGTGGTCCGGGTTTAAAGCGGGGGGGCCGCCACAACACCGGGGGGAAAGGAAAAAATCCTTAAAAAACAAACAAGGGGGGGTTTGTATTGGTTGGTTTTTGAGGAAACAAAAGCGTTTTGTTTTTTTTTTTCCAATTTACGTAACGCCCCCCCAAACCATTTTTTTGGGACCCCAGGGAGGTTGGCCAGGACCCGTTTTTGCCCCTGTTAAACAAAGGGAAGAGGGTTTTTCCCCCACAATTTTTTCTTGGGGGATTTGGAAAAAAATCAAAAGAAGGGAAAAACCCCCCCAAAAACCCCCCCCGGGATCACCAAAGAAACAATAATTGCCGGGAAATTGATGTAGGTTTTTGGAAACCACACAAGAACCCAAAAAACCTAATTCCAAAAAAAAAAAAACGAAATAAACCCGGTTTTGTACCTCAGGGGGTGTTTTCCCCCGAAAATAAAGGGTGTTTTTTGCCACAACACACCCCCAGTGTGTTTAAAAAAACAAAAAACTTGGGACCCCTAAGGGAAAAAACAGAAACCCTTGTTTTCGGGGAAGGGAAAAAACCAAACTCCCCAAACCGTATTTCTGGAAAAAAAAAAAAAAAACTGTGGTTTAAAAGGGGTCCAAAACCCACCCACCAACGCCCCCTCCACCTAACCCGGGGCCAAAAAAGAAATTGGGGGGGGGGGTCCCCCAACCTTTGGGTTTAGCGCCCACCAGAATTGCCCAAAAAAAAAGTTGCCCAAGAAAAGAGGGAAACTCAAACCGACCACGTGAGGGGGGGTAAAACCCCCCGGGGGGGGGGGTTGTTTTTTTTGTGGTCGTTTAAAAGTTTTCGTTTGGCAAAAAGAAAAAGACACCCCAAGAAGAAAAAGGTGGGGTGTTTGTTGGTGCCGAACGGGTTGCCAGGTTAAGAAAAAGGGGGAAGAAAAAAAACCAAGACACGTGGGTAATGATAATTGAAAAAAAACAAAAAGCAACCAATTTCCAAAAGTTTTCCCTTTAAAAACATTTAAATCACAAATGGGTAAAAATTGTAAAACGTTGGAAAGGAAGTAAAGGAAAGAACCACCCCCCCCAGGTCCCCCCCACCGGGTCTGACGCAGGGCCCAGCGTGATTCCAGGCACGCTCCACAAAAAAGGAAGCCCCCTGAAAAGACCAAACAGGGGCAGCCTGACGCTGGGGGGGGGTTACATTCCCAAAACCCATTCTCTTCGGAGGGTTTGTGGAGGACAAAAGAACACAAAAAAATGCACTCCCCCTTCACCAAACGAAAAAAAAGTTTGTGGGGGGAAAACCAAAACCCACGGGTTGCCCAAAAGAAGCCCCCAAGAACCACACACTCCCATGGAACCTTTTGGTGTTTTTTTGGGGTTTGGAAGGTCCCCCTGAGTCGCAAAAACTAAGGGTTACCTGTGGGGATTCCCCCCCGTGTGTAACGCTCTTTGGTCCGCCCCCAAATGGGAGGGGTTGTGCAAGAAAATCCCCGGGGAAGGTTTTCAAAGGAACCCTCGAAAAATGCGAAAACACCAAAAAAAAGGGGAAAAAAGGAGTTTTTACCCGGCTGGCCCAAAAATTTTTAAAAAGAAAGGGGCAATACCACCAACCACCCACACTCCCATTGGCCCCCTCCCCCTGAAAAAAAAAAGGGGGGCCCCCCCCCCCAAAAAACAAAGGGGAAGGTAAAAGTTTTGGCAACTGGCCACTGGGGTTGGGGGGTGGGGGCGGGGGGGGGGTTGGTTTTGGTTTTTGGCATGCCCAGAAAGAACCGGTTGGGGGGGAAAAGGTGAACCGCTTTGGGGCCCCGGTGGGACCAATTAAGTCCCTACTATTTGTAACCGACTTTGGGGTTGTGTTTTGGGGGGGGGTTTTTTTTTGAGCGCTGGGTGTGAAGGGGGGGGGGGGAGCAAAGTGGGGGGGTGTGTGTTGTGTGGTGGGGTGTGGTAAGGCGAGCCACGTTGGGGTTTGGCGGCGCGGCGGGCGGGGGGTTGTGGCAAGTGGTGGGGCTTTGTTCTGGGTTCTTGGGGGCACGGTGTGGAGTGCGGGGTCTTTGGGGTGTGTGGTTGTGTTTTGGTGGGGGCGCAATGGGTGGGGGTTTCCACAACACCCCTTTGGTCCAACCACCTGGTTTTTTTTTGTTTCCGTTGTTTTGTGTGCCGGTTTCCCACAGAAAGTAAAAGAATCGAAATGCCACACGGGCAGTTGTTTGAAAACTCTTTTAAAAAAGTGGGGTGGGAAAAACATACAGGACCCTGAAACACAAGGGGGGAAAAAGTTGGGTGGGTGAAAGAAGAAACAATTAGACCCCCTTAAAGGGAAACCAGTCAACCCCCGCGGGGGGGGTGTTTTTTTTTTTTTTACGGGGGTTTTTTTGTGTAAAAAAACAGGGGTTTGGGGGAACGACCCCCCCACAACAAAACCAACCCTAATGTGGATGGTTGGTTGGTTGCGAAATCCCCAGGGAGGTTTCTAAACCCAATCCACCAAAAAAAACAACGGAAAAGGGGGGGGTAAGGAAGGGTGGGGGGAAAGGGAATAATAATAATAAAGCAACAAAAAGGGGGAAACTTGCAAACAACAAAAAAACAGAAAGCTGGGGGGAGGTAAAGCCCCCAAAAAAAACTCCACATGGCCCCTCCGTTAGTTTTGGGGGGAACTTCGGGGCAACCAAAAAGCCCTCCAACAACTTCAAAAAGGTTTTGTTGGGGAAAAAAAAAAAGCAGTTTACCTGGTAAAGGGTGGGTAGCCCCTGTCCCACCATTGGAACGGAACGGGGGGGGAACAACCAATTTTTTACCAAAAGGGGGGGGGGGAGAAAAAAAACAAACAGCATCAAAAAAAAAAAAAAAAAAAAGAAAGCCACCCACAAATGGAAACCTCCAAAAAAACGGGTTGGGGGGGGGTGGGAAAGCCAAAGCCCAAAACCCCAAATCTTTGAAGAAAAAAGCTGTTCCCACAAAAAAAAAAAGGGTCCCGACACCAAAAGAAGGGAAAAAAAAAAAAAAAAAACCAACAACGTTTTTTTTTTTTTTGGGGGGCGGAACAGCCCGCCAAAAGGTCAAAAAAAAAAAACCCCCCAAAAAAAGAAAAAGTGGGGGTTTCCAACCCAAACAAACAACCAACAAACACAACTTGTGCAATGAAAAGGGTGTTACGCCCCCCCCCGGAGGGCCCACCACACCAAAAAGTGGGAGGAGTCCCAGGGTTGGGGTTTTCCCAAAACCTTGTTTTTTTTTCTTTTTTGAAAGGGAACGGAAAAACCAGAAAGGGAAAAAAAAAAATACCCCCGGGGGAACCCCCCCCCCCACTATTGTTTTGGGTTTTTGGCAACGGGGAGTCCCCACCCCCCAGATAAAAACTCAACCGCGAAAAAATGGGACCAAATCCAAGGAGAGCAGATGGGACAACCCCCCCAAAGCAAACCACACAAGGGGTTTGGAAAGGACCCGGGTGGGAAGCTGAACCTGAAAAAGGGGGGGAAAGGGGCATTACACAATTCCTTTTCCCCCCCCCCCCCCCCAAAAACAAAGGGTGCCCCAAGGGACAACAAAAAAAAGCCAAAAAAAAACCAAGGGGTGTCCCAAAAACATAGGGCCAAATTCCCAAAAAAAAAACGAGAAAAAAAACAAGACATAAGGGTAAACTCCCAGGAAAAGCAGGGAAAAGGGGGTTGAATCCTTTTGGGGTACTCTTTCCCTTTTGAAGGACTCAAAAAGCAAAAAAAAGGGGGGGGGGTTGAGAAAAACCCCAGGGGGGGGAACCCAAAAGGGGTGGTTTACCCCCCGGCTTTCCCCTTGGGGAAAAACTGGAAAAGAAAACCAACCTTTTTTCCCCCCAAGTTCCCCCCCACCCCCCCCACCGGGGGGGGGGGGGTTTTTTTAAAAAAAAACCCAAAGGGGCGGGGGGGGGTTACGAGTAAAAAGGTTTATACATAAATTGAATGAAAAACGAACCTTCCTCCACCCAAAAATTCCCCCCGGGGTTGCTTTGGCGCAAAGAAAGTTGGGGACCGAAATACTAAGGGCAGGGCCCCACCCCCCCCCCCGCCAACTTGGTCAAACAAGGGAGGGAAAAACAAGAGGGAATTAAGGCCCAAGAAGTCCAAAAATTGGGTTTGGGAAAAAACCACAAAGGTCCGGTTGCGGATAAGGGGAGGCCCCCTTAATTTCTATAAAATTAACAAGGGGGAAACAACCCCCGTTAAAACCAAAAAAACCCCAGAAAAAAAAAAAAAAAAGGGGGGGGTGAAAAAAACAACCCACGGGAGGAATGCATTTGGGTTTTTTTGGTGTTAAAAAAAAAGGGAGTGTGGTTAAAAACACCCCCCATTTTTAAGTGAAAGTCAACACTGGGACAGCAAAGTTATTTGTTGGTGTGCCCAAAACGAAGGGTTAAAAAAACCCCCAACTAGGGAAACACATAACCGGGGGTTAAGTTGTGGGGGTTGTTGTTTTTGTTTTGTGTTTCACTCCCAAAAAAGCCAAACCCCCCAGGTTGGGACCCAGCGGTTGGGTTTTTTGGGGGGTGGGTTTTTCGCAGGGACTTATTTGAAAAAAAAGAATTGGGAAAAACCAGGGTTGAAAAAAAAAGGGTGAAAAATAAGGTGACTTTGGGCACCACAAAAACCCCCCAAAAAAACCCAGCAAAATTTGTGAAAGGGGAAAAACCAAAGTCCTGAACAAAACGATTTGTGTGGTTTTTTTGAACCCAAACCCAAAGGCACAAAGGGGGCAAATTTGAAATTTTCCCAAAACCCGTGTGGAGCAAAAAGCCCACCCCCCCCCCGGAAAAACCAAAAAAACCAATTTTTGATTGCGCCAACAAGGAAAACCAAAACGTCAAACAAACACCCCCAAGACAAGTGTTTTCAAGAAACCACAAGACTTTGGAAAACTAGGCCCGCCCCCAAAAACAAGGGAGTGGGGGGGGTTGGAGAACCATAGGTACAAAAAAAAAAAAAACCAATGCTTGGGTAACAGGGATTTAACAGGTGGTTGTTGCCACGGGGGTGACACACGGGTTTAAAAACTTTTTTGGTTTGGGTTGGAACAAAGGGGGGGGTGGATTTGTTGAGTATTAGACGGGGGGGGGTGGGTTTTTTGTGTAAAAAAACAGCCCAAAAAAAAACAAGGGGAGCAAAAAACCCCGTAAAAAGTGTTTTTTTGGTGGAAGGGGGGGATTTTTTTTATGGGTTTTTTTGGTTTTTGGTGGAAAGGTGATTACGGCCCCCCCCCCCCCCCAAAAAAACAAAAAACTTGCCTCAACCTAGGGAAAAAAGAAGTATAAAAAACCCTTTTTGAAAGGACCGTGTGGGAAAAAAAACCCCAGTTAAAAGGTGGGGGGGTTCCCCCATGTAAAAATGGGGGGAAAAAAAAAAATATTGAAAAAAAAACAGGTGACCACAAGTGTTTTGTTTTCCCAAATTTTTTGGGGCTTCGGTAAAAAGTTTTTTTTGGTGTGAAAGGGGGTTTTAGAATTACTTTGTGCCGCCCCCTTTTTTTGTTTTCTGGGGTGTGGGAAAGAAAGAAAAAGGGGAAAGGAGGGTGTGATTCAGAGTTAAACTCAACCCGAGAAACCCCCCCCTGTTTTGGGGGTGGTAAGTGATGGGGTTGGGTTGGAAGGGGAACGGGGGGGGGGGTTTGGAGCACACTGGGGTAAGTAATTGGTCCACCCCCCCTTGGAGGGGAAACAAAGGGTGGGGGGGTTGGAAAGGAAATGTTGTGATTTTATTGGTTTTGGGGGGGGGAGGGTTGTACCACCAAAAAAAAAAAACCAAAAAAAGGCCAGGTTTTTTAATAAGTACACCAATATTGCCCACCCAAGGGTAACCAACCCTGGGGAAAAAAAAGGTAACAAGTTTGGGTTAGGGGAAAACTTTGTTAAGAGAACAAAACAAAAAAAGGAACCCCCCACCAACCACCTTTAACATCCCAATTTAAGGGTTTTGGGGGGGTTAGGAGGGACCCCAAATTTCCAACCCACTTATTATAACACCACCCAAAAGAAAAAACAAAAATGAACCCCTTGGGGTGGATAAAAGGTAATGGGGGTTGGAAAAAAAATGGGGTGTTAAATGGGGACAAAAAAGGGGGAAAAGAAGTTGTCGGGTTTGGGGGGGGGGAAAAAAAAAACAAAGTGGGGGGTAAAAATATCCCCAAAACCCACCCAAACAAAGGGACCAGGGGGGGGGGGGGGGGCAAGGGGGGGGGGAAAAAGGACTTTGAAAAGTTGGGGGGGGTTTTGGGTCCAAGCCGGGGGGAAAAAAAGAAAAGGGGTAAACCCCCAGGGTGGGGAAAAAAACCCCAAAAACAAAACCCCCCCCCCCCAATCCAATCAACCCCAAATCAACCACCACAAAAAAAAAAAAAGGGAAAGGGGGGGGGGGGAATGAAAGCCCCCGGGGGGGTCCCCTAGAGGAAAGGGTTTCAAACCAATCCAGTCAACTCCATTTGTACAAAAAAAAAAAGGCCCTTGGGAAAAAGAGGAAAAAAAAAAGTTAAATTCCCATGCAAAACCTTTTCGACCAAGGGGGGGGGCCCCTTGGAACAAAACCGAAAAAAAAAAAACTAAAAAACACGGCCCCCCAAGACAAAGGGAGGGGGGGTTGTTTTTTTTTTTTTGGTCGACCATGGTAAAAAAAAAAAAAAAAAACGGGGCTGTGGGGGGTTGTTTCAAAAATAAGGGTGGGGGGGGTTTTTTTGTTGTGAAGCCCACGAGGTTTTAAGGGTTGGTTGGAAATGGTGGTGGGGTTTTTTGATTGAAAAATTGAAAAAGGGGAAGGGAACCAAACGTTTTTTAAAAGAACAGTGTTTTTTGGGGGGCAGTATTGAAAAAGGGGGGTATGGGGGAAAGGTATTGGTTACAAGTGGGGGGCCCAAAAAAAAAAAAATTGAAAAAAAGGGGGGAAGAAGCTTGGAAAACAGAATTGAAAAATTCCCGTGGTGTTTACAACAAAAAAAACCACAATTGGGACCCCAAAAAACCAACAGAACAGGGGGGGGAACAGAGAAAAAAAAAAGGAAAAAATGGGAAAAACAATCAGCGTGGAAATAGTAGACAACCCATGGGGGTGGAAGTTAAAAAATAATGAAAAAACCAGGGACCAAGGTGGACCTACTCGGGTGAAAAAAAACACCAGACTGTTTTTTTTTTTGGGTGTTGTTTCAACCGGGGTGTTCATAACCCCTTGTTAAAAAACCAAGGGTACGGAAAAAGGGGGGGGGGTGGGGGGAAAAAAATAGGGGTTTGTGAGGGGGTGGGGGTCCAAAATATTGTTTTGGTTGGAAAAACCCCATAATAATGAAAAAAAAGAAACGGTTGGTTTGGTTGATGGGGTTTTTCTGAAGAAAAACCAGGGTATAAGGAAAAATTGGTGGGGTTTTGTGGGAAAAAAAATCGGCATTTAACAAAAAAACCCCGTTTCACAGGGCAAAAGAAACCAAAAGGAAAAAAAAAACTTCCAAAGCACTTTTTTCCCCAATGCTTTGGGTCGCTTGAGAGCCCAACGAAAGAAAAGGGGAAAAATAACAGGGGGAAAAAAAAAAAAAAAAAGTTTATTTTGATGTGGGGGAAAAAAAACAAGGTTTCACAAACGGTAAACCAAACCACCCCCAACCGGGGGGGGAAAAAAGGAAACCCCCCCCCCACCCCCAAAGCTGGGGGTTGGAAAAAAAAACCGAAAAACTAACCAAAACCCAAACCACCAACGAAAAAAAAACCGCCAAACTAGTTTTACCAAAGAAAAAAAAAGGGTTTGTACTGGAAGGTTACCCACCACAAACTGGGGGGGTTGGGGGGGGGGGGGGGCGGTGGAGGGGGGGGGGCCACGAAGGGGGACAACCGGGGGAAAGGAAAGGAAACCCACCCCGCCAAAGCCCAACACTGAAAAGAAAGACCCCCGGGGCAGCCACATAATGTTTGTTTTCAATGGTTGTGACCCCAACCAAGGGGGTCCAAGGGGGTTTGAGAAAACTTCTTCCGTTTTGTTTTGGGACAAAAAAAAAGAGTTTGTTTTTGGTACTGGGCAAAATTGTTGGTGCCCCGGCAGGTCCAAGGGGAAAAACCGGTTTTTAACCAAAAAAAATGAAAATAAAAACAAAAGGGGAGGGGAAAAGTTTGGGAAAACCATCCCCCCAAACAAGAAAAACAGGGGAGGGGAAAAAACCCCTGGAAAAGAATAAAACCGGGTAGAAAAAAATTATAAACCACAACGCGCCAGGCCCCCCAAAATTCCCGTGGGGAAGGGGTCAGTTTTTTTTTTCAAACGCCCAGGCAAGTTCTTTAACCAAAGGAAAAAATTGGTTTGGGGGTGAACACCATCACTGGTTTTAAAGGGTTTTGGAACATGGGGGGGGTTTTTTTCGCCCAAACCCCCCTAAGGTTTGAGGTTTTGGGGAATTTGATGGGAAAAGAAAACAGGGTTAAAGGTTACCCCCTCGCCAAAACAAAGGTCAGGGGAACAAAGGGGGGGGGGTTAACAAAAAACAAAACCCCAACACCCCCCCCCTTGTTAAACCCCCCCTGTTCCCGACAATCCCCCAAAATTTTTAAAAAAAGGTTGAAGAAACCATTTTTTTTTTTGGGGGGGGGGGGGGAAGAAAACCCCGGCCACCAAACGAGGAAATGGGGTTTTTTTTCAGTAAAGGAGTGAAAACGGGTGAAAGGGGAGGCGTTTTAAAAAAAAAAGGATTTTGGGTTTTTTTGGCCGGGTAAAATTTTTTTTTGGGGGACCCAACGGGGTTTTGTTTGGTTTTTCGGAAAAATTGGGGGGAAAGAAGCAAAAAAGAAACCACACGGGTTTGAAAAAAAAAAAGGGGATAAAAAAAACGACAAAACACCCCAAGGGTTTAACCCTTTTGCCAAAAACCCCCCAGGGGGAAACACCCTAAACTTCCGGTGGGAACTGGTGGGTTGGGAACGCCAACGGAAACTAAAGGACACCACCCGCGGAAAAAACCAAGACAACCCCCCTTGGGGGAAAAAAAAAAAAAACAAAAAGAACGTCATTACCCCACCCTTCCAACAAAGGAAAGAAAAAAAAAAATTGGATTAAAGAACTTTTGCAGAGACTGAAAAAAATCAAAACCCAAAGTGCAAAAAAAGTTTGGGAAACCAACCCGAATTGGGCACTTTTCAACTACCCCAGGGGGGGGGGGGGGGTGAAAAAACCCCTTGGCCAGCCCGGCCAAAGGGGGGAAAGGACCGTTGCCAAAAAGGGCAAAAAGGCCCAAAAAAGGTTGGGGTTTTTTTTTGACCAAATCCCAAAAAAAAAAAAAAAGGAGGCAAAAATCCCCTAATGGTGTTGGAAACCCCGGGTGCCGAAACCAAGCCCAGCTTTTGACCCTGCCAAGAAGAAACCCCCCAATTTAAAAAAGAAAAGGTTTCTCTCCCCTGTGGGAGGGGAGAACAACCCACCCGAAAAAAAGAAAAGGGGGGAAAAAAAAAAGGTGTTTCCCCATGAGGCAAAGGCCCCCCCCAAAAAAAACCAAACGCCGGGGGGCAAAAAAAAAAAAATTTGAAAAAAAGTCCTGGGCGGAAAAAGAACCATACCAGAGGGTTGGGAACCCGAAAAACCTCCCCAAAGGGTGGCCACCCTTAAAAGTGAAACCATTTTCACTTAAAACACCCAACCTGGGGGGTTTTTTTTTTTTTGTGGGGGGCAGGGGGGTGGGTGTTGTTTTTTTTGGACCCCCCCCCCCCCCCAAACAAGCTGTAAAAATGGAGGCCAACAGATAACCCGGGTGTTGGTGTGGGGGGAAAAAGGGAATTTTACCCCCAGGGTAAGGGTTTTCCCCCAGGGGGAAAACGGGACAAAAATTGTCAAGGGAAGAACCCCAAAAAAAGTTTTTTTTTTTTCCTTCAAGGGTTTTTTGGCACAAACCCCCCCGGAAAATACCCAGGGGTGTGGACCCCCCAAGGACAAGTCGGCAAATTTTGGGAAGAAAAAAAGGGGGGACCCCCCCCAACCCCCCCCCCAAATCACCTTGATACGATAACGCCCAAAGGGAACAAGGGATGTAAGGGTCACAAAAGCCAACCCCAGGAAGCAAGGACAGGTCAGGTTTGTTTGGTTTTTTTAAAGGGGGGGGGGGGGGAGCCCCAAAACCTTTTGTTCCAAAAAAAAAAAAGAACAAAGGGATGGGGGGGTTGGTTTGGCAAAAAACAAAAAAGTTTTTTTTTGGGAAAAAAAAGGCGAAAGATAAAAAAAACAAACAACAAAAGAAAGGGGGGAAAGGGAAGGAAGGGAAAGAAAGAATTTGGTTTCAGGGCCACCCCAACAAAGGTCAAAGTCCGGTGTTCCAAAAGGGGGGCCTCCCCCAAACCAAAAAAACACGTTAAACCTCTATTTTTTGGGGAAAAAGAGGGGGGAAACCTTTGCCCAAACACCCCATAGGGGGTTAAAAAGGCGGAATACTTGGGTTGTTAGCAGTTCCCAATGCAAAAAAAGGGAGGGGCTAAGAATTTGGGGTGGCACTAACCAACCAATTTCAAAAAAAAACAAACCCCCCAAAGTTAAAACGCCACCCTTGTGTTGAAAAGGGGAACCCCCAAACCCCCAAACGAACTTACCCAAAACAACGGACAAAACAAAAAAACCAAGAGGTTTTTTTCCAAAATTTCCGTAAAAAAAAAAACCCAGGGGGGCACCCCTTGTAAAAATTTTCCAAAACTAACACCCCCAAAAAGGGGGGGTGTGTTTTTGTCGCTCGGGCGGGGGAGAAAACAAGCCCACAAAAAAAAAAAGGGGGTTGGGCCACCCCCCCCCAAAAAAAGCACCCCAACTGTCACTGTTTGTGGGAACGAAGAAATGGGGGGGGACCCACCTAAAAAGCCGTCCAAAAAACCCACCCAATGGGGGAGTCCTTTTCCCCCCGGAACACCAGTTAATACCCACAACCAGAAACAAACAGCCCGTGTGAACCCCTAGCTTCACTGAAGGGGTTGGGGGGGGTCCCCTAATTGAGATTCAAGGCAACAAAAAAAAAAAAAAGGGGTATTTTTTTCCCAAAAAAAAAGTCACCCTTCCCAAACAGGGACCCCAAGAAGGGTGGCAAGACAGGGTGGAAAACAAAAAAAACCTTTCTTAGCTGAAACAAAAGGGGAAAAAAAGTCGGGGGGGATTGGGTGCCTGGCCCCCCCCACAAAAAAACAGGGGTCTTCCACAACACCCCCAACCCAACAGGGTTTTGTTTTTTTTGGGGTTTTTTTTTCCCAAAAAATCAAGGGGGGTCCAAAAAAAGGCCAAAAAGGGAAACAAACCCCCGGGGTAGTACAAACATTGGTCAACTATAGCAAGTAGAACTAGGGAAAGGGGGAAAAAGGAAACCCCCAAAAGGTACAGTGGATTTTGGGGCCCCCCCTTCCCCCTTTGGGTTTGGGAGCCCAAAAAGGGGGGGGGCTTGGAAAATACCAGGGCACAAAACCACAACCCCCTTGGAACACACTTGAACCCTAAAAAACAAAAAGGGGTAAAAGGAAGCCCGTAAACAAGGTTAAACAAAAACAACTTGTTATTTAGCTGTGGGGGGGGGAAAAAACTGTCCCCACAACCCCAGGCGTTACCCACCCAACACGGTGTGTTTGTTTTTTTTAAGAAAGGAAGAGTTGTTTCCAAAAAAAGTTTTTTTGGAAAGGTGTGAGGGGGAATGTTTAACAACGTCCCTCCCAAAAAAAGAACGGGGGGGGGGGGGGGGGGGGCTGGGAAAAAAGCAACCGTTTTAAGAACAAACCGGGGGCACACCCACGTGGGGGGGGTTTCCACAACACCCCCCGGGGAAAAAAGGGAGAGGGGGGTAAATTTCCCCAACCCCGGAAAAGGTGTGGATTTGATGGGAAAAACTGCACCAACTCAAAAAAAAGAAAAAAAAAAAACCAACCCCCCAAATTTCCTGGTTGGGATAAGGTGGGGGCGAAACCAGAAAGGAATTTGGAAGAGGGGAAAAAGAACAAAAGTTACCTCAAAGGAGGGGGTGGAAAACCCCCTTTGTTGACCTTTCTGGCCAAGGGGTTGAGTGGTTTAAACAAAACAACACCGAAAAAACACCCAAAGTGTTGGGGGGGGGGAGAAACAAAATGGGGAAAACAAGAGTCCCCAAAAAAAAAAATGGGAAAAGGGAAATGGGGGGGGGGCCTGTAAAATTGGTCCCCAAAACAAAAAAATAATCCGTTTTTTTAAAATTTTAGGGGGGGTTAGAAAAGCCATGGTTGTTTAAAAGAGGGGTTGGGAAAGGAAAGAAAATGTTGGTGGGGAAAAAACACCCCTGAAATGGAAACACACCCAAAGGATGGGGGGGAGAAAAAAATAACGTACCCCCCCCTTGGGGGACAAAGACAAAAAACCCCACGGCACAAAAAAATCAACGGATCTCACCGAAAAAAAAAACAGAAGGGGTTGGGGGTGCGGGAAAGGGAAAAGAACAAACACAAAAAGGGGGGAGGGGGGAAAAATTTTGTTGGTTTTTTTGGGTCAAACACCAAAAAACGTTGTTGTGGCCCCACCGTCCCAATGAAACCCAAAAATTTGAAAAAATTGGAAAGGGGAGTGTTACCCATCAACAAAAAAAGCAAACACAGGAAAAAAAAAAAAAGCCCCCCAAAGAAAAACAAGTTTTTTTTTTTTACCAAAAAAAATACTGAAACTAAAAAACGGTGGGGGAGAAAAGGGGGTTTGGGGTTGTTTGAAACCCAGGGGGAAAAAAATTTTGTTATGAACCCTTACCTTTGAAAAAACCCTTGGGGTTTTGTTTTGGTTTCAAAAACCAGGGGACCAAGATCCTTTTTGGGGTGAAGGGTAAGGGTTTGTCAGTGAGAGAAATTTGGGTTTACCCGGCGGAAAACTTTTTTTGGGGTGGTGTGTTTTTGTTGGGGAAAAACCTGAATTTTTTTTTGGGTTTTAATCACCGGTTGGGGGTAAAAGATATTCCCCAAAGGAAATAATTGGGGGTTTCCCCTTTCAGTCACAGAAAGAAAAAATGAAGGGAAAAAGGGTGAAAAAAGAGGGACTTTGTTTTTGGGGGAACACCGGAAAAAGGAAAAAACAAAGTTTGGTCAACCCAAAAATTAGGAAAAAACAAGGGGGAAAGGGGGAAAAAAAAGAAGTTTAAAATTAAAAATTGGGGGGGGGGTTGGCCGTAAAAACTGTGGTTGGTTTTAAGTGGGGAGGGAGGGGGAGGAAAAATGGTAGGTGTACGCCTAAAGGTTTTTAACCGTATTGGGGGGGGGAAAGGGGACAACCAAGGAATTAAAAGTTCTAGCCTGTTTAGGATTGGGGGGGAAGGTAATTTGAGGTTTGGGGGGGGGGGTTTGCGCTCAGGGTTGGGGTTAAGCCCCATTTAACAAGGAAAAAAAAATTGTTTTCCGAAATTTTAAACAAATGTGGAAAGTTTAATGGGGAAGGTTGACGGTCAAAGGGGGGAAGGTTTTTTTTGTTTGCTTTTTTAAAAGAAGGGGGGTTTCCACCAATTTAGGGTACCACAAGTGGGCACCAACAAAATGGGTTGGTTGCCCTATGGGGGTTAAAAAGGGGAGAAAACCCAAAACTTTTTTTTGGTTAATAAGGCCCTTACGCACCAAAAGTAAAAAAAAAAGAAGTTTGGTTTTAGCCCCATTTCTTGGAACACCCGCCAAAAAAAAACAAAAAAACTCCAAAAATGGGCAAAATAAGTTTTGACAGAACAGGTTCGGGAACACCAAAGGAGGGAAAAACCCACAATGGGGCCAAAAAACTTGAAAAGTGACCAAAAACAACACTTTGGTTCCCAAACCCCCCCCCCGCCCGAAAAAAGAAACAAGATTTGCCAAAAAAAGACAAAGGGGGGGGGAAGTTGGGGTTAGATAAAAAATATTGTAAAAAACCAAATCCACCAAGGGAAGGTGGGGGTGAAAAAAAAACCCTTAGAACCAACGGGGGGAAAAAAAAAAAAAAACCAAAAAAAGGAGGCGAACAACCAAGGGGGGGGGAGAAATAGGAAGGGGGACCCCAACCGGGAGGAAAAGGGGGGGTCCCCCAAAAAACAACTTTGGGGGTTTTTGGAAAGGATGAAAAAGAAGGGACAGATCCCTGCCAACAACAAACCTTTAAAAAAAAATGCCATGTAGGGAAAAAAAAAAAAGTGAAAAGGTATAAAAACGCCCGGAGGGAAAAGAAGTTGGTTTTAATTTTGGTTGGGACCCCCGTCCACCCGTTGGGGTTTGTTTTTTTCCAGGGGGGTTTAATGCACTGGTTTATTTTTTACATTTTTTGGGACGGTGGGGGGTTTGGTGGTTAATAATAGAAGGGAAAAACACTTTGTTGATGGGCTTTGGGGGAAGAAGGGGGGGGTTGGGAAAAAAACAACCCCAGGTTTAAACATTTTTTGGTTTGGGGGGGTTACATAAAGGTTTTTGGTGAAAAAGAAAACATTGGGGGGAAAAACGAATTGAAACATGGGAAAAAGGACCCCTTTTGTGGGTAAGTTTGGAAAAAAAATGGAAGGGGGGGAAGGGGGAAAAACACAACAATACTTTTTGTTAAGAACCCAAATGGGGGGGGGGGGTGTGGGAACTGAAGAATAAACTCCAAAGAAAAAAAAAAAAAAGGGGAATGAGTTAAAAAAAATATAAAAAAACGGGTAGGTAATTAAAAAGTTCAAGGGGTTTAGGGTTTTTAATATAGTTTGAAAACAACGAAAGGTGGTCACTAAACTTTTTGAGTGTTAAAAAAAAAAAATGTTTGGTTGGGGTTGTGTTAACAAAGGTTTGTTTTTGGTGGCCCCGAAGGGGGGGGTTTTTTGGTTTTTTTGCCCCCTTTTTTTGGAAAAAAGGTGAAGCGGGGGGGGGAAATGAGACCTACAAAGTACGGGGGTGTGGTTGTGGCCGGAAAAAAAAAAGGGGGCATTTCGAGCGTTTTGGGGGTGGGGGGAACGAGGCAGTTAGAAACCCAATCACTTTGCACCCTGTTAAGAAGGTAAAAGATAAAATGCGACCACCTGTTGGGTTTGGATAAAAGGGAAAATTTTGGCCCGAGGGAAAAAAAATAATATCAACCCGTTGGCAAAAACTCACGTTTTTCCCGCCCAAAGTTCCTATTGGGGAAAAAAAAAAAGGTTGGGAAACCCCCCTGGGAGTCAATAAATAAAAAA
>Ga0179591_1323616_pt1 | contig 16236 bp, 10 predicted proteins | sample CZOMad2_1_08_16f_FD_182891 | JGI IMG/M metagenome (GOLD analysis project Ga0179591, IMG submission 182891) | Vadose zone soil fungal communities from Angelo Coast Range Reserve, California, USA - CZOMad2_1_08_16fungal (PacBio error correction) | ecosystem: Environmental > Terrestrial > Soil >...
CTCCTGATCCTGCAGTGGGCACTCTCTTGGGAAGTCTTGGGATCTTAAATCATGGGACGAGACCGCAATGGGAATCAGCGGGAAGCGCTCGCGCTCGTCAAGGAAGGGGGGCGCGCATGGAAGTTTAGGGTGAGGCCTTCAGGGTGGGGAAGAGGGTAAGGCATAATGTGAAGCGCGAAAGGGGGAAGTCATTAACCGCACAAACTCTTTCGGGGTGAAGGCGCTGAAAGAGAGACTACTAAGGTATAATCGTCTATTGTAGCCCCTAAGCTGGCACTTCAGGGACGGAGGGGATCTTCCAAGGATTGTTATCACAACGGGGTTAAGCTAGAATCCAGGGTGATACACAGCGGAGGACTGGGGTCCCAACATATCAAGATGAGGAATTCGACTAAGCGGGAAGAGTTGGGACTAAATTAAAATACAAAGGGCAGGGGGTTGTTGAGAGAGAATCGCAAACGCGCAGGAGCGAGAAGGGTACAAAGAACCCGGCAGCTGAGGAACGAGGGCCGTCAAGATGAGGCAGTGGGCGGGAAAAAAAGCGCTGTGTTCACGACTGGTTGGGGTAACACATAGCATCATATCGCTGTGGAACACTCGTCTAAGGGGGGATGGGGGTTCGGTACCCGGCTTGGCTCAGAATAGGTGAATCAAGGTGATAGGTGATTATAGGGTAAAAGCTTAATCATCCAAACAGTCTGGAGAGGAATACGTGTGGGGTAACAGGAGACCAATCAGCGGAAGGAGGAGGGCACGGCGCGTACGTAGGTTGGGGTTTCTTTGGGGTCAAAGTATTAAATTGAGGAGAGGGAAAGAAACACAAAAACAGAATGAGAAGGTGGCTAATGAGCGGGTCTCTCAACGACGAGGAACTCTAGAGAAAAGAGGAGGCGTTCGAAGGAAAAGAGGGGGGAAAAACTCTGAATCAATTCAGAGGGGCAGGTTTAGCATTACAGGTAGGGTTCGAAAATTGCTTGATGGGGCAGCAATGGGAGAACGATTGTAAGGTGGGAAGAGATGGAACCTGCTGGGACAGGTTTGAGAGCAGGGGGGAGAGAGGGGAAAGGACATTTTTTCGTAATCCGGAAAGGGAGAAACTCCATCCAGGGCCCGGTAGAAAGTTAGAATTGAACAACATCCTCAATGAAAAACGAGGACTGGTACTGGGTAGGGAGACTGGATCCAAAAAACGCCGGTCCCGGGGCGGGGATATGTCATAAATTCTTTGGTTAGGACCCCTTCGAGTTTGGAGGGCGAACTAAAGAGGGATCAAAGGGAGCAAATCAAGGAGGGGAGGGAGTCTCAGGAGAGAAGGAAGGGGGAGGAGAGCCAGCGGAACGGTCAAGGGGGGGGGGAGGCGGTTTAAGACTCAAGTAAAGATAAAGAGAGGGGGGATGAAGGGAAGATAAGGAAGGCAAAAGCGCATCCTACAAGGTTCTGAAGGGATCATTCGAAAAAGAAACGTGTTGTTGGATATAGGAGGAAAGTCCAGGGAACGACTTACTGACCATAGGGAGGGTAACTCGGTCCTGCTAAATTCAAGGGTATTTATCTAAGCGAATTGGGGAAGAAGCGAAATTAGACTATTATTGAGATCCCCATGGGTTTATTTGCGGGGAGGAGGGGACAATCTGTAAACTCTAGGGAGGGGGGATAGGGGGGCGATTGGGGGCGAGGAAATTCAAGGGCGAGAGAATCGCGGAAATGAGGGTGCTTTTTCTGGGATTGAACGAGTTGAGCAAAAGGGGAGGTCGGGGGCCCGATCGGAAGGGGAAGCTGGGGAATTGCTTGACTCAATGAAAAGCGAAAAAGAATCTAAAACTAAGCTGACGACAATGAAGAACAATAGAGGCGGGAAAAGTCGCGTAAAGACATACACCTCACTTGGAGGTGGGGGGCAACTCTGGTGGCAAGGGAGTCTTCCAGTGGAGCAACGAGAGGTGGTTGGGCGGGGGTCTTTGTTCATAAAAATGGGGGGAGGGTTTCGGGTTTTAGGAGGAAACCAGGTTATCGTCGAAGAAAGGGGTAAAGATTTGCGGATCTAAAAAGTAGCCGCCTCGGCACGGTAAGATGGGGGGAGTCGTTTCAAGGCGGAAGAGAGACCGGGTACCCGAACGGACCAGATATCATAATTAACTGGGACAAAGCTGGGAAAGCAGAGAAGCCAGATGGAAAAGGCAGAACCGGAAGTCGCTAAAAACGTTTTTCCAGGGACTTCTGAGTGGGGATGTTTCCGGGGGGATTGGGGGTTGGGGGGGTGTGTGTGGTGGGGGGGGGGGGGATGGTGGGGTGGGGGTGGGAGGTAGAGGTGGGGGTTAGGCGGGGGTGGAGGGGGAGGAATGGGGGATCCGCTTCCCACCCTCGCAAGGGCGAGCGTTGAGGAAAATCGAAAATGAATAACTAGATTTTGCAAGAGACGTAGGAAGGAATGCCGGACCACGGTGCCGTTGAAGGCAGAGAAGAAAAGAGAGATAAAGAGAAGGCAAATCATACTCTGCATAATGAGGGGAAGTAAAGAGACGAACTTCTGGAGGGAGCGGAGAAAGGGTAAAGGACTCCGTATGCCAGGGGGGGTGGTGGAATTTTAACGCTAGGTGAGCGTAAACGGAGTTGTTTAGTCGATTTAACCCTCTACGCTGTGAATGGGGAGTGGGGGTGTTGTACGGGAAAAGAGAGCGACATTGGGGTGGACCAGGGTAAGGGCCGGGAGCAAAAAGGAAGGGAATCAATCGCGGTCAAGGACGAACCGGGGTCGTGCAATCTCACGTAATCCATAGACACCGTTGTAATGCTCTGAAGGAACGAGGGGGGGGAGACCTGCACTACGCGAGTGGAAAAATGTTTGGGGATACGGATGAGTGACACTGCCAGTTAGGCATCGCGTCATGGAGAGGGGAAAAACTATCGACGCCAGACAAACGTCTCCGAGGGAATGGGGGGGATCGGGATCGCTCGCACAACAAACGAGGAAGGAAGAATCTTACTAGGTATCGCGTGAAAAGCGTTGATTGCGGCGAGTCCGGGGGAGGGAGGGGAATCGGATGCCGCTGCTGCGAACGAAAGGCGGTCTGGAAAGACAGGGAACGAGAAATCAGCACCGAAAGTTGCAGGTGAGGCCCAAGGGAAATGTCGAGATTCCGAGCAAGAAAGGCAGTGTTGGCTCGAGCGTCGAAGACGACCGCGGTGAACGACCGCGATGACTGATAGCAGAAGCATTTATACGATACGGGTACAGAGGCCCCGTCGTAGGGCAGGCACAACACTGGACAGAGTCGGAAATCGCTACGTGCAACCACGGAAGGTAGCAAGAACTGCCGCGTTACAAGGCTACTGAAGTATATAGGAGGACTGTAACTCTGGCTTCACAGTTCGGCCGAGAAAGTACCAGCCTGCGAAAAATATGGAAGGGGAACCGGGAGTGCGTTTCCTGGAGCTAGACGTGGGAATCCAGGGTCAGGGCAGCCAGGGAACGAGTCGCTTTCATTAGAAGAAAGGTGAGAAAGGAAGTCGCGAAATCAAGAGCCGACTTAAGTCGATTGATTAAGCTTTGGTAAGGAGATGCATATCTAAGACCAACATCAGGGCAAAAGTCCTGAAAGTCCTCGAACGTAATGAAGGGGGGAACACAAGGCTCAGAGCCTTTGAGCCGGGACGGAATCAGGGCTCCCTAATTCGAGGGGGGACTGGGACCCTGAGGAACCAGGGGGGGAAGACCTAATTCATACGAAGAGGTGAAAGTGAGTCTTCTCTAGAAGGATAAGGAGGGATCAGCATCGCCGAGGGCGGGAAGTCTTCGCGGACTTTGAACCAAACACCTCCAAGATGGGCTGTAGAAACGGCGGAGAGAAGGAAAAGTTAGCATTGACACGGACCAAATGGGGTGGTGGGATCCCGCCCAGGATCGAAAACCCGCGTTCACAGAAGTGAGTTTTTTGTCCTGGGGAGGGAGGGGTGTGACCGAACCTGAAGAGAGCGGTTGGTGCAGATTAAGCGGGAGTCGGTTTGTCAAAGGAATGAAACCGCGGCGCAAAGGAAGCGGACGGATGTCGTCGGTAGGAAACTCACCCGAAACGAGTCGGGTGCTCAAGAGGGAAAACAAACAAAGCAGCGCGCAGGCTCTTAGCACACACCTGACATACGCGGGGCCGACGAAACAACAGACCCATTCGCACCCTAAGCTATTTGTGGGACAAAAGCAAATAAGCCCTGTGAGCAGGGGTCTTATCATCTAAGGGTAGAAAAAGAAGCAAGTCCAATGCGGGACACAAAGGCGCTTGAGGACGGGAGACCTCTGGGGAACCGATGGCCGAATCGAGTATCAAGCGGAGTATAACTTCCATGTGAGGGAAGGGAGACAAAATAACGTTTGACGGCTGGGGGGGCAATGACTCTTATTCCGCGCAGAGGAGGGGTCTCCTCTTAAAGTAGAAAGTCTTCAACTGGCAACGAGAAGGGGGTGGGGGGCCATGCGGCGCGTCCCGACCCCGGGGCGAGAGAGATGGAGAACACACTCCACATGTCAGGTATAATACCTACCAGTACAGTCCTTCTGAAATTGGTTCTGTATTCTGAACAAAAAGGGTCGGTACCTTTTAAAAGAATTTGGAAGGGGGTCCACACGTAGGTAAGGATGAGAAGAAAAACCGGGGGGTGAGGGGTTGGAAGAGAGCGGGGTAATACATGTGCCATTCATCGAGGGGGTTTGAGATGAATAAGATTGGGGGGAGTTCGTCGTGGACGGAGAGTTCCGCTACAATAGCAGCTTCCACTAAATAAAGAGAGAAGCAAAGGTAAGTCGGCGGGGGACATTGATACCATCACCGGGGCCATTGCTGAAACAATCTCGCGAGAAGGAATATTTGCGAAAAGAAAGACCAGAAGATCAAACGGAGGGAAGAAATCCGTCTTGGGCTTCAGAAAAAGGAACTTAGCGCATCCATTACGAGAGATATCTGATGATTGATTTTACGGGGTCACGATCAGTCCCACCCGCCAGACCAGAAAGAGGGTTTTGTGGTAGCGGTTATGTTCGGGGGGGAATTGTCCAAGGAAAAGGGATAAAGAACCATAACGGAACGCTCCGCTGACGACGATGACCGATCGTTCCAGGTCAAAGAAGGGTAAACAACAGAGGAATTTTTACGGGATCAAAAGTTTCTGGGGGAAGGTAAAAGAAAGACACAGCACTGAAATCAGCGTAGTGGGTGACATGTCCAGCGTAAAGGCGAAACGAATCAACGGCGAGGGGGGAATCAAAGGAGGGAGGAATTGATTGTGGGAGCCCTAAACAAGTCGATGAAGTCAACATCGCGGTTTGCCAACATGGGGACCCGACATAAAGAAAGGTTGACCGGTCCAAGAAAAACAGAAGAACAGGAGAAGCGGGGAAGGAGCGAGTTTTGGAACTAAGCGGTTTGTCAGTGGCAGGTCTGTGCTCTCTCTGGTTAAAAATCCCGGGCGCTGAGAACAGATCGCGCGGGATCCCGAGTGGAAAAGACTACTCGATGGGGAGAACAGGTCGAACCCGCGTTGGATAGGGGCCGGGGGCTACCACTAAAGTGATGGGAAGGGAAGACGAGCGGCTTTGGGGTCCTTGGTTCTCGGGGGCTTATATTCAGGAGACTAAAAAAAACACCCTGCATCGGAAGGAGGCCAGAGTCGTTCCGTGAACTCCACTTCTCGTCTCGAAGGTACGAGCCATCCATTCAAAAATCTACTAATGAGAAAAATCTATATACTTGTTTGCTGGGGGAGGGTTCGGTAGGGAGAGGGGACTGAGTGGGAGACGAGGCTAGGGAAAAGAGCATCGAGATAGTTCAAAGGAAGTATCCTGGGGATCGAGAAAAGAAAGAAAAACAACGAGATTGAGGGAAGAGAATAAAGAGATTCTCTTCTCTCAAAATAGCTTCGATGGTAATCGTCATGAACTAAAGAAGAAAGGAAAGACAGAGGATAATATAAAGAAACCAGCAAGAGCTCACTCTTCTCGAGATAAAACATTATCCTGGGGGTATGGGTTTAACTGTGATGTCAAATTTTGAAGCACTTCTCGGAGTCAGTAGGGGGCAGGGTTCGATGGTCCCCAAGATGCTGTAAGCGAAGAAAGCGTGCTCTCACGATGGCCAGCTTGATATGTGGAGAACCTCCTCTCAAGACTGGTTATACTCACGTGAGCCATCTATTTTTATTTCGATAAGGCCAAGTTTTTATATCAACTCGGGGGGGTGGGTCAACAATAATGCGACAACGGATCAAGGTGAACTCAAGAAGGGATTGTGTCCGAACTGCCCGACAATGAAAAAGGGGGAGAAAGAGCGCCGTCTCAAACTCGAGGGTTTACATCGGGTCACACAAATTTGGGCGTCGTGAAAAAAATTGAACTAAGCGTCGTTGGGGAAAAAAAGCGCGTGATGATAAGCGACTTGGGGCGTCCACCGCAATAACAAGAAGTGGTGAGGCACGCCTCGGAAGGGATTTGTGTGGACGGCGACCGCTGGGAAGCAACTTGGAAACATGGAAAGAATTCTTCTGCTTGAGGAAAGCAAACAATGCAGCAGTCTGGAAAACACGAAAAAAGAGGTGGGGTAACATCACCTTGAATCGAGTAGGGGAAGCTTCGGCACGGAGCGCGGCCGTTGGGGCTTTAGTAAAAGGGGAAAGGTAAAAGGTAGCTAACACAAAAATAAAAAAAAGTGCTCTGTATTTCGTGGGCGCTGACTGGGGGCATTCCCACACTCTCGAGATGGGAGAGCTGAGTCATCGCCGGATCGAAGGAGTAAGGGCACGATCTACTCTTAAAAGGAAAGTTTCAGTGGCCGGGGGTAAATTATGCGTCGGAGCTGTTTCAGCAATGGAAGACGGTAGGGGAGGAGATGAACCTAACGAGCTTGGTCAAAATGTTCCGAGCGGGAAGAGATGATTATCTGAAAATGGGGGGGGGGGGGGGGGGGGGGGGGGAAGAAAGGGACAAGAAAAAAAAAGTGCACTGGCAGTGATAAGGTGATCACCTTACAATCAGTCCCTCTTGACGTACTGAGAAACTCAGGATATCAAACAGAGGGTCCGGGTGTATTCTCCCGGGGGGGGGGAGTGGGGGTTTCTATCCTTTCTGTTCCCTCTGGTCCACGTGGACCAACGAAAAAGGGGGTCGACTCAGTTGGAGACACAATCAGCAAGTGGTTGTCTGTTAAAACCAGCTCATCAGACGGCATTAAAGGGGTACCGTGGCGTAAAAAACGAGATCATACCAGGGTTGATCTTTGGCCGCCTCATTGGGCACAAAAAGGGGGGGAGGTACGGTGCCGAAGGGGATACGGTAAGCGGCGAAACCATTCGGAGCCACGAAAAAATTCATCAGGAAAAACGAGAGTAAGGGATGGAGTTTTGCTATTCGGCGAAAAAGAAAAGAACGTGATACTGAGATGCGCGGGAACGAGGTCCTGCTACCGCCCGTTTGGTTGATCTGCGACATGGTATGGAAAGAATACTTATCTTGGGGGAAAAAATGGGGAAGGTCACGCAGGGGTTGATTGCTGGGGAAAGGGAGGGCAGAGGTGGCGTACAGGGGGACTCGGTGGTGTGATGAAACGCTTAGGTTTAGGGGCGAAGAGGAGGAATGGATTTGTAATTGATGCTTGTTCCTTCAATCAACGATAGAGGGGGGTCATCGACGAAATAACAAGGCGGTTGAGGTTGAGTTTACTCGTTGAAAGAAAGGACCGAGACGGGCTAATCTCCGGACCCGAAACGACTAGAGGGCGTTCATGTCCGCTAAAGACATGTCCCACCACCGAAAGTGACCTGTTCTTATCCAAAGTCAATTTTCCCTTCTCAGTGGACGTGACGCAGGATTCAAAAAACAGTGGGGAAGGGGTTCCAGGCGGTCAAAAGCTGGAGCGTTGTCGGGGGGGGAAAAGGCAGGCACCATGTGATCGCAATTGGAATGATTTGCAACGGGGCCTCCGAACCTAGGCCGCTCTCTCATGAAAAGAGAGTGGTTACGGCGTTCGCAGGGGATCGGTCGAGGGAAACACAGTAGAAGCGCATCCCAAAAAATAGACAGAGGGTTAAAGTAAGGGATTTATCAAATGGGAAGCGCAAATCCATCTTGGGAAGGTCGCCCGTGGGGGGCCATCCATCGCTAAAACTTTGAAGAGATTAGCGATGTCGCTGTTGTCCGACTAATACGAAGGGAGACAAAGGGGGTTACCGTCACAAAGGAAAGAAAAAGAGGGGGGGGGGCTTGATTCGCGAGAGGAAAGAGAGAATTGGCAAGCGAACAGGCCCCTGACCGTTAGAGTGAGTTTCTCGTGTGAAAAGAAGATCACAAACCGAGTCAACAGCCTGGGAACTTTCCGAGGCTTTAGCGTCTCCATGACACAGGAAAAGAAAAGGAATGAAGTGTTGCCGTAGAAGCCTTTTATTTCACCGGAAAGTAGCCAGATGCCCTCGAAGGAGCAGTGGTTCTTAGTTGTGGGTGGGGAAAGGGCAGGCCGCGAGACGGGGAAGACGGACACTGGGGCAGGCTTCTCTACAGTCAGAGAGGTCGCTTAAACGGGAAAAAGTGGGATTCAAGAGGTCTGAAAGATGGAGCAACAACCTGTTGCAATAAAATGCAGGACCTGGTTGCCGACCGCAAGTCGGGGGGGAGGAGGGGGGAGCAACACTGATTTTAGGCCAGGACTGAGTATTTACCAGCCGAGCAGGCAGAGCGAGAAATAGTCGATCCTAAATCGCAAAGGAAGGGACTGCGGGACGATTTCAATTTGGGACGATACCTACAGAAAAAAAACTTATTAGGGAAAAGAGGAGGTATGAGCATTAACTGGCAGAAACTAATTGATAGTCTGGAATCGGGACTGGACAGAGGATTACGTCTAAAACGCAAGTCTTTCCCGCAGACCAAAGTCAGGCCCGACGGTAGTTCAGGTCGGCAATAAAAGGGTTGCTAAATGAGCCGCGCAATACAATACCGGGTAGAGAATACGACGGCGAGACCCATAGGTGAATCTGACGGATGGACCGCGATGACGGGACTATTCCGCGGAAGTACCGTTCCCAGTAAAGCAAAAGTGTTCGGTCTTCCACTACCGACGAAGGGAAATCAGGGCGGCAGCGCCTACAACACTACATGGTACGGAAGAAATACAACCTGCTCGTACAATGCCCTTAAAGAAAGGAGCATACGAGGATACTGGGGACGCCGCTACTAGGGGCCCTATAAAGTAACCGCTAAGTTTCACTGTCGAAAAGGGGGGGGAATGAGCTAATTTTTTTTAACCAGGGCGGAACAGGAACGAAGTTGAATCGTTGACTATGCTTATATTCAGTTCAGGAAAAAAACGCGAATCAGCGAGAAACACCAGGATCTAGAGGTAATGTGGGAGGCGGAGAGATTGAAGACAACATCAGAAAGCGCCTGGAGAGGTGTTGAGGGACTGGACAAGGATGTCTAAGAGGGGCAGATAGCCTCTGCGGGGAGTTTCTCCTAAGGGCGAAATTCTGGATATCGTTACGTATGGGGTATAACCCGAGGAATTATCGAAAAAAAAGCCTTAGAAAAGTCAAAGTCGCGATGACTGCTAAAGAGGCAAAAAAATAGCGCAAAGGGGGGGAGATCCAACTCGAAAATCGACCTAAAGGTTCCAACCGAAGACACTGGAAAATTTATAAAACCGAGAGGGCCCTCAACGGGGAAAGGGAAGAGAATGACTCATTTGGCAAGTCAAATTAAGAGAAATTTATGCAGAGGAGTAACCCTCTTTTCTCACCGTGGGAGGTGGGGGGCCAAGTCTTGACTGGATTTGACAAGCTTAGCGACTGCCGAACGTAGTCAATTCCGGCGCATATTAGCAAGAGCGGGGGGAAGAAAATTTCACCGCGTAAGCAAGGCAACCGCGGCCTGGAAGAAGAGCGGGGACAACCGTCGTGTTGCTCACGTTGTGAGCCAGGAAAAGAATTCAATTACCTAAAGCGCTAGAGGAGAAGACAGGCTAAACATACGCGTTTCAGCCGAACCGAGAAAAGAATAGAAGTTAAAATTAAAGGAAGAAGAGTTGTCACTATTGGAGAAGCAAACCCCTTGTTACGCATCAAGAGTGGTGGAAAGGGCGTCAATCTAAGTTTCTTTTAAGGGAAAGCAGGGTGACGGTCATATGAAAGACCGCGGTTACCGCGATGGCGAGAGATTTGAGATCACGTCGGGGATAAAGACAGGAGTGAGACGATCAGCCTTGTCTTCGAGGATGATCTTATTGCCTTAACTCTGATGAGAACAGGGGTGCGCCCGGGACATCTACCCCTCGGGGACGAACCCCACTCGCGTGGGGTCATTCTCTGCCCAGAAGAAGAAAGGACGGGTAGCGCGGCTGCTTTAATTACGATCCTAACCGACTTCATCTCGGTAAAAACAGGACTACCCCAGTCTATTTCTTGGGAAGTCCGCCGCTTTCTTAACCACGGATATGACGTGGAAGCAAGCTAGGGTAACCACAGCTTTAAATTAAGATCAAAACACTCCTACCCCTTCCTCCCCTTAGGGTTTGGGGAAAGTAAATAGGAAAGGATTTCTTACTCAGTACAAGTTGCACGGCCTCTGATGGTTCAGGAGATAGAGACCTGTATGGAGCTGAAAACAGCCGGTGCTCTTTAAAAGGATCGGGCGGGGGGAAAAGCTCGAAACACGGAGTCGGATTCGGGTCCAGAGAGGGCGTCCTCCCAGGGGGGGGCTAAAACAGCTCGACCATATTGAGAAGACGTCAGAAGAAGAAAGCTTCACTTCGACGTGCGTATTGGGCTTAGAATAGGAGAAAGGGCCCAGATTAGACTGGATATTCGCCTCTGAGTGTTGAAAACGAAGATCGGAAACTGAAAGGACCATAGCCTGAGTGTTGTGGGTGGCAGGTGACCGGGTTCACTTGCCCTTTCCAAGCCCAAAGTACTAAACTAGCACAGGCGTTGGCCGAAGCTCTCATCGATGCACTGTCTTAGAAGGGGCCCCCCCCCCATCTTTTCTTTGTTCATAGGGTCAGGGACTGTGCTGCAGTGAAATAGGCCAGCGAAAACTGGAAGCGGAAGGGAGTTCCAGAGGTGTCACAGGGAACAAATCACCACGGAAGGAAGAGGAGGGGCCTCAAAAGCGAGGGGTTTGTCCCTAAAAAAGTACGAAAGATCCATCGCTTTTGGGCTAAAGGATCGGGAGAGACCCCGCGTGGGAAAAAGCGAAGGGTTGATATCCAGTGTCGATACATCTCAAAAAAAAAGTTGAGGGGCGCGAGTTCTCACCTTGAGCAAGGGGGAAAAAGACCTTTCGGACTGAGTTAAAGGGAAACCTTGAACATAGAGAGGGTAGCGCGATTAAAGAGTTGAGAGCAAACTCAGAGGGGGAAAAGTCCCGCGTCAAGTACTTTAGAGGAAGTGGAAGACAAGAGACGATGGGACGGGAAGAGTCGCGGAAAGAACGGCTTTTCATAAGAGCTATGAGGGCAGGAGAGAGCACAAGGAGGAAGGGCCGATAGGCATTTGTCCCGTACAAAAGGTGTTGGTCCCAACACGACGCAGTGCTAAAGACAAAAGCATCAGACGCAAACCGCTACTGAGCCCGAAGGACGTGAAATTGATGGATCGCGGGTCAGGTCGGAGTAATATTAAAAAAGCGTCGCAGAAATAGAAGCGCCAAGAGGAGCTCAACAAAAACAACAAAAAAGAGATCCAGGATCCTCCTCGCAAGATGGGGGCCACGCCGACGCGGCGAAATCATATACAGACCTCGGGACGGGATCGCGTTCGGCAAGGAAGGACGAGGTGCGCAAATGAGTGTATATTTTGAGGACGATGAGGGGCCATGGGTAGAAAAGGGCTCATTCGATGGCGGGAACTGAATCAGCCAAAGAGTCTGAAAACCAGACGACGGTCCCGGGGATTGGTATTACAAAGGTCCTAAAAATTCGAACGCTGGTTCGATCCCGATCACAAAGAGACGTATGAAGCGCAGGATGCGCGCGCGAAAATGTGCCCCTAATCGATCAAAGAAGGGAACGGAACTAGAAGAAGGTGGCCGAAGGCAGGAAAAAGCCCTCAATTTTTATAACTCGCTCTAGAAAGGCTAGAGGGGTGACGTTAAAAAAGGTGAAACTTCGGGAAGCTTAAACCGTTTTTTTCAAACCTGGGCTAGGGTGGGGGATCAGAATCACTGGGGAGACACACCGCAATATCCTAGCATCAACCCATCTTCGCGGGTTATTTCGTTTGGAGGAACCGAAACAACGCCTGGAATCCCTGAAAGAAGGTCGAGAAGGGGGCTGGGCTAGCAATGCGCAAGTCAAAAGAAAAAAGGTACATTACTAGTGGGGTGAAATGGTCACTTCAAAAAGGAGCAATTTAATAAGAGAGGCTCGTTTCGTAAGGTGGAGGTACCGGGAAGAAGCGACATAACGCGAAAAAAACCAAGGCTCTTTGAGCTAAGGTCTGGCAGGGACGCGAAAAATCCTCCGATTGGAAAAGAAAGAATAAAAAGCGCCGCGGTCTAGGGGAGAATAGAAGCAAATCGAGAGTTGAGCTGAAGGGTACGGGTCGATATGCAGAGATTTCAGTCAGGAGCGTTCGAAAGAAAGAGGAACCTACTAGGCTGACGGGGGGGGGAGAGGGCCGAGTGGAAACACGGATTTAGAGCGAACTGGCACGCGCGGTGACTATCTCAAAAAGGCAAGAAAGAAAAGGACTTTTACTGTAGTAGAGGGTGGATCAAAAACATGCGCGAGCCTTTTGTCAAGGGGGGTAGAAGATTAAATCTTGGGGGTACAGGTCAACACGTCATTTTCCAGGACAAAAAAAGTTACTCCAGCGAGGCACCAAGGAAATTCAGGTGCTGGTCAAAGGTCACGAGGGCCGGGGCGTGACCGAGAAGCGGAAACCTTCAGGGAATTCGGGGGGACGCAGTGCACAAACTCATAGTTAGGGGGGGTTTCGCAGGGGCAAAGGGGATGGGCGGTAATTCGGTCGTCAGCCTAGATCGTATAAATATAATCAGGGGGAAGAGGAAGGGGATTATTTTTGCTAGCGTATAAAGCCCTGTAGTGGAAGAGATACTTCGAGAGCATCAGGGAAAATAGCCTGGTTTCTACATTCAACTAAGGGGGGTGAGAGGAAAGACTACAATTGGATTTGGGAGGAACAGAAGACGTGATTAATAACATGCCTAAGGGTTATGCGTGCAAACTAGGTGAACAATCGCTAGTTTGCGAAGAAAGCTCTGGGGGGGGGGGGGTCGGGAGGAACGCGTAGTTTAGAGGGTCGAGATAAAATTGAGAGGTGTCATGGCGACAACGGAGGGAGGGGGAAAGATCGTGTCGTTCTTATGGGGAAAAGAGCAGAAGCGACTACGGCCGCGGTGTGGTGACCGGCGGGAGAAAGAAGCAGCTACTAGCAGAGATGAACCAGGCATCGGCATTTCATAGGCAACGCTAGAGACTTCTGCCCCAAGGCATTTGAAAAGAGGGGGGTGCGCCCTCTTGGCGGGGTCTTTAATTACGTGCAAAGTCTGAAAGGGTGGTGATTTTGTTCGGTGGGATAAACTTCTGTCGTTTTGGGAAGGAGTAACCATTTTATCTTCGAAAACCATGTAGATTAGGCGATTCTTAATCAAAGAAACGAGAAAAAAAAAAAGCCGGCTCATAGCGCGATCAGATCCGTCTTTGCTCGCTTCTGCGTCACCGGGAGTCAGACCCTTTAACCCGGCTCAAGAGAAACGGTCTGAACTCTTTGGAAGGGGGGACAATCTCTCTAACTTGCTACGTGGGAAGGCACTGCTTACTGTTCGCCCAGGGGAAGCAGTGTCCGAAAGAAGGGAAATACTTTCATTAATGGAGCTTTTTTAGTCGTCAGTTCCTCGCTCAGCCGGCGCGCGGGGATGTCTGAGGGGGGAGATAGTCCGTTGTAGGGTCCGCTTGCTTAAAAAGCGGCCTCAACCCCCAGCAGCGACCTCTCGAGCCATTCCCGCCCGTCGAAAAACGGCACCCAAATGGCGACAGGAAAGACTCCCGGTAAGAGACCTCTGTTTACTGTTCCGAGCTAAGTCGCTGCAAAAGAAGTTGACGTGCGACAGCCGTAATCGATTGGCGGTTTATTTCTGACGGAAACAGGGGGGGGAGGAAAGGAAAGCGCGTACCCGCTAGAAGGATCGGAGGTGTTGGTTGTCCGCCGCTAGTAAGACGGGAAGTGGGTACTGGGGAATTAAAAAAAGAGAAGAAAAAAGGACGGCAGATGGCCTCGTAAAAAAAAAAATAAGGAAAAGGGACATCTTGAGACACACCTGAAATTTGGCGCGAATCTCTAACTCAAGGGGAGGGCCGACCTGCATACGCAAGAGTGCGTGAACGCAATTCTAAATGTCTTCTTATGACAAGGGGACAGGAGTCATCGCGAGGAATAGAGACTATAGCCAGCCAGACATCGTCATGGTAAAATCTTAAGAATAGTAAAAAACCCAACACGGCTTCTTAAAATCGAGGAAAGGGGACCAAGATGTATTCGAAAATGAACGCAAAGGTCTCTGCGATCGTAAAGAAAAGGAATGCGCACGATGCCGTTGCTGCTAACGCAGCGGAGACTCAAATTACGAGGAATGTGCGCCCCGCCGCAGTGGTCAGGCGGGACAAGAGTAGAGAATTCCGAACGGGGGTAGGGAAAAGAGTGGAGATTGCCGACCCGCGGTGAAGGGGCGGCTAATGACTGCGAGCAGAGGATCGGATACCAGGGTCATGCCGCCTTGTGTAGATAGCGAACGCGCGAAAGAACAAATACCATTACATCAGGCCGGGGACAGAGCAAATACAACAACACGGGGAACATAAGGCTCGTAAATTATCAACAGAAGGGACATACGGAGGACCAAAGAGGGGGGCCGCTACTGAGTTCAGCTAAGGAAAGTAAAACCAAAGATAGCTGCGCCGGAGGCTTTGAAAAGAAAGGAAAGCGTTTGATTGGGAACCGCGAACGTCAAAAGACGCGGAGGGTCACCTAAAGACCGAGAGCAATATATTCGAGTTATGAGGCCGGGAAAAAGGCGGAAAAAGCAGAAGCCGCCACCCGGATGAAAGGAGCGAGGGTAACTTTTTGGGGGGGCCGGGGGATTCAGTCAAGACAACAGCGACAGAGAAGGAAGCTCGGACGGGTGGGGAAGTTCCAAGGGAAGCATGGGGCTCAAAGAGTGTGTCGCCGAGACGCTGCAGGCTCTTTGGAAAAATAATTCGTACTTCTGGGATACGGGGAAAAGGGACTGCTAAATGTGGACCTAAAGGAAAACTGAGACCCAGAAATCGAAGGAAACGTCTTATGAAGCAACCCAAATCTTGAACCGGCCCTGCGCGACGGTTAACCACCACTCTCAAAGAAGCTTTGTGGGAAAGATGAACGAACTCTCCAAACTAGGGAAAGGGGAAAGTAAGAGAGAGAAAAGTGGGAAAGGAACCCGCGGTTCTCAAGTGGGTGGCCGTGTCTTTCCATGAAGACCTGAAAAAAAAGAAGAGAAGTACGGCGGAAGTGAAGAGAGAATTTCCAGGAGAAGCGTTCAAGAAATAGCGCGGAGGTATGTACGTCGATTGGAAAATAGGACCGTGTTTTGCTCACAATAAGCCATTAACACTCAATAAAGACAGCAGCTATGATCTTCTCGTGGAAAAAAGATAAAACAAGACTCGTTGCAGCCATTCCACAATTAGGGAACCTAGATAATATGAAAACTCTGTCACCATCCATAACCAACAAAGTGACGGGCATGGGGAGGACAGAAAATAGCTTTCGCTCAAATGGGGGGTCGAGAAGAAATAAAAAACGGGCGCCTTGACTGTCTCAGCCGAGGGGGCCACCTCTTGCGAAAACTAACTGCTCCTTCACCTTTAACTATCAGGGAAGAATACCCGTTATGTCGGGGAAAGGAAAAACGTTATCCGAACGAGGAAGGCTGCGGTTCGCGCGTACCTGATAGAAAGGGGGCGGGAATGCACGACCCCTCGAGGGGGGGCATTCGGCGCCCAGCCTACAATTTTAGACCGTCGCGGAGGACAAACTTTCCGCCCCGAATCTCAGGATAACATCCCAACCCGAAGAAAATGATTGCTTTGAAAAAGGGGAGTAAACCGCGGTCCTGCAAAACGAAGTTTCAAAAAACAGAGAATTAGCGCAACCATCCGAACAACGGGACACCCGACTATGTGTTGGAGAAATAAGCTTACCAAGCAT
>Ga0179591_1223879_pt1 | contig 16233 bp, 17 predicted proteins | sample CZOMad2_1_08_16f_FD_182891 | JGI IMG/M metagenome (GOLD analysis project Ga0179591, IMG submission 182891) | Vadose zone soil fungal communities from Angelo Coast Range Reserve, California, USA - CZOMad2_1_08_16fungal (PacBio error correction) | ecosystem: Environmental > Terrestrial > Soil >...
ACAGAAATCAAGATCGTGTGAACAGAAACTCTCATTTAAACCGGATGCGGTGAAGGAAAGGAGAAAGAGGGCCTGCACGAAAACCCTAGAAAACGCTTGTAGGGCCTCCGGGAAGACGTACCACGAAGAGGGAAACCTGCGGGTTTCGGACGCCAGTTAACACGCGTCCATCCCAGGTGAGCACGGCTACCGCAGCAAGAAGGGGACGAAAAATTTGAGGAAATATACACACATGGGCGTCCAAAATGCCTAAATAAAATGACTCAGTCGAATTAAATACCGGTTTCAAAATCTCAACTGATATGGGGGGGGAAAGAAAGCCAAAAACGAATCGGCCATCTCGCAAAACTCGCCAACGCCTGGAATTTATTCCGAAGAAAAAGAGCTTGGTGTCAAGTCCGCCGCCGGGGGGGTCTGGGTTGTTGGGTTTCACCATAAAACCGAACAATCTCCACAGTCATCGCGATGGTGGTGGTGCTTAAACTCGTAACAGGCGGAAAAAGGTCAACCGACCTCCAAAAAATTGGAAAGCCGCAAGCGCCGCCGAATTCACACAAAAGAACCAATATTCCCACGTTCCTCTAAACGAACTCACTGGGGGGGGTAGAATACCCGGCAGTCCCTCAGCGGAAAACATGGGGCTCCACGTAGCCAAAAAGGTTCGTACCCGCCGACAGGGACGCACTCCCGTGGCCGTCGCAGGAGCTTCGGCCCCAAACGGATTTTTGTGGGGGCCCCCCCAAAACAACCCGCGACTCAGGAGTCGGGGGGGGGGGGGGGAAAAGATTTTGCGGCGGGGGAATGGCCCGGGTCACAACCCAGCAAAAATGGACGATGCAGGACTCCAACCGGGGACGACAACTTGATAGAACTAAAAACCAAGAAAGACAGAAACGGGACGGAGTCGGCTATGGCCAGTCGGGGGAGGTGAAGGCTACTAGGTGTGCTGGGGAATGCAGTGCACCTTTGCAACCTCAAAACCCAGCTAAACCGCTCAAACCCAGGGAAGGTGACCGGACGGTGCCATCACCACAAAGGGTTCAGTTAAAATCCAACCAAGAGGTGGGACCTTGGGTGAAACCAGTTGCGCAACGAAGGTTGAAGCGGACAGGCCGGGATCTCTGTTTGGCGGGGCCGGTCCTTCACGTCACCCAGTTTGGTTCCACCACGTGGGGGGCCCAAAAACGCGCCGCCGTAAAACCCGTAAAAAACACCCTTGGGGAGCACCCAGACTGGAGCACCTCCGACGAGAAAGGCGGGGGGAAGAGCGTGGTTTTCGCCAAAGCCGGCTGAGGACAAGCACCAACGTGTTCCGGGGAAACAAGCCGGCGAGGGAAATTCCAGCAGGGAACGGGTGGGACCGCGTCACCAGCTAACACCCCGACTGCTGGCGGAGGTGAAAAGGTGACGTCTGCTTAATCTCCAGTGGGAAAAAGAAACGGGGTAGCCCTCCCCACGAAAAACAGCTAAGAGGTTGTATGCCCATAATGCAAAACCCCCCCCTGGGACGCGACCGTGGTCTTTGAAAAAAAACCCACAACCCCCCATTGGGGGAAAACAAAACCAACCACAAAAAAAAACCCCACAAACAAACACAAAAAAACCGTCCCGGACAAGGGTTGCGGTCAGCTCGCGTCAAGAAATTGGAGGGGGGAACAGGTCCACAGAGGAACAGATTACCTAAAAGGGCCTCAAAAACAATGGCCGGCTAACGAAACCCCATTCAGGCGGCCTTGGGCGGCGGCAAGACCATCGGCGTCACCATGCTGGAAAGCCGAACCGAGTTGAACCCACTAGGTAAGTAAAAACTTTGCGGCGTCTCGTGTAGCGGGTCAGTTTGCCGGTGGGGGGGGGGGGGGGGAGGGCGCACACACACTAATTACCCGCAGAGGAAAAACGGCGGTAAAGTTGCGCAAGGCGCCCGGGAGACGCCCCGGACCGACCCAGGGGCGAAAAAGAGGCACTCACGAAAAACCTTTCTGAAAAAGGAGGAGGTACCGAATGGTGCCGAGTGATCTGGAGGGGGTGGGGGGGGAACAGGGGGAACCTGTTGGGGGGGGGGGGGAGTCAAGCGAGGAAGACGACAACAGTTTCCACCAACACAACCCCCCCCCCCACCCCCCCCCCCACCCCCAAAAAACCCAAAACCCCCCTTGGTGGAGGAAAACAGAAAAAGGGACGCTGGTTTGATTGTGGCTCGCGGGTCGGGTCTTCTGCTGGATGATAGAAATTTAGATTCATAGGCCATAGCTGGTCTAATTCGAGCGACAAAGCGGGAATATCTTGAACACTCAGGACCCGTGACCGACTGTTCGCATGAGGGGGGTCCTGTCTTCAAACATCGCCCAGGCTACAATAACTCCCAGCCCGGCAGGTGGGACTGAGAACTGGTGGGGGCCCGGGGGGGGGAGAAGGGAGGGGGGGGGGGGGGGGGCCGTCACAATCTGTTTTCAAACCGGGCAGGCCCTCACGTTCCAGTTCTTCGTTTACACCACAGAAGGAAAAGTATGAAGAAGGGATTGGCGGAACAAAAGCTGGTCCGCCTGAAAAGGAAGCTGGCACGGGAAACAAAATGCCAGGCCATGCGGCAGAAAAAGGACGGGGTAAAAGAACATCCTCAAAGAATCGTGGTGGGCAAAAACGCACAGAGGTCAAAAAGCAGCAACAGAATGCGACAAGCAAAGCCACTCACGGGTAGGGAGCACAGCAATGCAAAATGAAGGAAAAGCAGAAATAAAACCCAACGACTGGCCCCAGGACAGAAGACAGAAAAAGGGAGCCCGAATTCTTCAGAAGGACGACTCCCGACGAGGACCCTGCAATGGTTCGATCTCCTCGCACGACCCCTCTACTCTACAAGGAGACAGGGGAAACAGGAAAGCGAGGAAGAAGATCTCATGTAATCGGAAAAGTCCTTCGAACTCAATGAAGCCATCCTGTTTCCTCGTGGAGACAAAGGGAGGAACCGGGGGGCACCGTAGCGGACACAGCCTATTTAGTTGTGCCCGACTGCTGCAACAGGGCCGGCTAAAACCAAAGCCGAGGCCAGTGGAGAGGGGAAGTCAAACCGGCGAAGGTGACGACGTGAAAGAAACACTCAAACGGACCAGGATCCGGTGAACGAACAAAGTAGAAAAAACGAGCGTCAAGAAAGCAAGGTGGGGTCCACAAACAACACAAACCCCCCCATGGGAAAAAAAAAGATTCAGCAAAAGAAGACTGAAAAAACGCTAAACAAGAGGGAAGAAATTTAACAGGAAAAAAGGCCCGCGGAACATTTGGGATGTGCGCGGGCTGTGGTTATTAATGTAAGTCGTTTGCTTACCGCGGCCTGCTCTCGAAGAATCGGGGGGCGGGTGCGGTGGGTGGACTGTGAAGGGGCGGAAGGGGCTAAAAACGAGCCAACGGGAATCGCCCTAAACCACACGCAAAAGCCAAACCGTGGACGCCTAGAACCGGCTCTTGACCGACAACCCGCGGGAGAGGAGTCGGCCCTGTGCTTAGTTCAACGGATTGGTTCTCGGTGAGAGCGCAAAGGGACCAGCCACCCTCGCTGGAGGAAGGATCACGAGAGAAAACACAACAACGGGAAAAGAGGGGGATGGAAAGGAAAGAGTCCACAGAGGGGATGGCCAAGTGTGAGAGGGCCCAGGAAACGCCAGAAGACAAGAAAAATCCTCGCCGCAGCTCCTAAGACGGGGTAAAACAGGCGAAAAAAAAAAAGCGGAAGAGCCAGATCCACGGAAGTCAGCCGAATAAGCCAAACGGTCATAGGCAGGTGAGAGGGTATACCTTAATCAGGACCAGAACACCGACAGCCAAACATGCCTGAGATCTCGGCAATGGTTAAACAACAGTGAAAATCAGCTGAAAACAACAATCCCGCTGGAAACCGTGCAAAACATCAATGGAAAAATCGGGGTCAAATGCAGAAAGGAAAAGGTTGACAGTGGGGGTATAAGGATGGCTCGAAGGAGGTAATGGAAGGGGACGGTCTTCTCCGGCTTTGTTCTGCATAGTGGCGGCAAAAGGGGGAGATCAGGGCTTGTAAGTCCGCGTGTCCACCTATACTACCACCCCAAGGTCACTTAGGGGTGGCGTCGCACGAACAACGAGTTGGACAACCAGCCAATCGCGTCAGGGAAGAGGGGTGACAAGAAAGCAACCTGGTCCAAAGAAAAAAAAAAACCATTGCTGATTCATTGGAGTAAAAACTACTGCCCAAAACCAAGGAATCTCAGGGGGCCCAGACGATCTTAAGAGGCAAAAGACTAGAGCAAAAATGGTTTTAGGACAACTGTCAGAACACTGAAAAATTCAAGGAGTCGCCGGAGGTTTGCCGGAGGGTACTCGAAAAAGCGGTCAGAACGTTTGCTGGAGGTGGCCGACATCTGTTTTATGCTGGGCCGTCCGGTGGGAAAGCTCAAGGAGCAACAACGGAGAGAGAAGGGGAGAATTAAAAACCCAACCAAATGTGTTTTTTGTTGTTTTTTTTGTTTGTTTGTTTGTGTTTTTTTTTTGTTTGTGGGGTTTGGTTTTTTGTTTTTTTGTGTTTTGTTTTTTTTGTTGTGTTTGTTGGGTCCCAAAAAACCCAAAAAAACTTGCAAGGGCGCTGCAAACTGAAGGGTGAGGATGCCACCATCCAAGAGAGGGTAGGATATTGTGGAAAGAGGAGGGACAAAGAGCACGGGGGAAAACGGCATAAAAAAACATCAGGTGCGCATCCAAGAAAGGTGGGGGGGGAAAAAAGCAGCCGCCAAATCGGAAGAGTCAAAACTGTGTTAAACGCAGAAACTGTGACAAAATAGGGGGGCCCCGGCGGGGGTTGGAAAAAAAAGAACCGACAAGGGGGGCCGACCAGACAAAGCACACGGCCAAAAAGGTCGCACATGGGGCCGGGGGCGGAGGGCGCGGACGCCGGGAACGGAATAAAAAAAGGAAAACAGACGGCGGGGGGGAAGGGAGGGGGGCACCGTGAGACGGTAAAGGAGACTGCCGAGGAGCGCTCAGTAGTCGGAAACAAACGGGGAGGAAATAGTCGGAGGAAACCGAAAAAATAGCCATCGCTAAAAACCCAAGTAAAACGGGAACAACGCGGGCGCATTAGGTGGGGAAAATGCCTCTTCACGGACAACCCAACCCCCCCAGAATCCATTGAACACAAAATTAAAGAGACAAACGCCCATGAAGGAACACCGACAAGAGAGAAATTTAGAAGTTCGGGGGTTCAAGGCTCCGGGCCACGGTACCGGGAAGCAGGGGAGAAAAAATAGAGGAAGAGGAGTAAAAGCTCGACGCCGAAACGGGGACCCATGGCGGGGATCGTGGCTTGGGTTGGAAGACATCCAAGGCAAAAAATACTCTGCCAACAGAAGACCGGGGGAAGAAAGGGGAAAGAAACAATGGGGGGGGGGGAAAGCCAACCACCTTTGAGAACTGTGGTGGTTTGGGGGGGTTGTTAAGAAGGGCTAAGAGGGAAAGGTTTCCAACCACCGGACGTGGCGGCCGCAAGGCCGGAAGGGTCCCGGTGTGGGGCCAGGAAACTAAAGGAAAAGGGCGAGTAACCTCAAAGGGGGGAAAGGTGAGGTGTAAACGGTCCGAAAAACGAATGGAAGTGAAGCTCATCAACCAAAGGAATATTATGGGGGGCCAATAAAAACCCGTTTCAGAGGAATGTGGTGAAAAGGTCAATAAAAACAGAGGGGATAGTTCTAACGGGGGAATGGCGCGAGAAAAAAAAAGGGGAAAGAACGAATTCCTCGGGGGGAGAGGTAATCCTAAACTCAGAACACATCCGCCAGCCCTCAGTGGGGAGAGGTGAGAAGGGGAAACGGAACTTGCGGACAGAAAGGAAGGAGAAGCGGGGACGCTTCGGCTGGGGTCAAAGGAAAAACTGGGGGGGGGTAAGACAGAACATCGGAAACACAAAAAGCAATCAGCGGAGGAGACCGAGGGGGCTCAGAATAGTCCTCCAAGGTGGGTGGGGGTCAAGGGGTCTGGAAAACGGATGCGCGGTTGGACAAAAAAAAAAGGTTGGAACAAAAAAGGGAAGTGGAAAAAAAAAATTCCCGCGACTTCAACTTCTACCAAAAGAAACTGCCCTGGCCTCTCAAAAACCAGCAGGAGCAAAAAAGAGTTTCGCAATTGAACAAAAACAAGATGCGGAAGGAACCCGGGGGGTTGTTAGTACACGACGGGACGGGAAATGAGTTTATAGCAAGAAAGGGGGTGAGGCACAGCCACCGGGCATCTCTGCAAAAAGACCCAAACTAAATCGTCTTCATCCTACCCACACACACACAACAAAAACAAAACCACCAACCCATCCCCAAAAGTTCGGGGAAAACTGTGCGGGTGGAGGATGTGGCCAACTGCCTAGAAAAGGCTTAAAGTTCTGGGAAGCAGTGGCAAGACATGAGGGGAAAAGGTGGCTACTTCCCAATCTTAAAGAAAGGAAACTCAGACGCGAGTTTATAGAAAAAGGGGGTCGAATCTCCCTATGGCAGGCGGCACAAAAGAAGGGAGCCTGCTTTTACGAAGGGGTAACTTCCCACATGGTTTGCATCTAGGTGAAAAAAAGGGGTTAAACATGAAAAATTAAAAAGGGGGGCTGAGAAAGGTGTCATCTGCGGGGGGGGCTATGTGTTTTGAATTTAGGGATGATGCATTCTGAGGGCAAAACGGAGTGGAGTGTAGGGGGAGGACCTACGGCGACTAACAAAGGAATCAAAACAGCAAAGGTTAGTGGTCGGGGGCCGATTTCAGGGGGGATGGTTACAAGCAAAAAACCCGAAGTGGAGGAGGAAGGACCAGGGGATATCCGTTCGTTTCGAAAGGTCGGAGAAATTCCAAGAGTGGGGCTAGACGAGGGGGGGAGGGAAATTGCAGAGGGTATTGGCGGGAGGTTAGTTCAAAAATAAAAGAGCGGTCCTTCTTTCATACACAGGCCTAACAGGTAAAGAATAAGTGAGAGGAGCTCGTACAAGGTGCGGGGGGGGGTGAAAGAATGAGGAGATCTGCCGAAACTGGGGGAGAAATGAAGCCTGGTTCACGGCTCAGAGGAAGCTTATTCTGGGAAAAAAAACAAAAAAAAAAAAAAAAGCAAAACCAAAAACCCCCGGGGGGGACCTCTGCCCTTAAGGAAAAAGAAGAGGGGGGAACTATTTGGGGAGGGTCGCCAGCGAAGCCCCAAATCAAAGGAGGGAAAGAGGGGTTAGTTCTGCCCTAGGGGGGTTACCAACAAAAGCCGGAAGGGGAGTGTGGAAGGAAAGTCAACGGGAGGAGAGGGTGAAAGTTAGGCATCGCTACCAAAAAACAAAAAAAGGAAAGGAGGGAGAAAGAGATGGGGCACACCTCAAAAGATCTCGGTGTGGAAACACGACATGAAAGGAGGCTGAAAGGGGACATCGAGGGCCTGACAAAAGAAACAGAGCAGGCGGTGATGGGGGGGGAAGGAAGAGGAATAATAAAGCGGTCCACATTCTTGAAGAAAAGAGGCCGGGCAGATGAAAAAAAGAATACGAATTCACCTGAAAAAAAGGGGAGGACAAAGGGAAGAGGAAGAAAAGTGCCTTTCCAGATCGCTCAAAAAGGGGGGAAGCCACCCTCTGGATTGGAATAGTAGGAGCTTCGACGACGAAAGGGGGGCCCAGGGTAGGGGAAGATAATACAGTAGTGTAGAGGGTGGGGAAGGGAAAAACAAGACATCCACGTATCAGAGGGGGTCTCCCCACTCCCGGGTTAAGGAATAAGTCCGAAAGGAGCTGGGACGCTCCTCCCACGGGACGGGGTGGGGGGGAATTGAACACAGAAAAAAAAAAACAGCGTTACCGCTCAACTGACAGCTCTAGGGTTTAGGCAGCTGCCAATCTGGGGGAGCCCTAAAATAAAAAAAAAAACGACGGGTGAAAAAACGCGCGTAACAGCGAAGTACAACGACGGAACAACTGAAGGTACAGGGAAAAGAACACTCCAGGGGGGGGGTTTATTCATCACCTTAGGGAAACCTCGAACAGGTGTCGCAAAAAGGTAAAAACCACTTTTAGTACGAATCCGATAAGAAGTCCGCCTGGCATATTAAGGAAGGGGAACAAAATCGTCAAAATAGTAGGTACTATAGTGTAAGCATTTCGGTCGCGGCGGAAAAGTAAGGAAAAGGGACAGAGGCCGTCCTAAACATGGGGCGGACCGAGCGGGGGAAACTCCTCCGCTCTAAGGAACCCTGTCGTCGAAGTGGGGATCGGTTTATGGAGTAAAGAATATTGGGGTGGGAAGGGAAAACCACACAAACAAAAAAAACAAATCTCGGCACGGGGGGGAAGAAGTACTCATCCAGCAAAAGGGAAGTCAAAGGCAAGACCTCATTTCCATGTCTCTGAATTCACATAAACACGTAAAAGACAAAATCTCTCACTGTGAACCAGGGAGGAACCGATTGGGCGCAGAGAGTTGGACACAAGGCCGATCTCGTGGGGGGGGAATGGGATGAAACAACTGCCTGAATTTGTGAAAAAATCGTGGTTGCAAAAACGCGCCAGAAGGGGCAGTAGAAAACCAGGTTTGAAAAACAAAACCCTGTGGGGGAGGCACAACCTTGAGCAAAGAGCTGTATCAAGCTATGAAGGGGGAGGACTTGGGTGAACCCCTCCTTTAAACCCGTGGTTTCCTAAAGGAGGGAAGAAAGCTGCGACTTGAAATTAAGGGTGAGAAACTGGAAGTTCAAGTCGTCAAAAAAGCAAGAAAAAACCCCGTCTGATAATGGGTGGGAAAAGTTAGCGTAACCCTAGCTTGGGCACTAAAGGAACGTCGGCCGGGGGAGGAAAACCCTAACCAGAGAAGAAAGAGGAAAGAGGGGGGGCAAACCTTCTGGCCCTAGAAAAGCTCACCAGGGGATGGCAAAACGAAGCCGGCAAGAGGGGGGGGGAGGGGGCGATAACTCAATCACTGTCGGAACAGGGAACACTCCGAAAGAAAGTAATTAGCCAACGCCGCGTTTAAGCGTGACGGGGCCCAAAACTGGAAGGAGGCCTGGGCGGCGTACCGTTCGGACTCAACGGATGAACAGAAAAAGGAAGGGAAAAAAAGGGGTCCGGGAAAAGGAAAAAGGAGGAGCCAGGGTTGGAGGCGTATGCACACAAAACCACAAACAACCAAAGTTTGGGGTGGGGGGGGGTGTGGGGGGGTTGGGGGGGGGGGGGGGGGGTGGTGTGGGGGGGGGGGGGGGTGGGGGGGGGGGGAGGCGGAAAACCACTCGCCTACCTGAAAGGGGAAAAGAGCAGGGGCATGGCGTACTTCGTAGAGTCGAAAGGAGGCCGATCGAGGGGCTCCAAGGGACATCGCAGGTAACCACAAAAACAGAAAAAACAAGCCGAGGAGGGGTAAGGGAGGGGGACAAGGGGGGAGAGGGGGGGAAAGGTGGGGGGCCAATGGAACGCAAGGGGGGGGGGGGGGGGGGGTGGTTGGGGGGGGGAAAAAGACTAATAGCGGGAAAAACCTTAAAAAAGGACAGCGGGTGGGGCCATGGGGAGGGGGGGTTGTCTCGCTTGAGTGGTATGATTGACACTGGAGATCTCGGAGGAGGAGACTACTAGCTTTTCTGAACGCTCTCCCTAAGAGGAAAGGAGGCTGGACCGGAAAGGTGACAGACATGGAAGAAGAGTGGGGGAAGGGAGGAGGAAGCGCCATGAGACAGATCACAAAAAGGCCAGGTTGGGAGCTGGGGTTTGGGTGTTGAAAAAAAGGGGGGGGGAGTATTTCTTGGCACAAGCTGTAGTGGGATGGGTAAAAAAAGAAAGACATACTTACGGACAAAGTTAGGGGGCAAAAGTTGGAAAGTAGGAATATTCATAGTGAGGATTTCTGACCTTCAGGGGGGTGCAGATGGAAAAATGATCACTTAACGGCACCCCTTGGGAAGGTCTAAATCCTCATGAGTTAACCTAGCCTAACATAGGAGTGAAGTTTTCCATAAACAAAATAGGAAACAGTAAAGAGACACAATGTAGCCCGACAAAGGGACTCCTCCGAGGGGAAGGGGAGAGAGCTGAAAATTACGGAATAAGAAGTAACCTAAGGCCACCTGAAGAATACACTTGAACAGCAGCTTCGATTACCCGGCACAAAACGAGGGAAGGTAGAAGCATGTGGGATCAGGGGACTCCCAGACGGAAGAAAAAATCTGACTGACAACGGGGCGGTTCCCAGATCTTCAGGACACAATCGGGTCATGGCACTGAAAAAGAGGGGCCAGGGAGGGTAGGTACAGCCTCTCCGGGAAAAAGTACACAGGGGTTCGAGGGGCAGAAAAGGTCAGGGCTTCACCAGTCAGGGGGGGCGTAAAAACGAAAACCGATCTCCTTCACGTCCGCCGAAAAGACTCAAACGAGAAAAGGGGGGGGGCTTGAGCTCCGGGAATAGTGTACACCGTTAAAGAAAAAGAAAGCAGATCGACCCGGGTATCCTCCTATGGCAGACAACAGGACAAGCTCGAAGCCAAACGCAAGTAAGGGACAAAGGAAAGGGAGGCAAGACCAACAGGAAACCTTGAAGTGCGCCGCAAACAGGGCGTTGGACCAGAGGGGGTCCCGGGGGCTCGGGAAAGGGGGGTCGATAGGGAAGGTCCGGAGGAAAGCGGGAAGAAGAGAGCCTTAAGACGGTCGGTGGTGTACTGGGGGGGGGACGTCCATCAATTCTACCCCAAAACTTGGAAGGGCAAAAAGAGAAGTTTATTAAAAGCTTCGGAAAGGGGGACGTGGACGCAATGGCTCGAAGCGCAGGGGGGGGGGGGTGGGAAGGGGTGACAACGGCGGCGGAGAAGGGGAGATTTCGTGTGGCGTCTTGTGGGGGGACTTCACCTGGGAAACCAAAAAAAATCTTGGGAGGAAGATCTAGACTCTCAAAAACAAAAAGAAAGAAAAAGAGGGAATGATCTCCTCCAGAGAGGGGGGCTGTAAGTAGATCCGCAAGCAAACGCCATAAGCAAAAAAAGAAAGCCTCAGCCGCCGGGGCGCCAAGCTAAGAAAACCTCTGCAGGAGAAAAATCAAGCCTTAGAATATTTTCAAGCAACTGTAACGAACCCTGCTTTCGGATGTGAGACCGGAGTAAGGAACCAAAAAAACCAAAAGAACAAAGAAAGGGAAAACTGCTAGCGACAGGCGGGAGGGGGTCAAGAACCAAAAGAAAGGACCGAACACACACTCTCCTCCAACCGGCAACATCCATTGGGGATTTTCGTCTCCACTGTAAATGTACATTGGGAGGGGGACCGATGTGCCGGGACGGGAAAGTCAGTCATTCTGTACGGGGCGGGATGGGTGGGCAATCGTGGCGCACCTGACGCAAGAGGTTACGGGGAGACAGGTGGAAGTGGATGAATGGGGGGAAGGTCGGACCAAAGAGGGGAAGAGGACATCAGCCCAATGTCATCGTACTTTTTGCGTGAGGCTTCAGGTGTCATCGGAAGGAAACAAAAAGAAGATCTCGGAAGCGAAATGGGCACGGGAAACAGACAAGTTGTTCCAATAACAATGAGGAATCATTAACCCCTCCCACAATACCCCCCCCAACCTCCGTGCCCAGAGAGAAGGAACGACGATAGACTCTCTTCAGAAATCCGAAATCAGGTTAAGAAGGTGTAGACGTCGGAAAAAACGGAACAATGAGTATCGAAAAGGTGTTGGCCGTTCGGAATAATTGGAGTTCAGGAACAGTTTCTTAAAAAGTCTTTTATGAGTTGTGAGGTGTCAAAGGGGGACAGGGGTGGCAGAGCCAGGCCTCGGGGGAGAAAAGATTAGGAGGAAGGGTGAAAGGGGAAAGAACTTGTCTTGGGCAGGGGGTAAATTAAAAAAGTAATTATGGGGTGAGGGATGTACACTTACCACAACCACCCCGCTGGAGGGGAGAATGTTCGATGCGGAAACAGCGGCGGTCGCGAGTGCAAGGTCAAGAGCCAGAAATCAAGAAATCGACCCAAGAAGGGTACGCGAAATCCAACCAAAGAGAATATACCACCATGAGTAAACGACATCCCCTTTAAAAAGTATTGAAAACGAGTGGGTGACCCAAATCAGAATGTGTCCGAAAGACTTAAACAAACAGGGGGAAAACCATTTTCAAATGGTCACGGGAATCGGGGAGAGGTGGGGGGGAAAAAAGGGAGGCTAATGACAAAGAAAAAACTGCTGCGGAAAGGTACACGCGCGGTGACACGCTTCCTCGGGGTTCGAAAAGATGGAAACCGATATCCCAGAGGCAGAGAAATCTCTCAGCAAACAGCAAGACCCCAGAAAGAGAGAACCAAAACCCCAGGGGTTCAAAAATCTTGCAAGGGAGTAATCTCGAAGGGGCGGAAAGCAAAACAAAAACAGGAAGGCCTTGCACCACCAATTCCAAATGAACATGAAAAAACATCAAACTCATACCAGGGAGAAAATGTAGGGGAGGATTCTGGGCAAGATATAGAACAGGGACCGAGGAATGGAGGGTATAAAGAGCTTCCTCATTCGCAATCCAAACTCACCCTGACAGGGGGTTCTTGAATTCGGAGGACTATGGTGCCTCAACATCCAAACGCGGAAACGAAGAGAAAAAAAGCCCTTCCTAAAGTGGGGAAAGGAAAATGGTCACAACTGAAGGATCGTCTAAAGGAAGACGGGGATAAGACAGTGGCAGCCTAAGGCCCTCCTCAATGTTGTCATCAAAGAACAAACAGGCACTGGAGGGGCACAGAAGCCTAGGGAGGCGGTACCTGGGTTGCCTAAGAAAAAGAGAATCATACCCTCCCAAGCATGATTAGGGGGGATTGCAAAATGAAAAATTGTCGAGGGCACAAGGATGTGGGGGGGTGTTGGTTTGGGTTTGTGAAACGAGGGTTCAAAGAGTGGAACTACCACCTCTTGCGAGGCTTCACTCGTTTGCTAAAAAAACTGGTTTCTTAGTACCTCCGGGAACCCGACAAGACGGCCCCCACACCCCCCCACCCACGGGTGGGCCCCCCAACCCCAACCAACACTTTGTTTTGGGGGGGGGGGGGGTTTGGGCTTGAAGAAACAGAGCGCGCAACTCAAGCAAAAGCGACTTGGGGTGGTGTGATCGGGGGTGGAAGGCCGGGGTGGAAAGAACGGTTCTCAAAGAACCAACGGGGAAAGCTAACGCTGGTCAACCAGGGGGGGGCACGGTGGAGCGCAGGGCCGGAGTAAACAAGGCCCAAGGAACAGCTTGAAAGGGGAAGGAAGGGGGGGTCAAGGATGAACCAAAACAAGTTTTTGGCAAAAACAAAGGGGGGGAAGCAACTCCGCTGCGGACGAGGTGGAGGGGGAAAAAAAAAAAGTTGAAACAACGACAGTGGGAAAAAATTCGTCTCCCGTTCACAAGGATACCAAAAGGAGAAGAGGCCTGGCGAGAAAAAAAAGCTTGAAAAAAAGAAGCAGGGGCACTCGTAAATGCGGGGACGTGAAGAAAAAGGGTTGATTGGGAAAGAAGATGACAGGTACGGGGAAAACAACAAAACAGGGAGAGACCTCATGTCGACTCACAAGGGACTCCAACTGAAAAAACAATACAAATCTGAAAAGGAAAAGAATCAAAAGAGAAAGATCCCGGGCAATTTGACTTCTGCTTTGTAGGCAGGGGGGGCCATTACATCACAATTTTCTGGAAAACGGGCTGTGGAATTCAAAGTACATTGTGACCCCTGCATTGTGGGGGGGAACACTTCCAGCCTCAGACTGGGGGACATCCATAGGGACAGAGAGGCTAGAAAAAAGGAAGGAGGGGGTCAGATCCTCTTAGGGAAACTACAATATATCTTGGAAGGGGGTACTGAAAGGTGGGAAAAGGTACAAACCTTTTTCAGAGGAGGTAAGAAAGGTTGATACGCAAAGCCACTCAGTTGAAAGAGGTATGTAAAGTCACCAGCGAGGGGTGGTAAGAGGTGGGGACTCGAGGGGGAGGAGCATGGCTTCGCAAAAAAGGAGTTCTCTGGGCAGGGAAACGGAAAACTGTCACAGCGGGAACGGGGGTCAACTCTGGAGAAGTAAAAGGGTTGGAGGGGTGTGGCGAGGGGTCTGGGTGACCATCAACAAACCAAAAAGTGGGGACTGGGGCCCAAATAGGACCTTTTAAATAAAGTGACACGGAGGGGGAAAAGAGGATAGGGAGAAGATGAGGGGAGGTGGAGGGGATGCACACATAAGAAGAAAACGGTCTTTTCGGAAGAACAAGGAAAACAAAAAAAAGGGGTCGATAGAAGAGGGGAGAGCTTCATAAGGCGGGGGAGGAACTCCGGAGAGAGCTACCAGAAAAGGTTCGAAACATTCGGAGAATTCCAAAGACGTAGAAAAAGGTAGGGAAGGGACCTAGCCAGAGCTGCCAGGGGGGGGCCCGGGGGAGCGTGGAAACCTCTGGACGGGAAGGAGGGGAAACCAATAAGCCCCCACACCGGGGAAGAAGGTGGCGTTATTCCAACCCGCTGCAAATGGGTCATCACAGGGAAAGGGAGTGCCGGAAATAAGAAGGGGGGATTGTATGGGTGGACAGATAGGCGAAAAAACAACAAAAGGGGAGGAAAAGAAAGAGAGTGAAAAACATACACAGAGCCAGAGAGGTGGGGAGTGACGACAGAAGGGAAGGGGGTGGATCCTTTAAAGACGGGATTGAAGGACAACTAAAAAAAAAAGACCGGGGAGGGGAGACTCTAGTGCAAGGGCACGAAAGAGGGGGGAAAAGGGGCAAATTGCAACATAATGAAAGGCCTTGTACTTATACTCAATCACTGGAAACTGTAGACACGGGGAGGGGACAAAAGGGTCCCGAGTGAAAAAAGGTGGGGAAGAGCTCGAAGGAGTCATCAAAAAGAATGATGAAAAGAAGGAGAATAGAGAAAGGACGGGACATCCTCGAAGGTCCCGGTGTAGGTCTAAGAAAAGGGACAGACTGGAAAGGGGGGGGGTGAACAAACGAACTAGCATCGCTATCGCACAAGACCGGGGGTACTTGATGCATCAGAAAAAATGAGATGGGGGGGTAATCTCACATCCCACCCGGGAGTTTGGTGGGTGGGGACCAAACATCCACACACCGAAAAGAGTACGGGGGGGAGAAAAGACCATCGGGGGAGGGTGCGTATATTGAAAAGCTCCGCGGGCACAACGAAAAACGAAAACGCAGTGTTCAGACGGACCTCCGCGAAATGAAAAACAAACATAGACACCGCGAGTACCGGGGGCCGAAATACCTAAGAAGGGGGGGGATTAACGTAAATAACCCAGTGAAGGCTGAAACACTTTGGAAACGAAACTAGAACGGTCAGGGACCCTCCCCGCGCATCAGGTGAACGACGCAGAGGGTGCTTCGCCGGCAAATCTACTTCGAGAAAGGCGATGGTAGAAAAGTCAAGATGGATCTGGCAAGGATCGGAAAAGCCGACAAATTGGAAATTCAAGGCTCAATCCTGAAACACCGGAGACGCACTGGGGGAACACAGCCGGCACACCACAGAGAAAGAACCTGTCAGCAGGTGAACTGGATGTAGCGGAGGCGGTGGCAAGCGCGAGCCCGTGGAAAAGAGGAAAAGCCCGCCAAGGGATCAGACGAACTAACAGGTCTAGGGACGCATAAAAAGCAAAAACACCGGGTTCTTACCGACCAATCTCGCAGGGGACGGGGGAAACCGCTTTGCGACGGAAGGTGTTTCGGAATCGGAGGTGGAGTCCGGAACTAACGTCATAAAGGGGAGGGTGGGGGGGGGTCAAAGAGGGTTGGGGGTACACACAACCGATAAAAAGCCATGTTCCGTACCAGAAAAAAATGGGGGGGGGATGCCCGGACAAAAAGAAAAATCAGCGATCACTGAGGGGCACTGTGGGGGAAGGGCGTGGTGAAGACTCCAGATTGAAGAAAACAGGTAAATTTTACCATCGAATCCAGAGGACAGGAGGACATACAAGTAATGGGGCCACGCAACAGACAAAACAACCGCATCTGCATGGCGGTATGGTAAATGGGAGCGGAAACTTCATCAGACGAGTGGAAGCGGGCCTTTTCAATGGGGGTGGCGTACACCACACTCTGAAGAACGTAATATGGTTATGGAAACGTATGCAAACAGAGTCCCGGGCGAGAAGGACAACGGGTCTTGGGGGAAACCTCCGACCGGGAAGAGGGGTGGGTAGGACGGATATCGGGAAGGAAGAGACGGAAACATTTCCCACCTCCGGAACTATAAAATGCATTCC
>Ga0179591_1293819_pt1 | contig 16232 bp, 15 predicted proteins | sample CZOMad2_1_08_16f_FD_182891 | JGI IMG/M metagenome (GOLD analysis project Ga0179591, IMG submission 182891) | Vadose zone soil fungal communities from Angelo Coast Range Reserve, California, USA - CZOMad2_1_08_16fungal (PacBio error correction) | ecosystem: Environmental > Terrestrial > Soil >...
CAGAGGACAGGAGGAGAAAATGGGGCTCTTGGCAGACCCCATCATGGGCGTCTTTCATCTGATAATCACAGTGCACGGAAATAATGGAATGGGGAAGAGAGGGTAAAGAGGCGGACGTGGAAAAAAGGGGGTAGGTGGGGGGGACTTTTTTCGGTGAGTATGACGGGGGAGGGAGTGAGGGTGCTCACGGAGTACAGCCGTGCGAGGAGGGGACCGAAAAAGGCGTAGCTGCGAAAACACGGGGAGCAGGAGGGAGAAAAAGATAGGAATGGAATCCTAATTGGAAAGTCCGGGGGGAGCGAAGCAATGGGAGCGGCAGGGGTCGCGGGCCGCGACGTCTGGTAGGGAGGAGGGTTACGGTGGGGGGGGAGTCGCGTTGGAGCGAGTTGTCTTCATCCCACCGGGGGGTCACAAAAAAAAAGTAGTTTACACAAGGAATGGAGGGGGATACCTGTTGGACGTTGGTTGCAGAAAACGCAGTAGGGACTAGAGAGGAGAACAGATAAGATCTCACAACCACCAAAAGGGTAGGAAAAAAAAATAGTCTTTTGCTACCTACTCGACGGGAAAAGCGCGGCGTGGTATAACACGAGAAAGAAACGTTTAAATCGGTGGCAAATCGGAAGTAAACTACGGGAAAAAAACGTCTTCAGACCCCCGCACCACCGACCGACCAACTAGAATTACTAAGGTCCTGACTCAAAGGGGAACATTAAGCCTTCGATGTCCCACTTCATATCACGGAGGGAATGAATCAGAATTCACAACCAGTAGGGCAAATTACCCGTATCTTAAACGAAGGAGGAAAAGGGCCCCGCTGTAATCCTCCTCTACATCGGTTTGGGGCGGTCCGGTAGTCGACACCCTAGAAAAAGAAAGTAAACTTGGTACCTTTTTCTCCGGGGGAAAGTGAGAAAACAGTCCACGGGGAACCTGACAAGAGGGGAGGGAATCAAGATAAAAAGGAAGCCATGGGGTAAACTCGGCGTACCTCTATTTCACAGAGTCCAGACACTAAAAACGTACGCCTGGGCATCAGATGAAATTTTGATTGAAGAAGGAGGGTTCTCAGGTTCACAAAAAAACAACAAAAAAGAAGAGGAGACTCTTATGCTTACTAATACTTTAGTCTGGGATGCGACAAGGAGAGCTAAAGGGACGAACGGAGGCAGTTAACCACTGAAATAATACTTGCGAACGAGCATATACCGGAGGGGAGCGGGGAAGGGGGAAAAGAAAACCGGGGAGGCGAAACTAGGGCCCCTCTTAGGCAGGGAGGAGAGGCATGAACACCAATATAGCGAGGGGAAGTTTCATCGGCAGCTACTTGTATCGAGGCGAGGGCTTCGCAAGTTGCGGCCGGCCCACACGTCTAGTTCCAGACCCTGGGAAGCTGCAACGGTACGTTCAACCTTTACCAGGAAAGTCATAAAAAGAAGGGAGGGAAGGGGGGGTGGGCCTTGTGTTTAAGGGTTCCATCTCCCTCTTTCGATGAGCATAATGCGGAGCACCCGAGCGCAGCTAGAACCCCCAAAAATTAGGCACGAAAGGAAAAAAAGGGGGGCAAACGTTTCGCTAAACGTGTCCATAGGAGGCAACACTCGAGTAGGTGGTCAAGTGAGCATGAGGTCAAGGTCTCAGAAAGGAGCTCTAAAGGAAAGGGGGGAAGAGGGCACTGAAGGGAAAAGGGAAAGCGTAAAGAGTTCTCTTTCCACACTGACACACTCTTAGGGAACCGGGAACTCATCGAATTGCGCGGGGAGACTTGGGATGCGAAACTAATCGACTAGCTCATCAAAAACGGGGCCAGAGGAGGTGAGAACTCGCATCGAAAAGGCAAAATCTGGAATGCTTACAGCCTCGAGGGGAACGGAAGCGGAGCAGACTACTTAGAGGCGTCATTCATATAGACAGGAAAGAGAAGGAGAAAGAGAAGGGGGGGAATAGTCAAGGACTATTTCCGTATCCGTTTCACTATCCCGGAAGGATGCCTCGTGGGGGGGGAAAACCGAAAGCATCAAACCTGTATGACTTTTCTACTAAAAAAAAGAATTAATTTACCACCACGCACTCAGGGGCCCAGAAAGAATTATAACGCAAGACTCAATGCATCCGGGCGAAAGGACACTCTACCTGAGACAGGGACGAAACCCTCAAGTAGATCCAACCAAGGACGGGGAAGGGGGAAAGGCAAAGGAATGCGCCTAGGGAGATCCAATTTCATCTCGGGAACGAAAAAGGCGCTTACAAAAAAGGTCGCGGCAGCCGCGGTCCGGAACAAAAAACGTCTGATGTACTTGGGTTCGAAAAGGGGGGAGGGAAGAGGGAGAAATGGGATGTTTTAGTTCCTGACGCAATACTCCTGCCGACCCAGGAACGCCAACGGATGAAGAGGAGCCGACTGCTAAATAATAGGGGGTGTGGCGATTCACACAAATTGAGAGAAGAGCATCCTTAGGAAAAAGGGGAGGAAGGCGGTGAAAGACCTTCCTTACACGACCATCGTCGCGAAATGGTCTGGACGACGGCAGTTAACTGGCGACGAGGGCGACGGTTCGCCTACAAGCTGGAAAATGGGCGTTCCGCCCACTCTCTCCAACAAAAGGGAAAAAAGAAGGAGGGGGGGGGCGAGAAACCACCGGCAGCCTCTGACGCCGGCAAACCATTCCTCTCGGCAAACCAGGAGGGATGAAGCCGAAAAAAAAGACAATGCGCGCGAGGGAGGGAAAAAAATTCGTGAGCCCTCTCCTCCATGGAAGAGGGGAAAGGGGCGCTTCAAAGGGGGGGGGGAAAGAGGAAGGGAACCGAGTAAGAAGGGGGTCCGGTCAGCCTTCGTGTAATATCAAGGGGGGCGGGCACGCACGGGAAAGGCGTAAGCCGGCGATAAGTTCATAATTACGCACCCGTAAATAACCTTACAGCTAAATAAAGCGGGGGGGTGGGGGGGGGGGGGGGGGGGAACATAAGAGGAAGCCCTCCTGCCCGCGTCTTTTACGAAGGGGGGGGTCAGGGGTTATCGAGATGCAAAGACGGATGAAAGTTTATGGTCGCAAAGTGCGGGTCCAGCCCGGACAGGGGTGGAGAGCATGAATGTTTACGGGGATTCCGAGGATTCGCAAAGGGTCAGTTCGCAAACGGATTCATAGGCAGGGAAAGGCCTGCGGAGGAGAGGAGAAGGGGGGTCCTTAATTGCCATTTATCCTGTAAGGAGCCTGTGACGCTCGGTGTGACACAGTCCATTCGGGCTCAGTTCACAGGGACCGAAGGGAAGGGAGGTCGCCGGACTAATCACTTCTTTCTGCCTGCAGGGGAAAAAGGCCGCCAGCTACCTACAGACAGAAATACGCGTCAGTAGGTCTGAAGTTAGAAGGGAGGAAGGAGAAAGAGAACGAAGCTGAAGGCCTTATCCGTGGGGGAGGCGTGCAGGGGGAGGGACAATAAAGCATGTGCAAGGGTTCAGTACTCGAAGAGCGACTCAGAAACATCTCTATGCAAAGGACCTTCTCGTCTCTTTGTTGGCCAGGGCGGGGAGCCGTGAGGTGAAGGTACAGGGGGGGGCGGTAGGATAGTGGGACCGGGGGGAGGGAAGAGAGGAAGGAAAGCGAGACAAAAACAGGGACCTAACTGCTCCTGAAAAACCGGGCAGATCAGGTAGGGGTTGCCGCCGCCGAAATATTCGGATCGGGGGCAAGGCACGGAAAGGGGCCGGTATCATGGGGGTCAGGTGCACTGCGAGGTTTCAATGGGCGAAGCCGTCTGTTCTTCCGGTTGCGATATACAGGGAGATGATGAAAAACTTAACCACCATGCAAACCCCAATACAGTCTTTGGTGATGGCAAAAGTCGGCTTGGAACGTCGAGGGTGCACTCTTTTCCACAGAAGGAAATTAAGAAGAAGGGAAAAGGGGGGAGGAATCCTTTCTTACCTTCGAGCAGAGAATAAAACAGGTAGCAAATCATAAACCTTCCCCTCGAATATGATTGGTGTTGTCCAGAGAGAGGGAACTCAATGGTCCCGCATACTTGGGCTTGTGAAACACGCAAAGTGTTACTTAGGGAATCAAGGCCCGAAGTGTCGCCGGAAGATCGGGTTGTGGGGGGAAAGGAAGACTTCCATGACGGAGGCAGGTAAGCATAAAAGACTGGCGCGCCCGGATGTTTATCGGGTTTTGTAGCCATGGTGGGTGCAAAAAAGGAGCGCAACAACCCCTATCACGGTCTAATTAAGAGGAAAGAGAGCTCAGGGAAACGAAAGAGGGGGGAGGGTAGGAAATCTCGGGTGTTAACGTAACTGAGAATGTTGGGAAAGAAGACTGGGCAGCGGATGATACGCTTGAATGGATGGGAGTTTTCTGCAATGCGTCTACCACTTTCACCGACGGGGTAAAAGGGATGGAGCAGGAACGGTTTCTCCTGAGAAGAAAAGTGACTCGCCCACGTAATGGGAAGGCGGCGGCCAGGCGACGTGAAGTATTTGCGAATGGCGGGGATCAGGTTTAGTTCATGAACCACGTTGAAATTCGAAACTTGTATCGACAGGGGGGGAAGACGAGGTAATGGAACCGTCGCAGGTCGTGGGTAGAGGGGAAGTGGGAACAGGTGGTCCGCTGTTTCCGCTATTTTTCTGACAAAATACAACACCTTTGGCCGCCCGAATCGGCGTTCAGTATGTCGGGGGGAAACCGAAAAGGAGCTTTTGTCATAAGGCAAAGGAGGGGGAACTCTTAGAAGCAGCAAGATAGAGCGAAAAACCAAGAAGTAGTAAGAGCGATCGCGTCGCGGCAGAACGGTCCGAACGAGGGGCGGCGGGAAAAGAGACCGGAGAACCAAAATCATTTTCGCAAGGGACCTGCAAACGGGGGCGCCTTACACCTCCGAAGACAGCAGAACAAAAAAAAAGAAAACTGCGAAGGAAAAAGTACTAAGAAAAACTAGTATCACTCCTATAAGTCGACCGAATGGAAAATGACGGGAGATTACCATCAGAATCGTTTATCCAAAAGGACAAGTACTTAACACGAGGAATGAAAAAAAACCCGATACGGGGGGGAAAGTAAAAAGGCTGTGACGGACGAAACTTTCCGCCTGAAAAGCGGGAAAAAGGGGTGGGGACCGATAGAAAAGGATGGACAACCGGACGGTTCGAAGCCCTGACCAAGACATAAAAAAGCCGAACGTAACGCGCCTTCTCCTAGCGGAACGGGGAAAGGGGGGAAAAGACGATAGGAGGAGGATGCCTTCCGTGAAACCGTTTTGAACGAATGGGGCTGTGAGAGAAATGAGGCAACAAACCATGGCCGAAACAAAAATCGGAAACCGATTTGAATCCTCTGAAGGGAAGTCGGAGGAACATCGGGCAGAAGGGGAAAAAAGGAAAACCTGGACAAAAAAAAACTCCCTTCGAAGAGAACTTCGTCTGAGAAAGAAAGAGTACATCTGCGGTGGGACGGTCAAAAGCAACAACCAATTCAAAAAAAAGAGGAGAGCAGCGAGGAAACAGTCATAAATACTATTAGAGGGGAAGTGGGTAGGGAGAGGAGGAGAAAACGGGAAGTGGTATCGATTAATCTCTGTACCTCAATGGCGAGGCCCAACCAGGGGTCGGAAAGGAAACGCTGGGCTTTCACCTAATTCACCATGAAACGCAGGGGGGAAACAAAAACGGAAAGACCCAGCCGGATCAAGGGGCTCCTGGTTTAATGCCTCCAGCGCCCCGTTGGCGAGAGGGGGGCACCTGCCGAATCGGCGGAGAAGGGCACTCATCAAAAGAGGCCCAGAGAACAAAGAGATCACTGAAGGACGTGGGGCACGGTGGAGATAAAGAGGTGACAGAGGCAAACCCTCATTTCCCGGGGGTTGCAGGGAGCAGTTTCGGGGGAGTTTGAGAGGGGAGCCAAGAAAGCGAACGCCACGCCCTCTTTGCCCGAACGGGGGCAGAAAAACCGATAATTCACGTACTACTTCACCCCGGTACGGGCAAAGAGACTTGCAAAGAATGGATTCCCGCCATGGATCGCACAAAAAACCAAATCAGCAAACGGTGCGTGGGATGGGGTCAGGCAAGCCTAAAGAAGATAGGAAAGGAAAAATTCCAACCGAGTAAGGCAAAAGTGGGAAACGACGAGAAGGATAGGAATTCCAGCCGACGAACGGGAGGAGATTCCAGTTCAACTATGCTTCACTTTCAAAAAAAAACCCAAAAAAGGCGCCCTCACAGAGAGACGGACGGAGACGGGGAACGAAAACCTAATTGTGAGCGTGTACCCACGCCGTAAAAGCAAATTATAGAAAAATGGGGCTCCAATGTTTATGACATGGCCAGACCTCGCCTTACCAAAAGCCGAAAAACAATAACTCACTTCCTACAGACGGAAGGTGATGCAGGCCGGCTCAAAAAAAAGGAAAGTAAGGCACGACCCAGTCTATCCTTTCTCTCTAGAAACCTGATGTCACGCCCGAAAAGAAGAAGAATGTGGAAACCAACAGTACACAAAACATTTCAAAAAGGGCACGGAGGGGACACCAAAAAAGACTCCGGTCTTTACTTGGGAGGGACGGTAGCGGTCAACTGTGGGGTTCTGATCAAAAAAGGCAAGGCTAAGAAAATTGCTGTCCCGACAAAAAGGGATAGTACAAAAAGGAGAAAACGCGCCAAGGTACGTTGGGTCGAGATCACCAATTCTCTCTATGAGACCTTCGACAGGTGTACGAGCGGGGTAACTGCTACAGAACACCAGAGAGGGAGAGGGGAGACGTCACACAACCCATGGGGGTGTTCATTCCCGTAAGGCTCCGAGGGGGGGGGGGAACTGCGGGCCGCGCAAGATTCCGGTGGGAGAAAATGAATCTCAACACCTTGATGCCTGAAAAGATATATATCGGGTGAGGGGACGGAAAAAAAGGGAAAGTCTTAAAGGTTCACTAAATCACTTTCTCAAAGTAAAGGAGGCCGCCGGTAGAAAAATTAAAGGTTGGCGGATCCGGAGAAGGAAACAGATCGACACCTGTCTGATTTATGCTCTTGGAGAGCAGGGGTGTGAACGACCGCAGGTCGTAATGGTTGGGCGAGGTCCGGAGTCTTCGAGAGTTTGGCTTCGGGCACGCACGTTATGTAGGGTAGAGGGAAGAGCCGGGAAGAAAAGAAAGAAAGGAAAAGGGGGGGGGGGGCGACCCGTCCATACACAGGAGCAAAAAGCAGAAGTGGTGGGGTAAACATCAGAGGCCCAAAACGAATGGGGGGAGGTGTAGCGACGTTTGTAGGGAGGCACGTCGGGAGGGAGGGACGACAAGCCTTCTGCCATTACTAACACGGTTGTTGGGCGTTGCGAAAGGAAGGGGGGTGGGAAAGACTTTCAGGGACTGTGGAAAGCACCTTTCTCGAGGTGCGGAGGACAACGTTAGAAGGTTTACTGCTATGGATAGTTGGGGGACATGAAACGGAATTGTCAGAAAGCCCATGGAGGAATTTGCCGGAAAAAAAAGGGGGGTAAAAAGAAGCAAGACATTGGGCTGCCCCGCCGGGGCCGGAAGGCCGTGCATGACGCGGAACGACGTAAGGGGGGGATGAATCTGTGTCCGTCAATAGCGGGGTTAATGGATACTTACATCTCAGAACGGGGCAGGGAAAGGAAGAGAGGCTGTCTCGAGGGCCCGCCTGCTCTGGAAAGTGAGGGGGGGAAGGATCCTTATGGATTCTTTCATTGGCGAACATACGCACGCAGGATGCGTTCGTGCATGAAATCAGAGGAGCGGAAAGACTCGCAACGCCCTGCGGAACGGATGTAAAGGGGGGGGGGGCATTTTCTGTTTGTTCCTCGTGGAGGAGTAGAGTGAGGTGGGGGGGGGGAAGGGTGCTTTCAATAGGGACGTTCGTTGAGGAGAAATAAAAGGGAAAATGTATACAGCAAGAAAGCACCGGGAGAAGGAGAACCGGACCACTGAAAGAATCAGGGGGTGGGGAACCGTTCACATTATGACTGGTTATTAGCCACAAGTGACCGATCCTCTCGTTGGGGGGTCCTTAAGATTGAAAGCGGGCAAGTGGAGGCCTATTGGCGGGGTGAGAATGAGCAACGGATCCTGGAAAAGAACATTAAATCCACCGGGCCAGAAGATGGGGGGGATTTGGGGCTTGCATTGGTCCCGGGAACAGGACGAGGTGAAACGGTTCCCATCCTATCCTGGGGGGCCATTGCTGACCGCAAAAGATACCACGGAGACTGCCCCCCAGGAAGAAAACTACCCTCTATATTTTGGGGTGGTTCAGGGCCTCTCATCGCTGAGAAATCCTATGGGACAACTTTTTTCGTGGCGCCCAGGGGGGGGGTCAAAGGGTGAAGGCGGGCAGAAGGCCCCAGAACTGATCTCAAGTGGAGAAGATATCGTTGGGGGGGGTGTCCGGGGGAAAGTCTCGTCGCTCTGCCGGGTCGCATCCAGATACGTGATTATCGAGCAGCCGAGTGGTGGTCGAGGGGGGTGGAGGCCGTTTCCGCCAGGTCCGCCAAAAACATGAGGGAACCCGATACTTTCAGCGAACATCTAAAGCGGTACCTTGGGACTAGGGTGACAGAGAGTACGCGCAGAATAGCTGGGGAACCGTTCTACATTTTGATCACTGGGGGGGGAAGGGAGGAGAAAGTGAAGGGGGGGTCAAAGTGACGTGTCTGGGAAGGCAATACCATAAAGTTACCCGTTCTGCCGCAGGCGGAACGGGGTATATCGGGATAGCCCACCGGATCGGGCGCAAAAGTCAGCGTATCTGTTCATGCCAGTGGAGAAACGAGGAAGGGGGGAAAGTCTTCCGACGAGAAATCGGATCGGGCATGATCTGCAAGGGGCTAGGAAGAGTATACCGTCAAGAGTCTAAGTTCACCGGGGGGGGGAGGGCGTGGGAGGCAGAGGTGAAAAAAAAAAATCAGAACCAAGTACCAGACGGGGCGGGGTTGCACCTGGTGGTTGGACTACGGGACTGAAGCGGGGTGGGAAAGGAAACCGCAGTCGACCTTTCTTATTCCGCAACGACGAGAAAAATGCTCTACAAAACAGACTTAAAAGAATAAAAGCTAGGTGACTCTGAAAAAAGACAGTAGGGGGGAAGCGTCAACTGGAGTTCTTTTCAGAGAGGATTCCGGCGGACAAAGGGGGAAACGAGGGAAAACACCTAGTCTACCACGCAGACCGAACAAAGTTACGCCTAAAAAGTCTAAAATAGACGTAAGTAAGAAAAGAGGTCACAAGGGATGATCCGTCACTCAAAAAATGAAACGCCGGGGAAGAGTGGCTCCGACAGGTAATTACACGGCACCAGGGAACTCTCTCTACAATACTTGTGGGAACGGAAGTATGCAGGAGGGAAAACGTTAACCGAATTCTCAAGGTACACGTCGGAAAGTGCCCGTCAGCAACCGTGGGAAACCATGACGGAGGTTCCCTTCAAGAGGCCAGACGGCTGGACCAGCGTGTGCAAGCAGGAGACCTTTCAAAGCTTCCTCACTATCTAATCTTGTAAACCAGTAGTTTCCAAGAGAAACGGCGAGGACGGGTTGGCACCGAAAAGGAAGTTGGGTTTCGCGACATGTGGTCGGGAACAAAGGCAGCAACACCCGCGTACGAGAGCTCATCAATATGATTCTGGCTCAGACGAGAGCTGAAGGGACAGAAATTCAGAACACAAAACCACTCAATCTTTTGACGACTTCTGATTCCGAATTGGCGAAAGTAAAACAAGAGAGGGTTCCGGGACCCGACCACCAACGTCAACTGAGCATCTATTAATATACACAAAAAAAGTAAAATGCGGGCAGTTTCTGAAAGTTAACTTGTCGGTAGCAGCAGAGCTGACATGGCTTCCAGCCTTCATGGTGGATCGGGTACGATGGAACCCTCACCTCAACCCTTTACTACCCTAGGCACGAAAGAAAAAAAAAAAGGGGAATATCGGGCGTGGGTCTAAGATCCCCTTTGCGATTCCAAAACCGGAAATCCAATTAAGAACCATAACACCTCTTTCCCCTCCCACCCATAGTAACGGAAGGAGAAGGGGGGCACGGTCCGCTCAAGAGTTGTAAAGGCGGCGGAAAAGGGGCTAAAAAACGAATTACTTAACGGGGGTTGGGAAGGGGGGAGTACCACGGTGGTGGGTTGGGGTGGGGGGGGGGGGGGTTGTGGGGGGTTTTTTTTGTTAAGGGAGCCAGAAAGAGAAAGAACCAAGCAAACTTCAAAGGCCGAACCTGAAAATACCGTAAACGCTTGGACACTCTCCACAAAGGACAAACAGGATTAAGAACTCATTTCGTTCAGATCGATGGGGGCTGTCCGTCGCGATGAGCGTCTGCCGAAACACGGCAGGGAAAAAAAGGGGCGTGAGCAGGGGGTTAACGTCCCTCCGGCGTCAGAATACGGCAAATTCCAAAGCTGCCAACGAACGGCACGTCGTATCGAAACTGCAGAATGCGACGAACCGATTATCTTTCAAAGTTCACAAAGGGGGGGATGGAAGGCAAGTTAACATCGAACCTAAAAGTGATCTCCCGATCACGTCGAAAAAAAGGACACGGCGTTCAAGGGGGGAAGAGCCCGAGGCGAGTGCCCCCTATCACACGGGGCAAATTAGGGTCAAGAAGATCAGGGGGGGCTGAAGAAAATTGGGGACAGGCCCCCAACTTCTCGGAAACGAGCCAGCAATGAAGAAAAAATCCGAAGGCATCCTGCTAAACACAACTGCTTTGCAGAAGACATCGACAGGGGCAGCTTCCACCACCCTTACCGGAAAAAAGAAAGGAGGGGCTACGACTGCAAACGTTCGACCGAACTCCCAGTAATGGGGGAACGAGCAGACCGGCTTACACGAAACGCGCCGGCGTGGCTCGGGGTGTACCACCACAAAAAACAGAAGAAGGGGGGAAAAAGTTAGAGGGGGTACCCTCAACTGGGGATGGGAAACGGCAGATAGGGGGAAGGAAGAACAAACCTAAGTGGCCCTACTCCAAAACGTCTATACAAAACGGAAAACTTAGAAGGTTGCTGCAGTAAAACAAAACGCTCAGGGAAGCCCTTCGACCAGGCGGGGGTACCCTCGAAGCGGGAAGGCCGAAAATAGAGGCGGAATGGGGTCCTCGGCAGCAGAGGGAAGGTCGCCGGGCACAGTTTCGTTCCTTCGCGTACTCCGCATGAAAGGGGTGGTGTACGTCCGCCACAGATCTCGAACTGGATGGATATTGTGGCGGACGCACACCGGCAGCGTCGAAAGAACGGCAAAATCGACTCTAGGGAAAACTGCATACGAAAAAAGATAACCTCCGGGCAGGAGGAGAAGGAAGAGTCCCACCTCTGCAACACGTCCGAGGGAGAGGGAAAGCAGTGTTTTTTGGACAAAAAAATTCGTAAGATGTTTGCGCGTGCGGAGAAGGAGGGAGACGTTGGGGAGCTGTCACTAAGAAGGCCTTGGTCGACAGAGAAGGTTGGCCTCAACAAGGTGAAGCTAACCAAGAACCGTCCATCTCGCAAGGGAGGAGTGGGGGTGAACATCAGGGGGACAAGCCGTCTCCAAATCATTGTTTAGCTGACTGGGGTCGGTTATCGAAAGAGTATCGGAAGGGAAAAAAAGTTGGCTGTTCGCGTAAGGAAACCAGGAACGTGGGGTTGGTTCTCATTGAGGTTTGGGAGACGCAATGTGCCCGATGATTCAAGAAGAATTTGAGACCTGAGTATGTGAGTTTCCGTTGAATCGAATGTTCCTTCAGGCATAGTGGGGGTCCAGCATCGGGGAGCCCTGTGCAAAATTGGGTGACGTGTAAAGGAGTAGTTGTACCAAGATGCATCCAAATGTCTCACCCGGCGCAAGGGAAGGGCTTAGAAAAAAATGAGAGGCTAAAGAAAAAGGCTGTGGGCCTTCGTTAATCTTCCTGAGAGGAACGGGAAAAAACCTCTTGAACAAGGGGGAGGGAGAAAATGGCTAAACGCTGAAACGGGGAGAAGAAAACTGCCTTCTCTGTGTTTATTGCCGGGAGAAGTTGAGAGTTGGCGGATGGTCAGGGGACACCATCACAAGCCGGTGGGATTGAGTGGGGGAAAAAAGTGACGAAAAAGCCGACAGCACATCGAAGGGAAAGGCCCCTTCTTCAGTAATGGTGGTGCCAGTGTGCCGTGAAAGTATAAGGTTAGGTAACTTGTCCTCGTCATATTCCGTCTTCCGGAGCCTTATGCCCAAGGCTACAAGCCTAACTTGGCTAAACTGAAGAACCCAGGGAAAAGGAGGTGGGTAGAGTAAAAACGCTCAAGATTCTGGATCCCACCGTGACCCACGTTATCTTCAACGGAAGGGGAGAGGTGGTCCTGACATACTTTTCTTTCATTTGGGGTCGCCTCCTAGAGGGAACGGCAATCGCACAGGTCGCTGGGAAAAAAAAAAGCCCTCCACCAACATTCAATCCGCTGGGGTGGACCGGGGCGGGGCTTACATTTTCAGTTCGGGGTGAAACCGCTTGTTCCCGCCATGAGACTATAAACTAGTCCTTGTTCTTGATCATGGGGAGGGGAGGGGGAGTATCAGGAGATCCAACTTTACGAGTAAAATCATCTGGGCAAATAGTGGGGGGGGAAGCCTACTAACTCGTGTGATCGTACTTGGGTGGTAGTAGAACGGAAACTAGTGTGCCTTCATAGCCGAGAAGTGGGACTCGTCTCGGGAAACAAAGAGTTGGGTACATTTAGAAGAGCAACCTTCGCGATGACAGGGGAGATCCCGAATAACGTCGAGGGAGGAACCGCCATTTTTTGTCGGGTTTTTGGCCATGTTGGGGGGGGAAACCATGTCGCTCACCAGCCGTGGAGTAAACAACCCGAAATCAACTGCAGTGCACCAGCTGACGCGGCTGAGGAAAGCGTGACATCGGGGACGATATGCGCAGCAGGACTCTGTAAGGGATGAGTGGGATCAAAGGAAGGGCTTGACGCGTGCCGAGGTCCCATCCGGGGAGGGTCGCTGACTGAAACTGTACCACTGTTGAACGGGCTTGCGAGGCCGGCAAAAGTTGGTGGTAAGGAATGACAAAAAACGGAGGGGGATATCTTCGTGCCATGAAAGAACGGGCTTGAGGAGGAATTCAGGGAACGGAGAATTTTAATTCGATACGCCAGTGGATCTGCAGTGAAAACTCGGAGGAGTATTACGGGAAGACCTCAACGTCTTTTTAGTGTTACCAATAAAAAGCGCGCGCGGTGGTTGCAGGCAGAAAACAACTGGGCCTCAGATCGGGGGGCGATGTCGTGGGGGGACGACCGGGGTGGAAGGTTGTGGCACCGGCTGACGCAGGCCGCGAACGAAGGGATCTCGGATAAACAACAAAGGATGAAAGGTAGGAGGCCTTCCTATAACGTTCCGAAATCCTGGGTTGGGAAAGGAAAGTAAAAAACGGTCGTCCCAGATGCACCAGACAGGGATCAGGGAGGACAAAAAAAGGGGTGTGCAAAAAAAGAGAAGGGAAACGCCCACCGTTTATACCTCCCACGGAAGGAACGTAAATACGACGGAGAGTATCAACAGAGCAAAGGAGTATTTGGGAGCGTCGTCGTCATGACCGTCAAAGTCGTTGAGAAAAAAAGGAAGACAAGTACTACCCGCGGCGCTATCATAAGTGTGTCGGCTCTCCGGCGACACCGTGCCGTCCTTAAGGAAAGAAGGCCCGTCGTACCGTGCACCGTATGCAGCCCAAAGGGACCGAAAAAGCGGCAGCAGACCTTCAAACCTCTAAAACGAGGGAAGAGCGCTCTATCGGAAAGAAAAGATGGCGAGGTCCAGGAAGAGGAGGGACGGGAAGGACAGATGAGATCGGGTTGAAAGCAGACGAATGGGCGGGCACCATGAACTAAAAACAACTCGATAACACTCGGAGGAGGCGAAACGACCTAGAAAGGGTAAAATTCAGAAGGGGGAAGGGGACACATTCTACCGGAAAACCCACTCAAAGAGGGGGAGGGCCGAGACGTCGCGGCTTATACCGAAAAACTGGCTGGTTCAGGAGGAACGAAAACCAAATTCGGCGGAAACAGGGGAAAAAAGATGAGATAGGTAAAAGAAATAATGAGGAGTGCAGGGGGGGAGGGTGAAGGCCGCGGGGGAAGAAACGTGGTGTATCATAGAGCTGTATACAGGCGGCCGCACCAGGCAGGTCGTCGGATAGTACCAAAGGGACTCAGGTACAGGGAAAAGTTACCTTGACGGAAAAAAACACGAAGGCAAACAACGGCAGCGGTGGGGGGGACTGTGTAAAGGGGGATCCAGCGCCCATTGAGGATTCGAAAACGGCGAATCTTCAAAAGGGCACCGTCGGTCCCGCGCCTCTGTCAGGAAGGAGACGTGGCAGGTGGCGCCACGATATTGGGGCCAAGGAGTCCGTGCAACAAAATCGATTTGGACACGGTTCAGGGTGAGACATGAAGAGGTGAAGAAGTGTAGAAGTCATTGAAGTCCGAAGCAAAAATCCGTGCTCGACCGAAACCTTGCCAAACGACATATACTTAAGGAAGCCACGACAGGCAACAAGTCCATCATATCGTTGGAGGACCAAGACGATATCCAGCCGAAACAGAAGGCAACGCGGAGGGGGGATGGGTCAATAGAAAATCGAATCCGTATCAGGCCAAGAAATTAAACAAGCGGAAAGGAGGAGGCCGCCTAGGACGTCAGGATATAGGGACATCCTGCCATAGGATAAAAAAGTATTGGGGCAAAATTAAAAAATAAGGGAGCTTCGATTCACACTGAAGGCAAGAAGGGCGTGATGTTCATTAAATTAAGCTGCCTGTCTGGTGGGGGTGTGACACGAGACCCGAATGGAAAAATGGTACCCAAAAAAAGAAGCAAAAAATTTTCAGTATACTTTTGCTCTCCGGCGGAAAAGGGCAAAGAAAGGAAAAACCCAACCACAACTCATTGAACCAGTGCTTTCACGCCTCCACTAAACCAAAAACAGAGCCCAGCCACAAACTCGCGTCCCGGCCTGACCACTTGGTTGTCGGCTTGCATGTGAGCAAATGTTCCAACACTCAGAGTTTGTGTGCCTCGAAAAATGGATCCGAACGCACCACACATTCCCCCTCGAGGGTCGAGGATGCTGGTCCCATAATGCAGGCTGGGAGTAAGGGCGTAGGCAAGGGCATAACTTTGCCGTGTGGCACGAGAGGTGAGATGTGGGGTGACACGGGGCGGGCACCGCGAGGAGCGCATGTATGTAAGGCGCGAAGGCCACTAAGGCGGGTACTATAAGGGGGGCAGAGCGAATGGGGGTGGAAGTGCAAATAACACATAGGCGTCAAAAGGGGGGTGGAGGGCATAAGAAGGTTGTGGCAGTGTGAGGGCCAGAGCGGAGAGATGATGAGAGGCGAGCGACGCAACTTGGAAAGGGGGGTTACGGAACCGTGAGGGCAGGAAGGACGAACTCCGACGGAGATGAAGAAAAGCAGACAGGGGTGGCCGAGGTCGGGAAGAGAGAGAGTGCCACACCAAAGGAAGAGATTCGAACCGGGGATACAGGGTCAATGAGGGATTAGAGGATGTCACTGCTTTAAGAGGGCTTTGTTTTTCGGGGTTTATTTATGGCTTTTATTTTTGGCTGCACAAAAGACAAATTACAGCCATGGTGAGACTAAACGTTGGGGAGGGTGAGCGGCGAGGCAAGATAATTACGAACCAGCAGAAGACTGGGGAACTGAACTAGCAGAGAAGGAACCAAGAAACTAAAAGCATCCTCAAAATGCCTTTCTAGTGCTCGATAGGAAAACAGGGGAAGATACAGAACCTGAAGGCACTCCAAACACTTTCGAGACCTTTCGCTCGACTGCAGCTCGTCGCCCAGAAACGAGAAGTTGCAAGAAGAGGGAAACGACCCCGGCGATTACACGAACTCTCAGATTCTTTTCCTCATTGGTACCCCAAAAAAAAGGAAAGCCGGGGCTGGTGGGATAAGGTTTGACTAAATGGGAACGTGCCTAAAGGGGATGTTCTTCCATTCGCTTCCCTATCCAGTGACTGCCCCGGAGCAAAACGAGGAGGAAAAAGGAACTCGACCTCTCAAACGCAATTTTTCTTCACATGGAAGCTCGAGACATCCAAAGGCAGGTGGCGGTGCAAGAAACCGAAGGGGATCTACGATTCTTCCTCTGGTACCGGCGAATTGACTAAATGGGCTAAGGAGCTTTACGGAAAAGTCAGGGACTTAAATTGTACTTAAAAT
>Ga0179591_1355557_pt1 | contig 16230 bp, 20 predicted proteins | sample CZOMad2_1_08_16f_FD_182891 | JGI IMG/M metagenome (GOLD analysis project Ga0179591, IMG submission 182891) | Vadose zone soil fungal communities from Angelo Coast Range Reserve, California, USA - CZOMad2_1_08_16fungal (PacBio error correction) | ecosystem: Environmental > Terrestrial > Soil >...
CGAAGGGAAAGGGCTATAAGACGGCCGAGAAGACTGGCAGCGAGAAAAAGAGCTTAAACGCGGGTAAATGTTTTTTCAAGATAGGTGATCGAAAAGCTTGGGGACTCAAGCAGTGGAACACAAAAAAGAGGAACGCGGCAGGTAATCATCAATAAGAAGAGAAAAACTGCAAATGTAGCGGACGGGGGGGGCCATCTCCGTTTCCGTGGCCTTGGGGAAAGATAGGTATCAAGTCAAAGAGTGATTAAAAAAAAAGGCGGGGAGCGTCTGAAAGAACCAAAGGAAGATCACCGACCGCTCACCATGAAAGAAAAGAGATACGACGCACCGAGGGGGGGGGCAGAGAAATGGTAAAGGAGAAGGGGGGACGGAGGTAGGGGAAAGGACAGAAGGGAACCAATCGGGGGCGATCAGAGAAGAGACGGCCTGTGGCTGGAAGAATTAGTCCGTCCCTTAAAGAGCTGTAAAAGAGAAGAGCAAGGCTTATTCCGGAAATAGGGTTGGGGGAGGGCGGCGAGGCAAAGAATGTCAAGAAACGGCAAAAGGAAATGGGGGTTTCTTTTTTCAACTCAAAGGAAAGGGGGGGGGCGAGGCGAAGGGAAAGGGAGGAATCGAAGCAGAGAGAGGGGGAGTCCGCATCGAACCAAAAAAATTAATCCCCGCGGACAAAAAACAATCGAAGGAGAAAAATCCGTCAACCAGCTCAAGGAAGAGAGAGGACGACACCGAACAGCCAGAAATCAAGAGGGAAGAAAATTTTTCATAAGAAAAAGAACGGGGAAGGAACACAAAATAAAAGGGAGAAAGATACCGTGAATCGCCTTCTCACAAGGGAGATGGCCGCCCGTCCCAAAAGGGAATCCAACTCAAAGGAGAAAAGGCAAAAAGATAGGAACATGGGAAAAAGATGGGGCTGGGAACTTACAAACGAAACTGTCATTGAGGGGAACACTCTCTCAAACTCGGACAAAACCGAAGACGGGGGGGAAACATACTCTCTGGAGAAAAGGCCTTTAAGGTGGCATCCGCAAAATAGGCGAGGAGTCAGGTTTCCGTCGTCGTTCGGTCAAAAAAAAAAAAAAAAGAAGGCTAAGGTGTGGGATCGAAAAATGGCGTCCGGAGGGGGAGGGGAGGGGCTCAGGTGGGCTTTCGGTGAAAAAAAAAAAGGCAACCTTCTTTGGTCACGGAGAAATTCCGAGCTATGTGAAAAGGAAAAAGGGGGGGGTTCGGGGGAAAAGGTTGGCCAGCTTGTGCCGAGGATTGGTGGATTTGAGGGCTGTACTAGAAAAAAAAGAGCAGGGGGCTGTCGACGACGCCGTTACAAAAAGGGCTGACATGCACGGGGTCGTAATCAAAAAAAAACGCCCTCACCTAGAAACCGCGTCGTGGGAAGAGCACCGGGGGATGATGGAAAGGGAAAGATCAGTGCCGCAGACAGATCTGGGAAGGGTTTTGACTTTAGGAGGGGACCTCCGTTTCACAAACGCGTGACAAGAAACGCAGCCAAAAAAGACCGGAGGGGGACTGCCGAAAAGGGGGATGGCGCAAAAGCAGTTAGGGAAAGATGGAAATGATCGAATGAGACGACCAATCAGAGAAAGAGGGACGTAGACAAAACGCCAGAGGTAAATCTATTCACAGGACATCCTCTGTTGGAAGGGGGGAAGGAGAAAATGCTCTATAAATAGGAGAAAGAGTCAAATCCGATTCAGGAAGGGTTGGTCCCGAACGATCGAGTCCTGATCTGGAGGGGAAGAAAAGAAAAGGGATTGACTCTTCTGTTGCGGGAAATAGATATCAAGGAAAAAAGTTAGGAAAGCTCAAGCGGTGACTGACAGGAACCCGGAGAGAGCTCACTGTCGGAGACCTCTTCGAAAAAAGTCGCGCTATAGCGTGTTCGAACTAGAGAAAGCGGAGGAAGGAAATCTTCGTCCGAACGGGAAAGGGCTGGAAAGAGCCCATCTACGAAAAAACTCCAACGGAATCGGCGAAAAGTAGACGGACACACTCATCAAAAAAAAGAGGGAAAAGAGAAAGAAGTGTAACGAAGAGGGAGAAAGAGAATGAAGATGTCGCTGAGCAAAGGAACGTTGAGGGGGAGATGAAAAAAAGAAGGCGGCCGCAGAAGAAGGGGGGGAAGAAAGGAGAAAAGGAATTCATAACGTAATACTTTTGAGTAACAAGGGCCGAAAGACCAAGGGGATCTCTCCGAGACAAGTCGGGAAAACCTCGTGATCTGGAGCTCAGACTAAAGAGGGGAGACACCGGAGGGGGAGAAAAGGAAGAGGTTTTCAGATCCAAAAACTCGATTTGTGGACACAAGTACAGGGAAAGCGGATCTGCAAACGGAGGCAAGGGATGAGAAAGTAGTCAGGGAAGAGTGTAGCGGGGCTTAAGGTTCGTGAATCCTAAAAAACGGGCTTGCTTGGGAGTAGGAAAGATCGAGATGGGGAGAAGGACCGAGTTGAGATGACGGGGTGACAACATAATTTCCGGAATGTCCGTGGGGAAAAAAACGAAAGAGGCGTAGAGGGGGGGAGGGTTGGGGCGCTAGGAAAATGTGGAGGCGGGAAACATTACGAAATATAAAAATGAGAAAAAATCCTAGCGTCTCTTCGCATCGGAATGATGGGAAAGGGGAAAAAAAACATCGTCTGGTTCGATCTCCCCCCTCTCAGGAAGAGGGGAATGTCTTGGGGGGGGGGGTGGGGGGGGGGGGTGTTTGGTTGTGGGGGGGTGGTTTTGGGTGGGGGGGGGACCGAGCTAACTCAGAAAAAAAAAAAAGACTTCTTCAAAAGCACCGTCGTGTCTACGTGCATCAACTCAAAGGCACTCGTAAAAAGACGGAAAAACCACTTTGGAAAAAAAAAAAAAACCTATACGGAATCTTGGAAGGAAAAAGACAGGGTTGACAGGAAAAACAAAGAGACCTGACCAAGAGAGAGACCAATGTATATCTCAAACTTCACAGACCTGAACCTGGGGGTTACTAAAAAAAAGGAAACGTAAAGAGGACGCCATAAGAAAGGGGAGGGAGAATGATTGACTGCGCAGTTTCAGAGGGAAAATGATAAGGGGAGGGGGGTGGGAGAGTCTTTCACTCCCTCGGGAGTTGGTCGGACTCCCGGCAATCAACTTTGTCACTTGGGAGGAAAAAGGAGGGGGCTTGTGGCGAGTAGAGTGATCTGAAAAACGAAGGTCGGCGGGAAGAAAAAAATCAAAGAGAATATGGGTAAGATCTAAGGAAAGAGGACGAAAATCAGTTCAGGGGAAGGGGGGGGTCCTTCACCGTCTTAATAGGGGGGAAAAAAAGCAAAAATGTCCTTAACTGCGCTGGGGAGGGGAGACGGTGGGAAGGGAGAAGGGGGGAAAAGTAGGAAGGTGGATCGTTAGCAACCTCTGGGGGGGGGTTGATTCAAAAGGATTGGGTAGTTGCGATTGAAAAAAATCGTCGATCTCTCTGTAATGGGGATTACTGGAACCGAAAGCATCACGAGTGGGAAAGACAAACAAATGGTTAAAAAAAAAGTAACGGCTTCTTATCACGAACGAAAAGGACGTATGCTTCGGATCTAAGAGGTCTCATTAAGAAACAAAAGTGAGAACGGAAGGAAGTGGAAAGAACAGGCCGTATATCTTGGGGGAAACTCGGTCGGGGGAATTTTTTAAGGAAAAAGCATGATGGTGTGTCCCTCGAGGGAAGGGAGACGTGCGCACAGTTGAGAGGACTGCACGAGGGCGTAATAAGAAGAAACCCCCAACCAAAGTTATGGACTCTAAGGGCTTGATCGAAGAAAGGGTTGAAGGATCCTCGATATTCAAGGAGGGGGGATTGCGAGGTAGGGGGGAGAAATCAATTTACGGGGGAAAAAGGGCCCAAGGATATAAAGAACAGTACAGGGGCCTCTTCTTTAAAAGAGAAGGGATTAGGACTGACTCTCAAGAAAAAAAACCTTTGGCAACTGACTTGATTCACAGAGCGAACGAAAATCGACGATCAGAAAGGGGGAGGAAATCGTTTAGGAGAAAAAAAAAGAGTGTAGGAAAGTAAGGCAGAGAAAAAGACCGTCAACAAGAACTCTCTCAAACAAAAAAAAGGTAGGGAGGAAGGGTTACTGGGAAAAGGGTGAGTCGAGTGCGCCTACGCAGGAAAAAGGGCGCGCCAAGGATCAACGAGAGGAAAAACAGGGGATGCCTCTGTTTGCCTATAGGGGGGGGGCGTCGGGACGAGGTGGAAAAGGACAGGAGCGGCTCTGTTCGGAAGGCTCACTAAATCGTCTGACAAGAGAAAAAAAGGGAGGGGAGTAACCTGCAATATCGGGTCAAAGCGGGGGAAAAAAGGAAACCAGGGTTCACTGTGGATCAAGGTAAAAGAGGGAAGAAAGAATCGTCAAGGAGTACTATGAGGACAGCAAAACTACCTAGATCACCGGAAAAAGAAATAAAGGGCAAGAAAGAAAGCGCAGGAAACTATTTGGGGGAACCAATCGAGACAATTTGGGAGAAGATGGGACTCATCACAAGAATGCTCCAGCACGACGGTCTTTAGAAAAAGATAATCGGGAGGAGGAAATTTTGAAAGAAAAAGAAAGGAGTCCGTCATGAAATGGCTCTAGGGAAAGAAACTATCAAGAGTATCCGGTAATAGGGGCTGTGAGAGATCTGGCAGGAGCATAAGAAGGAACTTCGGGACGGGGAAAACCTATGCTGAGTAAACTGGGAGGGAGAGTAAAAAGAACTCTACCCTATACGCCGGGTAGGAGGAGGGGGAAAAACCTAAATCGACAACGATCCCAAAAAGAAAAAAAAAGCGAGCTAGAACATCTGAAAAAGCAAAAAAAACGGAAAAAGCTCTCGCACAAAGACAGCCCGGAAGTTTCATGTCAGGGGATTTTGGGGTCAAAGGAACCGCGTAAAAACGGGAAAAAAAAAACCTTAACGACTGTCGTACAAAAAAAGGCGACAAGTATCAAAAAAAGAGGGAGGGATTAAAGGGGCGTCCAGCGCAATGGGGGGGGGCGTAACCAATCCCGATCACGATTCAAGAAAAAAGCAAAAGAGCGCCCATGTAAACAAGGGGAAGCGCGAGACAAAAAAAAGGCTGGGGGGAAGAACCGCGCCAAAATAGTCGAGGTTTCACATCCATAAGCAAAGGGAAGGTCATCAGTCAGAAGGAGTCTGAGGTCGGCGTTCCGTCGTGTTTCGAAAAAAGAAAGACCTAGCGAGGGTGGGGAAAGTTCTACTTGCTCCGGGGGGGACGGTCTTCTACGTGTGGGCGCGTAAAGGAAAACAAGAGTTTTCGGTCACGCGCAGGGGGAGCGGGATCTAGGTTGGGAACACGTTAGTTTGTGTTCGTGAAAAAGGGGGGAACAGTTGCGCGGACCGGTCGTGCGAAGAACGACATCCTAAAGGAAAAAACCCCGAACAAGCGGCTTAAAAAGTTCGAGCAGTACGAATCCGCTTAAACGAAAAAGATTGGGGTCTATACAGAACCGGCATGATGGGAAACACATCTGAGGAAATCGGATAGAGAAGCTAAAATGGCTGTTTTTCAGTTCTGAAAAGGGGAAAGTTTCATCCGAGTGGGAAATCAAAAAAAAAAGGACTTAAAGGGCCGCCTCGGGGGGGGCGAAAAGGGAGACCGATCTGGAAAGGGGGCACTGATCAGTGAAGAAAGACTCATCTGTTTCCGCAAAAAGACAGACGGTATAATGCGAGGGTCACGAGTCAAAAAAAAGGGGAAGGGAAAAGGGCTTGTCTCTATCAGGAAAGAAGGAGCAATCCGCTTCAGCTTTTTACAAAAACAGCTCTTCCCTCAGGTAAAGGATCGAGACGGATGGTCAAAGAAGGGGAGGTACAGAAATCCAAAGAAGAAAGAAGGGATCGAAACGAACAGCTGGAAGGCAACGATCCCGCCGGATAGACGAACCACTGTCTTTCGAGGAAACACCGAGGAGGAAGGGGGAGGGATACACCTGCTCACAAGCTAGGGAGCGATCTTCAGAGTACTCAGGAGCGGGAGTCAACCACGAAAAAAAAAAACGGGTCGGATGGGATCTACATCCTCAAAGGGAAGAGAGAGCTTCGACGGAGGCAGAGAGAAACAACACGGGATGAAGAGAGAGATGAGGCCAATCGGGGAAAAAGATGTAGGTATGGTAGGAGGAGGGGGGGAATGTCTGGTTACTACCCAGAGATTCTCAAGCTGGAAAAGCGGCCGCTTGTAGCGAAGGAGGAAACATTAAGGAAAGCCTTCGATTCTGTCTGGAAAAATGTCGGGAACCAGGGGGAGAAAAGAGAGGATGTCGAGGGAAGGAAACTTGAGCGGGGGGAAGCAATACTTGTGTCTTTTGGGGGGGGGGGGTTGGGGGGGGGGGTGGGGGGGTGGGGGGGGTGGGGGATTCAACGCCATCAGGAAGATTTTGCAGATGAGAGTAAAATGCTGAAGGAAATCTGCTCAGGGAAGGTCAAAAGACGCGTATATGGAGAATGAAGTCAGAGAAAAAAGAGAAGGTACTCTTCAGTTTCTTATTGTCTTTCACTCGAGGAAGCTGGGGAGTGGGGAGGATGTATCTCGAGGAAAAAAAGGAGTAGAAATTTCCTACTCTTGGACAATAAAAAAATGGGGGGGGGGGCACCGCCCGATTCGAAAAAGGGCAGCATTCCGTTTTGGGAGGGGAGGGTGCTTTACGAGGGAGGGAAAAGAAGGGAAATCAAATATGCAACTGAAGAGCTGAGTCGAAGTCGCAATGCGAAAAGGGGCAGGGACCTCGGAGGAGACGAAGGAGGGAGTGGAAGAGGGGGAAAAAGTCGTCAGGAAGGAAAGCAGTAATCACAGGGAAAACGTCCTGCTGGAGACATGGAACACTCTGGACGGTTCTACGTCACATAAAAAAAGAAGATCGTAAACATCTGAAAGAAAAAAAAAAAAAAGACTGTACCAAATATCAGAGAGGGAAAGAGTAAGGGAACGGAAAAGAAGTGTTACATGAGGGTGAGAAGACAGTGGGAAGACTACAACTTAAAGAAAGAAAAGACAACTACCTTAGCCGGCACGGAGAAACGACTACGGATACGACTACTAAAAAGAGGATATCAGGATGGAAAGGAAATGTAATACGGAGGCTTTAAATGAAGACTTCTGGTGTAGAGCGGGGTCGTGACTAGAAAAGCGTTTTTCCTCAGGGAAAAAAGGTGCTAAATTGGAGAGAGGGAGGGAGTAGCGGGATAGGGACTCCAGAAAGGCGGGCTTACGCAAAAAACTCTCTCAAGAAGCAGACTGGAAAAACTCGAATGGGGAAAGGACTAGGGTCATGGTTAAGGGTCCTTCAAAAAGAAGAAGTCAATGACCCACAAAAGGGGAAGGAAAGGATGGAACGGCTTTGAGGGGAAAATGCTTTAGGGGGGGTCGCTTTTTAATATGGGAAAAGAGGGGGGGTTGCAGCTGGATATTTTGGGGGAGGACTGACGCGAGAAAGGAGACTAAAAAGAATAATGGTGGATTTACTTCAAGAGGAAGGGAAAAAAAGTATTTGAAAATAAACCATGGAGGGGTATCCGGCATCGAAGGAAAAAAAGAACGAACCGTCAAAAAAGAGGAGAAGGGTGTTGAAGGAAAAACTCTAAATGAAGGAAAAGGGAAGAAAATAACAAAAGACTTATCGATCGGTGTAAAAAAAAAAAAGACTTGGTCACACTTCGGCACCTGGGAAAAAACGGGGAAGGAATGTCTCGGTTCGAAAGGGGGGAATAAGGGGTCCACCCCTTGCGATCTGGAATCAGGGGAAACTTCGACTGGGGGAGAGGCGGGGGGGGTAGATCCTATCTTCCGCGCAGGGGGATTGTTAAGGTCGCTTTTCAAAGGGATCAAAAAAAACGCCGTGTTGGAAGGGAACGGCAAAAAAGTGATAGGGGGGGGGGGGCAACAACCTCAGAGAGAAAGTACTCGGAGGTAGGAGATGTTAGTAAGTGGACGCCCAAACAGAAAAAAGGGGCTTCTATATTCACATCTAATGACGAAGGAACCGACACAAAAATCACGGGGGGGAAAAGATCAGAGACCAGCGTTGGTGGGACGGCCCGTAGCTGGAAATCAAACGATACCACTCTCTCTAAAAAAAAAACGAGTCGTCTTAAAGGAGAGAAGTTTTTGTGGCCTGAAAAAGGGAGAGAACGCGAGCCGAGAAAAAAGAGGGGAGAGGAAACGTGATCCCCTTACAAAGAAAGAAAGTGGGGGCCGAGAGCGGGTGGGAGGTCGGTCATGAAGGTGGCCTAAAGAAGGGGGGAAACCGGGATACTGTTCTGAACGGAAGGGGAAGTCACTCAGGGAAGAGAGGAAAACTGAAGATGGAATCGATCAATGGCCATCACCTTTTAAGTGGGGAGGGGGCCCAGTAAACGTGCGAGACTGGGCCAGAACGGCCAAGAGTCGATTACTCAAAGAAAATATCACAGCAAGCCGAGAATCAGGAAGGCGGAAAGGACGCAAGGGTAAAAGTCGAGACAATGTGCAAAAAAAGGGTCCGCATGGAGAAACAAAAAGGAAGTGCTAAGAAGTGCCAAAAATCAGGGTCCCTAAATGGGGAGAAAGAGCTGCCGGTGGGTCTAAGAATGAGGCGGAAGTCAGAATGAGCCGCTCTCAGGAACGGGCTTCGATCAAGAGTTGGAAGAGAGGCTCTACCGGTGATCATACAAAGACCTGAACGGTGGTCCGGTGGGAACCAAGGCGAGGCGCGATAGGGGAAAAGAAACAAAAGATCGCCAAAAAGGGGACGCTCCGACCAAAAAAAAGGAAGCGGAGAAACACAAAGCGAGGAACTATAAGGGAGGAACGCCAACGGAAAGGAAGAGCCTTCAACAAAAGCCCGAATCGCAGTTAGAAAGGGGGGTGGAAGATGAAAAAAAGCTCTTCAATCCGAAGGACCCTTCCCCTGAAGGATTTCGGAGAGGAAAAACTGTCCTTCGAAGTCGTGTCAAAGGGGGATGGCGGATAAGAAAGAAAGAAGTGATGCTTCCAAAAAAAGCCGATCCTCAACCCAAGGGACCATGTAGCAGATTTGATCAAGGGGATAAACCCCCGGTTGATAGAAGGGCCGCTCCAAAAAAAAGAAAGGAGGGGTTGAAAAATAACGAGGGAAACAGGTCCAGGATCCGGATCGAAAAAGATTGCGCGTTAGGAGGGAGAATCTAATGCAGTACGACCGGTGCCGTAGAAAAAAAGGCAGGGGGGGGGAGAGGGAAATGATTCTTTGTCAGATGAAGGGGGTGGTCTCTTGACAGGAGGAACACCCGTGGGAGGGAACGATCAAGACGTCGAGCTCTGTCTTAAAACGTTTAGGGGGGGGGGGGATTCACTGTTTAATCGGGGGGACGATTAAGTTGACGTGGAGCTGACGTAGACAGGAAAGGCGAGGACCGGACCGGAGGGGCCTTACACTAAAAGGGGGAGGGAACGGAATCGAAAAGCGGAATCCGACGGAAGGGGGAGATCACAGGGGGGGAGGGGAGGAAATGCACGAGGGAGACTTTCCTCTAGGAAAGGCAAGCGGCTACTTTTGGGGAGTTCTGATGACCTTCCTTTCAGCAACGTAAAAACAACAAGCAGAGAAAAAAAAAGGGGAAAAGTCGGGGTAAGGAATCGTGAGGAAAAAAAAAAGGGAGGGGCCCGCGTCTTTCAGGGGAAAAAGGGAAAGGATCCGAGGCGACCCTCTCGATGTTTAAAGGAAAAATCAGAATTCTATGTCGACGAAACAAAGAGAACCAATTCCGGAAGATGAGGGTGATACTGAAGGACGCTGAAAAGGAGAAAGACCTCTGAGGGAAGGGGGGAAAAAGACGTAGAGGAAAAAAGTACTTAGGAGCTGAGAACGGGGAAAGAGAAGAGCGTGAAGGGAGGAAAATAAAAAGGAGGCTCAAGACAACTCTTTGGAAGAAAACGGGGGGGAGACGGAAATCTCCGCGGGCGTCGAACAGGTTGAAGCTGAAGGCATGGTGAATAAAAAAAAACAGGGCCTAGCAAGAAAAGGAGAAACTAGGGGGGGGACGGGAGGACCGAGAGGAAACTTCTATAGCACTCTAATCCAACAGGAAGAGGCGCCTCTGGTCGACGGGATTCGGGGAAAAAGGGACGATCTCTAGAGAAAAAGAAAAAACAAATGTAGAATGGGGGAAGAAGGGAGGTGACCTCGAGCTGAGAAAGAGGTGTTATTTCGCTATCGCATAGAATAGATGGAAAGGGAAAGGAGTGCAGAAGAAGAGGGAGAGGCGAGGGAAGGAGGATACAGGAAACTTCAATCTCAAAAATCATTGTGCGGAAGACAGCTGGAGCGCGCGAGAAAAAGGAGAAGCTCGTTGGAGAGAGGGCAGGAAATGAGGATCATCGTAATGCCAAGCGAACGAAAGTTTTACTCCAGGTCTCTATCGCAAGAAGGGGAAAGCGGCAAGGGGCGGGGAAAAAATTAGAAAAAAGGATTCTCGCGAGGGAAGAGCAGGCCCGGCAGGTGGAAAGGGGAATGGAGTGACTCTCGGCCGACTACTCGGGGGGATTGGGAAAGGGGGTAACAGCTCGATTGACTCAAAGAAAGAGCTCAACTTTCCAGACTCAAGAAAATTTGAAACTAAAGAAGGCGTTCACCAGTTTACGTGGTGAACGCTGTTTCATGGGGTCAGAGGGAGGAAAAAACCAGGGGAGGAAGACAACAGAAAGGAAAAAAAAAAAAACAGCGGTCGCATCGGAAAAGATAAAGGAAGGAAAGTTGAACAGATCAGGAGAGAAATACGAAACTGCGGAGCGTAGTTGCCCGGGTGAAAGGGGAAGGGAACGAAGCGGGACCAACCTCGGTTCTCCTGAAAGCAAAGACACCGTCCTTGTCTACCATCAATAAAAGAAAAAAGGGAACTTCGAGTCCAAACCGTCTTAACGAACCAAAAAATTGGGGAACCGATTCAGAGAAGGGAAAAGTTAAGGGAAGAAAAAAAGAAGGGGGGGTATCAGTGAAAGAAACCAACCTATAAAAAAATTGAATCAGGATCAGCTCCCACAACTGCTCAAAGGAAAGAACACCCGTACTTCATACTACGGAAACGAAACGAAAAAAAGAACAAGGAATAAGGTTTGACGGGAAAACTATATCACGAGAGGCAGTGCGGCGCTCGTGGAGCGTAGGGTCACTCCCCGCATGAGAGAAAACCCTGACTCTTGTGGCTTTGGAGATGTGGTCTTCGTGATAGGGATTAAGACCAATCACGGCGGTCGTGAAAAAAGGGTCAATCTCTACGGGGAAGACTTCTAAACGTAGCTTTAGAAATTAGGGGGAATTGAACCAGTCTACGCGGTTCGTATACCAATGGGCGTAACTGAAAGAGAGGTCGGATTTTCCTTGGAAAAGGCGATGCGGAAGAAAGTAGGTTGCAAAGGGTCTAGAGCTCGCTTTTGGGGAAGGTCCGCGTGTGATAGGTAGGGGAAAAAAACTAGAGAATCTTCCTATATCGCGGTAGAGTGTTCTGAAGGAAAAAAGAACGAGGGAAAAAGAAAAAAAAAGGGGTAAAAGAAGGCGGATGAGAACCATGATTGTCCTAGGTAAAAAAGAGTCAACTGATCATAAACTGGGAGCGTTAAGAAGAGGTTCATTACTTACGCCGTACTGGAGAACACAGGTAGATATCTTGGGGGGACCATCTGGGGAGGTAAATGAGGATGTCATAAACTTTTGGAAATCCTCGCGGAAAGGGGAACAGGAAGGGAGAACATGTCTCCGATGTGGGGGGAAAAAGAGGAGAAGAGGACTTAAACATGGCTGTCGCGAGCGGGATCTGTGGTTGGAAAAGAAGAGGAAGAGAGATTGCAAGTTGAAGGGAGAGTAAATGTATCAACGAAAAAGGGGCATTTCAAACGGCCACTTAAAGAGGGCCCAGGTCCGATCCATCTGCATTGAGAACGTAGAGTATGTATGACTTGAGCAAAAAGAAAAAGGGGATGCTGGATGAAAAAGGTCCGAGGTAAAGAAAACCAAGAGAGAGGGCACAAACAAAAAATTCCTCAGAGGGTCAAGGAAAAAAAACAAAAAGGAGGTTCACTCGCCGCTTATGGGGGGGAAAAGAGAACAGAATCTCAAAAAAAGAGGTAGAGGGGGATGGTAGCAAGGGGGGGGGAGCCAAAGGGAGGGGAAGACATACGCGACGATAGAAAGCAGGAAGAAAGGTGACCCGGGCTTAACGTTGACTTTTTTGGTCCTCGAGGAGGGGAACTGAAAATCTGTGGATCAAGCTTCAAAAAGGATCGTTCGGGAGCTGGAAAGAAAACTCAAGATGCGGCCAGCTGAGACCTGTCAATAGAAAAGATTTCCGATCAAGTGCCGTGTAAGGGGGACCCCGGAAAGGTCGATGATGCAAGGGAAAAGTCAAGGCAATATCGAGGACTATCTTCAGGACGGAAAATAAGGAAACGGGGTCACCCGGTCCCTCTCAGCCCAGTTGATGGAAATCGATAAGAAATGTGGGGACCATCTGAGACAGGATATTACGGTACGCATCGTATGACCAAAGTCTAAGAAAGAGCCAACTCCCGAGGTCGAAAAAGATATCTACGTAAGGGGGGGTTTCGGGGGAGAAGAGGGGGGGGGGATTCCTTTGACATTAAAAGAGGGGAATTTAAAGCCTGCTCCGAGAGACCAGCAAGGAAAGGATGGGGAGGGGAAATAGTCTCTTCATTTGGAATAAAGGAAGGAGACAGTAAAGGGTGAAAAGGGGGGAGGGGTGGGCCCCTCGTCTAGTCAGGAGAAGAAAGAAACAACGCGATATCGCCGTATCAAGAAGGCATAAAAAGAAAACCTCTAAAATAAAGAAAACCGACGAAAACACAAGCGTCTATCAAGGACGGAAGGGAGAAACGACTAAGAGCCGTCAAACCCGAGGCTCTAAGTTAAGGAGACATTTGGAAGAAGAACTCAGACGTGTAAGGAACGTAAAAACCCCTTAAAGCTTTCAGGAGAAAGGATTGGAATCATCAGGAGGAAATCTGGATTTGATCTCTTTTAAGAAGCCATGATTGGGCGGACAATCAAGAAAAAGCCAAACTCAAAAAGAGAGGGAAAAAGGGCCGCAACATATTTGGAAAGATATTACCAAATACGATTTCTTACTCCAAGGAGAAACCGAAGTCGTTTTTCAAAAAGAAGAAAGGATTCCACGTCCGTCAACTTGGGGAGAAAAATGAGTCTGGGAGGGACTGAGGGGGGTTAGAAAGGAGTACTACCGTCCTGCTCAGACCTGGGGGACTATAATGGAGAACGGCTGTTGTCTTAGGGGGGAAGAAAGTTGGGGTTTCCGCTGTACCAAAAGGGAGGGGGGGCGGGGAACTGAACTGAAGTGAAGCGGGGAGCAGAGGGGGTAAACTGGGAAAAGGTTGGGGTATGGTCATACTGGGGTACCTCGGGGGGGAAAGGGGGGGTCTTGGTAAAGGGGCTTACTTTAGACACCGTTTCTGGGAGACGACTGCTAAATGGCATTCTTTCGAATGTACTCGAGAGAACGAGGCCACTAAGGAGAGGGTTGAGCGCAGAAAAGCGATTATGGAAAGCATTAAAACAAAGGGAGACAGGTCAAGGCTAGGACTATCACCTGGAAAAGGGCGGGGGGATGGTTCTGAAGGGGAAGGGGATTCATTCAACGAGTTAAAGCACAACACTGATAAAACAAACTTAGGGAGTACGCCTCGGTAGGCAAACTGAAGGTCGAAAAAAAGGAGATGGGTTTTTTTTATAAGGGACAGGATAGATATCTCGAGAGGGGGAAAAAGACTCTGGAGAAGGGGGTCGGGTCAAAAAAAAAAGGAGAAGAGTCCCCGCAAGGACCCACGGCTTGAGACGACAATCCTCTAAAACGTCTACTTTTTGACACGAAAAGGAAAACGATGACTTCTCGGGGAGGATTGAAGAAAAAGGAGGCGCGAAAAAAAGGAGGTAGATCTAAGAGAGCTGGAAAAAGTGAAGGCCACTAAGGGTCGTGAATTGCCTATCTCAGGTAAAGACGCTAGCCAGCTGGTTGAGAGGGGAAAAAATCTGCGCAGGATAAGGAAGGGTAGAGGAGGAAAGAGGAATCCTGCCGGGAAAGAGCAAAGAAAGAGAGGACCTTCACCACCGAAGAACGGAGCTGCCCTCACATCAAAAAGACTCCAGTGCAGGCGCGGCTACAAGAAAGATCCGACAACAACAAAAAAGGGATTAATATATTTTGTTTGTGTGGGGGGGGGGCCAATGAAAGGACTTTCGAAGCAGGCAAGAGGGGAGGATGTCTATCCAGGACAGGGAGACAGGGTAATGACCGCGATAAAGGGGAAGCAGGTTATAGGAAAAAGATGCGCTGCCGTTAGTAAAAGGAGCAGCCCTAGCGTTTCTTAAAGGTCGACGCTCGTAGAGGAGGGGGAAGCCGGGAGGACTCGGCCACAGACTGGGGGTAGACGCTCAAGTGGAAAAATCGTTAGATCGGCCGGAAAAAAGACAGTTGCAATCCAAAAGAGGAAAAGGAAGCGCGTTCAGGGGAAAAAAAAAAGACACGGGAGAGCGACTTCGAGGCCGGGGGAAGGGGAGGGCGGGTTCCGTCATTTGAACGAGAAAAAGTTCACCTCTCCCGGAGGGGAGTAGAGGCGGAACCTCTCGCTGGATCTTGAGGGGGGAATGGGAAAGGTCACAGAGGCAGGGAAAGGAGTGGGACCACATAGTCGGGCACCTCCTTTGTACTTGGGGGGGGGGAGAGGAGTGGGGACGGTAAAGCCGTTGAGCAAAAAGAAACTAAAAAAACCGCAGAAGTCACTAGAGGCTCAGCGGCAGAATCCGAAGGAAGGTAGCCTACGATTGCGATAGGACAAAGAGCGTAGTGGCCTCGATAAAAGGTGAAAAAGAGTAACGCAGTGCAAACGGGTCACGGACGTCGGAGAAAAGAAAAACGGGAAGAAGCAAAATAGTAACGAAAGATAACTAAAGAAAACACACCTTAAACAGTTGTTCCAAAGAAAAAGTTGGATCCGTTCACACACAGGGGTTAAAGGAAGGGAAAACTTAAAAACCGAGAAGACACTAGGAAAATTATCGTTCTCCCACCGAGAAATTAGGCACCGTGGCCTCAAAGAAAAGGAGAAAAAGAGCCGAACGCCTCGTCTTATGCATCATCTGGAAGGGAGGGCATAAGGTGAGTAAAAAATACGTAGGTTGGGAAGGGCGGACCCCTCATCGGGTTTGGGCGCTCTAACGAAAAAAGTCGTAACATGGGCGATCTGTTCTGGGTCTAGGGGGAGAGGGGGAAGTACGCCAAGAAAGGGGAGGCAGAAAGCGAGAAATCCAGAAAGGGAGCTAGGACAAAAGTCTAAGACTAAAAAAATCGTGGTTCAAAAAAGGGGCCTCACCGGCGACCGAGGTGATGAAAACAAACAATGGCCGACTTCAAAAGAGAAAAGGGAGGGGGATGGCGTTGCATGCGAAAGAGTTACGGGGAAAGGGGAGGGGGGAGAGGTATTACTCCTTGTTGGGGTTGTAGGGTCCGCGGGATGTGTAGAAGGAGGAGGAGGGGGGTCTCGGCGATCTACGCGTTATACTGGGCCTTCATGAAAAAAGAAAGAAAGCCTAAAAAGAAACAAAGTGAAGTATCAGGAGGGGAAAGAAACCTGAGAAAAGAATTACGAAACATAAAGAGTAAATCTGGCCGTTCACTTGAAAGGGGCGAACGGAGGCATTTCCAACCGGCAAACCAACATTCCGTAGAATAGAGGGGAAAAAAATCGGGCCAGGGGCAAAGAGAAGAAAGGGGGTCACTCCGATCGTACCTCAGCGCGATTTTCGTAAGTTAACGCAAAGCCTGGTGGGGGTGGGGGGAAAAGGGAGGCAAAAAGGTTCCATGTTTGACGGTCGGGGAGCGGGAGGGGGGGGATGGAGAAAGAGGACCTCGCTCCTTGCCGTGGCTTGAGGAAAAGGCGGATCACAACCTTTGGGAAGTAAACGGCCACGGACACGGCCCTTGAAGGGGGGGAAAACGGGGACAGTTCCGAGCTGGCCGAGAGGGGGGACTTAAAGCGCCAAAAACAGAAGTCCGAAAGGACACCGGACTGGTTCCATAAAAAAAAAAAAAAATACTCCTACGGAAAAACCGTCTTCGGCCAACGAGCAACCCTGGGGAAAAGAAAAGAGGGGGAAACGGCGCGCCAGCTGTGGGCGCCTAAAGAGGAGAAAAGGCCGGGAGAAA
>Ga0179591_1306002_pt1 | contig 16227 bp, 23 predicted proteins | sample CZOMad2_1_08_16f_FD_182891 | JGI IMG/M metagenome (GOLD analysis project Ga0179591, IMG submission 182891) | Vadose zone soil fungal communities from Angelo Coast Range Reserve, California, USA - CZOMad2_1_08_16fungal (PacBio error correction) | ecosystem: Environmental > Terrestrial > Soil >...
ACGAGGCAACCGCGCAACCCACCGAGGATAGAAAGCGGCCTCTACACTCACGGCCGACGCGGGGGGAGAGACAGCAAACAACCCAGAGGTGCCACAGCACCCACTGAAAACTAAAAGGCGGGGGCAAGAGAATCAACCAGGAAGTCCCGCGGCCCGGGTGCGAAGTCTCGGCCGACAGCCAAAAGCACGGAAAAAGGATCACAACAGTCGATTCCCCGGGTGACGAAAAACGCGGGAACCCGTCGACATCAGAAAGACCACCCGCCGTCAGGGAAATTAAAAAAAACGACCTTCAAAACGTGGCACGACAGGAAGAGAAGGAAACGGCTCCAGCGCCCCGAAGGAAACCTACTGGACGGCGCAGAAAAAAACTCACGCTCGCTGGTGGCCCCTCGTAAACCGAAATGAGACGAAAACCCAACCAGGGGCCTACAGCAAAGAGAAACATTAAAGGCAACGGTAAACACCGGGGCTCAGTACACCGCGAACAATCACCAAATCACATCCTGTGACTGAAAAAAAAGGTCCCCGCCAACGCCTCAAAGCGGGCCCCAGGTGTCAACCGTGGCTGAAAGGGAGACAAAGGAGCGGAAGGTACACCTGGCCTGGAAGAACAAAAAGGAAAAAAGCACGATGTTCATCAGATCGAAGGGCTCAACCTCGCTCCGAAGTTTCAGAGTAGGGACCGGTGCAAACGACACAAGTGGGGCTTCGTACCGCTTACTCAACCAGCCCAGAAGCTGAGGGGGCCACACAAACCTGGGTGTCCCGGGCCAAGGCACACGAGGGCAGTCAAAACACCCATTCCAATCCAAAAGGTGCCCTGCGCAAACATCGCAGAAAGGTAATCACACGAAAGCAGGTTCACGGCAAAAACCCGACCCAGGTCTGTCCGCAAAGGCTACCTTTTTAAGCCAGTCGGCGAAAGTACGGGAACGCAAGCTAAAAAAAGAACGGAATCGGGCCCTAAACCCTCAGAAGACAACTCGGGGTCCATCCTCCAATTTCGACAACGCGAATGTATAGAGGGCGGAGCCTTTCTGACCCAATATTGGGAAAAAGGAGCGGCACGACACAAAACTTTACTCGACCGAAAAATGCCGGTTCTCAAACGAAGCAGGAACGAAAAAGTCCCGCGCCGGACTTACTAACGGCCGGGGTGTCAACCGTAAAGACCGGAAACTGCTATAACGGGCCTTCTGGCGTGTCGGCTGCTTCGGGTGTGAAGGAACCACACCAGACGCGTTTAACGGGGTGGCCGGCGGGTTCACCGCCATCGCCACGGGAGGTGGGTGTTTGAGCGTCCTACCGTGCTCTCTCAGTCGGCCAGGGGCCTACATCAATGCTGCTCCGCAGAAATGCACGGAAGGGTACTAAAATGTTTGGGTTGGGCGCTTTAGCGGGGGTGGGGGGGCAGGACGAGGGGTCCACCGGCGGGACTCTTACCACGGTGTGACAGGAAAATGTAAAAACTCCCGTGCCTCTTCACGTTCAAACCCTCCGTGAGGGGGGTGGTACGCGGGGGGAAGGGGGGGGGGGTTGCAAAAGAAACACATCGAACTGGAGGGAAAAAACAGTGTTTTTTGAGAGAAAAAAATCCTGGGACAAAAACTTGCTGACGGAAAAAAAAAAAGGAAAATTGTAACAATAAGTGAGATTGGCCGGTCACCGCGGTGTGGTGCTCGGTCTCTGGGGGGGTGGCAACGAGAAGGAGATCATCTGTGGGCGGAGGGGCCAGAAATTGGCGGGAAAAGAGGTGGGGCGGAAGGCGACGGTAACCAACCATCCAAAAAAGGTACCCTTAGCATCAACTCCGCGCGGCTCACGCCGTTTTTCCTTGGGGCCGTTATCAGGGGGTGTTTGGACGGAGCAGCAGGATGGAAAAAGAAAAGAAAAAAACAGTTGATTGCTGGTGGCTCGGACGCCGTGGCCCGTGGACTGGGTGGGAACCTTCGTGGAGGGGACCACACCTGTGTACACCATGCGTTCCCCATCTTAAACGCAAGAAAAAGGCGATGGGGGGGGGGGAAGATAGAAAAGGTAAGGGTGGCCCCGGTGCAAAATTTCATGGGGTTTTGGGGGGTCAGGAGAAACTTTGGTTTGGTGCTGTTCGTTACTCCCTTCCTACTGGCAGGTAAAGGAGCATGAAGAAAGGATGAAAGGGAACACAAAAAAAAGGGGAGACAAGGAAACCTTGACTGCCATGGTGGGCCTCTTCGCCGAACTATAGACCCTCTTCGTGGACCGCAAAATTTTCTTAGACAACTCGCCGGGCAAGAAGGGGACAAACTGGAAGAGAGATATGACTGAGCCCCGATGAAAACGGCAGAAAGGAAAACTTGTCGGGGGGGGGGGGCTCTGATCGGTTGATCGTAATCAGACTAATGATGAAGACCGAACAGAAACACCAAAAAAGAACCGGAAGCAAGAGGGGGGGGACCTGAAACCAGGGGGGAAAATGGTTTGTTAGACAGGAAGGGCAGGGCAGAGGACAAGCTATCTTGTCGCTCCACCCGGCCCTCGGGTTGCAGTGAAAAGGGGTCACACGAGAGAGGGGGGGGGGAAGCCCAACGGGAAGGGACCCTCTCCGAGGCAAAAGGATTACCTAATAAAACCCACTAAAAAAAACAAAGAGAAATTGGTTGCGTGCGAACGAGTGGGACTTTCTATCAAGGAAGCCAAAAAGGGAATAGTAAAAAAGACTAACATCACGCACCTTCCAGGAACTGGAACACGAGCCCTTGAAGGCCGACAGTCCCCAGCACAACCACCACTAATCAAGAGGGGGGAGGGATGAAACAGCTCGGGACGGTGGTCAAGCTGGCGTGTCAATCTTCCTGCATCTGATCTAAACAGCCAGGAAGACAAAAAAAAACAAAAAAAAACCCGCGAAGTGTGACGACAGGACCGGAGCGAAGGAAAGAAAGGAAGAAAGTGAGCCGGCCCCGTCTATCCGCGGTGAACGAACGTCAAAAAAAAGGAGGGAGCTGGTCAAGCGAGGGGAAGATTCCATCACAACATCAGCGCCCCCGAAAATGGGAAGCCGTGGGATGGGTGTTCCCACATCGAAAGTCTGTAAAATCCAGAGGGAAAAGGGAAAAATGGAGACATCAAGAGGAAAGACCAGATAAATTCTAATCTCACTCCCACGTCGGGGAAAAACTTGGCCAACCGAGAAAGAAGGAACCATACCAACCATCCGCGGGGTCCATGAAGAAAGGGAGGAAGAGAAAAATCCTGTGTAAAGGTCAAGCAGTTCTTCCCCTCCCACCGTTAATTGCTCCACTACGGCCACAAGGAGGGAGGCAACTAAACGAAACAGAAAAAAAACACACTGCGGTCACGCGGGGCAAAACACACCATGAAATCCATCCGAAGTGGCACTCAGGGGGAAAAGGAAAAAACCCTCAGAAGGAACCCAATATACAAGGAACAGACGCAAACGGGCTAGGAAATGTAAAAAAGCATTTTTCTTTTGGTGGCTCCGCCGGAAAAGCCACAAAAAAAAAAAAAAAGAAAGCGCAACAGTGCCTAATGAGGAGGCAAAAAACGAAAAGGTCGAAATCAAGGCGTCGCAAAAAAAAGAAAGCAACGCAGGGAAAAAAACGAGTCATACAAACGGGGAGAAGCCACCCCCTCCACAAGAAGAAACACGATCTCCAGAACCAAGGTGGGGGAAACACGGTGCGGTCCAAACTGGCGAGATGCGATGGGGTATTTTTGAGGACACACAAGCCCCAAAGGGGGAACACAAAAAAAAGGGGGTCTGTGACACCTCCGGGTATCACCCCCCCAATGCAGGAAGGAACACTGAGGCAAGCAAAGAAAGAAAAGTCACAAACCTTACGTCGCCACCAAAAGAAGCCCCCCTCCACGGACCTAGCCCTCCTCATAACTACAGAGGGGGTCCGTCCCGGAAGGAAGGCATCCAAACCTTTAATGTACAGTAGGAATGACAAAAACAGAGTAGCAGAAAAGTAAGATCCATCTAATTTACGGCTTCCAGATAACTTAAAACAGGAAAGAAGGGCAGGGGGGGTGCAGGAAACGTCAGAAACTGTCCAACACGTCCTTTACACGATGTCCTTTTGGTAAAAAAACGGAAGAAGGAATTTGGGGGTGACCCCCCTCCAATAAAGCCAGCGAGTGCACGGCCTCCGGAAACTTAAGGTCCCGGGGAGGGGGGAAAAGGAAGAGGGGGGGGGGGGAAAATGGAGCATAATTTTAAAGATAACACGAGCTAATTTCACTCAAATCTGCAGTTTCGGAAAAGGGGCAAAACGAGGGGGGTGGGCCAGCCTTGTAAGGAATCGGGGTTAATCCCTCCCTTTTGTGCCGAGAGAGGTTGGCCAGAGACAAATTCCGCACAACACGGGTCAGCACATGGGACTACACTACGTCAGGGGGCGGTGGAAAAAAAACCCCTTCCAACTTAGGGAAAGGGGGGGGTGATGACCTTCTCAAGGGGATGGCAGCCCAAGTCAGGGGCTTGTAATTGGGTGGTTTGTTGACGATCCCAACGCTTCACCGGGGACCTAAAACAGGTTGGTGGGTAACCATCAGAAAAAGACGCCTTTAGGGGACTCACCCGGGGACACCCCTAATAAAGGGTGGCCGGTGCACCGGAAAAGAAAACCCTCTACCTGGGGAACCCTCTAGTCGGGAGAAAGGGGGCATGAAGGACGAAGGGAGCTTCAAAAAAAATAAAAAATGGTGGGAAGGGGCAAAGATTCTCCAGACGCTCAGGCGCTCCCACGGGGGGGGACCAAAAGGGGGAAAGGGTGGACGTTGGAAAACAGCCAAAGGGGAAGGTCATAGGATTAGGGGTGGGACGAGCCTGCGGCTGACCACTGTGCAGGGGGGAATACGGGGGGGGGACCCGAAAACAAAAAATTGGGGTAGCTCTCTGTAACAGCGAGGGGAAAACAAAGGGAGCTTAGCTCCTGCATATCCCTAACTCACTGATTGGCCGAGTGGAAAGAGGACAGTCTCGATTCGACCCGGGACTGATTTGGGTCCATCACCGACGGGGGGAAACCTGTGTCTAATCCAGAAAGAATCGGAGACGAGTCTAAACGGGGAATTATAAGAAAAAAGGGGGGACGAGTTGAAAAAGGTCGGGTCAAGAACCGTAGAACCCCTCGTACTGTATGATTGCGTATCTCCACGCCCCAAGTGGGGAGGGGGGAAAGCGGGGGGGAAGGAGTTTGTGGAAGCAGCAAAGGGGTTTGAATGATTCAGCCCCCCCACAGGTTGATTTAGTCACCGGGAAGCACGTGTGACCTCGTTAGGGGGGGACCACGGGGAGGACCTAGCGAAAAATCTCGCAACAACACAAGGATGGTAAAAAGGAAAAGGGAAACCATTGCTAATGACTGCCAAGTGGCCCAGACCGGAAAGGTAAAAAAAGGTCCCCGAACAGAAAAAAAAAGAAAATTCGAAGCAAACCCATAAAATGCACATCCGGAAGGACAGCCAAATCTTAACATCGCAGAACCAAATTCGCGGCAACGGGGGGGGGGGGGAACGTCTCGGGCCGACAAGAAAAAGGAACCGAAAAAAAAAAGTAAATCAAGAGGACGCTCGGGGATCTTACACCGGGGAGAACGCAGTATGAACAACAGCCACACGTCCGAGATCAACAAAGGGAGAGGGGATAATCGGAGCACTGGGCGGCTCAAAAAAAGAGGAAAAAAAAAGCTGAAGCGACACCCAGCAAAACAAGATGCGTTAACCCCTTGCCTAGATAAAGACGAAAAAAAGGAATCGGAGAGGCAGGAGGAAAAAAAAACACCGGGGAGGCAACTAGCAGCAAGACCATCGGGCGGACCTAACGACCGAAGAGGGAAAACCAAACGTCAAGCTTGCACCCAGGTCAACAACTGGGGCGAGGCTTGACTTCGCAAAAAGTAGCGAGGGACGACCGGCGGGGGGGAAGAAACAACTTACAAAGAGGTCGACGAACAAGATCCAGAATCGAAGAAAGACGGCTTCCTCCGCGTTGTCGTTTGGGCCCGCGAAGAGGGGGGGGGGGGGAGACACTTGCATGGGAGGGAGGAAAACAGAAACAAGCAATCTTTATAATTGAAACCAGGCACGACAACTGGAAAGTCGGAAAACCGAAGAACAGTCAACGGAAACGAGACCAACATCCTACATCACCACAGTAGGGCGGGCCGCCACAACTCAAAAAAAGACCATCCAGTTTCGTGGAACTGGGCACAGGTTGCTCAAGCTGTGGCGAAAAAAAAACAAGACCCGCTGACCCCCCCCAAAACCAACCCGAGGAGCCTAAAAAAAACAAAAAAAACACACAAAAAAAACAAGTCATACCAAGGGACATGAAAAAAAAAGCCCATACCTCACATCTGGTACAGAAAAAACCGAGGTGGAAAGGGGCCACAAGGAAAAAGGGGGGGGACAAGACAGACCGTCCTGTGCGTACGCGCAAACCCCGACCCAGTTTCCAGGCCCGGTACGAAACCTTTCGGTTCTTCTTTAAAAGCCCGCGCAGAGAAAAGCTAACTGGGTGGACCAAGGGAGACTCTGTGCTGGGGCAACAAAAAAAAAACCGCTCCCTGTGTCCGTCATGTTCACCTACCCCGAACGCCACACTGAGGGGGGTTTCAATGGGCAAGAGGAAGGAGGAGTTACGTACTCAAAAAAGCCCATTCAAAAAGAACCGCAAGACCGGACCGGCCCCGGGGACCCTATAAGAGGGGAGCGGCGGAAGTGGGGGGGGGAGTGGTTTTCACGGCCCTTCGCAAGGGTGGGGGGGGTGAGGGGAGTAGGCGGAAAGAGGAAAACCTGATGTTGAAAAAGGAAGGTGTGTCCTCGGCCAAAAAGGGGCGATTCCAAAAACTACAAACAAGTTGACTGTGGAAAGGGGGGGGGAAAGGGGGGGGAAAAAGAAAAAACTACAACAGGGAAATATAGACTGTCTGGGGAAACCAAGGGGGGGGTAACCCCCCTGAAATCCTGGTCGCGGGGGGAGAAAGCGCTGGGGGAGGGGATAGAGGGGGGACCAGTTGGAAAAAGGGAGCTGATGGGAAAAAAAGTTGTGGGTGGAAAAAGTGCTCAGGGTTGGAATAAAACTCAGTTTCGCAGGACTGAAAGAGTGGCGGGGGGGTGGGGGGGGGGAGGGGCGGAAAATGGCACACCAGCCAACATGCTGCAACCTGATCACCACTTCCGCGCGACGCTTTGGCCTGTGTAACGGGGGGGGGGGGTCCAACGTGGAAGCAGCAGAAGGATCACAGAAAAAACCTAGGTAAGACTGCTGCAAGCCGGGTCACTGGCAGGCGGGGGGGGGGGGAAGGGAGTTCCCAGGTAGGCAGCACGAGGCAACACTCTTAAAACGGCGGGGCACCAGGGAAAAAAATACGCAGTCGTCAGAAAAAAGCCTGGTGTGGAAGCGGAACACGAAAAGAGGGTTCCAAGGTTTCCCCGAAAGGTGCAAAGGTGTGTCATTCCGGACCCATTCTTCGCGGGTTGGGGTTGGCAAACTGCGTACAAGCACAAGGAAAGATGCAAAAAAAGAAAAAAAAGAATCTGCGGCAGGAAGCCCAACGGGCCTCCAATCTTCCGGCACGACCTCGCTGTGGTTGCCTCGCCGCCGCCGATACCAGCAGCCTCTGGAGGAGGGGCGGCACCATTCAAGAAAAGGCTCCGAACGAGCCGTCAGAAGAGCAAAATCTGCCTAAACGCGATCAAAAACTGAAAAGGGGGTGTTGGCCTCTGGGAGACGTGCAGATGGAGATGAATGGACGACAACGAGCACAAAAACTCACAGCACGCGGGGGGGGGAGGAAACGGACCCGTCACTTGGGGTGGGGAAAAGGCAGACGGGAGAACGACAAGGACGGCCGAGGAGAAGGGTCCGCTCTAAAGTGGCTGTCTGTCGAAAGAGGGAGGGGAAGGGGTGCCCGCGACCAAAAGAACGAAACCGAAAAGGAGGGGAAACCAACCATATCCTACACACCACAAGTAGGAGGGAAAAAATAAGGGAAAAAGGGTGTGCTGTGAGGGGAAGCCCTCAAATAAGTGAGGGCGGGACCCACCCCCGTCCCCGCCGCCTCGAAAAACAAAACAACCTTCGGGAGGCGCTCTCCACCGTCGCCGGAACCCAGGCCAGGAAAAAACCAAACGAAAGAAAAATCGGGGGAACGGAAAAAAAAAGTGGAAACAGAAGGAAAAATATTTGTGGGGACGTTTAGTGTTCGTAGAGCGGTCTCCGGGGCTGTCGCTCAACCTATCCATACACAACCCCCCAAAAAGTGTGAAAAAAAAAGGAAAGAGCCGGCAAAAACTCAGAGGAAGCATGGGAAAAAAAACTCGCCCGGAGTAGAACGGGCGCTCGAAACCCTAAGAGGGGGCATCCCGCGGGAAAGAAAAAAAAAGGAACGCAACCAAAAACTGGAAAGCCCGGGGGGAGCACCAGGAGGGGGACTGAACAGGATTTATCCTGGGATGGGAAGATGTTAAAAACCGAACCACAGCGGCACGCGCGAAGGTACGAAAAACTACCCAAAATGAATACCGGGGCCACTGACGAAAAAAGGTCACCTGAGACACACACCAGACCTCGCCCCCTGGAGGACTTTTCTAATGAGGGTTTTGGGGGCGGTGGGAACTGCAAGGGGGACAGCCACTCATCGGGACTCAAAACAAGGAAAGGGGGAGAAAAAAAAAAACGGCTGGGCAAGCAAAAAAAAGAAAAGGTCCAGATACCCCTCAAAACAACCTTGCTTGTCGCGCCTGGTAAATCAAGGTCTCATTGCACCACAAACACTAGGGAGGGAAAAACGAGAAAAAACTGACGAACGGGCCCATGCGGAATGTACAGAAAACATAAAAGGGGCTGGGGCCCACTTCCCTATGAACATTCATCCCGCCACATTGAAAACCGTCCGCACCAAAAAAAGGTTCAGCACATTAGTCCGAAAAAAAAAAAAATAAGAAGAAACACCCTGGGACCATTGCCCACCAGATCAAGTATAACGCCCTCATGAGAAAAGGACAAGGGTGTGGAAAAAAAAAGAAGTGCATAGAACTGGGGTGCAAGAGAGCTAATGTGATGCCACCCAGAACCAAATCTGCCCAAACTCAAAGAAGGCAAGTAGTTGGCGTTTGTTCAACCGATCAAATCAGGGGGAAGAATGAAAAAAATCAATCCACAAAAACGCGGGGGCAAGGAGGCAAAAAAAGGGGAAAGGGGTCTCACCGCACAAGTAAGTGCCAACCAAGTCCCCAAACAAAGGCACCAAAAAACAAAAAAAAGGACGCAGGTCCCGGGGAACAGTAACTGGCAGAAAGCACCTATGTGAAAGCCAGACTTGAAAAGACTAAGAAATTCGACAAAAAAAAAAAAAACCCGTCAATAAAAGAAAGACGGCCACGTAAGAGGGAGGGGGGGGGGTTTGGCAACTCACTACATCACAGGCCCCAGCACGCAGCCCCAGAGAAGCACAGGGGGGGGACAAGGGAGAAAAAAAAAAACGGAAAACCGGAAAAGTTTTTGGGACAGATTCTGCCGGGGAATTGGGGGTGGTGGAACAGGGGGGGAGCTAGAGCAAAACGGACCGTTAAAAGGGGGGTTAAACATGTAAAAAACGGAGAAAAAACTCAGTCAATAAAAACGAGGAAGGGGCCTCAGCAATACGGAAGAGGGTTTCAGCGCCCGCTATCATGTTGGGGAAAAAAGGAGGGAGTGAATGAAGTTTGCAAACCGGTGCAGAAAGAGGGGCATGGGAGTACACGAGAACGAAACAGGTGCCTGTACGACCAGACCGTCGTTTTGGTGGAGCACGAAAAATTCAGGTGAAAGTTGATGAAGTCAGAAAGGAATTGGGACAGGGCATGGCCTTACTTTCGGGTGGAAATTAACACGGGGGAGGGGGAAGACAAAAAAAAGTTGCCATACAGCCGCTGAAAAAAACTGGGGGATGTGGGGTCGCTAATCTTCACCGACCCTATTGGAAAAGGGTGGCGTAAAAAGACCAGAAGCACCGAAAAAGCGCGGGTAGGTACAAAAAAGCCCAAACGCCTAAAGGTCCAACCAAAATCTCGGAGGGGAAAAAAAAAAGGATGGAAGGTGCCAGCAGTCCACGCAAAAAGGGGGATGGAAAATTTTAGAACGGAGAGCCCAGGGGTGACACTGGAAAAAAAAAAAAAACGGGAGTGCAAGTTGGGGATGACAAAAGGACATGGACTGGTCCAAAAAATCTCTCGCAAAGGACTCTAAGGAAGAAGAAAAAGGCAAGACATGCGGGGAAAATTCGCAAAAAAAGAACCAAAGTTTTGGAAAAACTCATGCAGGGGGCCAAGAGGACAACAAGACGTTTTCAAGGCCGGGATAAGGATTCGGCTGAAAATTGGGGTCTAGGGGGGGAACCGTAAGTTCGGGAGAGCAAAATGGTAGGGTTTACCCTATGGAAAGACGCGGGGTGCTCAAGGGGATCAAGCGGTCGCACCTTCTAGATATCAGGAAGTAGACAAGGGGAACGAGGGGACGCGTGACTTTTTTTAATGAAGCCACCTGAAAAAATCATGCCAAATCCGACTGACTTATGTATGTCGAGGGAAAAACAAAAATCCACTTTACCGGGGGAAGCGTAATTTGTCGCAGGGGGGGTGAAAGGGAAAAAGATCGACGACGGTAGTGAGGAGCGCGAAAGAGGGCAACACGTTGCTATGAACCATCTATGATCTGTCCATCAAACAAAAAAAAACGGGGGAAAGAAAAAAAAGGCGCGACACCAAGGGGTGCCAAGACCGATGGCACGGTCCGGGACTCCCCTCACGACAACTACGTCCAGAGATCAAAAAAGAAAAAAAAAACAAAAAACTGGAAAAAATCTCCCTCACAAAAAGAAAAGGTGAAGAAGGTTCGATAAAAATCCCAATAAATTCTACATGTGCCATCTTACGGGACCAAAAGGCCAAAAAAAAGGACAAAAATCGAGGGGAGGCAGGCTCTAAAATCCAGGTCTCCGGAAAAACGGCGAAAAAGGAACTATCCACACTCCCGGTAGAATTTACAACAAACAAAATTAACTCTTTCACAGCAGGGGGGAGGAAACTACGGAGAAAGAGACAAAAAAAAGAGGGAGAGAAGAGTGGGCTCTAAGGCGCCTCCTCTCTCGGTGGGGGTCCCCTCTGGCAAAAGGAAGGGAGCGAAACCATGTAAGGAATATGCGAAACCAAAGAAAAGTGGGCCTCCCGTCAGGCTCAGGACCAAAACATAGAATGACTAAAGCGAGACTCCTACGGACCTAATGAAGGGCCCCTGAAAGGAATAAAGCGGGAAAAAAAAAAGGGGGAAAACATGAAAAGGGAAAACACAAAGAGCGAGGAAGAAAAAAGGGAACATGGTAAGTCACAACTAAACCAAAAAATAGATACTATTAAAAGAAAAAAGCGAAGAGAAAAAGGTCTCAAAAAAACCGCGGGGGGTGGTAAGAATGCACATAAAACCCGAAAGGGGGAGGTCCGCTGGGGGGGAGGCAAGGTACTCAACACAAAAGAAAAAGGGCAAGGATGAACAACAGGGGGGGGTCGGTTGAAACGCGTCCGCGATGGCCCGGGGGGAAACACCAGAAAGCAGCCAAGAAAGAGAAAAACATACGAAAGGCTCACAAAAGGAAGAAAAGGAAAGAACAACACGAACCAGTGTCTTAGGGGACTGGGAAAAGGGGGGACGACCAATAAGGGGGTTCGAAAAACAGAGGCAACCGATAAAAGGGCCGAAACAAAGGGGGAGGCACCCACAAAACACGCTCGGGACCCGCAGAAGTGACAAAGGGGGAGAAGGGGATGGAGGGGAAGGAAAATGAACAGACCCACGAGGTCGCGGAAAACCACGCGGTGACTACCGCTCCCGGGGAGCGGAAGCAACGAAGAAAACAACATCCCGCGCAAGGGGAAAGAAAAGGACGAAAAAACGTGGCGTCCTTCCAAAACGTGGGGAACAATTGGGGTAACGAGACACCAGGAGCACAGGGAGTGGAATTGGCTCCTCATTGAGTCAAAGGTACCACAGACCGCCGCGGGCGTGTGGTCAGAGTGAAGACAAGTCCAAAAAAAAAAAAAAGGGGAATGTCCGGGGGTCGTGAAACGGTTGTTCGTCGGAAAAAGGAGGGGGATTCAAATCCAGCTTTGCCTCTGCAGACCCGGAAAAGGGGGGCCCGAAAAAGAAGAAAAAAGCGGGGGCGGCTGGGAAAGGGTCTTTGTGATGGGGAACTTTAGGCTGGTGGAGACGCGTAAGGAGGGCCGGAAAAAAAAAAGGAAAATCAGGGGGATTCTCAGTGGGACCTCGCGGGAAAAACGGGTTCCACACGCCCCCTCAATGCCTTTTTAGTTGCCGGAGGGGGGTGGCCAGTGGGGGGGGGGAGAAAAATACAAAAAAAGAAAAGAGTAGGAAAAAAAAATTTCAACGCGGAAAGACGCCAAAATGTCTCGGCTAAAAGGGAAGTTTTTCCGTTAAAAGAGGGGGGAAGAAAACAGCGGTGGGGGATCAACCGCAAAAAGGGTTGGTGGGCGAAGAAAAAGTGCTCGGAGAGTGTACGGCGGTCAGGCTATGGGTTAGGGGTTCTATCAGCTAGGCCCCAAAAAAAAAAACTGCTTGCAAAGACTGTAATCTCACGCCGGCAAAATGGGAGAGGAAGAGGCTATTGCTCTGCCGGGTTTATTGAGCCGCAATGATCACGTCCAAGGGAAAACCCAGGGGTGCGGGGGGAAGAAAGGAACGGGGGGACAGGAAAAAAAAAAAAAAAAAGGGTGCAGCTCACACGCGCACGAGCAGGCATGTAAAAAAGGGGGGGCAAAAAAAAAAAACATCGACGGCGCAGAACCGCGTTGGAGACTGGCTATCTTCACGGCGGGGGGGGCAACAAGGGGACACCCAAAGGAAAATCAAGGGGGGCACTAGGGAACCTCGTGCAGGAAAGGGGGAGGCGGTTAAAACCCTCTTGGCTTCCAGACCAAAGTGCTGAAAGAAAACAACAAGCCAAAAGGGGGCACTACACTTGGGGAGAAAAAAAAAAGGACGTCGGGGGTCCCTTGGCGCCGAGTACCAACCAAGGAGGCGCCCCGCCTTTTCCTCACCCGTGAAGACAACTGGGCCAAGGGCAGATCGGGGGGGGCTGGACAGAAAATAAGAGAAGACGGCGATGAAAAAAAAGGAGGGAAGTGGGGGGGCAATAACTGTGAAAGAATCAGAAAAGAACGAGGGACGACCCGAACACCACCCCTGCCTCACGACCCAGGTATCGTTTGGGTGGGCCTAAAGGGAAATGCTAGACGAGGGGAAAAAGCGCGGGGAAAAGAGGGGGCTGGCAAGGCGAAATAAGAGGCCAAACGCCCCAAGCATCAAAAAAAAAAGAGAGGTTCGCGAAAACCAATCGTCTCCAAAACAAACAAAGAAGATAATAAGGGGGGCTGTCTAATCCAAAGAGAGGAAAGAAGGAAAAACCAACCAACAAGGAAAAAAAAGCGCCAACCAAGCCGCACCTGCACAGGCAAAATAAAGCGAAAAAATTCACAGCCTGTATTGCTATCCTTCCAAGGGAAAAAAAAACCAAAGATAAGCTGGGGAGGGCGTACAATCACTACAGTCTTTTGCTCGTGGTCCAAGGGTAGGAAAAGAGAGAGACCGAGAAGAAACACCTATCACCAACTCTCAAAAAACCAAAAAAAAAGAATTGTAGAAAGAGGCAATCAAAGGTCAGAGCGATAGAAAGGGCACCGCCTTTCATGAAGCTTTTATCTCCATCATGAGGGGGGAGGGGACTAAGTCCAGCAAAAAAAAAAAAAAAAAGGAGCAACTGGGGGAAAAGTGAAAACTGCAACCGGTGGTATGTGGGAGGGGGGACAGTCAAGAAATAAATAAAGTTCTAAGGATTTTACCGCAATTACAAGCAAAACGAAGGTGACGACGAAAAAAAAAAAAGAAAACATGGAAAAAAGCCCAGGGAAACCGGGAAAAAAAAGCAGAAGAGGAGCACAGCCCCATCTCAAGGTCACTAAATGTAGGACGCCCCTTGGTGGGGTGGAAAATCGTGAAAGAATCAAAGGTGCTGAAACAGAATGGAAAAAAAAGAAAGGGCTAACGAAGCCAAAACCCGCCCCCTTACTAACTCCCCATGCCACAAAGGGGAAAGAAAACTTGACTAAAAAGCCAAAAAAAAAAAAAAAATGGTACAACACATACAAACAGGCTGGAGAAGGGGGGGGGACCGGCTTCCTTTCAGGGGGGGCAAAAGGCTTTGTGGGGGGGACAAGAAAAACAAAATCCCAGAAAAGCATCAAACGCCCAGAAGGGCCATACCTCCTAGCCGTTCTGAAGTGCAATTCAAGGGAAAAAACTCCCAAATAAGACAGCAGGAAAAAGGAAACCCGCGGGTGACTGCAAGAAGAAAAAAAAACCTCCTAACTCCAACACCCAGTTTTTTTCCCAGAACTAGGGAACAAGGGGGAAGAAAAATAAGTGGAAATGTTTTTGCTTGTGGGGGGGGGGGAGAACCCTCCCACATTGGGGGAAAAAGAAAAGAACGCAAAAAAGGGTTAGGTTGTGGTAAAATCCCGAGCACACGGCCAAAAAAAAAAGAGAAAACAAACACCACAAAAAACACTAGGGATAAACGCAAAAAACATGAAACCCGCACCCATCACGCACACCAAGGCCACAACCACGAACCCGCTCCTGCAGAAAGCGGAAAGGTCGGAAGGGGGCCCGTGGAAAATAGCAGCAGCAACAAAAAAGGGCAGTCCTCAACCCTGAGGACGATAAAAATCCCCCTATACCCCCCCCCGTGGGAAGAAGGCGGCGACAAAAAAGGAAAAACAGAACATAAAAGGGTCTGGGGTGCAAAAACGAAAGCACACGACGCCAATCCACATCCCTCCCAGGGGGGGAGGTGCACGGGAAGTAAAAAAGAAGAAGGGCAGTCCCGAAACGTCAGCGGAGAGAAAACCTGAAGGGGTTTTTTCCTAGGAAAAGGTTAAAAACCTTCTCACAAGAAGGGTCCGAGGGGAACAGTGGGGATGGGAAAAAAACGAAAGGGGTCAGACCCAGCGAACTCCTAAAGATGCTCCCCAGAAAGGCGCTTTGGTTCTGGAAAAAAGACAGCCAACGGGTGGGACTAGCTTTGATGGAGGTGGTAAAAATGCCGCAACACGTTCCGATCGGGCACGGTGAAAAGGGGAAAAGGTTGCAAGGGCCCGGGAGAAAGGGGGTACACTAAAACGAAAAAGGGGACCCCTGGTACACAACTACATGCTGGGGACGGATCCCCGCCCCTTGGGTGTATCAATGGGGGGGGTGAACTTTGACTGAATGGAGTGCGATGGGTACGGGGGCCTTGGCACTTGGGAAAGAGTTGTGATATACACCGGGGGAGGAACGAAGGGGGGAAAAAAAACAAGGGCCATCATCAATCCCGACTTCTGGGAGGCGCAGGGGGGCTAAGAAGGGGGGGGGAGAAAACCAACAGACTGAAAAAGAAAATACCCGAACACAATGCTACAGGACCAGAGAAGTACCCAGGGAGGGCAAGGAAATGAGGTCCGGCTATCGAATTTTGGGAGGGGACCAGCCGTCACCTTCGGATCATTTCAAAAAAGCACCACGGTTGGGGGGACACGGGAAAAATAGAATTGGAGGGGGAAAAATAAGGGACAGTCCAGACGACGGGAATTTCGAAAGGGGGTCCCCGGGCGATCCCGTCTCGAAAACGTTCAATGGTACTCAGGGAACAGGGAAAGATAGGCGGCCCAGGGGGGGAATCGCCATGGAATAGAAACACGAGGCCACCAAAGAGGTGGTACAAAAAAAAAAAACTGCCGAAGGACCCGCCTCGGCCGGTGGAGGAATGGGGGGGGGACAAAAGAACCATCGCAGTGTCTACGGAAAGAGTTGGGTTCAAAGCAGACGCGGGTTTCACCGATTCTAATGTGACGCGGGGGGGGGACCACCGGGACGAAAAAAAAGATCAAACACGGAAAACGGAAAAATGAGGAGGTGGGGGTTTGGGGGGGGGGACGGGGCCTACTGGCACAGACCTCCTAAAGACTGAAAGTGGGGGACCTGCCAAGACAAATACCTGCAAGTTGATCTTGGGCAGGGAGGGAAGAGAGGTTGAAGTATCCGAAAATACAAAAAAAAAATAAAAAAGGGATATTTCTGGACGCGCCGGCCAGGGGGGGGGAAAACCGTCGATGAGGAGGAGG
>Ga0179591_1324888_pt1 | contig 16226 bp, 16 predicted proteins | sample CZOMad2_1_08_16f_FD_182891 | JGI IMG/M metagenome (GOLD analysis project Ga0179591, IMG submission 182891) | Vadose zone soil fungal communities from Angelo Coast Range Reserve, California, USA - CZOMad2_1_08_16fungal (PacBio error correction) | ecosystem: Environmental > Terrestrial > Soil >...
AAGATTAGTTAAACAATTCATTCTGGGCGAGAGAAGGAATAAATGGAGAGGAGAACGCATGATCAGGAACATCAGGCGTGCCTTCCGAATCGCGCAAGCAACAATTTGGTACATTGAAAGGATCCATAACGAAAGGCGACACGCAAAACGGAAAGGATGAAGAAAAGAGAAATAATAAAACGTTGTCGGCTAGAGGTCAAGCAAAAAAGCAATGAAAGTGCTATAAGTGACGTCCCCTGAAGGGAATAACTGTAACTTGAAAGGGCAGTTGGAGGTCAAAGAGGCGCAAAAGAAACATTAACCGGTCGGTCGGTAGGGAAGAAAGTAGGGAAGACCCTCAAGTTTAAGAGTAAGACCTTAACGCTCTCAATGGGACTTTGCGAGATTCGGCGGATATGGCACGGCAGGCGTAAAAAGGAAAAGATTGCAACAAAACTGTAAAAGGGAGATTTGCTCCGTCTTTGTAAGTGAAGGTCTTGTCAAAGGTGAAAGCGCTCCTAAGGAGCTGGCAGGGTCAGCTTCCCAAAACTTTGACGAGCGCAGAGTCAGGGCGGGGGGACTCTCTCTCAACAAGAAACTCCGAGTCCCAAGCCACCAGAGGGAGCAGGTCGAGAACGTGGTCAGGTGGCAACGGGCCGGAAGGGAGGTGAAAAAAAAACGTTTGCCCCTAAAGTAAGTAAGGGACTGGAAGGGGAACACAAAGGAGCGAAGAAGACTTCTTCGCTGAAGGAAAGAGGGGGGCGGGTGAGGAAGTGGAACTGGAGAAGAATAATAAAGACAAAAACTACAATACTCGAAAAGTAGTACGCCTCAGAAAAAAAACCGCATAAGAGAGAGGAAGGGTCATCGCACAAATTAGCGTGTTAACCTGAAAGAAAAAGAGGAAGGGGAAAGCCATTGTTTTATCCTTTTCAGGGAAAAATTGCCAGCACAACTAGAAAAGTGGGGGGGGGGGGATATTAAGAAGGGAAGGAACCTACCATCGACTTCTGCGAGGGAACTGGGAAGGTGTTGAGACTGAGAACGTCAGCGCGCTTGGAGGGGCTCTAATAAAAGGAAAAAATCGAAGGAAAAAGAAAAACAGCGAAAGCGTCTGATAAGACGTCCGGGAGGAGAATCATTAAAGGAATTCTTCGGAGGAAAGGGGGATTGTAGGAAAGGTATTAGGAAGGGGCAAAAAAAATCTCAACGACATCACGATAGCAAACTGAAAAGGGAGGCAAAGAGGGGGGGTACTAAGACTGGAGGCAATCGACAAAGAAAGAACTCCAGGGGGGAGACCGGCAAAGAAAAAGGAGGGAAAAAAACAAAAAGAGAACGACAATGTTCCGCCGATCGAAAAGAAAAAGGTGTGTAAAGGATGCGGCGAACAAATGAAAAAAATAACTTCAAAAAAAGAAATCTACAACAGAGACAAAAGTGAACTCCTAGGGTGAAAGAAAAAAGTCCACCCGGGCGTGTCGGGTTCAGGGTTCAAGGCCCTTAAAGAACTCAGAGGGGGCTCAAAAGCAGAAACTTGGAATTGTAAACCGATCAAAAAGAAAGGGAGACAGGGAAAGTTAGGGTGCGTTCTTTAAAAGACAGAGGGCTCTGAGAACGCTCCGGCTCGAAAAAGGACCTTCACCAAAGATTTGGCTCGAAGAAGACAAAAATAGAAAACCCAGAGATCCTCGATCGACAAATCCGACTGCGAAAGTTTTCAAAGGACTATCGAAAATACAGCACATTCAATCAGAATGCAACCCTGTAAGGGAGGAAGGAAAGACGGGGGACCCGCCCTCCGAAGTGAGCAAAAAAAGTTGGGGGAAAATTGACGGAGGGCGCAGGAGGATTGAAGGGAGGGAGGGACTGACAACACAGGATATAGAATCGGGCCAAACATCAGGGTCGAACTCTCGAGAGGGAGACTTGAATCGGGAAAAAGGGGAGGACTCTAGAGGGATTCCCAGGAAGGGTCGGGCTTGCAAGGCCCGGGGTAGGATTAAAAGAGAAAGGGAGGAATTAAAGGAACTCAAAGGGGGACCTACGAGAAGGTTCAAACCAGGAAAAAAGAAAGATGTCACGAAAGAAGTCCAGGGTGAGCCCAACACGCTTCACGGCGAATCAACAAGTGGAGGGAAGAAAGTTTAGTAAAGGTTGCGAGAAAGAGCTTAAAGGGGGAAACCTCGAGAGGGAATCGAAGGGACAGTCCTAGGGTTTTAAGGGAACTGAGGAACCCGGGAAAGGGGGCAGGCACTTCCGAACGTCCGAATTGCCAGGAAAGGCCGGAGGAGAAAAAAACTCGCGCAGATAGAGCCTACCTCGACTCTCAAAAACACACGGAGTAGGAATACGAAGAAAAAAAAAAAAGGGGAAAAGGAGGTCTCGGAAAACGGCTGGAGGGAAGGGTCAAGGAGGAAAACATAAGAGGACTGTGGCAACCGGGTGGAGTTCCGAACGTTCAAAACCGAGAAGTGCGGAAGGAGAGAGAGACCTATCAAAACCCTCAAAAAAAAAAAAAAGTCCGCTAGGACACTTAGTGGGGGGGCGCCGGCCCGGACAAAAAGGGAAGCCAAGGGAAAGCTTGGGCGGGGGGAGAAGGGTCAGGAAGTTTGAACGTTCAGGGAAGGGACCCAAGGAAGCGCCGCAACGGAGGCGCTGGCAGGGAAAAGGGGGGGTTAAAAGAATTTTGAAAGGGCCCGGAGCACAGTGTTCAATACCAAGGTGGGTGGGAAAAAAAGAACGGACACAAAACTATCTTCGAGCGTCAGACAGAGAGGCCCTATTGGGATTGTGGTTCAAGACGCACATTTTGAAAAAGCGACTCCACGAACGAAAGAAGGAGAGGGTCACTCAGCAGAAAAAAGAGTTCTCAGACTTCTGAAACTGGGGGTCTAGCGAACATGGGAAAATTGAAGGGTGCCAAAGGGGAAAGAGGGGACAAGAAAAGCCTCCCTTGAGCTAGTACACCACCTCGGGGTTTGCATCTCGAAAGGGCTCGAGGGCTATCGATGAACCGCAGATTCAGGCTGCAACGAAGGGAATGTTATGAGTATCACCAGAGTTCACAGAGTCTAACGAGGAAAAAAAATACGCTGTTGTGCGCGGTTGAGGGGTGACTTTTTTGCAAAAAGGGGGGGATTCCACGGATTTACGGGAAGGCCATTGATTTTCCAATAGGTATAGAGCAAGGAAAGATCAAACAGGATTTAATTCAGACAAGGGGAAAAATCGCACATTAATAAGTGGTTCCGAAAGATCCCGAAAAGGGAGACTCGGGGTGAAAGTCTCTCTGAAAAAAAGAATCCGAAGGGGTAAAATTTTGGGGGGGGCCGCTTCAATTGAAGAAGGATAGGGTGCTTGTGAGGTCTGCAGAAACACACCACGTTGGGGGAGGACTTTTCAAGAAAAAAGTCTGTTGTCCTTGCGACAAAGAAGGCTCAGCAGGGGGCTTTGCAAAAAAATAATGTCTGCGTTCAGAACGGATTAGAGGCCTAAAAAAAACTTCAAAAGAAAAAACCGACTCCAGAAGAATTCTCGCGACGTCGGATTCCGGAAATTTCGCTGAGAAGGGAAAATTGGTGAAGGGTATCCCTAATGGAAGCGCTAGAAGAACGCCAGGAAAGGGCAGTAAAGAATCCTAAGAAAGAGTCAACCTTGAAAAGGATTTCCGGAAAATGGCAATAAAAGAAGGGGGTCAGGTCAAAAGGTAAAAACACTAAAAAAGACGCCTGATGGAGTACTTTAGTTTAAAACTAGGCAGAAAAGAGTGACCAAAGATGATTGAGGAACATTAACCCCATACGGAAGAAGGGTCGAGCCGTAAAGAGAAAGGAGTTTCTGGGGAATGCAGACGAAAAAAACCTTGCAAAACCTATGAATTCACGATCTTTCATTTCTTACTCTTTTCTGAGAGGGCATCGGATGCTTGGGAGTTTCAACCGATCGGAAGGGCGCGGGTCCTCCGGATTTACTCAGAAGGGTGTAGGTCTATATAAGAGAAGACAACGGGGAGGGGAGAGGAGAGGGGGAAATGTAAAAATCGTTATAGAGATGTGCTGGCCTTCCTTGGGGACCCGTTCGAACAAAAAATTGAAGGGAGCGCAAGATTGCGGACAAAGGAAAAAAACTCTCCTACTCTTCGGCAGGACCGAGGTAATCGTTGAGAGGTCCATTAAAGAGCCCCGCAAGAAAAGCCTCCGGTTAGGGTGTACATGCCGTTTACTCAGCCCAGTAAGAAAAAAAAAACATTTGAAGGACCCGAAGGGAAGGAGTCCCCGACGTCATATCATATAGACTTTTGGAAGTTACCGCCATGGAACAACATAAAGGAATCACTTGTCAGGGGGGAGAGGTGGAAGGGCAGTCTTCTAGGTCTCGGCAAAAGGCAGGCGCGCGGGAGGGAGTGGCATAGAGATCAGAATCACCAAGAAGGGAAGACCGACAAATCATAAAAAGCAAAAAAAAAAAAGACTTTCAATCGAGGAGGCGAGGAGAGAAAGATCGAAGGTGGGGAAGGAGGAAGAGGAGTCAACCGTCGGGAGGAAGCCGCCAGAGAAAAAAGTCAAAATGCGCCAGAAAGTATCCCCCAAAGGCGACCACGAAACCGGCGAACAAAGAGGGAAACAAGAAAGGTGCATGTGAAAAAAGAGACTAGAAAAACAACATAAAGCGAAAGGCGCACCACAAACATCACGTCCAGAAATGCCAGGTTCAGAAAAAAAACTTCAAAGTCCCTCCAGAAAAAGGAAAGGGATTTTAAAAGAGGAAATGAGAAGGCGCCCAGATTGAAAAAGATTCAAGATCCAAGGCCCAAAAAAATGAAAAGAAAAAGAGGTTTCAACTCCAAAAACCGCAGGGAAGATTCTTGTGCGCACCGCTAGAACAGAGGCTCACAGAAAAGGGGAGGGGTTCCGATGACAGAAATCTCCGCCTCATGAAAATACCCAAAATCAATCCGAAGGAAAAAGCTCATCGGATTGCTCTTGAAACCATTCATGAGAGGTGGGCGTGAGATTTTGCTCCGAAGATCCGAAAAAAAGAGGTCAAAGAAGGTTCAGGAAGAGTTTAGCTTAGACTGCCATCGAGAAAAGAGGGAAAAGGCCAGAGGACCCGAGAAGAGCCCAGGGAGAAGGTTAAGAGAAAATGAGTGAAGAACGTCTTCTTGCATCGGTTCGAAAAAACCGGTGAATTTAAAGATCAAGAAGGGTCGCTCCAACAGAAGCGAATCTCAAAAACTTAACTGAAAAAAAAAAAAGGGACATATTTCAAGAAGTACTGGTATAAAGGAAACAAGAATTTGAACCGGTTCGAGTTCTTTCAACCGGAAAATGAAAGGCGGGGGGGAATAGTCCAAAAGAAAGGTGCCGTCCGAAAAAAAAGGAAGTTACTGTAATAGAGGAAAGGACAATCCGGGGCTCCACTGAAAAGGACGTAGAAAAAGAAAAATAAGAACACCTCTGAGGGGGGGAGTTAATTGGGGCAAAAAAAGAGAGAACAAAAAAGATATTAAGCAGTTTTTCGTAAGCCTCCGGGGGAACCGGGGAATAAGCTGAGGGAAAGGGTAACCGGTGGCCGGCGCTTGGGGGGATAGATTGCCAAAAGCAAAAAGGAAAAACTTCATTGTTGAACGGCTACTTGACTATAAAACACAGAAAAATCGGTTGCTAGAAACAACGGAGGGATAGGCCACTATTACAGAGGAGGATATTCTTCGCCGGAACCAAAGAAGCGCTTTGGCACAAAGGGGGAAAAAAAAAAACGCCCGGCTTCTGAACGGTGAACTTTTCCGAGACTAAGATCGAAAAAAAAAAAAAACAAAGGTTCCAAAAAATCAAGTGGAAGGAGGGGGAGAGAAGCACACTGAAGGAACCCATCACTTTAATGGACAGGATGAAAGTCTAAGACCTTTTCGGGGGGCGAGTTGATGTCCTGATTATTAACGGAAAAAATGCGCTCTTCGGGAAAGGAACTTGAATGCGATTCAGGGGGGTTTTCAAGCAGGGGTTACGAAAGGGAAAGGGGGGCCCTGAGAATTCCTAAAAAAGCTACAGAGAAATCGTTTTTGGAACCCAAAACGCAAAGCTAGATGAGAGCGACAGTATTGGGTCTGGCCCCGGGGAGGGAAGCTACCAACAGGGCGTTCAGGAGAGCTCAAGGAGGAATTCTTGGGGAAGAAGGGGGCTACAACCAAATGATGTGGCAGAAGAAGTTGAGCTGCGGAAAGGTCAGTAAAAGGAAGCTCGGCAAGAGAGGAAACCTGGAAAGGGGAAAAAAAAACGTTCATGGCGACACCCCAAACCCAATCGAAACCCCTGCCAAAGCCTGAAAAACCTCAAGGAGTAGAAAAACTTCAACGGGGGCAAAACGAGTCCGCTTGGATCGGGAAACAAAAAGGGTCAAGGGACGTAGCGTAACGCACAAAAAGAGCGAAAACTCATGGTCTTGGGTCTCAAGGTTTAATAGCTGGAACACATAAAGGATTCTGCAAACTGCATGAGGGCTGAATGTTCCCACGACGTGCTCACACTGGGAAGACGTATCAGGGATCTCAAAAGCAATCTCACAGGAGGAGTTCATGGAGCGACTCCGAAGAAATTTCAAAAGGTCCAGACTTATGCGCGTCGGGGAGGTCTGCCCTTGATGAACATGGAGGAGTCCAAGGTCTTCAAAAAAACCTTTATAGGAAGGAGTTGTGCCGATTATCGAAGAGCCTGAAGTTTCGGGGGAGGGGACCATGACGAGGACTCCTCCATTGGAGGAAGAGGGAAAACGGCTTCTGTCCTGAAAAAGGTGTCAAAAAGAGAGTAGATTAAACTAGACCAGGTAACCAAGCTATTACCATGATCTTCGGCAAAACCGAAGGGAAAGGGAGACGGCTCGGGTGAATCCTCCCGGTAACTGTAGTGAGCATGGCCTACTCAAAAAATTCAGGGAAAAAGAAAAGGGGATCCTAAAAAAAGTAGGGGGACGCAGTTTAAAGCAATGAGCATTAGGCAGGAAGCTTTCTTAGTTGTGACATGGGGCAGAACTGAGGGCTTATCGGAAAGGATGGCCAGGGAGACGTTCCCCGAGCCAAACAGAAGAGGTTCTTGAGGAAGAGGGTCAGGTACCGGACGTACAGGGGTACGGAGCATGGGGAGGGGATAGGAATTATAGGCGTGAGGACTCCAGGGAGCCGCAATCTCTCTAAGACGTCTGGAGGGAGGAGGACTTTGTGAGGAGCATAATCAGAAGGGGAATTCTTTTCAACGTTGCAAACCGACAAATGGCAATGGTAACCTGTCCGCGATCAGGGGGCTTGGATCTCTAACGAGGATACGAGTGAAAAAAAGGTCCAGGAGATCGGGGGAAAGGTATCGTGCCATGGGGGCGAAACGGGGGAGGGGTACAAGAGAAAATTGGCAAAGAGCCAGGACGTCTTCGGAGGGAGGGGGGGGGCGCACTCGGGCCAGGAAATAAGATCGCCACAGAGAAAGACGAAATACCGAGGGAACGACGCGGCTTCAATCAAAAACGAGGCCGGCACGAGTGGAAAATTCGGAAAAAGTGAAGACAATTCCGATCAGGGGGAGGGGAAAAGTCTGGGACTGCTAAAGAGAAAAAAGGGGGGAGTGAAAGAGGGGGGGGGTCGGAAAAAGAAGGAAGGAATTTTGCAAGGCAGTCAAGAGGGCCTAAACACTGTTGCTGGCGGAAACAGTCAGAAATGCGACACAGAAGAAAAGCAATCTTTTAAGGAGCGGAGACAGAGAATCGATCCAAAGACTCCGAAGAAACAACGCACGTTGGACGATCCGCAGACGAAGTTTGCAATTCGGGAAGAGTTTCCTGGGGACCTGTCAGAGATGGAGAAAAGGCATTCGCAGAGAAAGATCCCGCAAAAGACTACCAAGGCGACAGGGAAAATCCGGCGCCAAAAAGCCTTCAAAAGAAAGTCACGGGAATAAAGAATAGGAACAACCGGATTTGGAGGGGATCACACGAATGCATTCTCCACTCTCACGGGAAAAAAGGACATGAGAAAAGGGATATAAGATGATCCTATGGGAAAGTCCCGCGTGGAGACAAGATAGTGATCCTGCCGAGGGCTCACGGAAATTTAAGAAAAAAGCATGGGAGCTCTAAACATGCCTAAAAAGGGTAGCGCCAAAGAAAAAAGTGCAAGAGGATCCAAAATCTTCAAGAAGTAAGGAGAGTTGGGCAAAAAGAAAGAATCCGGCTCAAGATACCTCCAAAATGTGAAAGAAAGATCCCTCCTGAAGAAAGCCTCGGAAAGGGTGAAACACCAAAGCTTGGGGAAGGTACTCCTTGGGGGTACAGGGGAAAAGACGATCGGTTCTTATCGGACGCACAATTCAGCAGAAACCCGAAGTACCAGGGAAAGCCTAAAATAAACGTCCAGTAAGAGAAAAAAATCCCGAGAGAAGAGCACCTGCGCATCAAAAGGAGGTGGTATGGAGAAAAAATTAGGAAGGATTCTACTGAACCCAAAACATGGACACAATAATCAAGGAGGGAATCTGGAGATCCACCTCCATGAATCTAAAGGAACTGAATCTAGGTTTCGCAAGGGAAAGCTGGGAAGAGGGAAACACTAAATTCTGGGGGGGAACCACAAGACACCAAAGGAGGGGTTTGGGGTCTTCTTGTACAGGGGGGGGACACAATGAAAAAAGGGAAGCCATCGACTGGACGGTTGGCACCCCGAAGAAAATTACGGGGGAAAGAATAATCAGGACTCCAAAAAAAACAACAAATCCAAAAGAAACACTTAGGACCCTCCCACGGAGGAGAAAAGCGATGGGGATACATTTGGGAAAGGGCCTTCGGGGGTGCGGAAAAAAACGCACCCCTTTTAATATCGTATGGGGTCTTCGTCCAGGTACGCTTATCGGAGGAGCTGAACGTGGAAGCCGAAGAAAAAAATTATGTTTCGGCAAAAAAACGGGGGAAAAATGCCAACTCAACATATCGAAAGCAAATCCGGCAGGGGGAATACTGCGCGGACGTCGTTGCCTAAAGAGAAAAAGGAATAGATGGGTAGCAGGTCACAGGAAGAAAGAGGAAAAAAAGCGTCCCGTCATCTAAAAAAAAATCTCCTAAGACTTTGTCAATTCTAATTTCAACTTTGACCTGTGGACTGCAAGGGGGGAAAAAAGGAGACATCTAGAAAATCGAGGACAAACAAAAGGCACTTCAATCCGAGGGGGAAGAGGTTGAACGCAAAAAGAAATTATGGAAGCCTAAAACAGATTGGGAATCGATTGAAGAAGTCGCCTGGAAAGGAAGAAAACTGTTATTCCGGGCGGAGGAAACTTGGGAGGCGTCACCGGAACGCGGAACTGCTCTGGAAAGACATAAGACCTACTAAGGGGGGGAACAGGCACGGGGGGAAAATTGCCCGGACTTACGAAAGGGACCTCTCCAGGAAAGTCTTTTTGGAACCCTAGATTTCTCCACAGGAATTAGGGGGAGAGTCGATATGGAGGTCACTTGAACGGTGGAAGTCGCCTTCAAGGGTTGCTCAACGGGAATTCGAAAGAAGCCGCTTGGAGGAAAAAAAAAAAGCGCACGGACTGCCAAGTCAAAGGGGAGGCGAGCGCTACATGGATTACAGGCCTGATCGGTTCGATGCTATACTGTCAGGGGAAAACGAGAGATTGAAAAAGTGTTCGCCGACGGCACCTGGGGGGGAAGTCTCTGGGCTAGTTGCTGATATTCGGGGGCCTGAAAAGAGGGCTGGTCATAAGCCGGAGCGCTTGGCAAAAACCGCGAACACGGGGAGTTCTTCCGTCAACCTTTGGAGAGAGCCTCCGCTAGAGGAGTTTAGGAAAAGGATCCGGGTGCATGGGGGAAAATCCATACGGGGCCAAGAAGGGACGGTAGCGGCAGTAGGAGGAAGAAATCTGGAAAAAATAATCAGGGAGGCTCTTATCTCCTTAGGGGGTCAGAGCGAAGGGAGGTAACCGTTAGCAGGGGGAGAAGGCTTAGAAGGTCTCCCGGGGGTCCGAATTGGGAAAAGGAAAGGCATAGAATTGTGTCTGGCAAAAGGAGTCGCCTGAAAGGGGTTTCTCGGGATACAAAGAAGAGGCTTCCGGGGCGAAGGGCCTTGGAGAAAAAGATTATGAAAGGAGCAAAGGAGGGAGGGGGTAACTAAGAAAAGGATATCCTGCGTGCATAAAAAACCAAGTAATTGCAATTATGCTCCCAGTATCCAACTTCGCGAAGGAGAAGTGGTAAAAAAGAAGGGGATGCTAATCAAACCTGCAAAAAGAAAAAAAGGTGTTTAACATACTCAAGACTTCCACGCAATGGGAGATTTCCGACAATGATCTGACGGGAGAGGAATTAAAAGAACCTACGGCACGGACGTGGAAGCCGTCAGTTGGAGGTCCCAACTCTTTACACACCAACATGACCTTGAACGATTGCTTGTACCCGGAGGAAGACGTAACGTAAGTCGGGGCGGAAAAGGAGCCGAAAGATCACCTTCGGATTCGCGGGTCTCTTAACTCAGGGAAATGCTCAAAGAGGACGACGGTTAAAGCTAATCGCAAGAGGCCGGTAAAGTCCCCACGGCATACACTCTATCTGGTCTGTGATTAATCTTCTCAAAAACAGGGGAAGAGAGAGATCTCCAAGAAAGATTAGGGGGGGGGGGAAAACGGTCCGTTACCCAAACCGTAAGGGAAGTGCAAAGAAGTAAAGGATCGACTGGTCCCGATGTCCAACGAAAAGACTCTTCTTTGCCGGAGAGGAGCCGTGCGAGGACCTAATAGGAGCAAGAAGCGCCGACGGAAAAGACAGTCCGGAAAGAGCACAGGCCAAGCTACGTCGTGGGGTACTAAAAAATAGGAAAGAGGGGAAGGGCGTAAGGAGAAAAAAGTGGTGGGGGAAATAGCGAAAGGGAGGATGTCTGCACTCCTTGTAAAGGTGCGACTTGAAGGGAGTATCCGATTGTCCTGCAACAAGTCCTGAAGGAATGGGGGGAGGATCAAAAAAAGACGCCACGAAAAAAAAAAAAGGGCCATGGCCTCAAGGTCCGCCGAAAAGAAAAGAACTTGGGCAGAGCTCTTGTTGCACGAGTTTGAGTTCGGGAGGGAAACCATCAGGGAAGTTCGGGCCCAGAAAATCCTCAAAAAAATTGCTGAGCCCAGGGAGCAAGGCCTACCAACCGTCGAAAAAAGAATCCTGAAGCCCAACGCCCCATCATCACTGGGGAAGACTCGAGGGAACAAAAACTCACTGGGAAGAAAAAACTGCGAGGGAAAAGAACTATCAAGGACAAAGTAACCGCTGAGCCATTGTCTCCAAAAAAAAAACTTCACCGAGTCTTGGATAAAGGGGGGGAGGGATTCCAGAAGGGTAGCGGGCCGAAGGAGAAGTGAAGCAAGTATGGGCCCACGCAGAAGACATTTGCTACCGCGAACCAGGGGATGATCACAAAACACCAACACGTTCGAAAAAAAAGGGATTCAACGGCGCGCTTTTAAGAAATGGCTACGCCGAAACCCAGGACACTTACCACAGCCAAAGAAAGGAAAAAAAAAAAGAGAAACTCATCAGCGGGGGGACTGTGGTGAAGGACAAAATCGGGATTGATTTTTTCAGTGGGAAAAGAGAAACATCAAGGAGGACGAGCAAAAAGAGAAAGTAGGAAGGAGAAAAGAGGGAGAGTGGCCATCTGCGGAAAGAAAGAAAAAAATCTCCCCGTGCTCAATCACCAAGCGAATCTCGTCTAGGGAGTCAGAAGAAAGGGGTGAATGCAACAAAGAGCAAAAGAAAAGAAGAGGGCGACAAAAGTCTGGCTAAAGACTCGAAAATCAGAGGCGGGATCACTTAGAACATAGGAAAAGATAGGCAGAAGGGAACGGTCCACAAGGGTGCGTGATGGAAGGGTCTTGGAAAAAAGCCTCTAAATTCCGGTAGTCAAAAGGTGGCGAATAAAATTGAAAAAGGCCGAAAGGATTACTTTGAAGGACTCCAGGAAGAAGAAACCAGCAAACTTGCAAAAGGGGAAAATCATCACGGAGACATCACCCTAAAACTCGATGAAGGATTTTGAAAGTTTGCAAGAAAGCCAAAAGGGAAGGGCTGAGAAAAGAGGGGGGAGTAACGCCGTAAGGCCACTCAAATTATAGGGGGGAGAGCGTGCAAAGGAAACGAAAACGGTGGAAAAGAAAAAATTATGGGGGCGGAATGCCACATCACAATCCGCAGAAAAAAGGGACGAGACAGACGCGCGAAGAGGTTACCTTCAAGGTTTCCTACAATCTCGATAATAGGAGGCCAAAAAAGGTTAGGCGAAAGGAGGGTCATCGTACCTCGAAAACGTGCTGGGGGGAGGGAGAGAACTCTGTGGAGGAAGAAGGGGGGAGATGGCTCAATCTCTCCTGGACCGTGCAAAAAAACGTTTCGAACCGAAAAGAAAAAAAAGCTAGGAGAGTACTAACACTCAAGCCAGGGGAAAAGCAATATATTTTGGAAGGAGAGCAAGAAAGAAATTTACTCAGAAAGGCGTAGTGAAAAGGGTTCGAGGAGAGGTTGAAAGGGGTATTAAGAAAAAATTTCCGCGGAAAACTCGTAAAACCCGTCCGGCCGCGGAAAAAAAATCGAAAAAAGGTCCAGCCGGATTTACAACGCACGGGGAAAGCCAGCCAAAACGGAAAAAAGTGGACGAAATAGCTGTTGGTTGAAGGACCCGGCAGCAGACAGCCGAGATGAAAAAGGGAAACAGTCGATATGGGGTTTCTCCCTTGGGGAGAGAGGTTGAATGCATCACGGAAACAAGCGGAAAGGGGGCCTCATTCGGGGTCTACGAAAACCACGAGGTTGGAAAAGAAAAATGCGGAAAAAGATGGGCAGGGGAGGCATGCGAGGGACTGGGAGAGGTTGCAGAGCTGATAGAGTAATTGTGCTTCGAAGGGCCACGGCGAAAAGAGTGGAAAAAAAAGGCGGGGAAAGGTTCACGCAAGGCGGGGCCAGGGAGGGAAAAAGACTGGGAAATCTTCGGAAAATGCAGGTCATGGAAAAAATAACGGAGAGTCGGCCAAAACACTCTTCTCAACAGGAGGAGGACATCAGGGGGTGTCCGCAGGGGGAGAGAGTCCTTTTGCTAAGGTGAGAAAAGAAGGAACACTAAGTATCTTTCCCCTGCAGAACGGGGAAAATCCAACAGAAAAGAGCGGTAGGCAAATACTCAAAAAAAAAACCGAAGAATTTGGGCACTCGAAAAAAAGAAAATGGGGGAAGCGTCTCTGACGGCTAGCGGACAAAGGGGACGTATCGCGGGGCTGGAATCGCCGCATTCAGTGGGGGGGGAAGGTCGGAGGGAGAGCGAATCAGGAAAGGATGCCCGGTGGGGGAAAGTGCTGGGAAAAAGACTGCGCCTGTGGTAAAAAGGGTTGTCTTCGGGGATCCGTGGAAAAAAAATCGCTGGACCGGCTTTGAAAGGGTCAGCAGGAGAATGAAAGGGCCAAGCGGAAACTCAGGAAAGCAAACTTCGACAAAAGAAAAAAGCGACCCATTAACGCGAAGGGAGGAAAGGAGCTTAGATACTGAGAGGAAAAGGATCTGGGAAGGAAAGAAATGGGGTTCTATTGAGAAAAGCAATCCTAAGAAAGATGCCAGACTGAAAAAACCAAGGGGTTTGTAAAAAGCGAAGGTCCCCAAAAGAAAAAGGTCCGAGAAACTTGAGGAGAGGGGCTTACAACAAAGTAAATTACGGGAAGGGTCACTGGAAGAAAAGGGGCTCCTTCAGGGGACTGTCCCTCGGGCGCATTAACAGAAACAAAAAGTGCGGGAAAAAGACTTGCAAGAAATGCGCTCTGGGCGTTTCAGAGATTCGGGGGGAAAGAAGCGCAGACTCCCACAAAAAGAATCGGCAAAAAAGATACCTCTAAGAAAAATATTTGAGTTGGAGAAGATAAGAATACTAAGGAGGAACAGAAAGGTCCCCCCTGGTTTCAGGGGAACCTGCGAAACCCGGAAGAGAAAGTAAGCGGAGAGGAAAGGGCTTTTTAAGGGTCTCTCTCCAACAACAAACGGAGATAAAAGCCAAGCGGGGGGGAGGAAGGTCTGACATATGCCAGCGACCAGCAAAGGGGGAAAGAAATGTACACAGTCGCTTCTGTAAATACGCATCCACGACAGGGCGAAAATCCGCATGATCCATCAAAGGGGAAAAAAAAAAAAAAAAAAACAAAACAAGAACTCCGTTAAGAAAAGTCCTTGGAATCAAAACAGACAAGATTTTCCCGTCAGTGAGGGGCTCTCCGAAAAAAAAGACTCGGCACTAAAAGTAAAGGGCCGGGGGGCCTTTGGACTTGGGGACAGGAACAGCGTATTCTATTGAGTAGGATCACGAACGGCCATTTGATTGTCCGGAATCCTTTCCTTCACACCGGGGTTCTGGGATCAGCAGAATTACTCAAGGAAAAAAAAAAAAAAAAAAAAAAAAAAAAAAAAAAAAAAAAAAGACAAGAAAAAAAAAAAAAAAAAAAAAAAAAAAAAAAAAAAAAAGAAAAAAAAGGAGAAAAAGGAAAAAAAAAAAAAAAAAGAAAAAAAAGACACACACAAGAACAAACAAAAAAAAAGAACGAAAAAAAGAAAAAAAAAAACGACAAAAAACACCACCACAGGGCACGGAGACTATCCGCAACAAGAGACTTCTTATCACAAAAGAAAAAGAGAAGAATCCTGGTCATCGACGTCATGTCTTCAAAGGTCTCCTTGAAATTTATCGAGAAAAAGCCCCCGTGCGGGAGGGCCTCATGGATGACAAGAAAGAAGGATGCGCATCGAAGTCGCGGACGAAAAGTCCCGAACTCCCCTCATTCGACCAGGGAAACTTAAAAAAACTGAAAAACAATAAAGAAAACTTTCCACCATGGAGAGAAAAAGAACTGAGCGTCCGACAAGAAAAAAAAGCTCCCACGCATCATTGCAAAAAGATTTCAGAAAAAAAAAGAATATAAGAAAAAAAAGAGAATATTTATAGGGGATAATGAACCGGGAAAAAAGAGGAGACCGCGCTAAAAGAAAATGGGGGAACTCTTTGAGAACGTAAGAAAACGAACGGAGAAAAAAAAGCCAGAAAGGGTATCGCACCGCACAAAAAAAAAAGCTGCACAATATAGGAGTTGTTCTGAGCTTTTAACTCTAAAAAAACAGAAGTCAAACCAGGAACTTTTCAGGGAAGTCAGGGGGTGTGTGGGGGTTAATCGCAAAAAAAAACCCCCGCGGAGGGAAATCTGCAGGTTAACACCCAGGTAAAAAAAAAAAGTGCGTGCGTTGAAAAAAAAAAGGGCGCCGATAGGGAGACAGCACCAGCAAAGAAGAACCCAGCAGTCCAATAGACTGGGCGCTCTAAAGAAAGGCCCTTAAGCTTCCAAAATCAAGGGGGGGATCTGGTTATCGAGGGGGAAAAAGAGGCTTCTGGGGGGAGTCAGCCTGGGGGTTATGCAGGTCCTAAGAGAGATCCAAAAATGCGAAAATGTAATCTAAAGTAGGCTGTCGGAGGAGGGTTACCACACATCGCCTTCTAAAAAAAAATGCCCCATTATTTCTTGAGGGAAAAGGACCTGAAAAAGGAGAGGGAACGCATTTCCAATCAACGTCAAGAAAGCTCGCCTTCCGGGGAATTAAGAAAGCCGTCAAAAAAGAACTGGAAGAAAGAGACAATCGACCTCAAGGCGGGGGAGAATGGTGTCCTTCAGGGGTGTCCATTTGGGGAAAGGGCGTGCCTCTGTTGTCGGGAGAGAAGTCGAGGAAAAGGAGGGGAGTAAGACGTTTCCTCTTAACTTTCGGAAAGGTCTCGAAGGTTTTGCGAAAAAAAGAAATGGGAAGGATAAAAAGCAGCCACGATACCTAACTCGAAAAGGGAGGACCTTACTCGGCCTAGAAATCTCTCTCACAAAAAGGGGAAAGAGAGAGGCTTCCATTTATCGAGGAGAAGCCGAGACCAAAAGGAAGGTGGGACGATGAAGAGTTGGCAGTTGAGGTTAAAGGGGAAGAAAAAGGCGCCTTAAAGGAGACATTGGTACCGTTTCCGACATAATCTATGAAGGGAACCATCGAAGAGTAATAAAAAAGAATCACTATTCCAAAGGGGGCGTTCTCAAAGCCGCCCTTCCAAAAAACTTGAAATTTACGAAGAGGGCCAGCTAAGGGATCCGTCGATGGGGGGGGGGGGGTGGGGTGGGGGGAGGAGGGGAGGGGGTCTTGGTGGGGGGGGGGGGGGGTGGGGG